>Ga0308418_1001575_pt1 | contig 11894 bp, 8 predicted proteins | sample HotsprSampleR4cd_FD_203517 | JGI IMG/M metagenome (GOLD analysis project Ga0308418, IMG submission 203517) | Hot spring phototrophic mat microbial communities from Mushroom Spring, Yellowstone National Park, Wyoming, United States - 20090729_R4cd ... | reverse complement strand
GCTAAAGTGTTCCGAAAAACCTATCCATTTCCTAGCCGAGCGGAGCGGCGGAGCGATGTGGCAGCGGATTGGTCGATTGATAGTGAAAGAATTTTTAGTGGTGTTGCGGGACCCGCGTACCCGGCTCATTCTGGTCGTGCCGCCGATGGTGCAACTGCTGATTTTCAGTTTTGCTGCCACCCATGAGGTGCGCAACGTCGTGCTGGGCGTCTATAACGAAGACCAGGGGTTGGCAAGCCGAGAACTGCTGGACCGCCTCCATGCGATCCCGGAGACGTTTTCGCGGATCGAATACTTTGCGAATCTCCGGTCGGCCGAGGAGGCGCTGTCGGCCCAACGAGTGCTGGCGGTCCTGCATATTGGACAAACGTTCTCCAAGGAATTGCTTTCGGGCGGGGCCGGGCCGGTCCAGGTGCTGACCGATGGCCGACAGTCCAATTCGGCCATGATCCTCCAGGGGTATTTGGCGCGGATTCTGGAGGATTTTGCCGCTCAGGCGGTTGGCAGCGTACGAGTTGCCGCCCCTCCCAGCGACGAGGCAGAAAACCTGTTGGCCGGGGCCGATTCGGCTCCGGCGGCGGCAAAATCCCTCGGCCAGACGCTCCGCCCCATCAGCCGCATGTGGTTCAACCCAAACCTAAACCCCATCTGGAGCACCCTGCCGGGCCTGGTGGCCGTGCTGAGCAACCTAGTGGCCCTTTTGATCACGGCCCTTTCGGTAGCCCGGGAAAAGGAGCTGGGAACATTTGAGCAGTTACTCGTTTCGCCGCTTCGGGCGGGCGAGATTCTGGTAGGTAAAGCCGTGCCGGCCGTAGTCCTGGGGAGCCTGGAAGGGACACTGATGATCACGATGGCAGTGCTGGTCTTCCGCTTGCCGCTGAGTTGGCATGGTCTGCAAGTGCTGCTGGCGGCCATGCCGCTCTTTCTGATCGCGGTGGTGGGCATTGGACTTTTTGTGTCGTCGTTGGCCCGCACGCAACAACAAGGGCTGTTGGGTGCGTTTACCTATCAGGTGCCGGCCACGTTGCTTTCGGGCTTTGCCACCCCTGTAGAAAACATTGCCCTCGGGCTACGATGGATTGCCTACGTGAATCCGCTTCAGTATATGGTGAGCCTGGCGCGGATGGCCTTTTTGGAAGACCCGGGCTGGAATGTGGTGTTGGGGCTGATCTGGCCGATGGTGCCGATCGGGCTGGTCAGCCTAACCGCCGCAGCCCTGCTGTTCCGGCAGGCCACCCTGCTGGCAGCAGCAGGAAAATGAGCCGACGACCGGCGTAGGGAGTTCCTGCCGGACATGCTCGCTTCCCATCCCACTGGATGAAGCCCGACTTCCAAAAGCTTGCAATCTCTTCCCGATGGTGTGAAAATGGTATAGGTTTCCGCCCGAGAATCGGGTAAGTCCCAAATAGGAACTTCGTAGAGGCTGCCTCTCCCTTGCTTTGGCAACCAACCGAGGTACCCCATCCAATTGCTAAACCCCTCCAAAAACAGGAGTGTTCTGATATTCCTCCGCTCCAATCGTTCGGATAGGGTAAAACGGATTTTCAGGACAGTCTGTTAGAGAAAACAGCCCGATACCCCCTTCCGATTAAAAAATCCCACGGAACGTTTTTGGTCTCGGAAAGGTTTGGCTTTTGCACAAGGAGAAATGCCATGTGTGTCCAGCACGATTGTTCTGGATGTGTGAATCGGCGAGAGTGTTTGAAGCTGATGTCGCTGTCGGCCGCAGGGCTGGGCGCCTGGAGCACCTCGGCCGCCGCAGAGTCGGAAGGCCCAGGACCGGCCGACTTTGTCGATCCGGCCAAGTTGCGTCCCAAACCCGAAGTGCGGATCATGGCCAGCTTTTTGGAGATGCCTCGGCCGTATTGGCTTGGCTGGCCGGGCACGGCCTATGATCTGGACGGCCATCAGAAGGAGTACAGCGGCCTGTTGGCCCAGTCGGCCCAACGTTTGGGCATCCAGGTGGAATTGCGGCCCCAGCCGATCAACAACGAAGGGGACCTTACCGCCTGGATCAACCAGATCAAAGAGAAAAAGCCCCATGGCGTCCTGGTGATATTCCAGCATATTCACTGCTGGGGCTGGGCCTCTATGGTAGCCAAGCAAACCCAGATCCCCTTGATCGTGTTCGCTCCGATTGGGACTGCATTTACCGGTCATGTGGCTGGTCCTAGCCGGACGCCGGGCATCTACGTGGTCTCCTCACTGGATTGGTCGGCCGTGGAAGACGGCCTGCGCATGGTCCGGGCCAAACGCATGTTCGAGGAAACCCGGGTCCTTTGGATTCGAGGCAAGGAGCGGAACGAAACCGTTCTAGAACGCCTGGGTACCAAAGTCCGGGCCATCCCTCGCGACACGTTCAACCAGGAGTTCGACAAACAGCCGGTTACTGAGGAGGTCAAAGAGCTGGCTGCCCAATTGCGCAAGCAGGCGGCCAAGATCGTGGAACCCAACGAACAGGATACGCTGAATTGTATGCGGGCGTATGTAACGGCCAAACGGCTGCTGGCCCGGGAACAGGCCAACGCCTTGTCCATGGACTGCCTGGGCATGGTGGAGGCCAAGTTGGTCCCCACGCCGCCCTGTGCCGGTTGGACGCTCTTGCAGGATCAGGGCATCACGGCCGGGTGCGAGGCGGACCTATGGGGTGCCATGTCGCTGATGCTGACCAGTTATCTTTTGGATCGGCCTGGGTACATGAACGATCCGGTGCCGGAGACGGTGCACAATACGCTGATAGCGGCGCATTGTACCAGCGGAAGCCGGATTGCCGGGTTCGACAAGCCGCCGGCGCCGTACATTTTGCGGAACCATTCGGAGTCGGCCTTGGGCGTGGCGATGCAGGTGCTCTGGCCGGAAGGTCAGCCGGTGACTCTGGTGCGGTTTACGGGGCCGAACGACCTGATTGTGGATACGGGCAAGGTGGTGGGCAATGTGCAGACGCCGCCTGCGGGTGGTTGTCGGACTTCGGTGGAGATTGCCATGGATGCGGTGGAGGATTGCCGGGATGTGCAGGGATTCCACCAGGTGGTAACGCTGGGGAACCATTTCCGAGTGCTGCGTGGTTTCTGCGAGTTGTACGGCATCAAACTGGTCCGCTCACCCAGATACTCTACGTTCATTTAAGGAGGCTGGGAAGATGAAGAACCGAAGTCATTCTGGGAGGTGGTTAGGCGGTTTGGCGGGGGTGGTGGCTGGGCTGGGGACGGTCGCCTGGGTTCTGGGCGCTGAACCGATCGAGTTTTCTTCGCCCGGTTTTCCGCCGAGCCGAATGGATGCCGAAGGCCGACTGATTGAAGATTGGGGCGTTGTGGCCGTTCGGCTTGGGGGCGAAGGGCTGTCCGCTGGAGCGGTGAAGGTAGAGGCGGTGCCATTGGACGGTTGCATCCCGGCCGCTCAGGCCACAGTGGACCGGGGACCTGTACGAATGATCTGCACCGCCTACCGCTCGCCGGTCTTCCCGGCCGGGGTGGATGTGCTTACCGTTCGGCTTGAAGAAAAGACGCACCAGCCGATCCAGGTAACCCTGGCCCTGGATTTGCCCCCGGCGGTCAAAATCGGCATGACGACCGCCCGGATCGAAAACCGGATTGTGCTCAGCGTGCCGAGGGAAACCCTGGCCCTGCAGGCGGTGCGGGATTGGGGCTATTGCAACGAGACGACGGCCATGCCCGGCTGGGCCAAACCGGAAGGACAAGCCGACCCGGCTTTCGCCAACATCCGGGCCGGCATGGGCGGTGTGCCGATCCTCTACCGATTCAAAATCGAGCCGAAAGGCCAAGCCCTGGTAGCCCTCGGCCTTTGCGAAAGCCATTATGATCGTCCTGGCATCCGGCCGATTCTGTGCGAGGTGGAAGGGGCCCGGCCGCAGCGGGTCGATCCCATTGCCCAATGGGGCCGACATAAACCCGGTGTGTTGCTCTTTCAGGCCCGGGATGTGGACGGCAACGGCCAACTGGAACTAGCCGTCCGGCCAGTGCCCGGCGCCCAGGACCGAAACCCCATTCTGAATGTGGTCTGGGTGTTTCCTGCGGGCAGGACGCCGAACACCGCCAAGCTGATTGCCGGCCAGTTAAACGCCTCGGCCAAATACTATGTCGATGTGGGCGGGCAGAACGACCAGTGCTTTTACCAAGTGGGCAAACTGGAATATCCCGTGGCACTTCCGGCCGATGGGGTAAAAGAGCTCATGTTTTGGGTGGCATGTCCGGGCGGCTCCGCCCCGGCGCCAGAAACCACCGCTTGGACGGCAGAAACCCTCCGGCAGGCCGCCCGCCAGGTTTGGCAAGCCTGGCAACCGAAATAAGCCCCCGCTCCAAAAGAAAACCTCTAAAATCGCCGGAGATAAATATCTTTAAACTGCACGCGCATCGGCGGGCCGACGTGCACCTGCAAGCCCAGCCAGCCGTGTTGCGGCCGGTTCGGGTCCAGGTCTTCCACCACTTCAGACATGACCACATCATTGATTTTTAGGACCAGATGGCCGCCACGGGCAAGGATCGTATATTCATTCCACTGGCCCTGCCGAACGACCTGGAGCAATTTGGCCGGATCGCCCACCGAACCGATCACCTCCTTTTTGCCGGTCTGATCGATCCGGACCTTTTGGCCCCGGTCGGCCACGACTCCGCGGACCGGGTATTCTATCAACACGCCGATCCATCGGCCGGAATCGTCGAAGTCGGCCTGAGGCCCGATGAGCAGATCGCCCTGTTTGCCGGGCGGCCGCTTCTGTGCCCGAAAATAGACGCCCGAATTGCCGCTTTGCAGCCGAAATTTCAATCGCAGTTCAAAATCCTCCACCTGGTCCTTCCAGACGAGAAACTGGTTTCCTTTCAAGGGTTTATCGGGTCTGGTTTGGCCGGTGATGGCCCCGTCTTCCACGGACCAGATTTCCGGATCGCCCTGCCAACCGGCCAAGCTCTTGCCGTCGAAAAGCCGTACAAACCCCGGCAACTCTGGCACAGGTTCTCGGCCGGGGAGAGGGGGGCGCACGGGTCGGTTGGGGCGAGGTTCCGCCGGGGCCGGCAAATCCCCACAGGCCCACTGAATCGCATCCAGATAAAACTGCAACATCTGCGGATGGGAGTAAATCGCACTCATATGGCCGAAACTGGTAACAAAGACCCGGCCTTTGCCGTAGGGTTTCACCCAGGCCAGGGCAAAATCGTCGTCTTTCCGCTGAATCCAGCGGGCGCCCATGTTGGTGGTCGCTGGGTCTATGGATAAAAGTACCCTTAACTTCGACCGATCATAAGGCGGCCCGTATTCATAAATCTCATCGGCAATCCGAAAATCCTTGCCGCCAAAGGCCGCTAAAAGCGGATGGCCCGGCTCCTCGACCGTCACCCCAACCTCCTCGGTCCACGGATGGCCGGTAAACGTGGCACCGAACAGTTCGGTAAACTCCGGCCAATGCCGATTGGCGGCAATCGCATAATGAATGCAGACCACGCCTTTGCCGCCGGCCACAAAGTCCAGAAAGCCCTGACGCAGTCGTTTTTCGACCGTCTCTTTGTCGGCCCCAAGGGCTCGGAGAGCCGGTTTCTGGAGGTCCTCCTCGGTCGGCGTGATCCAAGGCCCAGAGGCGTTATTCAGCACGATCGCATCGAACCGGGCCAGGCTCTCCGGCGCCATCATGGCCAAATCATCACTAACCACCGGTTCATACGCCTTACTGGTTTCGCCCAGAATGCGGAAGGCCGCCTCGCCGTAGGGAATGCAATAGCCTTTATGCGGGTCTTTGGGCATAAGATGCGGCGGCGTATTCCAGATGAGCACCCGGCGGGGCCGTTGCGGAGCGGCCTGCGCCCGAACCTGCTCGGCCGCCTGCCGAATCAACTTTTCATGATGCGGCGGGATCGGGTGCGCCCCGGCCCCTCCGGCCCAAACCATCCCCCCTAGAAAACTACACACGCTGAGCAGGAACAGAATCGGTTTTGGCATCGCTCGGCCTCCTGAAGTAGAAAGACATATGGACATGAAACTAGCTTTGTCCGTAACATTTTAGCCGAATAGAGGGAGCTAATGTGTCATTCCTGCGCAAGCAGGAATCCAGGCTGCTGTGTGCCTGCACGGTCTTCCTGTTGGGCAAGGGGGAAATCTGGAAATACGTTCTGGACTGCCGCTTTCGCGGCAGTGACACTTGATGGAAGTTCTAGTTTGACTGTATCTACCCGGCCGGGGCCCTACCAGATGGAAGGGCTAAAAATCGGATCGAACACGACAGATTGTGGTCATAGTGCTCGGTGGATACAGTCAAGCTAGCAAAAAATCGTCGCTGCTTCATTCGGCTAAAATGTTCCCTTTGTCCAAAGGGATTTCTTCGGTTCGTGTGGGCCGGGTTTACAAGCTCCAGCCCTGGCGGTACTCACTGCGGAGCAACTGATCGGCTTCCGGCAGGTTGGTGATTTTCATGGCCAGGGGATCGTACTGGATAGGCTCCGCAAACTGGGTGGCGATGTTACCCAGCATCAAGAATTCGTTCAGGGCCGAGGCGTAGTCGAACTGGCTCCAGGGGGCAGGCCCGCCCCGACAAGCCGCCAACCAATCCTGTTCCGGCCCCCGGGAGGATTCCACTTTTTCCGGCCGATCGCACTGCAGGCCGGCAAACCGATCCGCCGGCAAAAGCCGAAACGTGGCATTATGTCCAGTTGTATGGATGGTTCCTTTTTCGCCGACGATCAGCGCCCCGGCAAAGTGCCAAAGGTTCCGCTGTTTTTCCGGCGCATCTTGCAGGATGGGTTGGATCAGTTCTTCCAGGCCGGGCGCCGGACCGTTATACCATTGGAACGTAATAGGGGGCCATTGGCCCCGGGCTGGAATTTCCCAAGAGACTTTTTCCCACCGGGGGAAAGAGAGCCGATTGATCCCCGAGGTTTCCGCCCGGACCTGGATTTTCGGGGCCGGAGCGTTTTGCGCGGTCTGGCCCGCTCCGGCATCCGCCGACCAAAGCCGGTGCACCTCCAGGGCCATGAAGGCCAAGTTGGCCGTGTGCGAAGCCCAATTGCCCAATTGCCCGGTGCCGAACTCCCGCCAGAGATTCCGCTGGAGCCAGTCGGGATGGAACGGACGCTCTTTGGCCGGTCCCAGCCAAAGGTCCCAGTGGAAATGCTTCGGGACGGGCATTTCACCTTTAGGCGGTTCCCGTCGATCGGCGCCACCGCCGTCGTTCCAGATGTGGACCTGCCGGATTTGGCCCAGCAGGCCGGAACGGATCAGTTCCAGTGCCCTTCGGAACGGCCCGGCGTAGGTGCCCTGGTTGCCCATGGCGGTAGCTACCTTGGCTTGCCGGGCCCGGTCCCGAAGCGCACGGGATTCGTGCACGGTTCGGGTGAGCGGCTTTTCACAGAAGACATGTTTACCGGCCCGGATGGCCGCCGCACTAGCTACGGCATGGGTGTGGTCCGGCGTGGCCACCACCACGGCGTCGATTTGACGGCCCATTTCCTGGAGCATTTTGCGGAAGTCGGCAAACGTGGGTGGCCGACGCTCGGCCAGGCGGCGATAGATTTCCGCGGCCTGCCGCTCCCAGGGATGCGGCGAGTTGGCCCAGCGGCGGCCCGTTTCCTCCCAAAATCGGAACGCCTCTTCCCATTTCAGCTCGTTGACATCACACAGGGCGACCACATCGGCCATTTTCGGAATGGTTTCCACGAACCATCGTCCTCGACCGCCCACGCCGATAAGGGCCACCTGGACTTTTTCGTTGGCTTGGTAGGCCCGGACCAGTCGGGCCGGCAACAGCACCCAGCCCACGCCTGCCCCCACCACCCGGCCTAAACCCCCTTTGGCCAGACCGGCCAGGGCCGCCCCACAACCAGCCTGGAACACCCGCCGTCGGGAAATCTTGCCGCTCATACCAAAAGCTCCTTGCAGAGGAATAGGAAAAGGCCCGTTTCCATTAGGACTGCTGAACTGCTTGGCTGGAACAGTCCACAGGCTGGGCATAGGGCCTCCCCTGGAGGACCTGCTGGTCAGGTCCGCGTGTTTGCCTCTCCCCTTGCGGGAGAGGCCGGCCAACCGACAGGTTGGCCGGGTGAGGGGGCCCGGCGTGTCATTCCTGCGCAAGCAGGAATCCAGGAAAGAAACAACGGGACTGCCACTTTCGTGGGAATGACATACAAGCGGGAAACCTCGCCAAGACCTGCTGTAACCGTTCACGGGGTGGGCAACTCGATTACGGGGCTGGAAGGACCTGCTTGTCAGGTCCGGGGGGGCACATTGGGCGTGACAAGCACCCCCTCCGATACGGGCACGATAAACGTGCCCCTCCGAGCGGTTGATGGCAGAGTCGGTGGGTTTTTCCTCCTTCCGGCTTCCCGGAACGTACCTATGGCTTATCATAGCGGACCCGTTCTGCCGGAGGCAATAGACTGCTTCCGGCCTCCCGATTTTTTGCAGGCTAAATAGTGGTAACTAGGCCTTTCCGAGACTACAATCAAAGACATCGGGATCTGGGCAATTGTCTGGGAACTTGTCTGTTTTGCGAAAGGGTAGGGCGATGGCACGGTTGGCAAAGGGTGTGCTAGTGGGCGGGATGGTGGTGCTGGTGGCGGCCTTTTCTGGGGGAATGGTTCGGGCGGAAATCATCGGCCCGGCCTTGATCAACCGGACCAATGTGGACACGGCAGCGAATTATATGTTCCTTTACGATAATGGGACTTCTACGCCCGGTTTTACCCACTGGGGTCTGGTTACTTCCTGGCCTTTTACAACGATAACGGCACCGCCCAAGGCAACCGACAGATCGAACCGGTGATCCTGAAAAAGACCGGCGACAATAGCTGGCTGATTACCGGCGTGGGCCAGCCGATCACCACCCCAGCTAATATGACCGGCGTCCAAACGTTTCCGTTTATTTTGGCATCGGGCAGTTCGGTGGTCGGCCCCGGCTAGACCTTCGCCCATAGGGATTTGAATAACGCCGGCTCTATTGAATTCGATTTTAATGCTGCCGGCGTCCACCGGTATTTATACCGAGGAAGCAGCTCCGATGTGGTCGGCGATCTGCTGAGTGGCTTTTCCTCAGCCGGACGAATCTATTCCATCCAATTTACCACCCAGAATCAACCCATGGTCCAGGTGGGCAATACGCTTATCAACCGGGTCAGCGATGACGGCAGTAGCGGTATCTTCATCCATACCCAGGAGTTTCCTTTCTGGGCGCCGGTGGTGGAATGGGCCTTCTATGACAACGATAACTTCTCCCCCGACCGTCAGATTACTCCTTTAATTCTGGAAAAAGTGGGAAATAACTATATTATCCGCGGCATCGGCCAAACCCGCACCACCACCGAACGCGGGGAACAACATTACATGTTTGACCTGGTGGCCGGAAGCAACTGGATTGGACCGGGCTATTACTTCGGCTGGTGGAGCGGCGGATGGAACGGCATACCCATTTCCAGTAACGCCGGCGTGATTGACTTTGACAACCTGCCGAGTGGGGACCTAGGAATTCTTTGGTTCAGTAGTCCGGGTAATTTTGGTCTCGGTACCTCACTGACCGCTACCGGCCAGTTGGGGCAAGGGAGTTTCCATGCCCGGGCCTATTCGGTAGAAGTTACCCTAGCGGTTCCCGAACCCACGGGCGCCCTGCTGGCTTCTCTGGCACTGGGAGGTTTGGTCTCCCTGCGGCGCCGGTTTCGCTCCAGGTAAACCTTCCCCTTTCCCCTTTTCAAGGAAGTCTAGTTTCCCAAGGAGATTCGCCATGGGAAAGAGATTCCTGTCGGCGAGGCTGGGGCGGTGTCGCCAACACGGTTTTTCTCATCGGCCCGGTCTGAGCGAGGAAAGGACGCTGCAAACACGGCCCGGTGGGCGGGATATCCGATCGCTTGGGGGATGCGCAGTACGCCGCCCGCAACTTTGTACCCGGGCCGGTGGCCGGTATCTCCCATCCTGCCCATGGGTACATGGTTTCACATTGGTGGAGCTTTTGGTGGTCATTGCCATCATTGGCATTTTGATTGCATTGCTTTTACCGGCGGTGCAGGCGGCCCGGGAAGCCGCCCGACGGATGCAATGCTCCAATAACCTCAAACAGATCGGCCTGGCCTTGCATAATTACCATACCGCCATGAAGACGCTCCCGTTTGGGTGTGCCAATTGGAATGGCATTGTGGTCGATCCGATAACCGGTCGTCAGTCCTACGGCGGCACCTGGGCGGCCATGATCCTCCCGTACATCGAACAGCAAGCCCTCTACAACCAGTTTGACTTCCGCATCCACATGAAGGATCAAAAGCCGGAGGCGCTGACGGCCGTGGTGGCCACCTATATCTGCCCGAGCGATCCGGCCTCGTCCAATCCGGTTTTCACGTTGCCGTCGAGTTGTCAGGCGGGCAGCAGCAACCCGACGGCGTCGCTGGGCCTGTGGTATCCCGGCTCCATCGGGCCGACCTTCATGGATTATGGGCCGTTCTGCCCCCTGGCCAAAAGGCCCTGGACCTGCACCGATCCGGATAGTTACTGCTCTCAGGGGTGCAATTTCGGGTCCAGCAATCCGCCGGGCAATTCCGTGGGGATGTTCGGCCGATGGGCACGCAGCTTCCGGTTTGAAGATTGCACGGACGGCCTGAGCCATACGTTCATGAACGGCGAAACCCTGCCGAAACATTGCTGCTGGATGCGGGCGTACAATTCCAACTTTCCGGTAACCGGCACCAGCATCCCGCTCAATACGAAGGAATCGAAAGAGGATGGTTCGGAGTGGTACCGCACCTGTGGGTTTAAGAGCCAACATCCGGGCGGGGCCAACTTCCTGATGGCCGACGGCAGCGTCCACTTCGTCTCTGAAACCATCGACTACAAACTCTTCAACGAACTGGGCACCCGGGCCGGCGGCGAACCGGTCCGACTGCCGGAGTAGCCGGAATACCGGAATAAGGGTATCCCGGAACTGACGGCCTCCCGGAGGGATGATCCCAGCCCGGGGCCAAGCCCCTCCGGAAGGCCAAAACACTTGGGAGTTTTCCGCGGCCTCGCTGCCTGAAGCAATTGCCGCTTACAGCCTATCCCAAAATGACGGCACCAGCCAAGCGGATCCTTCCAAGGAATACAATTTGCTCGGATAGAGTCCAACGGGACTTTCCCCAAGCCTGATTTTGGGATAGGCGATTATCTCTGTGGGAGCGGGCCGAGGCAGAGGGCCGGCCGTTACAATTCTTTCCATTGCCCGGGCACGGGGACGGGGTATCGGCCATGCTCATCCGGTTGGAGGGGGGGTGGGCTATTTTCGTCCATCGTGTCGATACCGGGGCACCACTGGAACTGGGAGTCCATGGCTTCCTGCCAGGTGATGACTTTGCCGCTGTGGATGGCGGCCCGGCCCATGATGGTAGCCAGGTTGGACAGGGCGGCCCGCCGGGCCTCGTTCATCGGCTGGTCGTTGCGGATGGCGGCCAAGAAATTGTTCCACTGGGCCTGCCAAGGCGAATATTTTTCCGGCGGAGCTTTCCAGAGGACGTTGTCGGGGTGGATGCGTTGGTCCTTGTAAATTTGTACTGTTCCCGCATGGATATTGCCGGAAAACTGGGCCGCCGCTTTCGTGCCATGTACAAATGTAGAAAACTCGGTATAGCAGTTCGGCAGATACCGAACCACATGATAGCCTTTGGCCCCGTTGGGGAAAGTCCATTCGGCGGAGAAGCTATCTAGGTTTTGGCTACAGTCGATGCTGTTGGCAGCTCGGCCGCCCACGCCATGGGCGGTTGCTGGCCAATCGTTCATCAGCCAGCAGATTTCGTCGATCTGATGGATGTCCATTTCCGCCCACAGGCCGCCGGAAACCCAATAAAATCGAGTAAAATTCCGGATTTGCCAGAAGAGTTCTTTCTCCTGCGGGGGTTTAGGCGGCAAGGGGCCGACCGGCTCCATCCGATAGGCCCGAACCA
>Ga0308418_1001570_pt1 | contig 11916 bp, 10 predicted proteins | sample HotsprSampleR4cd_FD_203517 | JGI IMG/M metagenome (GOLD analysis project Ga0308418, IMG submission 203517) | Hot spring phototrophic mat microbial communities from Mushroom Spring, Yellowstone National Park, Wyoming, United States - 20090729_R4cd ... | reverse complement strand
GCACGAAATATTTGTAAATGTCGCCCTGCCGGACGCCGGGAAGGAAAATCTCCCAGATGCCGCCGTCGCGGCGGCGCATCGGGTGGCGCCAGGAGTCCCACTGGTTGAAGCTGCCGGCGACGCAGACCGTCTCGGCGTTGGGCGCCCATACGGCGAAGCGGCAGCCGTGCACGCCGTCGATCTCCATCAGGTGCGCGCCCATCATGCGCCAGGCTTCGTAATGCGTGCCTTCGGCGTGCAGATAGACGTCGAAATCCGAAAGAAGAAGGCCGAAACGGTACGGGTCTTCGATAATCTCCGTGCCGCCGCGGTGCAGCACGAGTTCGATGACGTAGCGGCCGGGATCGCGCGCGATCTGGGCGCCGAAAATGCCGGCTGGATGCAGCCTGGCCATGGGGACCCGCCCGCCGCCCTCCAGCAGCAGCGCCGCCTCGGCGGCGTGGGGCAGCCAGGCGCGCACCACCCAGCCGTCCTCGACGCGGTGAGGGCCGAGGACGGAAAACGGATCGCCGTGATAGCCTCCGACAATCGCCTCGAAATCACCGGGGTTCATGCGGCTATTATGGCAGTTCATGGACCTGCGGTCATTGCCCAAGGCGGAGTTGCACCTGCACCTGGAAGGGTCGGTAGAGCCGGAGACGCTGTGCGAAGCCGTGCCGGGGCTGACGCCGGAAGAGGCCCGCGCCCGGATGCGCTTTACCGGCTTCGACGGGTTTCTTCAGGCGTTCAAATGGGTGCACTCCTGTCTGCGGCGGCCGGAGCATTTCGCGCTCGCCATGCGGCGCCTCTTGCCCCGGCTCGCCGAAGAGGGCGTGCGGTATGCGGAAATCAACGTGAGCGCGGGGGTGATCCTGTGGCGCGGGCTGCCGCTCGACGAAGTCTTCCCGGCCATCGCGGAGGAAGCCGAGCGGGGCCCGCTGCCGGTGCGGTTCATTTTTGACGCCGTGCGGCAGTTCGGCGTGGACCATGTCCAGGCGGCGGCGGAAGCGGCGGTGCGCTGGAAGAAGCGCGGCGTGGCGGGGTTCGGCATCGGCGGCGACGAGGCGCGCGGGCCGGCGCGGCTCTTCCGCGAGGTGTTCGCCTGGGTGCGCCGCCACGGGCTGGCGGCGGTGCCGCACGGCGGGGAAACCACGGGGCCGGAAAGCGTGTGGGAGGCGCTGGAATGCGGGGCCCGGCGCATCGGGCATGGCATCCGGGCGGTGGAGGACCCGGAGCTGGTGCGTCACCTGCGCGACTCCGGCATCCCGCTCGAGATCTGCATCACCAGCAACATTCGCACGGGCGCCGTGCGCAGCCTGCGCGAGCACCCGGTGCGGCGGCTGTTCGATGCGGGCGTGCCGATCGTGCTGGGCGCCGACGACCCGGCGATGTTCGGCACCACGCTCACGCGCGAGTACGAGCTGGCGCGCGACGTGTTCGGCTTCAGCGGCGAGGAACTGCGGCGGCTGGCGGAGAACAGTTTCCGTTACGCGCTGGCGGCCCCGCCGGAGGCCTGAGGGCCGCCCTCCAGCTTCGACGCAAGCTCGCGCACCAGGCGCTCCAGCTGCTCGACGCGCTGGGTCAGCTGCTCGATGGCCTGCCCTTCGGGGTCGGGCAGCTTGGCGTGCTCAAGCACTTCCTCGTTGTCCAGGCGGCTGCGCACGATGCGCCCGGGCACGCCCACCACGGTGGAGTGGTCCGGCACGGACTTGAGCACCACCGAGCCGGCGCCGATGCGCACATGATTGCCGATGGTGATGTTGCCGAGCACCTTGGCGCCGCTGCCGACGACGACGTGATGGCCGAGCGTCGGGTGGCGCTTGCCGCGCTCCTTGCCGGTGCCGCCCAGCGTGACCCCCTGGTACAGCAGGCAATCGTCGCCGATGACCGTCGTCTCGCCGATCACCACGCCCATGCCGTGGTCGATGAAAAAGCGGCGCCCGATCTGCGCGCCGGGGTGGATTTCAATGCCGGTGAGGAAGCGCGAGATCTGGCTGATGATCCGCGCCAGCGTGGTGAAGCCCGCCTTGTACAGCTTGTGCGCCAGGCGGTGGAACAGGATCGCGTGAAAGCCCGGGTAACAGAACAGGATCTCCAGCACGCTCTTGGCGGCGGGGTCCTCGCGGAAGATCGTGTCGATCTGTTCCCGGATGGTGCGAAACATGACTATCCCAATTATGCTCCGGCCAGCTCAGGCGCGAGTCCACCATTTACCTGGAGAAGGGGGGACAAAGCACCGCATCGCGTCGAGCAGCGCGCCGGCGTCCCCGCCCGCCAGGATCATGGCGCGGTGAGCCGGATGGAGGAACCCGTCGGCGACAGCGCGGTCGCAGAAGCGCAGCAGATCGTCGAAATAGCCATCGACATTGAGCAGGCCCACGGGCTTGCCGTGCAGGCCGAGCTGGGCCCAGGTGAGCGACTCGAACAGCTCGTCGAGAGTGCCGAGACCTCCCGGCAGGGCGAGGAAGGCGTCGGCAAGCTCGCTCATCAGCGCCTTCCGGTCGTGCATGGACTCGACGACGTGCTGCTCGCTCAAACGCGGGTGGGCCAGTTCCCTGTCGACGAGCGCGCGGGGGATGACGCCAATCACCACGCCGCCGGCCTCGAGCGCAGCGTCGGCAAGCGCGCCCATCAGGCCGACGCTGGCGCCGCCATAGACGAGCCGCAGGCCGCGGCGGGCGAGTTCGCGGCCCGTGCGCCGCGCCGCATCGAAATAGACATCCCGGGCGAGGGAACTGGAACCGCAAAAAACACAGACGTACCGCATTCTGTTTCGAGGGTCTCATACGGGAAGGCCCCCCCGCCGCGTTTGATATGATGTTGCCGCTTTCCCGAAGGCGCTCCGATGCAGACGTGGACCCAGAACTACGACCCGCTCGGCAACACGGTGCTGTCGACAATGGCCGCGGCCATTCCGGTGACGCTGCTGTTCTACCTGCTGGCCGTGCGGAAGATTGCCGCGCACATGGCGGCCGTGTACGCGCTGCTGGCCAGCATGGCGGTGGCGCTGCTCGTGTTCCGGATGCCTGCGCAAATGGTGGCCGGGGCGGCGGCGCACGGCGCGGTATATGCGGCCCTGTGGATTGCGTGGGTGGTGGTGGGCGCGGTCTTCGTATATGACTTGACGGTGGAAAGCGGGCACTTCGAGACGATCAAGGGATCCATTGGTGCGATCACCGACGACCGCCGCGTGCAGATGCTGCTGATCGCATATTGTTTCGGCTCGGTGCTGGAAGGCGCGGGCGGCGGCGGCGCGCCGGTGGCGGTGACCGCGGCGATGATGATCGGGCTGGGGTTTCGCCCCTTCGAGACCGCCGTGGTCTGCCTGATGGCGAACACGGCGCCGGTGGCCTGGGGCGGCATGGGCAACCCAGTGCGCGCGCTGAGCGCGGTGACCGGGCTGCCGGAATCCGATCTCAGCGCGACCATGGGACGGATCCTGCCGCCGGTGGCGGCGATGCTGCCGTTCTGGCTGGTGCGGTCGACGGTGGGGTGGCGCGAAACGTTCCAGGTCTGGCCGGCTTGCGTCGCCGCAGGATTCACCTTCGGGTTCATCCAGTTTTTCTGGTCGAATTACATGGATCCCAACCTGGTGGACATCATGGCCGGAATGGGGACCCTGCTGGTTTCCGCCGCATTTTTCAAGTACTGGAAGCCGGCGGTGGAGTTCCATTTCCCGGAAGAGGCGGGCAAGCCGCGGGTGCAGCGAAAGAAATACACGGCCCGCGAGGTGATCCATGCCTGGTCGCCCTTCCTGTTGATCGCGCTGTTCGTGATTCTGTGGGGCGTCCCGCCGGTGAAGGCGCTCATCTCGAAAACGACCCTCAAGATGCCGGTTCCTGGCCTGCATCAGATGGTGGTGCGCACGGCGCCGGTGGTGGAGCAGGACGTCGTGGAAAGCGCGATTTTCAGCTTTGACTGGCTGGCCAGCGTGGGCACTGCGACGGTGCTCGCCGGGCTGGTCGCCGGGCCGGTGCTGGGATTGTCCATGAAGACGACGCTGCGTGTCTTCCGCAGGACAATGTACCGGATGCGCTTCAGCTTCCTCGCCATCATGTGCATGATCTGCATGGCGTATGTGATCCGCTACTGCGGCATGGACGCGGTGATGGGCCTGGCGATGACGCACACCGGCGTGCTGTACCCGGTTTTCGGCACGTTCATCGGCTGGCTGGGCGTGGCCCTCAGCGGGACGGACGCGGGTTCGAACGCGCTGTTCGGCAATCTCCAGGTGGTGACGGCGACGAAGCTGGGGCTGGATCCGGTATTGATGGCCGCGGCCAATTCCACCGGCGGCGTGATGGGCAAAATGGTGGCGGCGCAGTCGTTGATCATCGCCTGCGTGGCCGCGGGCATCGAGGGCAAGGAAGGCGACCTGTTCCGCGCAGTGGCCAAACACGGGCTGGCGCTGACGCTCCTCATCGGTTTGATTGTGACCCTGTATGCATACGTGCTGCCCGGGGTCGTCGCCCACAATCACAAGTTCTGGTAACCGGCGCCGGAGCGGTGGATTTGAATGCTTCGCCGCGGTTTGAAAGAATGGCGGCATCCCGCCGGCGCCGGCAGAGCAATCCGGCCGGCCGCCGTGAAGACGATTTTCGAGAGCGACTGGAGGTTGACGGAATGCGCTGGACCGTGTTTCTCGCCGCCGCTGTAGCGGCGCTGCTGCTGGAACCCGCGCGGGCGCAGCTCGGGACGTTTTCCAACGAGCAGCGCATCGCCATCACGCGCGAATGGAAGGGCGAGCGGTTTCCCGACGGACGCCCGAAGGTGCCCGACGAGGTGCTCGACCGCCTGAAGCTGACCACGGCCGAGGAAGCCTGGGGAACGCTGCGGCGGCTCGGGTACCACAACCAGTTCGAGGGCAACTGGAAAACCGTTAATGTGGACGACCCCGCGGGCGACCGGCTGGTGGGGCGTGCCGTGACCGCGGTCTTCATGCCGCGGCGGCCGGACGTCGACAGCTTCATCATGGACATGGGCAAGAAGGAGAACCGCGTCGGCCGCGGGCAAAACTCCTGGGTCATCGACACGCTGGTGAAGCGCGACGTGATGGTGGTCGACCTGTTCGGAAAGATCAAGGACGGCACGATCATCGGCGACAACCTCGGCACATCGATCTGGACGAAGACGGGCACGGGCCTTGTGGTGGACGGCGCGGTGCGCGATGTCAGCGGCCTGATGGAGATCAAAGGCTTCAAGATCTTCTGCCGCGGCTTCGACCCGTCGGCCATCGCCGAGGTGACGCTGATGGGAATCAACGTGCCCGTCCGCATCGGGCAGGCGACCGTGCTGCCCGGCGACGTGGTGCTGAGCGACCCCGAAGGCGTGGTGTTCATTCCCGCCCATCTTGCGGCCGCCGTCGCCGACGAAAGCGAGCTGACGCGGTTGCGCGATGAATGGGGCCACCAGATGCTGCGCGAGCAGAAGTACACGCCGGGGCAGATCGACGCGCAGTGGACGCCGCAAATGATCGATGAATTCAACAAGTGGGCCGAAGCGAAAGGCTCCAAAGTCCGCATGCAGAAGCGGGAGAAGTGATTTCGAGGGAGGCGCGCATGGAAAAAGCGACAAGGAAATGGTGGCAGAACCGCCGGGGCGCAAGCCGCCGCGGGTTTCTCAAGGCCGCCGCCGGCGTGGCTGCGGCCGGCTTCTGGGCCGAGGAAACCATCCAGGCTTACCAGGGCAACGTCAACACAAATTCGAAACCTTCGGCCTTACGCATCACGGACCTGCGTTTCGCCCACATCATCGACGCGCCGATGCGCTGCCCGATCATCCGCATCGACACCAACCAGGGCATTTCCGGCTATGGCGAGGTCCGCGACGGCGCCAGCGTCACCTACGCGCTGATGCTGAAATCGCGCATTTTGGGAGAAAATCCCTGCAATGTCGACAAGATTTTCCGAAAAATCAAACAATTCGGGTTCCATGCGCGGCAGGCCGGCGGAGTCTGCGGCGTGGAAATGGCGCTGTGGGACCTGGCGGGCAAGGCCTACAACGTTCCCGCCTACCAGCTCCTTGGCGGCAAGTTCCGAGACCGCATCCGGCTGTATGCGGACACGACCGAGTCGCACGACCCGAAGGTGTACGGCGAGCGGCTGAAGAAGCGGCGCGAGGAGGGCTTCACCTGGCTCAAGATGGACCTCGGGATCGACCTGGTGGAAAAAATCCCGGGCGCCGTCACCGCGCCGGCAGGCGTCACGCAACGGTCATCGGTGTGGACCAAACACATGTTTACGGGTATGGAGCTCACCGAAAAGGGCATCGCGCTGATGTGCGACTATGTGGCGCAAATCCGGGAAATGGTCGGCTGGGATATTCCGCTGGCGGCGGATCATTTCGGGCATATCGGCGTGAATTCCTGCATCCGTCTGGGCAAGGCTCTGGAAAAGTACAACCTCGCCTGGCTCGAGGACATGATTCCGTGGACGGAGACGGAGCTCTGGAAACAGATCACGCTGGCGGTGGATATTCCCACGCTGACCGGCGAGGACATTTACCTCAAAGAGCCGTTTATCGAGCTGGCAAGGAACCATGCTGTCGACATCCTGCACCCGGACCTGGCAACCTCGGGCGGGTTGCTGGAGACGAAAAAGATCGGCGACGCGGTGATGGAGTACGGCCACGCCATGGCGATGCACTTCGCCGGCACGCCCATTTCCTTCATGGCGAACGTGCACTGCGCCGCGGCGACCGAGAACTTCCTGGTGCTCGAGCACCACTCGGTGGACGTTCCCTGGTGGTCGAACCTGGTCACCGGCAATGAGCAGCCGCTGTATGAGAAAGGCTTCGCCGTGGTGCCGGACAAGCCGGGACTCGGCGTGGAGCCGAACCCGGACGAGGTGAAGCGGCATCTGGCCCCGGGCACGGGCTACTTCGAGCCCACCGAGAACTGGAACAACGAGCGCAGCTGGGACCGGCTCTACAGCTGAGCGCCGGCGCAGCCTTTTGCAGAAAGCGGCGGGCCAATGGCGCTCCGCCGCTTTTCTGTTTCTCTCAGGGAACCGCACAGAAGGGGTATGCTGTCGCTTCAGGGAGGACTCGATCCGGATGTCTGCAACAAGCCGAAGCCGCCTGCGCGGCCTGCCGGTGGCGCAAAAGCTGCTGCTGAGTCTTTTTCTCGTCACCATCGGCGCCGGATACGGGGTGGCGCTCCTCAACCTGTATCTCACCTATCACCTGACGGACGGCGAGCCGGGGCTCAGCGTGGCGGACCTGCGGCGCGCCTTCTACGGCAACCGCGAAAACACGAAGCTCGCCAGCAAGATCGATGGCGGCAGCATGGCCCAGTTCCTGCCGCGCGCCGGCGACAAGGAGAAGATCCTGTCCTGGATCCAGGACGGCGCCAGCGAGGATGGCTACCGGCGCGTGATCCGGCCCATTCTGCAACAGAACTGCGTGCGCTGCCATAACCCGGCGGGGCTGCAACGATTCGCGCCGCTGACGTCTTACGAGGAAGTGATGGCGGTGGCGCAGATCGACCGCGGCGAGCCGCCCCAGTTGTGGGCCCGCGTCGCGCACACGCACATCCAGTCGATCGGGCTGCTGTTTTTCGCGCTGGCGGGCGTGTTCTCGTTCACGCAGGTGCGGGAGAAGCTGAAGGTGGCGGTGATCGTGCTGCCGTTCCTGGTGCTGCTGGCGGACTTCGGCCTGCGGTTCCTCATCAAGTACGAGCCGCGGCTGGTCTGGCTGATGGCCGCTTCGGGCGCGCTGATGGGCTTGCTGTTTGCCGTGCTGATTCTCGTCCCGCTGCACGAAATGTGGCTCCGGAAAGAATGAGCGGGAACGCCGGCGCCGGGTCCGGCTAGCGGCCGCCGCCGGCCGGGCCGCTCTCCGGCGGTTTTTTCTCCTTCAGCCGCCTGCGCTCCCTCAGCGCCTTCCGCAGAAGGTACTCGATCTGGCCGTTGAGGGAGCGCAAGTCGTCGTCGGCCCATTTTTTGAGCGCGTCAAGGACTTCCGCGTCGATCCTTAACAGAAAGGACTTGCGCTCCGCCATCGGTCCCGCTTCCGCCTACTGGTAGAGGGTGCCCGTGTTGAGCACCGGCTGCGCCGCCGCCTCGCCGCAGAGCACAACCAGCAGGTTCTGCACCATTGCGGCGCGCTGCTCGCCGTCGAGCTGAATGACGCCGCGCCGGGCAAGCATCTCCAGCGCCATCTCCACCATGCCCACCGCGCCCTCGACGATCTTCTGCCTTGCGGCGATGACCGCCGCAGCCTGCTGCCGGCGCAGCATGGCCGCAGCGATTTCGGGCGCATACGCCAGGTAGCTGATGCGGGCTTCCAGCACCTCGACGCCTGCCACGGCGAGGCGCTCCTGGATTTCCTCCTTCAGCCGCGCGGCGACCTCCGCCGTGCTTCCGCGCAAGGACACCTGGCCCTCCTCGTGGGCGTCATAAGGGTACGCGGTAGCGAGGTTCCGCACCGCGGCCTCGCTCTGCACGTGGACGTAGTTTTCATACTGGTCCACCTGGAAAATGGCCTCCGCCGTGTCGACCACCTTCCAGACAACGACGGCCGCGATTTCGATCGGGTTGCCGTCGTGGTCGTTGACCTTCATTTTCGACGTTTCAAAGTTGCGCACGCGAAGCGACACGGGCTTCTTCGCATAGAACGGGTTGGCGAAGCGCAGCCCCGGCTGCTTCACCGTGCCGATGTACTTGCCGAACAGCGTGAGCACCACGCCCTGGTTCGGCTGGACGGTGAAGAACCCCCCCAGCACAGGACGTCCACGATCAGGACGAAGACCCAGAAGGCGATCCACGCCCCGCGCAGATCCGGTTCCGCATTCTTCGCCGTCCAGATCAGCCCGGCAAGCGACGCGATGAAGACGGCCAGCACCAGCAGGAGAACGGGGATGCCGTTCCAGGCTTCGATGACTCGCTCTTTCAACATAAACACGGCCTCCTGTTTGTTCAGGCAGCAGTCCCAGCTGCTGTCAAAATGATATCACATAGCTATCGCAAGCGCAAGCGAAATCCTGCCGCGTGCGGGGCCGGGCTGTTCCCCTTCGGGCATCCGGTCAGCGCGGATTGTGACCGCAGTCATGGAGCCGTGGCGGCGGCGCGGCTTACGCTCAAGCTGGACCGCAAGCCGCGGGACAGGAAAGGAGTGACCGGCATGAAACGCCTGTGGTTGGCGTTTGGCATCGTGACTGTGGTTTCTTTTGCGATTCTTGGCTGGATCGGAACGAGGATCTATCAGGAGAAGCCGCCGATTCCCGAGCAGGTTGTGACGAAGGACGGCAAGGTGGTGATCGGCCCGGGCGAAGTGGGCGCGGGCCAGAACGTCTGGCAGAGCATGGGCGGAATGGAAGTGGGCTCGGTGTGGGGGCACGGAAGCTACGTCGCGCCGGACTGGACGGCGGACTGGCTGCGCCGCGAGCTCCGGTTCGTGCTCAACGAATGGTCGCAAAAGGAGCACGGGAAGCCGTTTGACGATCTCGATGCGGAGCAGAAAGGGGCGCTCGAAGGAAGGCTCCGGCAGATGTACCGGGCCAATACGTATGACGCCGCGACAGGAAGGATCGTGATTGACGACGTACGGGCGCGGGCGTTCGAGTCGAACGTGGCGTACTACACGAAGCTCTTTGCGGAGGGGCAGCCGGCATACGCGATCCCGAAGGGCGCCGTGCCGGACCCGGAGCGGGCGCGCAAGCTGGCGGCGTTTTTCTGGTGGACGGCATGGTCGGCGTCCACGAACCGCCCCGGCGACACGATCACGTATACGCACAACTGGCCGCATGAGCCGCTCGTCGGAAACGTACCCACAGGCGAGACGGTGATGTGGACGGGCGTCAGCATCCTGATGCTGCTCGGCGGCATCTGCGCGATGATCTGGTGGTACGCCTCGCAGCCGAAGGAGACGCCGGTGGAGCGGCCGGCGGCGGATCCGCTGATGAAGATCGGGGCCACGCCCTCGCAGCGGGCGACGCTGAAGTATTTCTGGGTGGTCGCGCTGTTGATCCTGGCGCAGATTGTGCTCGGGGTGGTGACGGCGCACTACGGCGTGGAAGGCGACGGTTTCTACGGCATTCCCCTGTCGAAGTGGCTGCCCTACAGCGTGACGCGCACCTGGCACATCCAGCTCGGCATTTTCTGGATCGCCACGTCGTGGCTGGCGGCGGGGCTTTACATCGGGCCGCTGATTTCGGGCGTGGAGCCGAAGCACCAGCGGCTGGGCGTGAACGTGTTGTTCGCAGCGCTGCTGGTGATCGTCACGGGGTCGCTCGCGGGCGAATGGCTAAGCGTGCACAACCGGCTGACGGATCGGCAATCGTTCCTGTGGGGCCATCAGGGGTATGAGTACATCGATCTGGGCCGCATATGGCAATTGCTTCTGTTCGCGGGGCTGTTCATCTGGCTGTTCCTGGTGATCCGCGCGGTGAAGCCGGCGTTCCGGCAGGGCGGCGAGCAGAAGCCGCTGCTGACCATCTTCCTGATGAGCGCCGGGGCGATCGGCCTGTTCTACGGCGCAGGCATCATGTGGGGGCAGCACTCGCATCTCTCGATGGTCGAGTACTGGCGCTGGTGGGTGGTGCATTTGTGGGTGGAAGGCTTCTTTGAAGTCTTTGCCACGGCGGTGATCGCGTTCTTCTTCGCGCGGCTGGGGCTGGTGCGGCCGAAGCTGGCGGCGGAAGCGGCGTTGCTGTCGGCGACCATCTACCTGGCGGGCGGCATCATCGGCACCTGCCACCACCTTTACTTCACCGGCACGCCGACGGTGGCGCTGGCGTGGGGTTCGGTGTTCAGCGCGCTCGAGGTGGTGCCGCTGACGATGGTGGCCTACGGGGCCCTGGACGATCTGCGCCGCGGCCGCGCGACCGAGTGGGCGCGGCGCTACCGCTGGCCGATTTACTACTTCGTCGCCGTGGCCTTCTGGAACATGCTCGGCGCGGGGCTGTTCGGTTTCATGATCAACCCGCCGATCGCCCTGTACTTCATGCAGGGGCTGAACACGACGCCGGTGCACGGCCACGCGGCCCTGTTTGGCGTCTATGGCATGCTGGGCATCGGCCTGATGCTCGTCTGCCTGCGGGTGATGGGGCAGAACGAGGAATGGAACGACCGGCTGATGAAGTTCGCCTTCTGGGCGATGAACGGCGGGCTGTTTGCGATGTGCGTCTTCAGCCTGCTGCCCGTCGGGCTGCTGCAAACGTGGGCGAGCGTGAGCCAGAGTTACTGGTATGCACGGAGCATGGAGTTCCTCCAGACGCCGCTGATGCAGGCGCTGCGATGGATGCGCGCGCCGGGCGACACCCTGTTCGCCCTGGGTGCGCTGGCGCTCGTCTGGTTCGTCCTGAAGATCCGCCCGGCCGCGCCGGAGCGCGGCTGAGCGGCCGGCACGAAGGCGGAGGAGGCGCCGCTCAGCCGTCCTCTTCCGCCTGGCCGCCGGCTGCGGCCAGCGCTGCCGCGGCCGCTTCATGCAAGCGGCAGGCGTCGCGGAAGCTGCACCATGCGCACAGGCTCTCGTCGGCGGGCTTCACCTCGATTCGCCCGCTGAAGATCTCGGCCAAGGCCCTTTCGGAGGCCTGCACGGCGGTCTGCATGAGTTCCTGCGATTCTTCCAGAGTGTCTGGGCCGGCGAGTCGGATCGAGTCGCGGAGGGAGACCAGCTGGATTTTCGCCGGGACGTATCCCTCCAGCTCGAGAGCGCGCGCGTAAAGCCCGCCCTGGACGGCGACCCCTTCCTGTTGCTGCTGCGCCTGCTGCCGGACGGAGTCCGCGCGAGAGTATTTGAAATCGTAGACCGCACACTTTCTGTCTGGCGAAATATCGACGCGGTCGGCCCGTCCGGCGACTTCCACGCCGGCCACGCGGAGCGAAAGCTCCATTTCAGGCTCCACCCGCCAGCCGGCCGCTGCCGGGCCATGCAGCGCGTAGAGGCGAAGGTTGCGTTTCATGGCGGCGCGGTTCAGCAGGGTTTCATGCGTTTCGG
>Ga0308418_1001560_pt1 | contig 11955 bp, 3 predicted proteins | sample HotsprSampleR4cd_FD_203517 | JGI IMG/M metagenome (GOLD analysis project Ga0308418, IMG submission 203517) | Hot spring phototrophic mat microbial communities from Mushroom Spring, Yellowstone National Park, Wyoming, United States - 20090729_R4cd ... | reverse complement strand
TGTTGGAGTTAGGATGCAGTCAAGTTCCCTCTCCTTGTTGGAGAGGGTTAGGGTGAGGTCAGCTTTCCGTCGGCAAGAATAACGCATTGTAACCGAAAGAATAAGGCATTCTTTCCGTTGAAATCAGGCTTGGGTTCAACCGTCAAAATCAAGCTTGGTGATAAGCGTTGAAGTCAAGCGTGGGTTTAACTGTTGAAGTCAAGCTTAGCAGGCAGACTGTCCGCCAAGCTTAGCGGAAAGCGTCGCCGTCAAGCCTTAAAGTCAACTTGTTTATGCCTTAAAGTTTTCGTGATTGTGCGTTAAAGTCAACTTGTCTATGCCTTAAAGTCGACTTATCCATGCCTTAAAGTCAACTTGTTTATGCCTTAGAGTCGAGCCAGCTATGAGGCGTAAATTTTTCTGCTGCTATGTTTTGTAGGTTTTGCCTCAAAGCATTACAAAAAGTAATGGAGCAAGGTGTAGCATGGTGAGGCATCCATGCACTGCATTCCTCGCTTGCGCTGGAAATGACTGCACAGTTGTCATGCTGAACGAAGTGAAGCATCCACACATTAGGTTCCCCGCTGTCGCTCGGAATGACCGAATAAAAAAGTGCTCAAGTTGACCGAAAAAGCATCCTCAACAGGAGAACATGTAAGGCGCTTAGTGCTCCGCTGTGTGTGTCGGAGTCTTCTGCTTTGTAAGCAGAGCAAGTAGCTCTGGTTGAGCACGAAGTTCCTCAAACTTCTGGTGCAAAAATGCCTGAGCTGCTTCACGGTCATGTGGGATAAGACCGTCCAAAATGGCATCTTCCATTGCTTTTTTGAGCGTGCCGACAAGACGCCCTTCGGGAATGTTAAACATCTGCATAATTTCATTGCCGTTGATGGGTGGACGCCATTTTGCCCACTTATCCTTTTCAGTAACATCGGCGACTTTTTCTTCAACTTTGGCAAAGTTAGCCAGAATGCGTTGGACCTTCTTGGGGTTTTTGCTGGTCACATCGGCGCGGCAGAGTGTCATCAAATCGTCTAAGTCTTCGCCGGCTTCTACCATCAAACGGCGAATCGCAGCGTCGGTAATCTCATCACGATGGAGCGGAATCGGACGCAAGTGCAAGCGCACCATTTTTTGCACATATGGCAAGGGCTCCATCGGGAACTTCATGCGCTTGAAGATTTTGGGCAGCATGGCAGCGCCTAATGCATCATGTCCATGAAACGTCCAGCCGTGACCTTTGACAAACCGCTTTGTGCGTGGCTTGCCAATGTCGTGCAGCAGCGCCGACATGCGCAGCCAAAGTTTATCGGTCATTGCGGCACAGTTATCGACGACTTTCAGCGTATGGAAAAACGTGTCTTTGTGCCCTAAGCCATCGACCTGTTCGACGCCAGCCATCAGCGAGAGCTCGGGGAAAATCTCATCAAGCAATTTGGTGCGAAAGAGAATTTCCAAGCCAATTGAGGGCACAGGTGTTTTCATGATTTTGAGCAGTTCATCGCTGATGCGTTCTTGCGAGACAATCTTGATGCGCTGACGCATCTGTTGCATCGCCGCAAGTGCTACAGGATCGACTTGAAAGCCAAGTTGTGCCGCAAAACGAGCGGTGCGCATCATGCGCAGAGGGTCATCAGAAAATGTGGTTTCAGGATCGAGTGGCGTGCGCAAAAGTTTCTTTTCCAAATCTTCTAAGCCTGCAAAGCGGTCAATGATTTCGCCGAATGTGCTGACATTGAGCGACACGGCAAGCGCGTTAATGGTAAAGTCTCGGCGGGAAAGGTCATCTTCTAAAGTGCCGACTTGCGTAATCGGTTTGCGTGAGTCAGGATTGTAACTTTCCTTACGCGCACCAACCACCTCTAATTTGACTTCACCGAGCGCTTCATCATCAAAGGTAAATTGCACGGTGCGAAATCGCTCGAAAACGGCGAAGGCTCGTCCGTTTAGCTTGGCTTTGGCGACCGTAGCAAAGCTAATGGGGTCTCCGACAACCATGATGTCAATGTCTTTGCATGCTTTGCCTAACAAACGGTCACGCACATAGCCGCCCACCACATAGCAGGGCAAGCGCATCTCATCGGCAAGTTCGCCCAAGCGCGTGAAAAACGGCTCGGTCAGCGCAAGTGTAGTCGGTGCTTTCAACAAAGTGCTCATAGTCATGAAGTTTAGACCCTAAAGTTACAAATCCTTAAACGCAATCTGGCATCAAATTTTTCCCATGCTCCTAAAAAACGCTATGTCGTGCTGACAAATGAATGTGTAGGTTTTACTGCACTGTGCTGCACAGGTCTTTTGTCATTACAAAACATAGATGTTCTTCGCACTGTGGTTATCATTCCGAGCGAGAGCGAGGAATCCAGTGCGATGTGGATGCTTCACTTCGCTGCGCTCTGTTCAGCATGACAAGGTGGTGTCATTCCGAGCGAGAGCGAGGAATCCAGTGTGGATGCTTCGCTTCGCTCAGCATGACAAGCTGGGGTCGTGGATACCGCACTTCGCTGATGCTTCGGTCAGCATGACAAGCGCGGTGTCATTCCGAGCGAGAGCGAGGAATCCAGTGTGGATGCTTCGCTTCGCTCAGCATGACAAGCTGGGGTCGTGGATACCGCACTTCGCTGCGCTCTGTTCAGCATGACAAGCGCGGTGTCATTCCGAGCGAGAGCGAGGAATCCAGTGTGGATGCTTCGCTTCGCTTGCGCTCCGTTCAGCATGACAAGGTGGTGTCATGCCGAGCGAGAGCGAGGAATCCAGTGTGGATGCTTCGCTTCGCTCAGCATGACAAGCTGGGGTCGTGGATACCGCACTTCGCTGATGCTTCGGTCAGCATGACAAGCGCGGTGTCATTCCGAGCGAGAGCGAGGAATCCAGTGCGATGTGGATGCTTCACTTCGCTTGCGCTCTGTTCAGCATGACAAGCTGGGGTCGTGGATACCGCACTTCGCTGATGCTTCGGTCAGCATGACAAGCGCGGTGTCATTCCGAGCGAGAGCGAGGAATCCAGTGCATGGATGCTTCGCTTCGCTCAGCATGACAAGCTGGGGTCGTGGATACCGCACTTCGCTGCGCTCTGTTCAGCATGACAAGCGCGGTGTCATTCCGAGCGAGAGCGAGGAATCCAGTGCATGGATGCTTCACTTCGCTTGCGCTCCGTTCAGCACGACGGTGCATCGGCAAGACATTAAGGCATAATCGGTTCAATTCGTATCCTTTTCAGAGCGTGCATTTACCCAATTCTAATTCTCAACACAGCCTAAGAAAAACGTAGGCAAATACGCTATGGCGAGCAAGATGCAAACGCAATTTGATGTATATTCGGATTTCAATCTGAAATGCCCTGATGTCAGAGTTGCAGCATATTGTTGTGCGTGGTGCAAAGGTGCACAACCTGAAAAATATCAATGTGGATATTCCACGCTACAAATTGGTGGTCATCACAGGACTGTCAGGTTCGGGCAAGTCGAGCTTGGCATTTGATACCATTTGCGCAGAAGGACAGCGCCGCTTCATGGAAACGCTATCGGCATACGCGCGCCAGTTCGTTGGTGCCATTGAACGACCCGATGTGGATTTTATTGATGGGCTTTCACCAGTGATTTCTATTGAGCAGAAAACAACTGCTCGCAGTCCGCGCTCCACGGTGGGCACCATTACTGAAATTTACGACTTCATGCGCCTGCTTTGGGCGAGAATCGGTGTGCGATACGACCCCAAAACTAACCGACGTGTAGAAAAACAAAGTGAAGAAGACATTCTGAACGCCATTTTGCAACTGCCAGAAAAAACTAAAGTACAGTTGCTGGCTCCGCTGGTCGTTGGGCGAAAAGGGCACTACCGAGAATTGTTCAGTGACCTACTCAAACGCGGCTTTTTACGTGTGCGTGTCGACGGCGAAACGCTCGAGCTCAAAAAAGGCATGAAGCTCGACCGCTACAAAGTGCATGATATTGAACTCGTGGTCGACAGGTTCAGCATTTCGCCCGAAATTGCCACGCGTCTCAAAGAAGCGATTGCGCTGACATTGCGGCTCTCGGACAATCAATCGACCATGATTTGTGAAGTTTTGAGTGAAAACAAACGAGACCTTTTCTTCAACAAAAATTATGCCTACTCCGATGGCAGCATTGCACTGGCGGAACTTGCCCCCAACAACTTCAGCTTCAATTCGCCCTACGGTGCTTGCCAGACCTGCGAAGGCTTAGGTGAAATCATGCAGGTCGCCCCCGAGCTAATCATTCCGAATCCTGAACTAAGCATCGCAGAAGGTGGGCTGGCGCCATTGGGCAAAGAAGGGCGTAGTGAAGTGTGGCAAATCATCAAAGCCTTAGCTAAGCAGCATCATCTTTCGCTGGAGGCACCCATTTCAAGTCTGCCAGAGGAATTTATCAAAGCCTTGCTGGAAGGCACAAAAGAGCCTGTGCCAATCACTTACCACTATGGCGGACGTGAGTATGTGTATCCAACAAACTTTGCAGGCTTGATAGAATATGTGTTGCAGACGTATCGCACCACACAGTCGGTAACGGTGCGCGAATGGGCGGAAGGATTTATGCAAAAATCCCCATGCCCAGAGTGCAAAGGCGCACGACTGCGCAAGGAAAGTCTCTTCGTCAAAATCGTAGAGCGCAATATCGCCGAGGTGGCTGACTTAGCGATTCCCGAGTGCAAAAATTTCTTTGAACAACTGCCGAAACACCTCTCGGGCAGAGAGCTGGCAATTGCGACACCAATTTTAGCCGAAATCACGAAGCGGTTGGATTTTCTTTTGAATGTCGGTTTGGATTACCTAACACTGTCGCGCTCTGCGGCGGCATTATCGGGCGGCGAAGCCCAACGCATTCGGCTGGCGGCACAACTGGGCTCACAGCTCACGGGCGTGCTCTACATTCTCGACGAACCCTCTATCGGCTTGCATCAAAGAGACAATATCAAACTCATTGAGTCGTTATTGCAACTGCGCAACTTAGGCAATACCGTTATTGTGGTCGAGCATGACAAGGAAACCATGGAGCGGGCAGATTATATCATTGATTTAGGTCCAGGAGCAGGTGAGCATGGCGGCAAAGTTGTAGCAGAAGGCACAGCAACCACACTGCATTCAGACTCGCTAACGGCGCAATACTTACAGGGCAAACTGAAAATTGAAGTGCCAAAAGTGCGGCGTGAAGGCAACGGCAGGTTTATCGTGCTCGAGGGCTGCACAGGACATAACCTGAAAAATGTTACACTCAAACTGCCTTTGGGAAAATTTGTGGCAGTAACAGGCGTCAGCGGTTCAGGCAAGTCATCGCTCATCAACGAAACGCTTTACCCAGTGCTGGCAAATGCGTTTTATCGCTCCAAAATTTTTGCCCTGCCCTACAAAAAAATTTCAGGCATAGAGCATCTCGATAAGGTCATTGATATTGACCAATCGCCGATTGGTAGAACGCCTCGCTCTAATCCTGCAACCTACACAGGGGTCTTTACGCTCATTCGCGATTTTTTTGCCTCACTACCTGAAGCGCAAATTCGTGGCTACAAAGCTGGGCGATTTAGCTTCAATGTCAAAGGCGGACGCTGCGAAGCCTGTGAAGGCGATGGCGTCAAGAAAATTGAGATGAATTTTCTGCCCGATGTCTATGTCACCTGCGATGTCTGCAAAGGCAAACGCTACAATCGCGAAACGCTCGAAGTGCACTACAAAGGCAAAAACATTGCCGATGTACTCAACATGCCAATTGAAGAAGCACGCCAGTTCTTTGAAGATTTCCCACGCATCAAGCGCATTTTGGAAACACTCGAAAGCGTCGGTTTAGGCTACCTGCGCCTTGGACAATCCTCTACCACACTCTCCGGCGGCGAAGCCCAACGCGTCAAGCTGGCGACAGAACTGGCAAAGGTGCAAACGGGTAAAACGCTCTACATTCTCGATGAGCCCACAACAGGCTTGCACTTTCGCGATATTCAGCTTCTGCTCGATGTGCTGCATCGGCTGGTCGACAAAGGCAATAGTATCGTGGTCATTGAGCATAACTTGGATGTTATCAAGCAAGCAGATTGGATAATTGACCTTGGTCCAGAAGGTGGCGAAAAGGGTGGAGAAATCATCGCCGAAGGTACGCCCGAGAAAGTGGCAGAAGTTGAGCACTCCGTCACAGGTTACTTCCTACGCCGTGAAATGGATTTGGATTAGGTAACCGTCAGTCATAGAGCCGATACTTTTGCCAAATGCGTTCGTAGTAAGCACGACTGTTTTGGCTCTCTTGCAGAATAATTTCCAGCGAAGCCTGCTGCTCAATAAGTAGGCGCAAACGATTTGTGCCAGCAATTCTATCGAGTGATTTCCCCCCATCGAGCCAGCGAAAATTATGAGGATGAGTGCGATATAAAGCCAGTAAAATTGCAGCGCCTAAGGCAAAAGGCTGAAACTGATGCCGATGAGTAACCCTAATGCGAATGCCTTTACAGCGCTCATCTCGAAACTTGGGATGACTGGCTTTACCTGTAAGGCGGCGTGGCACAAACGACACGGTATCGAAAGTTACGCCAGCAAGATGGAATGACTGCAGTTCAGTCAGCACTTTTTCTGCGTCAAGAAAGGGGGCACCGAAGAGTTCAAAAGGTGTAGCCGTGCCACGCCCTTCACTAATGTTGGTGCCTTCAAGATGAACAAGGGCAGGATAAAGTATCATTGCCTCTACGCTGGTAATGTTTGGCGAAGGAGGAATCAGCTGCACGAGAGAATCATCATCAAAAAAACGCTGCCGATTGAAGTTCTGCATGCGAACCACACGCAACTGCAGCGTCGGCAACCGCTGCGCTTGAATAAACAGCGCTAATTCACCAACCGTCAAGCCGTGCACAAACGGCACTTCCACATAGCCAACGAACGAACGATAGGCAGTATCGAGCATAAATCCTTGCGGTGCAATCGGCGCAATCGGATTAGGGCGATCGAGCACAATAAATTCTTTACGCTGTTCAGCGCAGGCTTCCATAGCTAACTGCATGGTGGAAATGTAGGTGTAGCAGCGCGTGCCGATATCTTGGATATCGAAGAGCAATGCATCAAGGTTTTGAAGCATCTCGGGCGTGGGCTTTTTGGTCTTGCCATAAAGCGAAAAAATGGGAATCGGCTGGCGAAATGGAGAATTGAGCGTGCTACTTTGAATGGGCTGTCCAGCTTCTTCGTGGGTGAGAAACCCGTGTTCAGGCGCAAAAATCGCCTCAATCCGAAAACCTGACTGCAAAAGCCGCATGTAATTGGCTTCACCTTTGGCATCAACACCAGTGGCATTCGTGATAAGCCCAAGCCGCTTGGATTTGAGTTCAGGTGCACCGTGCTCAAGCAGAACATCTAAGCCAACCTTGACTTGCGCCATAGCCCCCGCTGACCAAAGCAAAGCAAGCACAGTGAAAAACGGCATCAAGCGTAACTTCATAGCAAATGCAGACTTGAAAGCAATTGCCAGACAAAAACAAAGACAGTGAAAGATGCTGACATCAAGGAAAGTTCGGCTCTGCATTTTTGTAAGCGATTGAAGTTTAGCGCACGATAGCCAGCTTGCCGATTTTTTCAGGCACGCCTTCGGCAGTAACACGATAGAGATAAATGCCTGACGAGACCTTTTCGCCTTGTTCGGTATCTAAGAACCATTTTGCACCACCTGTCTCGCCCGTGTGCTCAATGCGCTTGATGACACGACCGTTGAGCGTCAGAATTTCAATCGTCGCCTTGCGCGTTAGGTTAGCAAACATCACAAAGTCAGTGCCTGCCCCTTTGCGATAGGGATTCGGATAAGTAAAGACACTCGACAAATCATCTTTGACTGCCGAGAAAACCACGACATTGCCGCTGGACGCCGTGTCAATCGGCGTGCCGTCAAGGGCGCGAAGATTACGCAAGGTAATTGAGACAGGAACACCAAGTGCGCCAATTGCTCGACCAGAAATCTGAAGCGTCAGCGCATTGCGTGCGTTGTCAACCGTAGCGCGTGTAACTTGACCGCTGGGACGCACTTCATAGTTTGAAAGAATTTGCGCCGAAGCATTGTCAATCGGTTTGCTCATGGTCAGCTCGACTTGGTCGGAAGAAAGAATCTGTCGGGAAAGCACAAAGAATGGAGAACGAAGAGCACGAGAGACTTGAAAACTAACCTGACGCGCCCCTTCAGCAAGGCGTGCGTTGAAGACGTCTCTCACTGCCTCACTGACACGCACTGTGTAGAATCCTGTATCCAACGGCGCATTGCGAAAAGATATCACAACTTCGGAGCCGCCACGTGCCAGAATCGCAGATGAAGGATAGAAAGGTTGCCCGCCTTGCTTCTGAATTTCAAACCAAGCTGGATTGATGGGCGCATCTTGAAGCGGGTCGCTAAAACGCAATCTCAAGTTGTCTTGGGCATCATATACGGCAGAAAGCAGTTGTGGCAAAAGTTTAGGCACACCAAGCACATAGACACTGGTATCGCTTTCACGCTGACCGTCAAACGCCGTCACGGCATAAACATAAAAGCGATTGCGCTGCACATCACGGTCAATGAAGACACTATCAGCTGTGGTGCGGTGCAGCGAAAGCTGAAACGGATACGATGGTATGGATGCATACTCACGGCGATAAATGCGATAGACTTGCGCTTCAGGCGTGCGGTTCCAGGAGAGTTGGAGTGCCGTTTCGCCAAGGGGTTCAAGGCTGACGCCAACAGGGGCAAGCGGCAAACGGCTATCTTGAAATTCATAGCCATAAGTTCGAAGGTCATCGCTGAAAAAAATCTCGTTGCGACCGTTGCCATCAATGTCGGCAATGAGCAATTCTTGCGCGGTGGCAGCAGGGAAAATCCAGAAGGGCTCAAATTGGCGAGATGAAGCGTCCCACTTGAACAGGTAGAGGTTTGGATAAGCTAAGATGCAAAGTTCATCAATTCCATCGCGGTCGAGGTCGCCGCTTTGAATAGCGCTTTCAAAGATAGACTTGGCACGATAGTTGAAAAACAGTTGCGTCCAAATTTTTTCGTAGCGATTGTCGCCAGTCGCTTGCCAGCATTCGGCAAGCCAAACAGGAGCAGCATAATCACGTGTAACGAGGTCAGCATTTAGGTCAGCATGAGCCATCACAACGAACTGCTTTTTGCCATTGCCAAGAAAATTGCCGCTGACGATGAAATTGCTACCGCCCAGGTAAGGCGTGCGATTGAGCCAAGTCTGATTGTACGTATTGCCCATGCCCGAATATTCGTAAATGTAGAAATTGCCGTCAAAATCGCCGACCAAAATTTCAGGTTTACCATCGCCATCGAAATCTTCAACAATTGATTTAGGCTGCTCGAACTGCGGGCGTGTGCCATCTTTGGCGCGTCGCACGGGATTGGGTAGTGTAGCAAGTCGGGCAAACTGCGCATCGACGATAAAGTAAGCCGTGTCATTGCGTGCCAGCAGTTGCCTTTCACCTGTGCCTTTGGTGTCAGCAATGCGTGAAGCCCAGTAGTTGCGTGAGGTGGTGTCTTGGAAAAGAATTTGTGCAAAGGGTGAAGAAGTCGGCGAGGTTTGCGAAAAAACAATGCTGCGACCAATCGAGTAGGCAACGGTTTCCAAAAGCCCATCTTGATTGAGGTCGCCCACATCTTGTGGAATCATGACAGGTGAGACCACAGAATCTAACAGCACAAAACGCTCGCCGTTGAACTCAAAGCGCTTGAGGCGAGAAAAGCGCAATCCTTGAAGCGGCAAGGCTTCGTTGAGCAACACTTCACGGCGACCGTTGCGATTAAAATCTTGAACTCTTGTTAGCAGCGTGCCAGCTGGTAAGCGAAATTCGGGACGCTCGCGAAAAAGAGTTTGTCCAAATGTTGGTGGTTGGAAAATCGTCCCATTCAGCGTGAAGCATTGGGTGGCGCTTTGGGTGCTTAAGCCTGCGTTGTTGCGCACAAGAAGATACCACTCGTATTCAACATTAGGCTGAAGTTCAGTGCGGCGCAGAAGTACAAAGTGCCGACGCCGAATAAACGGCAAGCGAAAGGCCTGAAACGCACCTTGAGTGCCACGCAGTCTGAAAAAAAGTGTGGCTTCGCACAAATCATCGGTCTGGGCTTCAACCAAAATACCATATTGGTCATTGATGATAACCGGCGTGCTGCGAACGCTATCGAGGCGCGGCGGCGTGCGGTCCAAAAAGTATTGAATGCGATTTTCAATCGTTCTGCCGCTTTGCTCTCGCAGCACAAGGCGCATGACATAGACGGAGTCAGGAAAAGTGGCAACATTCCAAAAGCCCAGTGTGTCATTGAGTCGTTGGCGCGGCGTAGCAGGTTGGATGGTCTGCCAAGTGGCTCTATCGCTAAGTCCGGGACGAACTTGCAGTTCATAGTGTTGAAACTGCGGCGAGATGGCTGTGCCGATGATGGGCACACGAGATTGGGGAAAGTCGCCGGGAAAGATGCCAGCGTCGTAGGCGGGAAAAAGAATTTTTGCAATTGGTGCGCCTGGCGCTTGAACGGCACGAGCAAGATTGAGCCTGCCGCCACCACTGCTGTGGTCCCAGCCCTCGTCTTCGATATCGTCAGTTGTGGAGACCAAAATACCGCGCACTTGTTCAGGTGAAAGACGCAGGTTTTGTGACAGCACAAGTGCTGCAGCGCCCGTTGCATGTGCCGCTGCGGCGCTGGTGCCGCCAAATGCCGCAGAGTAAAATCCGCGGTAGAAAGGGTAAGTGGTAACAATCCCTTCGCCGGGCGCCGCAAAATCTACGCGAAAGCCTCTGGTCGAAAATGGCGTAATCTCATCGAAGCGAGTCGTGGCAGCAGTGGCAATGACTTCATCATAGCCGGCAGGATAGCGCTGCTGTTCGCCGCCCGCATTGCCTGCTGATGCACACATCACCACGCCCTTCGAGTATGCATACTTGACGGCATCGCGCATCACAGGAGAAGCTACCACATCGCCAAAGCTCATATTCACCACGCGGATACCGTTATCGGCGGCGTAAATCAATGCGGAAGCGATGTCTTTGTCAGACGCATAATCGCCGCCGTATCCACCAGCGCCCGTAAAGACACGCAAAGCAACGAGCTTGCAGTTTGGCGCTACGCCAGCAATGCCAATGCGGTTGTTGGTCGCCGCTGCCGCAATGCCTGCACAAGCCGTGCCATGAAAATTATCATCGAAAGGGTCAGGGTCGGGGAATTGAAAGTCTGAAAATCCGTTGAGTGCGTCGTTGTTGAAAGGTTGGTCAGTAAAGTCCCAGCCAATCACGTCATCGGGGTAGCCGTTGCCATCTTGGTCAATACCGTCAAAGTCGCCGGTGATACCGTTAGGGTCTAACTCAAAGGTTTGTGGGTTACGCCGCTCACGAAAGTCCCATGGCTCAAATGTGCCGTTGCGGTTGTGGTCTTCAGCGGGTTTGACAAAAAGTTTAGGTGCAAGGTCGGGATGCGTGTAGTCAATGCCAGTGTCAATGATGCCAATCAGCAAGGTGGGGTCGCCCTTTGTGAATTGCCATGCGGTTTCGGCTTGAATTTTGGCAAGATTCCACTGTGAGCGATAGGCAGAGTCATTTGGCGTTTGCCAATCGTGCAAGTTGTATGATGAAGCAGGCAGTGCTTTCGTGCCAAGAGAAGATGTGCGCAAGTTGTGATAATCAAGCGAGAGCAAATGCACTCGAGTGGCATATTCTACGCTGGGGTCTTGCGATAGCAAAAGAAGCAGTTGCTCAAGTTCAGCAGTAGAAACATTTTTCTCGAGCCGCAAGACGGCAATGCGGTCAACTTCACGCAAGCGTGTCGCTTGAAGTGTCTTTGTGGCTCTGCCAAGGGTGTTAGGTGTAAGCGGCAAAAGTGTGGCGTTCGCAACGGAGAAATTGCTAAAGCGCAGCATGCTCGGACGAGCGGATAGACACGCCGCCTGAAGGGTTGAGAAAACAGACGCCGAGAGCGAGGGCTTAAACTTGATGATAATTTCATTTGGCACAATGCTGGGTGCAGAGGCTTGTGATGTCGGGCG
>Ga0308418_1001546_pt1 | contig 11998 bp, 7 predicted proteins | sample HotsprSampleR4cd_FD_203517 | JGI IMG/M metagenome (GOLD analysis project Ga0308418, IMG submission 203517) | Hot spring phototrophic mat microbial communities from Mushroom Spring, Yellowstone National Park, Wyoming, United States - 20090729_R4cd ... | reverse complement strand
CATCACGCCCTTTGATACCGAAGAAGAAGTAATTACTATGGCAAATAGCGTGGAATATGGACTTTCTGCCACTATATGGACTGAAAACTTAACTCGTGCACATCGTGTTGCTCATCAATTAGAAAGCGGTATTGTTTGGATAAATACTTGGTTAAATAGAGATTTGCGTACTCCCTTTGGCGGAATGAAGGCATCAGGCGTAGGAAGAGAAGGTGGATTCAAATCCCTTGATTTCTTTAATGAAGATAAAAATATCTGTGTAGATTTATCTTAAAAAACTTGTTTTTGAACTTTTTACAAATAATTGATTTTCAATAAATTATTTTTTTAACAATAATTACAAAAAATTTGCAAATACCAAAGTATTTTACATACATTTGCGGCACAAAAATTAAAAAACCATGAAAAAAACAGTATCTATCGTATTAGCTGCCATCGCAGGTGTAGCTATCATAGCTTGCGGCCCTTCAAAAGAAGAAATTGAAGCAAGAGAAAGAGCAAAAGCAGATTCAATTGCTGCAGTAGAAAAAGCAAAAGCCGACTCTATCGCTGCTGCAGAAGCTGCTGCAAAAGCAAAAGCGGACTCTATTGCTAAAGCAGATTCAGCAAGAAGAGCTGACTCTATTGCTAAAGCAGAAGCATCTAAAAAAGGTGGTAAGAAAAAATAATGCACCATCTTGCTAAAAAACAAAAGCCCATTCAAATTAGTGAATGGGCTTTTTTGCTTTAAATACATTCTACTTATCTACTTATTTCAACAACTTCAAACTCAAATCCAAACTTTGTATTTGATGCGTTAAGGCACCAATAGAAATAAAATCTACGCCCGTTTGTGCATACGCTTTTAAGTTAGATTCGTTTATTCCCCCCGATGCTTCTGTTTCTGCAAGACCATTAATAATCTCCACGGCTTTATGAACATTATCTACTGAAAAATTATCCAGCATTATTCTATCAGGTTGATATCCTAAAGCCATTTTAACTTCTTCGAGATTTCTTGTTTCTACTTCTATTTTCAAATTTAAATGCTGTTGCCTCAGATATTCTCTGCATTTGAGAATGGCTTTATCAATGCCTCCCGCAGCATCTATATGATTGTCTTTTATCAAAACCATATCATACAAGCCCCATCTGTGATTAGCACCTCCACCAATAGCAACAGCCCATTTTTCAAAAAAACGAAACAATGGCGTAGTTTTGCGAGTATCTGTAACTTTTGCTTTTGTGCCTGCACACAAAGATTGTAAATATCTTGTTTTAGTAGCAATACCACTCATTCTTTGCATTATGTTTAAAATCAAACGTTCATAAGATAATAACCGTTGTACATTTCCACTAATATAAAACACAACATCTTTTGGTTTTATATCTTTTCCATCTTGTATAAGAATTTCCAATTGTGCTTCGGGATAAACATAATTCAACATTCTTTGAATGGCTTCCACGCCTGCTATTACACCTTCTTGCTTTACCAATAATTGCATTTTACCTTGCTTATCTTCAGGAATTGTACTTAAAGAGGTTACATCTCCTGATCCAATATCTTCTAATAAAGCATCTTTGACAAATTTTTCAAAGGAAAAATGATGTTTATTCTGTTCAAAAAATCCAGTCATAAATTATGTTTTGTTGCAAATTTGTTGAAAATAACTAACTCTTTTGATAGAAATTTTTGGATAAGGAAAGTTTTTGGTGAATAATGTTTAACTCACAGACATTTATTTTTCTTTAATCTTTTACTCATCTCCTTTTTACCTCTCTATTTCTAACTCACCCCCTTTAATTCCTGTTCTCTATTTCTAACTCACCCCCTTTATTCCCCCTCTCTAAATGAATTAGAGAGGGGGACAATAGTTTAATTTTAATAACTAATCGCCCCTCTCTTTTTCAAAGAGAGGGGAAGGAGGTGAGTTTGATTTAACTCACCCCCTTTAATTCCCCCTCTCTAACAGAGTTAGAGAGGGGGAGAAATGGTTTTATTTATATTACTACCCCCCTCTCTTTTTAATTTTTTTCTCACCCCCTTTTATTTCCCGCTCTCTATTTCTAACTCACCCCCTTTATTCCCCCTCTCTAAATGAATTAGAGAGGGGGACAATAGTTTAATTTTAATAACTAATCGCCCCTCTCTTTTTCAAAGAGAGGGGAAGGGGGTGAGTTTGATTTAACTCACCCCCTTTATTCCCCTTCTCTAAGTGAATTAGAGAGGGGGATAATAGTTTAATTTTAATAACTTATCGCCCCTCTCTTTTTCAAAGAGAGGGGAAGGGGGTGAGTTTGATTTAACTCACCCCCTTTATTCCCCCTCTCTAACGAAGTTAGAGAGGGGGACAATAGTTTATAATTTTAATAACTTATCGCCCCTCTCTTTTCCAAAGAAAGGGGTTGGGGGTGAGTTTAATTTAACTCACCCCCTTTTATTCCCCCTCTCTAACAGAGTTAGAGAGGGGGACAATAGTTTAATTTTAATAACTTATCGCCCCTCTCTTTTTCAAAAGAGAGGGGATGGGGGTGAGTTTAATTTAACTCACCCCCTTTTATTCCCCCTCTCTAACAGAGTTAGAGAGGGGGACAATAGTTTATAATTTTAATAACTTATCGCCCCTCTCTTTTTCAAAGAAAGGGGTTGGGGGTGAGTTAAAAACAAATGTACGTAAAAAAAGATATGATGATTAAAAATTAGTTTAAACAAATAACAATTTATTTCATTTCACCAATATGTTTTTTCAAACACTCGTATCGTTCTTTATGTAAAGGATGAGAGGATAAAATTTTTCTCAAAAACTCATCTTCTTCATTGTGACTATTATCTTTTTCATTAAGTAAATTAAAAAACTCTATTGCGTCATTAAGATTATATTTAGCAAATTTCAAAACATCGCAGGCAAAAACATCTGCCTCCCACTCTTCAAATTGATTAAACGAAGGCATAAAGGTCTGTTGGGCTGCTAAAAGAATAGATCCTAACCCTCCAAATCCCTTTTGTCTTTTCAACAAATAATGTATATGTTTAAGTTCATTATGCCCCATTTCGTGTGCTATAATAAATGCCCATTGACTGGGGCTCTCGACTAAATTCATCAAACCTTTTGTAATAAAAATTACACCGCCACTTGTAAAAGCATTTGCTTCATCAACATCTATAAATACCAATTCGTATTTTTTAATTCTCCATTGATTTAATGTTTGAAACCTTTTCATAATATTTTGAATCAATGTAATTTTATTTTTATACACATCCCACAATTGTATATTTGGTTTTATCACAAGGTTTTTATCAGATAAGTATCTTTTAATTTTTACGCCTGTCTCTAATTCTTCAGTAATACTCACCTTTTCAGGATATGATTTAATCAATTCTTTCTCTGTTAAGTAAACATCTAATGCATCTTGTCCACTTTCATAATTAATAATACACCTATAGTTTGGCTTATGAAAATAAATTTGAGTTTGAGCAATACATTCCCAACTTTGTGTAAAAACTACGCACATTAAAAACAAATACCTGATCATAAAATTAGCAACAATATTGAGACAAAAATACTACATATTAAGTCAAATCACAAGCAGAATTATTTATTTTATTGTATTCTATTCTTTACTTTTGGCAATCAAATAATTAGTTATGCAAATTTTTCATGCATCTTTTTCTCTTCTTGGCAAAAGAGAAAACAATGAAGATTTTTACCACTATTTTCAATTGAATGCTAATCATCACGCTTTTATTGTATGTGATGGTGTAGGAGGACATCAATTTGGTGAAATTGCTTCTCAAACAGTAGCACATTCTATTGAAGAGTATTTTAAATCACACCATTTCTCACAATTTAATGATTCTAATATCAGGTCTTCTATTTCTTATGCACAGCAAAAATTAAAAAAAGCAGCCAGTAACTATCATTCTCAAAATATGGCCTCTACCCTCTGTTTTTTGGCTATTGCAAACAAAACTGCTTTTATATGCTGGGCGGGTGATTCCAGAATTTATTTTTGGAAAAATCAACAAAAAGTTTTTGAAACCAAAGACCATTCTTATGTCAATTGGCTCATTGAAATGGGAGAAATAAGCAAAGAAGAAGCCGCAAACCATCCTAAAAAAAATGTTATAACAAAATCCATAAATCCACTTTATGACCCTGAACCCGATATAGAAATTTTTTCACTAACTGGAAACAACTATTTTTTAATCTGCACCGATGGTGTTCTTGAATCTATTGATGAAGAAAAAATAAATACTCTTTGGCAAAATCATCAAAGTGTTGAAGAAGCACTAAATTTTATAAAAAATGAATGCGAAAAAAAATCTACGGACAATGCTACTGCTACCTTAGTCCAAGTAAACTATCCGACTACCTTTTGGTTTAAAATCTTTGAAAAATTTTAATACATTAAAATACTCTTGATGCCTTATTGCTATCCATTATCCTCTCTTTACATCTCTTACAAGTAATAAAATTATGCAGGAGTTAGAAATAATAACACACATAAAATAAATAAAAAAATAACCTTTTTCACTTTCTAACTCACCCCCATCCCCTCTCTTTTTCAAAGAGAGGGGCGATAGTTATTAAAAATTAAACTACTGTCCCCCTCTCTAACTTTCTTTTTAACTCACCCCCTTTCCCCCTCTCTTTTGAAAAAGAGAGTGGGAGATATGTAAATACTCAAACTATTTCCCCCTCTCTAACTCCGTTAGAGAGGGGGAATAAAAGGGGGTGAGTAAAAAATCCTTACCTTTGCAATCACAAACTATACTTATGGCAGAAGTTAAAATTTTTGACAGATATTTATTTGACTCAGTAAAAGACAAACTCGGTGAAGGCGGCTTTTCTACTGCTTACAAAGCAAAAGATTTGCACAGAAATAGAGTTGTTGTTCTTAAAATATATGATAAGCAAGGGGTAAACAAATATGACATCATTCACGAAATTGAAAAAGTAGAAAACATTCATCATCCTAATCTTGTTCGCTACTATGATGCTTTTTATTGGGAAGTCAAGGACTTTATGGGAGATACACAAAAACTTCAAGTGGGAGTTCTTGAATACATCAACGGAGGACAACTCTCCGACTATTTTCGCCAAGGACTTCCTCTCTCTACCTTTGAAAAATTCATAGACGACATTATGAATGGCCTTTATGCCCTGCACCAAGAAGGCATTATTCACCTGGACTTAAAGCCCGAAAATATCTTTATCCAAAAAAACGATACTCAACTCATTGCTAAAATCGGCGACTTTGGTTTAAGCAGATTATTAAATTCAGGTGAAATTGCAAATACAAGCACTATGAGTGCCATTACTGGCACGCCCGATTACATTGCTCCCGAACAAATATTAAAACGCAAATTCGGAATTAACGGCGGCATTAGTTTTAATGCTGATATTTGGGCACTTGGAGTTATTGTGCTCAAATACTTTACAGGAAAATCTTGGATACCCTCTACTTCACAAGCCCAGGTCATTGAAGAAATTATCAGCCAATTGGACAATGGCTTAAACTTGGATATAAGCCAATTACCCGAAAAATGGCAGCACTTTATTCGTTTGTGCCTTGAACCTTATGCTACCAAAAGAGTAAAAACTATACCCGAACTCAAACAAAAATGGAACGAAGCCATAAACGGATTACCCGAAACAACGCCCCACTCTGAACAAATTTCAAAAGAAAACAACGATATACACTCACAAAAAACCTTAGTCATACCCAGAAAAGAAAAATCTGATAAAAAGCCCAAAATAGACCACAAGAAGGTGATGTGGGATCTTAAAATGCAAGCACGCAGGTGCGATATTGGAAACTTAATACAAAAAAACAAAAAGCAAATTCTGTATGTTTTGTTAGCCCTTGTGGTATTATGGGCATTGAAGAACTGGGTATATGAACCCTACAAAGCTCAACAGGCATTAAAGAAAATAGAAGCCGCAGGATATCAGGTAAACGGAAATTACTTAACCTACTTTGCTGCCAAAGGGGAATATATCTGGGTAAAAACATATCTGGATGCCGGCTTAGACCCCAATACATCTGCTGATTATGATGAATCATTTAAGGAGAAATTTAATGATGCGTTTGATATTGGTAAATATAATATTGAACATTACAAATATCCATTGATAGTGGCATGTGCGTTTAAAAATTATGATATAGCAAAACTTCTCCTTGAAAATGGGGCAAACGTGAATGCGAAAAATGATAATGGTGAAACAGCTTTGATAATTGCTGCTCAAAATGACCACACCGAAATCGTGAAACTCCTCCTTGAAAAAGGAGCAAAATATGATCCTTTTTATAAGACAAATGATGGTTTTACATATCTTATGGCTTTTGCAAGATGTGGACTTACAAATTATTGTCAAGAATTATTAAACAAAGGGGCAGATGTGAATGCGAAAACTAATAGTGGCTGGACGGCTTTGATGTATGCTGCTAAAAATGGCCACACCGAAACTGTCCAACTCCTCCTTGAAAAAGGGGCTGATGTGAATGCGAAAAATTTTAATAATGAGAGGACAGCTTTGATATGGGCTGCTGGAAAGGGCCACACCAAAATCGTAAAACTTCTCCTTGAAAATGGGGCAGATGTGAATGCGAAAGATATTGATGGTCGGACGGCTTTGATGTATGCTGCTAATAATGGCCACACCAAAATTGTCCAAATCCTCATTGAAAATGGGGCAAATGTGAATGCGAAAGATAAGTGGGGTTGGACGGTTTTGTTGTATCCTGCTGAAAATGGCCACACCGAAATCGTCCAACTTCTCCTTGAAAAAGGAGCAAATGTGAATGCGAAAAATATTAGTGGTTGGACGGCTTTGATGAAAGCTGCTGAAAGTGGCCACACTGAAATCGTCCAACTTCTACTTAAAAAAGGGGCAGATGTGAATGCAAAAAGTAATAGTGGATGGACGGCTTTGATGTTGGCTGCTGAAAATGGCCACACCAAAATCGTCCAACTCCTCCTGAAAAAGGTGCAAAATTAGATCCTTTTTATAAGACAAATGATGGTTCTACATATCTTATGGCTTTTGCAAGAGGTGGACTTACAAATTATTGTCAAGAATTATTAAACAAAGGGGCAGATGTGAATGCGAAAACTAATTATGGTTGGACGGCTTTGATGATTGCTGCTGAAAGGGGCCACACAGAAACTGTCCAACTTCTCATTGAAAAAGGGGCAAATGTGAATGTTAAAAATGAGTATGATTGGACGGCTTTGATGATTGCTGCTGAAAGGGGCCACACAGAAACTGTCCAACTTCTACTTAAAAAAGGGGCAGATGTGAATGCGAAAGATGGATATGGTGAGACGGCTTTGATGTTGGCTGCTGAAAAGGGACACACCGAAATCGTAAAACTCCTCCTTGAAAATGGGGCAAAATATGACCCTTTTTATAAGACAAATGGTGGTTATACATATCTTATGGCTTTTGCAAGAGGTGGACTTACAAATTATTGTCAAGAATTATTAAACAAAGGGGCAGATGTGAATGCGAAAGATAATGATGGTTGGACGGCTTTGATGTGGGCTGCTATATTTGGCCACACCCAAATCGTCCAACTTCTCCTTGAAAATGGGGCAAATGTGAATGCGAAAAATAATGATGGGATGACGGCTTTGATGTTTGCTGCTGGAGATGGTCACACCCAAACTGTCCAACTCCTCCTTAAAAAAGGGGCTGATGTGAACGCGAAAAATAATGATGGTAAGACGGCGTATGATTTTGCAAAAAATGATAATATTAGGTATCACATACGGCAATACGGGGGAAAGAGTGGAAATGAATTAAGATAATAAGAACGATATTCTAACTCACCCCCAACCTCTTTTTAACTCACCCCCTTGCCCTTCTTTTTAACTCACCCCCATCCCCTTTCTTTTGAAAAAGAGAGGGGGGATAGTTATTAAAAATTAAACTATTGTCCCCCTCTCTAACTTTCTTTTTAACTCACCCCCATCCCCTTTCTTTTGAAAAAGAGAGGGGCGATAAGTTATTAAAATAAACTATTTCCCCCTCTCTAACTTTCTTTCTAACTCACCCCCAACCCCTCTCTTTTGAAAAAGAGAGGGGCGATAGTAATATAAATAAAACTATTTCCCCCTCTCTAACTTTCTTTTTAACTCACCCCCATCCCCTCTCTTTTGAAAAAGAGAGGGGCGATAGTTATTAAAAATTAAAACCATTGTCCCCCTCTCTAACTCCGTTAGAGAGGGGGAATAAAAGGGGGTGAGTAAAAAATAAAGGGGCGATAGTAACATAAATAAAACCATTGTCCCCCTCTCTAACGGAGTTAGAGAGGGGGAATTAAAAGGGGGTGAGTAAAGAAAGTGGCGATAGTTATTAAAAATTAAACTATTGTCCCCCTCTCTAACTCCGTTAGAGAGGGGGAATTAAAAGGGGGTGAGTTAGAAATGAAATAGGAATAAAAAGGAGGTGAGTCAAAAAAAATCCTTACCTTTGCAATCACAAACTATACTTATGGCAGAAGTTAAAATTTTAGACAGGTACTCTTTTGACCCTACCACCGACAAACTCGGTGAAGGCGGATTTTCTACCGCTTACAAAGCACAAGACCTGCACAGAAACAGAACCGTCGTCTTAAAAATTTACGACAAGCAGGGCATTCAAAAATACGACATCATCCACGAAATACAAAAAGTGGAAGACCTTGTGCATCCTAATCTTGTTCGCTACTATGATGCTTTTTATTGGGAAGTCAAGGACTTTATGGGGATGCCGCAAAAACTTCAAGTGGGGGTGATGGAATACATCAACGGAGGACAACTCTCCGATTATTTCCGCCAGGGGCTTCCTCTCTATACCTTTGAAAAATTCATAGACGACATTATGAATGGCCTTTATGCCCTGCACCAAGAAGGCATTATTCACCTGGACTTAAAGCCCGAAAATATCTTTATACAAAAAAACGATACCCAACTCATTGCTAAAATCGGCGACTTTGGTTTAAGCAGATTATTAAATTCAGGTGAAATTGCAAATACAAGTACTATGAGTGCCATTACCGGCACACCCGATTACATTGCTCCCGAACAAATCTTAAAACGCAAATTCGGAATTAACGGCGGCATTAGTTTTAATGCTGATATTTGGGCACTCGGAGTTATTGTGCTCAAATACTTTACAGGAAAATCTTGGATACCCTCTACTTCACAAGCCCAGGTCATTGAAGAAATTATCAGCCAATTGGACAACGGCTTGAACTTGGATATAAGCCAATTACCCGAAAAATGGCAGCACTTTGTTCGTTTGTGCCTTGAACCTTATGCTACTAAAAGAGTAAAAACCATACCTGAACTCAAACAAAAATGGAACGAAGTCATAAACGGATTACCCGAAACAACGCCCCATTCTGAACAAATTTCAAAGGAAAACAACGATATACACTCACAAAAAACCTTAGTCATACCCAGAAAAGAAAAAGCCGATAAAAAAACCAAAATAGACCACAAGAAGGTGATGTGGGACCTTAAAATACAAGCACGCAGGTGGAATATTGGAAACCTAATACAAAAAAACACAAAGCAAATTCTGTATGTTTTGTTAGCCCTTGTGGTATTATGGGCATTAAAGAACTGGGTATATGAACCCTACAAAGCCCAACAGGCATTAAAGAAAATAGAAGCCGCAGGGTATCAGTTAAACGGAAATTACTTAACCTACTTTGCTGCCAAAGGGGAATATGGCTGGGTAAAAACATATCTGGATGCCGGCATAGACCCCAATGCCTCTGCTTATTATGATGTATTATTTAAGGAGAAATTTAATGATGCCTTTGATAATGATAAATATAATATTGAACATTACAAATATCCATTGATAGCGGCATGTGAATTCAAAAATTATGATATAGCAAAACTTCTCCTTGAAAAAGGGGCAGAGGTGAACGCGAAAATTGAAAGCGGTGAAAAATGGGAAATAGGTAGAACGGCTTTGATGTTGGCTGCTGATAGTGGCCACACCAAAATCGTCCAACTTCTCCTTGAAAAAGGGGCAGATGTGAATGCGAAAATGAATGATGGTTGGACGGCTTTGATGTATGCTGCTCAAAATGGCCACACCGAAATCGTAAAACTCCTCCTTGAAAAAGGGGCAGATGTGAATGCGAAAGATAATGATGGTTGGACGGCTTTGATGTTGGCTGCTGATAATGGCCACACCGAAATCGTCCAACTCCTCCTTGAAAAAAGCGCAGATGTGAATGCTAAAACTAATAGTGGATGGACGGCTTTGATGTTGGCTGCTGCAAATGGCCACACCGAAATCGTAAAACTCCTCATTGAAAATGGGACAAAATATGACCCTTTTTATAAGACAAATGGTGGCTATACATATCTTATGGCTTTTGCAAGATGTGGACTTACAAATTATTGTCAAGAATTATTAAACAAAGGGGCAGATGTGAATGCGAAAGATAGGTGGGATTGGACGGCTTTGATGTTGGCTGCTTATAATGGCCACACCGAAACTGTCCAACTCCTCCTTGAAAAAGGGGCAGATGTAAATGCGAAAGGTGAGTATGGTCGGACGGCTTTGATGTATGCTGCTGAAAAGGACCACACCGAAATTGTCAAACTCCTCCTTGAAAAAGGAGCAAAATATGACCCTTCTTATAAGACAAATGATGGTTATACATATCTTATGGCTTTTGCAAGTGTTGGACTTACAAATTATTGTCAAGAATTATTAAACAAAGGGGCAGATGTGAATGCGAAAACTAATTATGGTTGGACGGCTTTGATGAGTGCTGCTGCAAATGGCCACACCGAAATCGTAAAACTCCTCCTTGAAAAAGGAGCAAAATATGACCCTTTTTATAAGACAAATGGTGGTTATACATATCTTATGGCTTTTGCAAGAGGTGGACTTACAAATTATTGTCAAGAATTATTAAACAAAGGGGCAGATGTGAATGCGAAAGAGAATGATGGTTGGACGGCTTTGATGTATGCTGCTGCAAATGGCCACACCGAAATCGTAAAACTCCTCCTTGAAAAAGGGGCAGATGTGAATGCGAAAGATTGGTATGGTAAGACGGCGTATGATAGGGCAAACAAAGATGAAATTAGAAATCTTATACGGCAATACGGCGGAGTAAGTGGAGAACAAATAAGATAAAAAGAACGTTATTCTAACTCACCCCCAACCACTTTTAACTCACCCCCTTGCCCTTCTTTCTAACTCACCCCCATCCCCTCTCTTTTGAAAAAGAGAGGGGGAGATATGTAAATACTCAAACTATTTCCCCCTCTCTAACTTTCTTTCTAACTCACCCCCAACCCCTCTCTTTTGAAAAAGAGAGGGGAGATATGTAAAATCACTCAAACTATTTCCTCCTCTCTAACTCTGTTAGAGAGGGGGAATAAAAGGGGGTGAGTAAAAAAATAAAGGTGCGATAGTGATATAAACTAAAACCATTTGTCCCCTCTCTAACTTTCTTTTTAACTCACCCCCAACCCCTCTCTTTTGAAAAAGAGAGGGGCGATAGTTATTAAAAATTAAACCATTGTCCCCCTCTCTAACTTTCTTTTTAACTCACCCCCTTTCCCCTCTCTTTTGAAAAAGAGAGGGGCGATAATTATTAAAAATTAAACCATTGTCCCCCTCTCTAATTCATTTAGAGAGGAGGAATAAAAAGGGGGTGAGTAAAAAAAATAAAGGGGCGATAGTGATATAAATAAAACCATTGTCCTCCTCTCTAACTTTCTTTTTAACTCACCCCCATCCCCTCTCTTTTTCAAAGAGAGGGGCGATAGTTATTAAAAATTAAACCATTGTCCCCCTCTCTAGCTTTCTCTCTAACTCACCCCCAACCCCTCTCTTTTGAAAAAGAGAGGGGCGATAATTATTAAAAATGCGAATCAGGGGTTGAAAATTAACAAACAATAGTGGATAAAAATATTTTTTTACTTGCAAAAGAAAAGGTGAAAGGCCTTTTTTTTGCGGTATGGATGCAAAAGAAAAACTCATTACTATCT
>Ga0308418_1001545_pt1 | contig 11998 bp, 10 predicted proteins | sample HotsprSampleR4cd_FD_203517 | JGI IMG/M metagenome (GOLD analysis project Ga0308418, IMG submission 203517) | Hot spring phototrophic mat microbial communities from Mushroom Spring, Yellowstone National Park, Wyoming, United States - 20090729_R4cd ... | reverse complement strand
CGGGCTGGAAATACTTTTGTGTCATTCAAAATAAAAACATCTCCTTCATCAAAATAGTTAAGGATGTCTTTGAACATTTTGTGTTCTATTTTTCCTGTATTTCTATGTACCACCATAAGGCGACTTTCGTCTCTTTCTTTTGCGGGATACTCTGCCAATAAATCTTTTGGCAGGTTGAATTTGAACATTGATAGTTTCATAATCTTACGGGATTAATGATTAATGGTTAGTTGTTAATGATTAGAGTAACTTATATGAGTTTTAGTTTATTCAGGTTTAAAATGTGCTGCAAAGTAATAGCATTTAAAATGCTAAAAGTTTTAAAAAATGTTATGATTTGTAATTGAAAAATGAAAGATAATATTTTAGGGAATGACTAATAGATGCTATAATTAGGATTTTAATGCTTCTGCACCTGCTACGATTTCAAGAATTTCCTTAGTAATAGCGGCTTGACGAGCTTTGTTGTAATCAATTTTTAAAGTTCTAATAAGTTCTTTTGCATTGTCAGTTGCTTTATGCATTGCTGTCATTCTTGCCCCATGCTCTGAAGCATTCGAATCTAAAAGGGCTTTGAATAACTGCGTTTTGAGCGCTTGTGGTATTAATTCATTAACGATATAATCTCTATTAGGTTCAAAAATATAGTCAATAGTAGTTTGTTGAATTTCTTCAGATTTGCGAATAGGTAAAAATTCTTCCATCAGTGGAATTTGGACAACAGGATTTTTAAATTGATTGTACACTAAATAAATAGCATCTAGTTTTTTATTTAAAAATAATTTTAATACAGTATCTGCTACTAATGCAGCGTTTTCAAATTTTGGTTTTTCTGAAAGTTCAAATAAATCTACTTTGATGTTTTCTAAATTTAAGATATTTAATTTTCTTTTACGCGAATATTCTGTAATTTTTTTTCCAATAGGAAGAACACTTACAGTTGCAGAAGGATATTTATTTTGGATATTAAGAATAGTTTCATTTAATTTTTTTTGCACATTAGAGTTAAATGCTCCTGCTAATCCTCTATTACTGGATATAGGAATAACAAGGATATTTTGGGCTTGATCACTTTGACGAGCATAGACGTTTTCAGAAATATCTAAACCTGCACTCACATTTTGGATGATGGATTTTAACTTGTTGGCATAAGGTCTTAATTGCAGGATGTTATCTTGTGCTTTTTTTAATTTAGCAGCACTCACCATTTTCATTGCACTGGTGATCTGCATTGTTGTATTTACAGAAACGATTCTATTTCTAACTTCTTTTAAATTTGCCATAGATTCTATTTATCAAATAAACGAAAAGAAAATGGTAGTTCTTTCTCAAAATGAAAATTCAAAATTAATTTGTGCTGTATTTTTCAGCCACTTGTTTCGCTACTTTTTCAAGCACGTCTGTAACGTTGTCGTCAATGTTTCCTTTTTTCAAGGTTTCAAGAGTATCCTTGTATTGTGCTTCTAAAATGGCTAAGTAATCTTTTTCAAATTCTTTTACTTTATTGATAGGAACTGTTCTTAATAAGTTTTTAGTACCTGCATAAATGATGGCAATTTGTTTTTCTACAGACATTGGCGAGAATAAATTTTGTTTTAATATCTCTACGTTGCGAGCACCTTTGTCCAAGATATTTTTTGTAGCGGCATCAAGGTCTGAACCAAATTTTGCAAATGCTTCTAATTCTCTGTATTGTGCTTGGTCTAACTTTAATGTACCTGCTACTTTCTTCATTGATTTGATTTGAGCATTTCCACCTACACGAGATACGGATATACCAACATTAATAGCAGGACGAATACCCGCATTAAAGAGATTGGATTCTAAGAAAATTTGTCCATCGGTAATAGAAATAACGTTTGTAGGAATATAAGCCGATACGTCACCTGCTTGTGTTTCAATAATTGGTAAAGCCGTTAATGATCCCCCTCCTTTTACAAGGTGCTTAATACTTTCTGGAAGGTCGTTCATTTGTTTGGCGATATTATCATCTGCAATGATTTTGGCGGCTCTTTCAAGCAAGCGTGAGTGTAAATAGAATATATCACCAGGGTATGCTTCTCTTCCAGGGGGACGGCGAAGTAATAAAGACACTTCACGATAGGCCACTGCTTGTTTTGACAAGTCATCATAAACAATTAATGCAGGTCTTCCGGTATCTCTAAAAAATTCACCAATAGCAGCACCAGCAAAAGGAGCGTAAAATTGCATTGGTGCGGGGTCAGAGGCATTGGCTGCTACTACTATTGTGTAGGGCATTGCACCATATTCTTCCAAGATTCTTACAATTTGAGCAACGGTAGAAGCTTTTTGTCCGATGGCCACATAAATACAGTAAACAGGATTTCCTGCTTCATAAAATTCTCTTTGGTTGATAATAGTATCCAAGCAAATAGAGGTCTTACCGGTTTGTCTATCACCGATAACTAATTCTCTTTGACCCCGTCCAATAGGAATCATAGCGTCTATGGCCTTGATTCCTGTTTGTAATGGTTCGTTAACCGGTTGGCGATAAATAACACCGGGAGCTTTTCTTTCAATAGGCATTTCATATAATTCGCCTTTGATAGAGCCTTTTCCATCAATAGGTTGTCCTAATGTATTAACTACACGACCTAACATTCCTTCGCCCACGCGAATAGAGGCAATGTGATGAGTTCTTTTACAGGTACTTCCTTCTTTAATACCTTCGCTTGATCCGAGCAACACTGCTCCTACGTTATCTTCTTCAAGGTTCAAAGCGATTCCTTGAACGCCGTTATCAAATTCAATTAATTCACCGGATTGAACATTGTTCAGTCCATATATTCTGGCAATACCATCTCCCACTTGAAGAACTGTTCCAATTTCTTGTAATTCTGCTTCTGATTTTAAGCCCGATATTTGTTCTTTAAGAATGTTGGTGATTTCTGATGGTTTTATTTCAATCATAGATTTTAATTTTTAGTTTAATGAATTGGTTTGTATGAATTTTTGATATAAGTGTTGTAATTGAGTTTTAATGGATGCATCTATTTGATTGCTTTCGGTTTTTAGGATAAATCCGCCAATCAAACTTTCATCTACAATTTCTTGGAGTTCAATTTGAGAGGCATTTTTTATTTTTTTGATTTTTTCAATAATAGATTTTTTGAGTTCTTCATCAAATTTAAATGCTGTAATGAGTTGAGCCGTAATGATGTTATTTCTTTGTTTGTATTCACTAATAATGGCATTTAAAATTTCGGGTAAAATGTTTTCTCTTCTTCTTTTACAAAGAATGGCAATAAATTGAATTAAAATGGAATGGATATTTTTTTCAAATAGATTTCTTAAAATTTTTTCTTTTTTGTCGGATTTAATAAGAGGGCTTTTTAAGAAATTGTAAAGGTCTCTATTGGCTTTTAAAATAGACAAGAGATCTTGTGCATTTTTATACACTTCTTCGGTGGCGTTTTGTGTTTGTGCCAAATCTAATATCGCTTGTGCGTATCTATGAGCTGCTACCATAGGATTAGTTTAAGGATACTTCTTCAAGCATTTGTTTAGCTAATTGTTTTTGAGCGTCTGCATTCGATAATTCTTTTTTTAAGATTTTTGTTGCAATTTCAATTGACAAGGTGGCTACTTGTTGTTTTAATTCTGCTATGGCTGCTGCTTTTTGAGCGTTGATAGAATCTTGTGCAGATTGTAAAATTTTTTGGGCTTCTTTTTGTGCATCGGCTTTTGCTTGGCTAATAATTTTTTCTTTTACTTCTCTGGCTTCTTTTATGATATTATCGTATTCTAAACGGGCTTGTTGTAATAATTTTTCATTATCTGCTTTAAGTTTTTGCATTTCTTGTCTTGCTTTTTCTGCTTCTTGAAGGGCAGATTCTATTTTTTGCTCACGACTTTTAATAGCAGAAAGAATAGGTTTCCACGCCAATTTAGTTAAAATTACTAATAATAAGATGAACACAATACTTGTCCAAAAAATTAAGCCAACCGATGGGGTTGTTAGTGCATTTAAGATGATGAGTGTATTCATATAGGTATTTTTTTATTGAAATATTTTAATAAAAGTTATGTTATTTGATATAAGTGTTCAAAAAATTTAATTTTAAATAAAACTTATTTCCCTGCATCTCCTAATCAATCATTAAGAGACACAGGGAAAATAAGCATTACTTAATTAAGGATACTACTATTCCGAATAGAGCAACACCTTCAATAAGGGCTGCTGCGATAAGCATAGTAGTTCTGATGCTATTAAGTGCTTCGGGCTGACGAGCAATGCCTTCCATTGCTTTTCCGCCAATCATTCCGATACCTAAGCCAGCACCAATAGCAGCTAATCCTGCGCCAATTACAGAGATACTTCCTGTCATAGTGGTTAGTTTTTATGGGTTATTGATTGTTTTATTTGTTTTAATTCGGATGAAGCGTATGATGAAGAAAACTTTTACCCGTTGGTTAGTGTTAAAGATATGTTCTTCTTCAGAATGTTCTTCAATAGCACTTCCGATGTATAAAGAAGTGAGCAATGTAAAAATGTAGGCCTGTAAAAATGCAACAAAAGTTTCCAGCATATCAATAAATACTCCAAATGCCACAGATATTGGGGCTATTAAAATGGTTTTGAAAATAAATATCAAACCAATCAAACTAATGATTATAATATGTCCTGCTGTAATGTTAGCAAAAAGACGAATCATTAAAGCAAATGGTTTTGTAAAGATGCCAATAATTTCAATAGGTATTAAAATGGGCCATAAGGCAACGGGGGCCGGAGGCATCAAGATATGCTTCCAATAGTGATGATTGGCTTTGATATTAACCACTAACAAAACAATAAATGCTAATGTAAATGTGAAAGCGATGTTTCCCGTTACATTGGCACTAATAGGAATAAGACCTAATAAATTATTGATTAAAATTAAAAAGAATATAGTGAGCAAGAACGGAACGTAATTATCTGCTTTGGATAATGGGATATTTTCTCTGGCCACTTCATCTCTTATAAATAACACAAGTGGCTCCATAAAAGATTGTAATCCTCTTGGTGCTGTATTCACACCTGTAGAACGATATGCTTTTGCAACAGATGTAAATACTAAAATAAGAATGATGGCAGAAATAAATAATTGAATAACATTTTTAGTAAGAGAAAAATCATATATTTTTTCACCAGGATTTTCTGAAACGATAATATCTTCTTCTAATTTCAAACCATTAAAAGATTTTGTTCCGTGTTCAAAAACAGAAGCAGAAAAAAACATCCATCCACGCATATTAGAATAAACAATGCAAGGAAGTGGAATAGATACAGCATCGTGTCCTTCTCCCCAAAAATGCCAATAATGAGAATCCAAAATATGTTCAAATGCTACTTTTGCAATATCTACACTTTCGTTTTCATTATGATTTTGATGATGGGCTTCTGTATGTTGTGTTGTTTCAACATTGGATTCTTGACCTAATAACAAAGTAATTGATAAACTTAATAAGACAACTGAAATAAAACGTTTGATCATTGGTCTAATTTTAAAATCGGCGGCAAATATACTATTTAAAACCTTTAAAGGCAATAAAAATTTATGATTATTATCATTATCCGGTTTAAAACCTCATTTTTGTTATTTAAATAAATAAATTTCAAATATTTAATAAAATGAAAAAACAGTCCGTAATGTCTTATCTTTTCTACTATCCAATTTACTTTATTAAAAATTTTTACGATGTTTTTCACTATTGTCCAAAATGTTTTTTGAAATTATATGAAAAATATCAATAGTAGCAATGAAAAGCGGAGATGAAAAAAGAGGGGGAGTGCCTTTTCAAACCATCAAATTTTAAAATTTAATTTATTGATAATCAATCATCTTATTTTTTATTAACAATTATCTTGGACAATAGTGGATGTTTTTAGAAAATCCATTTTATTTTTTGAACATAAAATTTCTATACTTACATTAGCCGCCCTAAAAATAAATATGCCACAATTTATTGCAGAAATTGATGTAATGCCTCACAAAGCATTATTAGACCCACAAGGCAAAGCCGTTTTGATGGGACTCAAAAATTTATCTATTCACTCGGTTAATGATGTTCGTGTAGGGAAACACATTCAGTTAAACATCACTGCTAACAATGAACAAGAGGCATTTGAAATAGCAGAAAAAGCGTGTAAAAATCTTTTACACAATCCAATAATGGAAACCTATCATATAAGCATTCATCCTCATAATAATCAATAAAAAACACAATCTATGGCGTATCTTTTCACTTCAGAATCAGTATCAGAAGGGCATCCTGATAAAGTAGCAGACCAAATTTCGGATGCTATTATTGATCATTTTTTGGCATTTGATCCTCAATCTAAGGTGGCGTGCGAAACACTTGTAACTACAGGGCAAGTTGTCATTGCAGGCGAAGTCAAATCTACTGCTTATTTAGATCTTCAAAAAATTGTACGATCTGTTATTAACCGCATTGGATATAACAAGTCAGAGTATATGTTTGATGCGAACTCCTGCGGGATATTTTCTGCCATTCACGAACAATCACCCGATATTAATAGAGGTGTGGATAGAAAAGACCCTTGGCAACAAGGAGCAGGCGATCAAGGTATGATGTTTGGCTATGCTACTAATGAAACCGATGACTATATGCCGCTTACGCTTGATTTGGCGCATAAACTTTTATATGAGTTAGCACAAATTCGTAAGGAAGGAAAACAAATGAAATATCTTCGTCCTGATGCAAAATCACAAGTAACGCTTGAATACGGTGATGACAGAAAACCAAAATCTATCAAGACCATTGTGATATCTACTCAACACGATGAATTTGATACTGAGGATAAGATGCAAAAGAAAATTTACGATGATATTCAAAAGATTTTAATCCCACGAGTTTTAAAGAAATATCCGCAATATAAATCTGTGTTTCATAATAAAATTCGGTACCTTATAAACCCTACGGGCAAGTTTGTAATTGGCGGACCACATGGAGATACAGGTCTTACAGGTAGAAAAATTATTGTTGATACTTACGGTGGAAAAGGGGCACACGGAGGCGGTGCTTTTTCTGGAAAAGATCCTTCAAAAGTAGATAGAAGTGCGGCGTATGCTACACGGCATATTGCCAAAAATCTTGTAGCCGCAGGCGTAGCTGACGAAGTATTAGTACAAGTGTCTTATGCCATTGGTGTTGTTGAGCCCATTGGATTGTATGTCAATACTTATGGAACAGCCAAAGTAGATATGCCCGATTGGAAAATTGCCGAAATTATTAAAGATTTATTTGACCTTCGTCCTTATGCTATTGAACAGTATTATAAACTAAGAAATCCTATTTATAGTGAAACGGCTGCTTATGGTCATATGGGTAGAAAGCCAGAAGTGGTTGAAAAAGTATTTGAAAAAGCAGATGGTACAAAAATTAAAAAGAAAGTAGAACTTTTTACTTGGGAAAAATTAGATCGTGTAAAAGACATTAAAAAAGAATTTCGCTTAAAATAATTTTCTTCAAGTGAGTTAACAAAACCCCTTCTTAAATAGAAGGGGTTTTTTATTTTATCAAAATAATCTTTTTGTGAATAAAAGAAATGAGAGAAATGGAGGTGTGCTAATTGAATAATAATTTGGTCTATAACTTACTGAATTTATTCTTACCTTCCTACGATAAATTAGAACGAAAAAATAATGAATGTTTTTATCTTTTCACCACTACTTTATTTGTAAACATATTCCCTTCATTATCAGAATAATGAACAATATACACACCTTCTGCTATATTAGAAAAATCAACAGAAAGCACATTGTCAGAAAATTTTTGAATGACTTTATTAAACAATCTATCAAGAAAAACCTTTAAAATTTAATACACCCAATGAGTTTTTTTTCGCTAATTTTATGCCTAATAAAAAAATGCACTTGGTGGTTGAATCTGCCTTTTACTTTTCATTTTGTACTAATTTGTTCTTTGTGGTAAAATATAACATGAACAGTAACAAAAAATTTTCTCTTTTCTATGAAATATTTTCCTTATATTTGCACACCAACAAAATTCTACAAATATAATAGACATTGCAACTGACAAAGAAGGTTATATTCACAATGTCATTTGTAAAACTGGGAGATACAGTTGAGAAAAATGAAAGGAGGATGCTCACGCGAAACGGCAAGACATATACTTATAATCCTGAAATTGAAATATTCAATAACACATCTTTAACTTTAAAACTGAATACCGAAACAGATATTTTCTCCTCAAAACAAAAAAGACGATTACCATAAGCCCAGGAACGTATGATTACCGTGCATGTGTAATTCCAAACATCGGAACTGAGTATTTGGAAAGTAATATGGGTTATACGTGGCAATTTTACATAGTAACCGAAAGAAGATAGGATGAAGACAATTTTAAACAATCCATATAGAATTGTTGGTTTGCTTGTCGGAGCTACTGCAAGGGAGCAAGCAAAACAGATTAGTAGGCTCAAAAAGTATATTGAAGCCGAACAAGACCCACAGGACGACTTTAGTTTTCCTGCACTTGGGGAATTTCGCAGAACTTTAGAAAGTGTTGAAGAAGCAGCATCAAAACTAACCCTTGACAATGACAAGATTAATGCAGCTCTCTTTTGGTTCTGGAATGGAAATCCAGTTACTGACGAAGCAGCTTTTGAATCCTTGAAAAGCGGAGATATAGAAGCAGCTTATGAAATTTGGGATAAACTAATTACCAAAACTGACAAAGGAGGAAAGAAAATTTGGAAACCAGTAACAGAAAAAAACTATTCTGCTTTTCATAACTACTCTTTGTTAAATTTTATCCGAGCAAATGGTAATTTTAGTAATGCTATAGTGGCAAGTTTGTATTTCCTTGAAAGTGATTTGGTAGGTAAGTTCGTTACTTCGGTCGTGGACGAAACATATAAAACCAATAAAAAGGAACTTCAACTTTTATTTCTTAATCAACTTCATTCTGACATTGAAGCCAACAACAAAAGTTTACTTCCTAAACTCCTTGAAACACTTAACAAGCAGGAGTTTATTGCTAAGCAGGATTTCATGAAAAGATTTGTTCAAAAATACATTGAACAAATTGAACATAAAATTGAAACCGCAAAAAACAAACGAAAGGCAAGTAAAGCTAACGCAGCAAAAGCAGGTCAAGAACTTTATACAAATACTTCAAATGATTTGGCACAACTTAAAAGTATAGTTGGTGCATCTGATTTAAAATACACTTCCATATCTGACAAGGTTGCTAATGAAATTCTACAGTGTAGCATTGACTATTTTAACTACAATCAGGAACAAGATAGCACTTCTGATTACGCAGATATAGCAATGAAATTGGCAAAGCAAGCTGAAACAATTGCAGTAGGTAAACTTACTAAAGATAGGATTAAAGACAGCATTGAAACACTTGAGGATATGAAAGAAAGGGAGCTGTCGCATGCAATTAAATTATTAAAATCGGTTAAAGATGCTTATGAAACTAACGAAGCTATAATTATTGCCAAAGTTCTTGCAATGTCATTACACTATAATCAAGCGATAAATTCGAGCAAAGTAAATGAGTTAATTGAAAAATCAATTGATTGGGACAAGGTTGTTGAATTAATTCTTAAAGTTATTCCTCCTCAAAACATTGATAAAATAAAACGGGCAAGCAATGCATCTAAAATTAGCGAATACAAGTATTTGGTTGAATTTGTATTGAGTAAAATAAGTAATCCATACAAAAGCAGAATTGCATACATCAATTATTGGGAAACACCAAAACAAACAACTTCTTCAAATTCATCGTCAAGTAGTTCAAGAACAATAATAAGCTCAAGTTCATCAAGTTCTCATAGCGATTTGGAAACACCAAAACCAATAACTTCTTCAAGTTCATCATCAAGTAGTTCAAGAACAACAATCTCACACAAAACTACAATTGATTCCTCAACCAATACGAGTAAAGAATTTGACTTTAAAGAGAATGCTTGGTGGATTTTAGGCGGACTTGGAGCTATGGTGGGTCTATTATTTTATCATGGATGGGGAATTCTTATTGGTGCGATTATTGGACTAATAATAGCAGGAATAATACATGAGCCTTGGGTGTTAATCTTTCCTGCCGCTGGTACTTTAATTGGCTTATTTTGGGGTTCAGAAAATGCAGTTGTAGGTGCAATTGTTGGAGGAATTACAGCAATAAGTGCCTTATTATTCTTATTATCTAATGATTAAAGTAAAACACATGGAAAAAACAATAACATCAATTTTTATACTGGCTAGCATAAACGCTTTTGCCCAAACAGAAACATATAACAAAGAAGATTTGGCAAAGGAATTACAACCTTTGAAATCAAGTATTCAAACCTTGCAAAAAGAAAATAGAAGTTTGAAATTTGAAATTATCAATCTAAACACTAAACTTTCAACTGCTAATAAAAGTATTGACAGTTTAAGAAATAAAATAGAAGAAAATAGCGTCGCTATTTCACAAACTGCAAACCAATTGGGCATTCAGATTACAACTACTGAGCAAACTACCAACAAGAGAATTGATGAAGTAGGACAATTATTAAGTAGAAATTCGCTTTACGGAATTATCGGAGTTCTTTCAGCGATATTACTCTCAGTTCTTTTGTATTGGTTATTAAGTAAACGCCAAAAAACAGATAAAACAGTAGTTTTAGAGCAACTGCAAAAGACAAAAACTTCAATAGAAGAGAGTTTAGTGAAGGAATTGGGTAAGCAAACGAGTTTGTTAGAAAATGAATTGCAGTTGTTAGCACAACAAAAAAACGCAAGTCCGGTTAGTACAAATACTGAACCAGACCATTCATTAGCTTTAAGGGTTGCAGGTGAAATCACAATTATTGAGAGAAACTTATCGCTCATGGATAGTAACGTAAAAGGTTATAAGCAATTAAAAAAATCTGTTGAAAAGTTAAAGGATAACTTACAAGCAAACGGATATGAAATTATTGAGTTGCTCGGCAAACCATATCATCCGGGGTTGCCTGTAACGATAATTAATTCATATCCTGATGAGAATTTGGAGAAAGATCAGGAAATTATTTCTAAAATTCTTGTACCTGCTGTAAGATATAATGATAAAATCATTCAATCTGCACAGGTAGAAGTTAGTGTTGGAGTTTAAATGGTTTAAATTATAATAAATTAAAAAATAAAAAAATATGAGAACAAAAATTGACTACGGAATTGACCTTGGCACCACTAATTCAGCCATTGCAAGGATACAGGATGGACAACCTGTTATTATCAAAAGTAGTGATAAACAAAAAGATACCATGCCATCATGTGTGCATTTTACGCGTAAAAAAGATATATATGTAGGCGACACTGCACTCGATGCATTAAAAAATGATAATGTTAGAGCATTAAGAAATTTTAAGGAATCAAAATCCAATACTTTCCTTGAATTTAAAAGAACTATGGGAACTACCACTAAGTATTACAGTTCTCATATGGAACAAGAGTTTACTTCCGAAGAGCTATCTGCTGAGGTGCTTAAAAAATTAAAATCTTTTGTGAAGGATGAAAATATAGAAGCAATTGTGATTACTGTTCCTGCCAAATTTTTAAACCCACAAAATGAGGCAACGATGAAAGCTGCTCGTTTAGCTGGATTCAAGCAAGTCCATTTACTGCAGGAGCCAGTGGCAGCTGCTACTGCTTATGGACTTAATACCAAAATAAAAAACGGTTACCTACTTGTTTTTGATTTTGGAGGTGGAACTTTTGATGCTGCGTTATTAAAATCAGAAGATGGCATTTTATCTATCAAAGATACCGAAGGCGATAACTGGTTAGGGGGTAAAAACATTGACGAAGCAATTATTGATAACATAATAATCCCTTATTTGCAAAATAATTATGCGATAGATTCTATTCTTAAAGACATTAACAAAAGAGAAATTTTGAGAAACGCACTTAAACCATATGCGGAAGAAGCAAAGATTCAATTATCTTCTAAGGATAGACATAACATATTATCTAATCTAGGC
>Ga0308418_1001536_pt1 | contig 12054 bp, 9 predicted proteins | sample HotsprSampleR4cd_FD_203517 | JGI IMG/M metagenome (GOLD analysis project Ga0308418, IMG submission 203517) | Hot spring phototrophic mat microbial communities from Mushroom Spring, Yellowstone National Park, Wyoming, United States - 20090729_R4cd ... | reverse complement strand
ATCATGGCCCGGCCTCCTGATCGAAGGAGTCCTCGGGTGGTTCCGGTTCCCTCATGGCAGAGTCGATCGGTTCGGAATCTTCCGGCGACGGGGCCAAGGGCTGAAGCGTCTCGGTTTCCCCCGGCGTGGTGGCGTAGGTGGCCGAGAGTTTCTTCTTGGCCATCTTCGCCCGGCCTACCGCATCGGTCATCTCGTCGCCCAATTTGATCCGGATGCGACGAATGGCTTCTTTGGCAAACGGGATCATGACTTTTTCAAAAAGATTGACCCGTTGGATGATTTTGGTCAGTTCTCGTTGGATCAGACGCTCTTGCTCCAGGAAGATATCGACTTTTACCTGTCGGCGGCTGCGCTCCCGCAAATCCGCCAGGACCTGATCCACCCAGGCCGGGGTGGCGAATAAACTATATTGAACCGGCGGAAAAATCACCTCCTCCAACACCGGGATGCGCACCCCGGCCACATTGGCCTGGCTGGTGCGGATTTGGGCCGGTTGGGCCCACTGGTGCAGGGGGATGCCGGCCCAGTCGGCCAGCAACCGATCATACCGCCGAATCACCGCATCCATTTCATTCCGTGCCCGTTCGGCTTCCCGGCGTTGCTGCATGACCGAACGCACCATCAGTTGCAATTGTTGTTGTTTGAGTTTCAGGGTGGGAAGATAGCGTTCGTACCGGGCCAGGGCGTCCCGGTATCGTTTCAGTTCCGGTCGGGTGAGTTTGATCTTCTTCTGAGGCATGGCCGACCTCTTTACCCTTTAGGAACACATCCCCGCTGGTAACCTCGAACACATCTTACCCCGAACACCGCATTCCCCCGTTGACCCCCTAGGAACACATCCCCGCTGGTAACCCTGAACATCCCATCGACGCTGGTTGCCCCTTAGCAGCACATCACACCTGTTTGCCCTGAACCCCAACATCCCCCTGTTTACCCCCTAGCAACATATTCTCCCTATTCACCCTGAACACGCCATCGTCCCTATTTGGCTCCTAGCACCGCCCTCCTAGGGTGATCCGTAGGACGACATCAGACGGAGACCAGTTGTTTGGCGGCGGGTTTTTCCGAGGGTTTTTCTTTTTCTTTGCCTGCCGTTTGGGTGGAAATGCGGGGTTTGGGCCAATGTTCGTCGATCAAGGCCCGACGGATGCCGGTTTCTTCCGGCTCAAAACATTCCGCCAAGATGGCCCAGCACCGATCCAAGGCCTCGAATAGCGGGATATTGACGGCCAGGTCCATGATCCGCTCTTCAAAAAGTTCCCCGTATTTGAGGAGCTTTTTATCCCATTCGGACATTTCGAAGCCCATGTCACGTTTTTCTCGGCTTTCCCGGCACAGAGCGTATAGTTGGATACAGGCGTCCATAATGGCTCGGTGGTCGTTTCGGGTTTTGCCGTTGACCTGCTGTTTGAGCCGGGATAGCGAGCCGAACGGTTCAATCCGGCCGTTCCGGAGGTAAAACTGTCCTTCGGTGATATAGCCGGTGTTGTCGGGCACCGGGTGGGTGACATCATCGCCGGGCATGGTGACACAGGCCAAGATGGTCATGGAACCGGCGCCTTCCAGGTCCACGGCCTTTTCATACCGGCGGGCCATCTGCGTGTAAAGATCGCCCGGATAGCCTCGGTTGGATGGAATCTGCTCCATGATGATGGAGATTTCTTTTAGGGCGTCGGCAAAGGCGGTCATATCCGTCAGCAGCACCAGGACCCGCCGACCTTGCAGGGCGAATTGTTCGCCGACGGCCAGGCAAAGGTCCGGCACCATCAGACATTCGACCACCGGGTCGGCGGCGGTGTGGATGAACATGATAGTCCGGCCCAGCACCCCGCCTTCTTCAAAGGTCCGCCAGAACTTCAGGTAGTCGTCGTGGCGAAGTCCCATGCCGCCCAGAATGATGATGTCGGCGTTGGCTTGCATGCCGATCCGGGCCAGCAGCTCGTTGTACGGTTCGCCGGCCACGGAAAAGATCGGTATCTTCTGCGATTCCACCAATGAGTTGAATACGTCGATCATGGGGATGCCGGTATGGATCATCTTGTCCGGCATGTGGCGCATGACCGGGTTGACCGGCGGCGTGCCGATGGGGATGCGCCGACCGGTAGGCATCGGCCGATCGTCTCGGGGCCGACCCGATCCGTCAAACACCCGGCCGAACAGATCCTCCGAAAAGATCACCTCCATCGGCCGCCGGAGAAAACGGACCCGGTCGTTATTGGACACTCCTTGGGAACCGGAAAAAATCTGCAGGCTTACATACTGGCCTTCCAGTCGGATCACCTGCGCCAAGGAGTCGCCGTGGGCCGACTCGATGACAGCCAACTCGTCGTAGCCCACGCCGGTAGCCTGCACCGTGACCACATTGCCGGCAATCCGTCGAATCGCATCGAAGTACTTACGCATGGCCTATCCGTCCTCGGGAGGCAATAAACTCATCAATGGCCTTTAACCAGCGATTGTATTCTTCTGTTCCCTCTGCCGCATAGTTCCAGTTTCGGAAAAGATCGGAAATCTGGAACATCATGCGTCGGGCTTCTGCCTTGTCATGGGCGTCCAGTTCCATGTCGGCTACTTCCATGGCTTTGCGGAAGGCAAATTTCTGCCGATGGGCGGGGGTGGCCCCGTCCACCGGGTCAAACGCATTCTGCTGGAGATAGCAATTGTCGAAAAAGTCCGCTTTCAGAGCGATGATAAAATCTTCCAGGGAAGTGCCCTCTTCGCCGACCACGGTCATCATCTGGCGGATTTCGTTGCCCTGTTGCAGAAGCCGACGCATCTTCTGCATATCCGCCTGCGGAATAATGCCCGGATATTTGCTCCAGGATTCCAGGGGGTCGATGGCCGGGTAGCGTCGGGCGTCGCTTCGAGCGCGGGAAAGCCCATGGAAGGCGCCGACGACTTTTAGGGTACCTTGGGTAACCGGTTCTTCGAAGTTGCCCCCCGCCGGGCTGACCGTACCCCCAATGGTGAGTGAACCGACCCGGCCGTCGTTCAGTTCGATGGCCCCGGCCCGTTCGTAGAAGGCAGCAATTCGGCTCTCCAGATAGGCGGGGAAGGCCTCTTCGCCGGGGATTTCCTCCAGTCGGCCCGATAGCTCCCGCATGGCCTGCGCCCATCGGGAGGTGGAATCGGCCAGCAGCAACACATGCAGGCCCATCTGCCGATAGTATTCCCCAATGGTGGCGGCCGTATAAACGGAGGCCTCCCGGGCGGCCACCGGCATGGCCGACGTATTGACAATGATCACCGTCCGCTCCATCAGGGTTCGGCCGGTTCGGGGGTCGGTCAGTTTGGGGAAATCCCGGAGGGTTTCCACCACTTCCCCGGCCCGTTCCCCGCAGGCCGCTATGATCACAATGTCGATCTCCGCATGACGGGAGGTGATCTGCTGCAAGACGGTTTTGCCGGCGCCGAACGGCCCCGGAATGCAATACGTGCCGCCCCGAACCACCGGAAACATCGAGTCGATGATCCGCACGCGGGTCACCAGCGGCTCTTCCGGCATCAGCCGCCGTCGGCAGACCATCAATGGGCGTTTCACCGGCCAGCGCTGCTGCATGGAGACCGAATGCCGTTGCCCATACCGATCCCGCAGCACCGCAATCTCTTGATCGACCGTGTAACTGCCCGGCGGAGCAATATGCTCGACGACATATTCGCCCCGCCAACCGAACGGCACCATAATACAATGCTGGAAGATGCCTTCGGGTACGGTACCCAGGGTATCGGCTGCCTGCACCCGTTGACCCACCGACACCTTCGGCGTAAACTCCCAACGCTTTTCTAGCGAAAGGGCCGGCAGATACATGCCCGGTCTGAGGAAATAGCCGACCCGTTTGGCCACCTCCGGCAACGGATTTTGCAGGCCGTCGTAAATCTGGCCCAACAGCCCTGGCCCTAAATCCACGGAAAGCATCTGGTCGGTCAACTCCACCGGGTCGCCCACTTTCAGGCCTCGGGTTTCCTCAAAGACCTGCAAATCGGCCACTTGGCCCCGAACCCGAATCACCTCACTGAGAAGCCGAACCCCATCCGAACGGATGCAGTAGCCCACCGAGTTTTGGACCACTCGGCCCTCGGCTTCCACAATGACCAGGTTCCCATAGACGGCCAAGATTTTGGCATTGGTCGTTTTCACACCAGCTTGTTCGAGTTGGGTTGCCATGGGTTTGCGGCTTCTGTAAAAACAAGGTTGGACTTCGGGTTTTTCACTCCCATTAGCCGAAGGAAGGCAGGGATGTGTCATTCCTGCGGAAGTAGCAGTCCAGGCTGCGTGGTGCCTGCTACGGTGCTGCTGGGGAGCAACCGGGCAGAAGGCAATATTTTGAGTGTATCCGCCCGGCCAGGCCCCTCAACTTGTAGGGGTACAAATTGGCCCGGCCCCCACAGATTGTGGTAATTACTTCCGGTGGATACAGTCAAAATATACTTCTCCTCCTTCTGGACTGCCGCTTGCGCGGGAATGACACGGGACCCTCTCACTCGGCCCACCCGGCCAGGGTGCCGCTCCCTAGCGGTCACGGCTCTGGCCGGCCTCTCCCACCAGGGGAGATGTCCGTTGGTCCATTTGGCTCCTCTGTTACATTCCCAGAGGGGGTCCCCACGAACATCGTGGTTTCTGGGTTAGGTTTTTGCTGATAGGGCGGCTTCTTCCTCACTGCTGCGGCGCCATTGAGTAAGCAGCAGAAGCCGCACGGCATACACCAGCAGTTCATCCTCGGTAAACTGGAACCAGGCTTCGTTGGCCCGACACCAGTTCCATCGTTCCCGGAGGACCACCCGCCAGCCGGCCAGCGGCGTCGGGGCGGAGGCCCACTCTCGGAGCATTTCGGAGAAATCGGCTTCGGGATCGGCCAATTCCTGGGCCACCAGGTAGTCGGACGGTTCCAGGCCGAGGCGTTTGGCCCGTTCCTGGGCCAAGGCATTCCGAAGGGAAATTTCCATGCGGGCCCATCGTTCCAGAAACGGGGAATTTTCCGTTTGGGCAATTTGGATAACATGGCGAAAATAGGCAGCCCAAACCCGATCGGTCTCCAACGCCCGGGAACCTCCTTCTTCTGCCTCTTCCGGGGGAACCAAAAACTCCGGCAGGGGGGACTCGTTCCGAATCTGTCCCATCGTCAACACCGCCGGCGCCGGTTCCTCCAGTTGCCCAGCCAAAAATGCCTCCCGTTGCAATAAATCGTCCGACAGAAAGATCAGGCTAACCAGGCGGCCATACCGGCTAGAAGGACCAAGCCAATCCAACAACTCCGCAAATCCCATCGGCGGAGCGGTCCCAAGCCCCCCCAAACTGGGCAACGAGGCCAGCAAATAATACAAATTACCTCCCATGAATTACCGCTCCTTCTCTCCCAAAAAGCGGTTCCCCCCTTACCGGTGTAAAGGGCCAGCAGGAAAGCTCCTCCTGCCAAGGGAGAAAACATTTCCTGCCTGAGGCTCAGCCGGACGGTCCATTTCCGGAAGAAAGGTCCTCCTGCCAGGCGGCAAAATTCTGCCGCTCTTTTTAACCTACCGGATTACCCTACCGGAGCCGGCTCTTTAGAGCTTGTTTTGGCCGATTCGTTGACCACCTCCTGAAGCAACTTCTGCACTTCCGGGGAGACCATCTCCAAGAGCACATCCACCAAGGATTCCGGGGTCACCTCGACGGTTCCCTCGGAAATCCGATATTCAAATCCTGCTCCGGTTAAGGCCCCCCGGAGTTCCACCGTCAGTTCCTGCGGGCAATCCGGGTTATGGAAGGCCCCAATAGCCCAATCGCTCAGTCGCCGACGCATCGAGTCCGAGAGGTTGATGCTAATCAGATCCTTTTCCTCTGCGTCGGCTTTGGCATATTGGCAGACCACCTCCCGGATCAAATCCCGCAAAAAGGATTCATCCTCCAGGTGGGTTTCCATCGCTCGGAGAAGTACCTGCTGGAGGGCCTTCTCCAGGGCTTCTCGAAGCCGATGTAGGGTATCCCGGGCTGCCAAGCGGAGTTCCGTTTGGGTGCGGGCCAGGAGCTTTTCCCGTTCTGCCTGGGCGGCCGCGATAATCCGCTGCGCTTCCGCCTCGGCTTCCTGAAGGCGTTGGGCGGCTTGTTGCTCGGCTTGTCGGCGGATGGCCTCTGCCGCCTGACGCCCCGCCTCCACTCCGTCGGCTTTCAATCGTTCCACAAAAGACTCTAACGTGCTTGCCATGGTCTCCATCCTTCGGGTGTATTCTTGAGGGGACATGGTCAGGACACCTGATGGTTGAAAGCGGCAGGACCTTTCCCTACCCACCGGGCAGGAAAAGCCCCTGCTCGGGAATGCTCAAGAAACCATAACTTTTTTCTACGCTATCGTAGCTTGGGTAGGTTCTCTGGCTAGGAAAAATGGAGGATTTTCCCCAGCAGGACTTTCTTTTTAGGTAAGACAGTTTCTGTTCTACGGGCGAAAAACCCACCAAAAGGGGGATTGGCCACCTTTCGGATAGGGTATGATTGGGGCCAAAGCACCAACCTTGAGGTAGTGCCGATTCCCTCCGACCGCCTAGCAACTTATCCTGACTGTATCCACCAGGAAGAATCCCCACAATATGTGGTGTTCGACCCGATTTTTAGCCCCTCCATCTGGTAGGTGGCCGGGCGGGTAGATCCAGTCAAGTAGATCCAGTCAACTTACAACTTAGTGAGCTTCGCAAATCGTAGAGACACGAAATTTCCTGGTTTTTTGGCTATGTCGGTGTTCCTTGGTTTTGCGAAGCCCAAAGGAGGGACGGTGTCAACCCAAACGACGAACCTCTATAACGGCCCTATCCGAACCGATATAAAATACTTAAACTATCACAAAGCGGGAAAATTGGAAAGCCCCGGAAAGGAGCCAGCCGAATGGATCAGATTCCGATGACCCGAGCCGGCTATGAAAAACTCAAAGCCGAGCTCCGCCACCTGGAAACCGTCGAATTGCCGAAGGTCTTAGATCGCCTGGCGAAGGCCCGTGAAGAGGGGGATTTGAGCGAAAATGCCGAATATCAATTCAGCCAGGAGGCCCGATTGCTTCTCGAAGCCCGGATCCGGGACTATCGGGACCGATTGGCCCGAGCGTATCTGGTCGATCCGGCGGAGATGCCCCGGGACCAGGTGGCTCTGGGCGCTACCGTCCGGGTCAAAGACCTGGATACAGGCGAAGAGGAAGAATTCACCCTGGTCGGGGCTGGGGAAGATGATCCCAATGCCAACCGTATTGTGGTAACCTGTCCGTTGGCCCAGGGGCTGGTGGGCAAACGGGTCGGCCAGATCGCTGAGATTCAGGTTCCCGCCGGCCTGCTGCGATTTGAGATCCTCCAGATCCGCTATGATTCCCCGGAGTCCTCTTGAGAGAAACAAACCGTGGGAAGCAACTAGCCTCTTCAACTAGCCTCTTCCAGGCGGGGAGGCCGAACAGGCACCTTAGCCGGCCAGCGGCGCAGACCCACCCCTAGGGCCAGAGGAGAGACATTTTACACCTCCTCCCTTGGCCTGGATGCGGTCGGTTGGAGGTGGGGGAGGGCTCAGCCCAGCCTCTCCCGCGGTCCGGCGAGGCAACTGGCTTCCCTCGGGGAACCGAGTACCGATTCGGGAAGGCTTAAAGGCTGGCCGGTAATTCCGTTTTTAGGCGGGATACACGGCCATCCTGCGATCTCCCCCTGGGGAACCCCCCAAATGGGAGTTTGGCAAGGCAAAGCGATTGGGAAATACCCGGTGAGGGTCTCCGGAAGGCAATTTCGGGACAGGCTCTTAGAGGACTTTGGTAAAGCCGGGCATGGCGATCGGGTATTTGCCGTCTTTATCAGGCATCACCGGGGCCGGGCTATCCATGGTCAGTTTGTCCAGTCCAGGGGCCAATTCCACGTTGGAGGCCAGGGCCTGCTCCCAGGTGATCTGCTGGCCGCTTTCGACCGCCATCCGGCCCAGGATACCCGTCATGCAAGCATAGGCGCAGCGTTCCGTCTCGTTGTAGGGTTTATCCTGTCGAATCGCCTCGACCAACAGGTCTAGTTCCCGCTGATAGGGGGTGCAGGGCGGTCCCTGATACTGCCAGAGGACGTTGTCGGAGGTGAGCTGAAAGCCTTTGAAGAGTTTCGGCTGGGGTTTGCCTTCGCCGATTTCGGCAGAGCCTTTTTGGCCGTGGATCACACAGCCCCAATAGCCCCAGCAGTTGTGCATGTGTCGGCCTTGGGCGAACATGCGGGTGCCATCCGGGAAGGTGTATTCCACGGCGTAATGGTCGAACAGTTGGTCGGGCTGATCACGGAGTTGGCGTCCGCCTTGCCCCTGGGCGGAAATCGGCCAAGCACCCTTCGCCCAACAGGCCACATCCAGATTGTGGATCAGCCAATCCAAAAGGAAACTTCCGTTCAGCCAGGTAAAACAGGAGTAATTGCGGATTTGATGGGCCAGTTCGCTCATGCCGGGCTGGCGTGGGGAAAACCCGACCGGCCCATGCATCCGATAGGCCCAGCAGGTGATCACCTCGCCGATGGCCCCTTCGTGGATGCGGGCGATGGCCTCTTCCAGCGGTTGATAATGGCGGGACATCAGGCCGCCGGCGATTTTTAGGTTCTTTTCGGCTGCTTTTTTTCCGGCCGCCAACACCCGGCGCACACCCGGGGCATCGACGGCAAACGACTTCTCCATGAACACATGGCATCCTTTTTCCACGGCATATTCCAGATGGATGGGCCGGAATGCTGGTGGGGTGGCCAAAAGCACCAGCCCACCCGGCGCTACCGCATCAATGGCCGACCGATAGCCCTCCAACCCCACAAACTGCCGTTCCGGCGGCACATCGATCTTGGAGGCCAGAGCGGCATTGCCCTGGAGCTGTTTGAGGCTGCCTTGGAGCCGATCGGCAAAGAAATCGGCCATGGCGACCAGGCGTATGGGCCCGGCCGTGGAAAGGGCCTGAGCAGCGGCCCCGGTGCCCCGGCCCCCACAGCCCACCAAACAAATCTTCAGCGTATGGTCTTCGGCGGCATGGGCCGATCGGGCCAACGGGTCCGCCCAACCACTGCTGGCCGCCCCAAGGGCCACCGTTCCGGCTGCCGCCGCCCCAGAAACCTGCAAAAACCGGCGCCTCGTTACTATCGGAACTGCCATTCGGTTGCTTCGCATGGTTTGTCCTTTCTTAAAATGGGAATCTCGTACCAGGTTAGTTTGATTGTATCTACCCGCCCACCCCCCTACCAGATGTGGAGGGCTAAAAATCGGATCGAACACCACAGATCGTGCTCGTTGTTCCCGGTGGATACAGTCAGGTTAGCCGAATGAAGGGCAGGGATGTCTCATTCCTGCGTAAGCAGCAGTCCGGGTGCCTTGTGCCACCCCACTCCGCCTCACCCGGCGGTGCCTTGGGGCATCGCAGGCCTCTGGACGGCCCGGGGAGAGGCAAGTTGCTTCATTCGGCTAACGTGTTCCGGGGCTAAAAATCGGCTCGAGTTCCCCAGCCCGCTTTTTGCCATTTTGCGCTACCCGCCAATGAGAGGATGCCCTCCCTCTTTGGGGATCTTGGAGTTAGGAAAGCGTCTCCCCAAAAGGGGCGGTTCTGAGAAGCTATCCCAAAATTCCGTTTTAGCCGGAGCTTACCAGCCACAGGCGGCCTCCAAACTGCCAAAACCCCCATAAAACGGGCATTTTGGTAAATCGGAAGGATTCCCAAACGGTCAGGGCCGCCAAGGGGCCAATTTCGGGACAGCCTCTGAGTTTTTTCTATGGGGAGGCGATGGTTAGGCCCCAGTGTGGTGAGTTGCTTCCTTTTGCCACCCACCCTGTTTACCCAGTCGAATTATTTTACCTTTTCCTCAAAATTTTCTTAAAAGGAATTATCGAACTGAATCCGAAAAACCGATACAACCGATAGAGTCTGGTTCATAGGCAGGCGGAGTGGCGGTTTTCCGGGCTTCCAGCTCCAGAAAGGGCAGGCAAGGAGGGCTTGGGCTGCTTCGGGGCTTTCCCAGCAGCCTCCTCCTCCCGGAGGCGGCCAACGTGGACGAGACGCTCTTCTGAAAAGCCCTTTTTAAGTTGACTGTCTGAGTTCGGATCAGCTCCCCCTATCTGTGGGGGGCAACCGATTTGCGCCTCCTCCCAGTCGTAGGGGGCTACCCCAAATTACCCAGGATGTACGACTTTTAGCCAGGATGTACGACCAACGGGCAGTACTCAGACTGCCCCACCCATAGAAACTAGCATTTTGGTTATTCAGAACGGTTTGGAAAAGGCTCTGGAGCCGTTGCCGGGGTGCCCATTTCAGGACAGCCTCTATGGTATGCTGGCAGGTTTCCCCAGCGGCCCCAGACGAACGGGGGTTGTTCCAAGGGGACTGTTCCAAGGACGGGTGATAAAACGGTCTTGTTTTTAAAGGGTTCTGAAAATGGCACGAAGGGTTTGGACGACACTTGGAGGTATGTTCTTGGTGATGGTTGGAGTTTTCTATACGTCGGAGGGGATGGGCCAGCAAACCGGCTGGCGGTCGAGCGGGCATGCAGTGGCGGCCGATCCCAGTGCACCGCCTGCGCTTCCGCCGTTGCCGGATGCTACGGCACTGCCTGCCCCCAAACCGGCGCCCTCCACGGCCAGCCCAACTGAAAAACAGGATACCAACGTCGGCCCCCAACGAAAGACGCCTCCCGAAGCCCCCACGCCTCTGCCCGGAGGGCCGGCCACCGGGCCGACGGCAAAACCCGGCACTTCATCAGCAGCTCCGGCTCAGACGCCGTCGGCTGGGTCTAATCCCACGCCGTCTCCGGGCAAAGCCGCCCCGGTGTCTCCCAAACAAGGCGGATCCGCTTTGTCGATTCTGGATGTTCCCCCGGCGGATGCCGGCCCGTTTTGCCCAGCTTCGGCAACCGGACGGACTGCTTCCTGCCTATGTCCGGAGGATGTACCGTTTATGTTCGGCGATCATCTGACGGTGCCGGGGCAGGTGTTTGCGGGGACGGCTTTTGTGCCTGGAGCCACGCCTTATGTGGATCTTCCCCTGGCCGGCGGCGCCCGACGGGTCAAAATCGCTGAAAATAACCGCCTGATGCCCACCGATCGGGTCTATTTCCAATACAACCATTTCCACAATGCCTTCCAGGAGTTTGATCCGGTGGCGGGCGAGGGCGTCGGCTCTCTGGATCAATACACCCTGGGCATCGAGAAGACGTTTTTAGATGGCCGGTGGTCCTGTGAAATCCGGATGCCTTTTACGGGGGCGTACCGAGCGGACACTACCTCCACCGCCCAGGTTCCTGCTTTAGGCCTGAGCACTAGCCACTACGGCAATTTGGCCGTCATTGTCAAACGCCGTCTATGGGCGGGTCGATGGTGGGCCTTGGGCGGCGGCATGGGCGTGGACATCCCCATCGGCAGCGACGCCCAGGGCTTTTTGGATGGCACACCCTTTGCCATCGACAACGACGCCGTGCACCTGCTGCCTTTCGGGGCGGCAGCGATTCGGCCTACGGAGCGGCTTTTCGGGCAGGCATTCCTCCAGATCGATGTGCCCCTGAACGGCAACCGGGTGGTCCTGGACAATACGCCCATCGGCGAACTAACGGAACAAACGTTACTCTACATCGATGCGGCCCTTGGCTACTGGGTGTATCAGAATCCGTGCGCCAAGTGGCTGACCGGCTTGGCCGGGGTGGTCGAAGTCCACTATACCACCCCGTTGCAAGATGCTGATGTGTTCAGCGGCACGGTGGGCACACGCACCCTGGGCGTCGGCAATGTATGGAACCGCATGGATGTGGTCAACCTGACGATTGGCTTGCATGCCGAGTTTGGTCCCGGCTGCACACTGGGTGTTGGCGGCGTGGTGCCGCTGGACGATCGGCCCGACCGATCTTTTGACGCCGAAGTACAAGTCTTCTTCAACTACCGGTACTAATTCCCACTGGAAACAGGCCCCATCGCAAAGACCGATTCTTCCGCCTGTGTCCCAGGGGGTGGTGAAAACCGTCGGGGGGCTGATGCGAAAAGGGGGGAAGCGTCGAGGGGTACGGCCCATGCCGTACCCCTTTGCTTTTTGGGGTACGCCTTCTTCGGGGCTGTCCCGAAAGTGTCTT
>Ga0308418_1001534_pt1 | contig 12056 bp, 6 predicted proteins | sample HotsprSampleR4cd_FD_203517 | JGI IMG/M metagenome (GOLD analysis project Ga0308418, IMG submission 203517) | Hot spring phototrophic mat microbial communities from Mushroom Spring, Yellowstone National Park, Wyoming, United States - 20090729_R4cd ... | reverse complement strand
AGGAAGCCTTCCTCCGAAAACCGTCCGGCCGCTTGCAGCATCACGATGTACGGCGGCAGTAACCCCTTGTACTGCTCTCGCCGGAAGTAGGTGAAAATGGCGCCGATGCTGGGGTAGGAGAGGTTGCCGCCTGGTTTGTGGCCGGTCTGCATCAGGTAGGCGGCGGTTTCGTGCCCGTCGTTGCCATGGGTCATGCTGCGGATCAGGGCATACTTATCGGCCACCTTGGCCAACATGGGGAACAGAAAGCTCAGTTGGATGCCGTCCACATTGGTGGGGATGACGCGGTCGAACTCGCCGAGGTACTCGTAGCCGCTGCCCGGCTTCGGGTCCCAGGTATCATTATGCGACATGCCGCCCCAGAGGAAAATCTGGATGACGGATTTGATTTTGGGTTTGTCTTTAGCCTTTTGTTTGGCGGCTTCGTCTCGGGCGGCTTTTTCACGGGCCAATTGGTCTTCGTCGGCTTTGGCCGCCGGAGCGGCGAAGACCAAGGGATTTAGTCGGCTGGCGGCTGCCAGCAGACCAGCAGCGCCCCAAGCCCCCCGGCGGAGGGCTTCCCGCCGGGAGAAATGCTCTGGCTGGTGTGGGTGGTTGGTCCTCATCGTTTTGGCCTCCTTCCAATGGGCATTTGGATACCGGAACTTATGATCCCGTTTTCCTTTCAGGCCTCCGCAGGTCGAAAGGGTTACCTTCACTGTATCCACCAGCAGCAGTGGCCCAATCTATGGAAATCCTTCCAATTTTAGCCCCCTCCATGTCCTGATGGCTTAGGCGGGGGATACCGTCAACTTATTAATGGCGTAGGAGGAATTCGGGGTTATTGATCAAGGCCCAGGCCAGATCGTGCCAAAGGGCAGGTCCTCGGGCCACCCCCGCTTTGGCATATTCCTCGGCCGCCTGCAATTCCGCCTCTGTCGGGAAGCGGGAAAGGATGGTCAGATACAACCGTTCGGCAATTTCTCTGGGCTGACCGGAAGAAATCAGGGCGGCCAATTTCGGCCCGTTCTGAATCTTGTTCTGAATATGCACCGAATTGAGCATATGCAACCATTGCAGCGGCCCCAGTTCGTTGACCCGTTCGCTTTCCATGCCGGTAGCCCGAGCGGATCGCCCAAACAACGTCAGGAACGAATCCGTGACACTCCCGTCGGCAATGCCCGTGGCCGTCAGGTCTTTGGGGATATAGGTGAACGGTTCTGGCACCGCGCTGGTATAGAGATCGGAAGCGCCGGTAATTTGGTTGATGATGTCGATGAGCACTTCGGCTTCCACCCGGCGGAGCGGATAGTGGGCGAAATGGGCCGCCGCCTCCGGTCGCTTATCCCGCACGATCGAGGAAAATTGGTAGGTCGTCGAAGTCAGAATGAGCCGTTTCAAATGCTTCAGGTTATACCCGCTCGAAACGAACTCCTTTTCCAGGTAGGCCAACAGTTCCGGGTTGCTGGGGGGGTTATCCGGTCGGATATCATCCGGTTCATGGATGATGCCCCGGCCCATGATCCAGGCCCAGGTCCGGTTGACGATCGCCTTGGCAAACCAAGGGTTTTCGGGCCGGATGAGCCAATCGGCAAAGACCTCCCGAGGATCCCGATCCGGCGGGATGGTTACCTTGGTTCCGTCGGGGAAGACGGCTTCGATAGGCCCATTCGGTGGGAGCGGTTCGGGCAGGTTCTGCGGAATCTGGTTGGTGGCCGTTACCGCCAGGCCGACCGCATCCACCCCCCGAGCCACACTATCCGGAATCGCCGCCGATTTGTGCGGATCCCAAAAGACAATCTCTTCTTTCCACTCGCTGGTGGGTTTATAGCCCACCTGCGAGAAGAAGACGGCCAACTGCTCCCGTTGCTGCTTGGGCCATAAATCCACCCGGGTACCCATCAGCGCCAGCCCCACGGCAGCAGCAATCCCTTCCGGCGAGCGGTTTTGGATGGCCCGGTAGAAGTTCACCGGACCGACCCGGAAATTGCTCCCGCTGGAACACAGCAGCTCCCGGGCAAACTGATCATAGGGCTTATTCCGGGCGATCGATTCCCACACCCAGCGATGATAAGCCTGAGCGGCGTTCGGCCAAACCTTCACCGGGAACTCCGCCTTGATCCGCAGGATATCGCTCCAGCGCATGGCCCAGTAATCGAAATGGGCCGGTTGGTCTAGGAGCCGATCGATCAGGACCACCCGTTTCTGCGGATTACTATCCTGGATGAAGGCCCGTGCTTCATCGGCGGTGGGCAATTTGCCGGTAATATCCAGGTACGCCCGCCGGACAAACACCCCATCCGAGCAAAGGGCCGGTTGAATGCCCAGGGCCTTCAATTTGGCGAAGACAATTTCGTCGATCCGGTTGGCCGGCTGAGGTGGCTGGGGGCTCTCCATGATCTGCGCCAACCGCTGCGAGGCCAACAGCCGATACAAGGCGGCTTTGGCCCGCTCGGCTTGGGCGCGTTTTTCGTCGGCAATTTTTCGTGCCTCCATATAAGCGGCCCGGGCTTTCTCGGCTTGCTGGCGCAAAGGTTCTGCGGCGGCTTCGGCCTGCTGGGCAGCCTGCTCTTCGGCCTGAAACGTCTGTTTGGCGGCCTCAATTCGCTTCTTGAGGTTCTCTAGGGCTTCTTCGAGAGATTTTTTCTGGGCCTCGGCTCGGGCTAGATTCTGAGTGGCTGTATTGGCCTGGATGGTAGCCTGTTCGAGTTTTTGGCGGACGGGTGCCAGAACCTTCCAGGCCTCTTGGAGGGCCTTTTGTTTGGCGGCGGCGTCTTCAGCGGCACGGCGGGCCGCCTCATCCAGTTCCACCACCTCCTTGGCAGCGGCAACCGCCGCTTGATGAGCCGCCGTGGCCGCTGCGACCTGCTGATTGGCCTTTTGGAGGGCTTCGTCGGCGGCTTTTTTCTGGGCCTGGGCCTCGGCCAACCGCTGGGACGCCGTGCTGGCCTGAGCCTCGGCTTGCTGGACGGCCTGTTGGGCTTTGGTCAGAGCGGCTTTGGCCTCGTTGGCGGCTTTGCGTTTGGCAGCCGCCTCGTCGGCCGCTTGCTTTTTCTCGGCTTCGGGTTTGTTGGCGTCGGCGGCAGCCTGTTTAGCCTTGGCTTCGGCTTCCTGAGCGGCTTTTTCGGCGGCTTCGGCAGCGCTGGCGGCAGCGGCCAGTTGGTTCTTCGCCTGGGCCAGGGCCTCGTCGGCGGCCTTTTTCTTGGCTTCGGCTTCGGTCAGCTTCTGAGCGGCCGCATTAGCCTGGGCTTGCGCTTGCTGTTGGGCTTGCTGGGCCTGGGCCAGTTGAGCGGCCGCATCCGCCACCGCTTTCCGTTTGGCAGCCACCTGGGCAGCCACCTGAGCCTTTTGATCCGCCAGTTGGGCGGCCTCCTGAGCTAACTGTTCGGCCTTTTGCAAGCCGGCCAGGCGGGCCTGGGCGTTGGCTACGGCCTGCTCGGCCTTTTGCTTTTGCGCCTGTGCTTCTGCCAGGCGTTTGGCAGCGGCCTGGGCCTGCTTTTCTAAGTTGGGTACCGCCGCCTGTGCCTTTGCGAAAGCGGCTTTGGCTTCTTGAAGGGCTTTGCGTTTGGCGGCAACTTCCTCAGCAGCCTGCTTTTTCTCCGGCGGCGGTTTATTAGGATCGGCGGCGATTTGTTTGGCTTTGGCTTCGGCCTCTTGGAGGGCTTTTTCAGCCGCCTGGACCGCGGCTGGGCCGTTGGCCACCTGCTGTCTGGCATTGGCCAAGGCTTCGTCGGCCGCCTTTTTCTGCGCTTCAGCCTGGGCTAATTGCTCAGCAGCCGATTTGGCTTGATTCTGGGCATTTTCCAGTTCGGCCTGGGCCAGAGGCAAGGCCACTTTGGCGGCATCGGCCGCTTTACGAAGGGCAACGGCTTTTGCCCTGGCCAAGTCGGCTTCGATCTGATGGCGGTGGGCGGCATCGGCGGCGGCTTTGGCAGCGGCTTCCGCCTCCCGAGCCGCCTTCTCCGCCGCCTCATAGGCCTGTTGCAATGGCTGGGCAGCCGCCCGGGCTTCTTCCAGGGCTTTGTCCGCCTCCGGCTTAGCTTTGGCGGCTTCCTCCAGGGCTTTCACGGCATTGGCCAGGTTGGCCTGGGCCTGCTGAAGCATCTTGGCCCCTTCTTCGCCCGCCAAATTTTTGAGTTCGGTGGCCTGGTTGCGTTTGGCATTGGCCGCCGCCCGGGCTTCGGCATAGGCGTTGTCCGCCTTTTGCATGGCCTCTCGAAGAGGAGCCAAAGCTGCTTCCGCCTCCTGGGCCGCTTTTAGCGCAGCCTCATACTCCGCTCGGAGTTTAGCCTCCGGACTGAGCTGAGCCTGAGCCGGCGCCGGTTTGGGTTCTTCGCCCCCATAAGCCAAAAGCCAGCCCAACATCCCCACACACCATAACCCTACCAACAGCCTGGTTGCTTTCATCGGCATTCCCCTTGAATAACAGCTTCTTCGGTGGGTCTGTCCGGTGGGATTCCGCCTCCACACCCATCCACAGCCGGTAATTTGGACACATTCTCCCAGGATGGGGTTTGTTCAGGAAGGAACATCGCCGGAGCCTATTGGACCAAACCCTCATCGGGCCGTTCGGAGGAATCGCCGGACGGACGGGAATACCTGGACTACCCAAAGAGGCGGATTTTTTGGATTTTCCGCTCGCTGAAGGAGAGCCTCAGGATTGCCCTTCCGCATCCGGCGCAGTCATGCTCTCTCAGGGCAGGTTATCGCGGTCCTTCTAGGTAGGCCTTCGGGGTTGACCGCAAGGAAGGAAAAAACAGGAAAAACTTTCGGTGGGATTCGTTCCCGAACCTGTCCAATTTATTTGTATTATGCCATAGCCGGGGGGTCAACTCAATCCCCTAACCGGATTTTTTCCGGATTTTTCCATCGGCCGGAAGACGTTTTCCCAAAGGGAAAGGCAGGTGCTCCGGGAGGCCCATGTGCTCAGGAGGCGGGCGGTCGCTGCCGGGCACGTAGTTGGTCTCGGATCTTGGCAGCCAGTTCATATTGTTCGGCAGCAATGGCCTCAGCAAGACGCTGCTCCAGAAGCCATTCCTCCTGGCAATTTTGGCGGACCCAGTTTCGGAGGCGTTCGAGTTGTTCGAGCATTAATCGTTCTTCTGGGCCGGGCAGCTTGTTCAACAGGGCGATGGCGGTTTGCAGGTGGGCTAAGCCGCGTTCGGCCTCTTCGGCTGCGGCCTCCGGCCCCTGGTGCTCCAACGCATCCAATGTAGCCGCCTGTGCCCGATGAAACAGCACCAAAGGCCGACTTTGCTCGTGCAAGGCCACCCACTCACTGTCCGGAGCATGTTGGCCGGCAAAATCGAGCAGAGCCAGGGCATGGTCGGCGTCGGCAATGGCCCGCCGAAACTCCCCCAGCGCCAACCAACAAAGCCGACGATGATGATACTGCAAAAACTCCCGATCCACCTCCTGGCATTGCCGCTGCGTGAGCACAAACCGACCTGGATTTCTGGCCGCCTGTTCCATCAGGTATTCCAGATAACTTTCATGCCCATGCGGCCGGCGCCCGTCGGGACGGCCTACCAACTCCATCTGCAACAGGCCCAGGTCGATCCGCATCTGAAGGACCTGCCGACCATCCCTGGCCCGAACCAACCGAGCCCGGACCATATCCGGTCGAAACCGCCACCGCCGCAAAATCGGATCAATATCCCGAAAATCAGCCACACCAGTCCCTTACCCATCAAGATCGGGTGGATTTGCCGCTTGCGCCTGGCTCCGAGCCACCACCAGGCGGTCGAAACTTTCTTTGGCATGGCCCAACAGGGCCGGATAGTCGGCCTCCGAAAATTCCTCGCCCCACAGCTCTACATCATAATATCCATCATACCCCGCCGAGACAAATGCGGCTACTATGTCGGCCAAGGGGAGTATCCCCTCTCCTAGACGGCATCTATTCCCGTCAATAGTGGGGGTCGTACGGGTATCTCCTAACTGCACCAAAGCCACCCGGGGAGCTAACTCTCCTATCCGCTCCACAATGCGGTCAAACAGCCCCAAATGGTAGGTGTCAAACACCATTTTGGCCCGGGGACTTCCTATCATGTCCAGCACCATCAAGGTCTCTTCCAGGGTGGTCAGAAAGGTGCATTTGCCCGCAAAGGCCGGATGCATGGGTTCCAGGGCCACGCACAAATCCAAACTTTCGGCCAAAGGGACCAGCTCTTTGAAGGCATCCCGAACCAACTGGCGGGCATGGTTATAGGTGTGGCCGGCCCGGGTCCCACTATACACCACCAAACAACTGGCGCCCAACCGTTTGGCCAACCGAAGGGCCTGCTTGGCATCTTCGAGACTTTCTCGGAAGGATCGGCCGTCGCTGCCAGTAAAGCCCCCTGCCCAAAATAGATGCGACACTTCCAGACCATGTTCCTGCAGCAGACGGATGGCCTCCGCTTCCTGGCAATCGGAGAGTTTCTGCCGCCATACCCCGATGGCAGGGATACCCGCCGCCGCATAATTCCTCACATCTTCCTCAAAACTCCATCGGAAGGTGGTCGTCTCGCTGACCGACAGCTTGGCCATCTTCCCCATCTCCTTTCTGCGAGGCCCGGCTCGGCAGGTAAGTAAACCCCATTTCCCCGGAAATGGCTATATCTTGTAGGCAAGACGAACTATAACCCCATATATTGTGCCATTCCATCCTTGCGAAATCTCTATCCGTAGTATGGCAGTATGGCCCAAAAAAGGTTTTCTGTAAAGACGGCCAACCAAATTAGGAAAATTTAGGGGGGATTATACTCCACTAAAGTAGTACCTAACGAAACCCCCCTCGAATAGGGGACATTTCGTGCTTCGGCAACCGGATTTTTAGGTGTTTCTCCTAGCTCGACTTTTCCCATTTTCCGTAACAATTTACTCTTTTTTACTTTATCGTTACTTTATCGGTACCACTTAGCCGAATGAAAAGCCCCTTGGCGGGACCTGCTTCGGAGGTCCGATCCCTGGGAGGTATCTACTTTGAATAGCCGCTTTTACGGGCCTCCCACCACGCCGCTCCATTTTGGTTAATTTGACTGTATCGACCCGTACCCGCCCGGCCCCGTACCAGATGGAGAGGCTAAAATCGGATCGAACACCACAGATGGTGGTCGTTGTTCCCGGTGATCCCGTCAAACTAAACAAACTAGTTTGACTGTATCTCTCCGGCCAAGCCCCTACAACTTGTAGGGGGTAAGAATCGGCCAAACCCAACAAATTGTGGGAATTACTTCCGGTAGATACAGTCAAACTAGAATGTTACGTATTCCGTCTCCCGCTTTGGGCATCATTGATCCCCACCCGAACCCCTCTTGAGATTGGTTCGTTCCCACCCCTTCGGAGCATCAGAAACCTCTTCCGGAGCATCAGATACCTCTTGACCTTTCCGGCCCTTTCGTACCAAACTAGCCGGTATGCCGCTGCTAAGCCGATATGTCCTTGTGGAATTACTGAAGGTTTTTTTGCTGGCGCTGGCTGCCCTGACCCTATTGATTGTACTGGGTGGGGTGGTTCGGGAGGCCTTGACGCAAAATTTGCCTCTGGCGCAGGTGATCCGTTTGATTCCCTACATCTTGCCGGATGCCCTGCGCATTGCCATTCCGGTTACCCTGCTGCTGGCCGCCACCAATGTCTATGGCCGAATGGCCGGGGCCAACGAAGTGGTGGCATTAAAAGCGTTGGGGATTTCTCCCTGGCCGATCCTTTGGCCCAGCCTGTTTGTGTCCACGCTGATCAGTTTTGGGGCCGTTTGGTTAAACGATTTGGCCGTCTCGTGGGGGCGGACCGGCCTCCAACGGGTGATCGTCCAATCGGTCGAGCAGATCGCCTATCATATGCTTCAGACCCAGCGGCGATACAGTTCCCAGGTGTTGGCCATCAATGTCGAACAGGTCCAGGGCCGAAAGTTGATCGGACCGACCATCTCTCTACTGCCACGGGGCAACATGCCTCGGATTACCATTCGGGCTGCCGAGGCCGAACTGAGTTCCGATTGTGAGGAGGGGTTTTTGCGGATTCGGCTGTGGAACGGCAAAGTGGATGTCGAAGGGGGCATGTCGATCCGGTTTCCCGATGAATATGAACAAATGATCCCATTAACCCAGGCCACTCGGTCCGCATCGGATCCTTCGAAACCTTCCTGGCTCCCCTTGCGCCAAATCCCGCCGGAAATCGAAAAACAACGCCAACGGATTCGGCTCCTTCGGGAAGAAATCAGCCAAGAGGCGGCCCTGGCCCTGTTCCGTGGAGAAGTGGATCAACTGAACAACCCAACCTGGCAAACCCGTTGGGAACGACTTCAGGAAGCGGAAAGCCAACTGGCCCGCCTCCTTACCGAACCCCATCGTCGCTGGGCCGCCGGTTTTAGCTGCTTGTGTTTCGTCTGGGTCGGTGCGCCGATGGCCATCTGGCTTCGCCATCGGGATTTCCTCACCAGCTTCTTCCTCTGCTTCTTACCGATTCTGGTGGTCTATTATCCCCTAATGATCTACGGCGTGGATGGGGCCAAAAGCGGGACCATTCCTCCTTGGTCGGTTTGGGTGGCCAATGGGGCGCTGATCCTCTGGGGCGGTTGGCTTTTGCGCAAGGTCTTTCGCTACTGATCCGGCCGCCCGGAAGCAGCGCCGTTTTGCCTGGCTGGCCCGCAAGAGTAAACATATGTTGCCATTTTCTCGGCAATCCTCTTTCCCGGCAATCCTCTTTGTCGGCAATTCTCTTTGTCGGTAATCCTTTTTGCCGTCAATTCTCTTTGCCGGGAATCCTCTTTCCCGGAAATGCGGCAGTCTTATCCCCCTGGATGACGCAGGCCGAAGGACCGCCCTCCGAAGAAACCTAACCGCTTCCGTAGAGGTGTTTCCAGAACGAATGGCGTAACATTTTAGCTTGACTGGATCTACCGGAAGTAATTACCGCAATGTGTTGGGTTTGGCCAATTCTTACCCCCTAAAAGTTGTAGGGGCTTGGCCGGGTAGATACAGTCCAATTAGCTGAATGAAGCAAATCGCCTCCCCCCGCCGTGGGAGTGGCCGGCAGTGACTTCGGCACTGCCGGGCCGGGGGTGTCACTGCCGCGTAAGCGGGGAATCTAGAAAATATTCCCGAGTTCCCGCTTACCCAGCAGGAACACAGGGCCAGCCCCAAAGGGGCCTGGATTCCAGCTTACGCAGGAATGACACAGAGCCTTCTGCATTCGGCGAACCTATTACCCCAGAAAGAATTGCTTCTTTTGCTCTCTGGAGATAGCCTCCGGTTACTCGAATCGGAGCAGGGCGTACTTTTTCTTGCCGGTTCGGAGCACCAGGATGGTTTGGCTGGCCAGATGCTGGGGTCCGAGGCGAAGTTCCACATCTTCCACCCGCCGGTTGTTAAGATACAGGCCGCCTTGGCCGATCAGGCGGCGGGCTTCGCTTCGGGTTTTGGCCAAGCCAGCCTCGCAAACCGCTTCGACGATCCAAAGCCCTTGGCCTTCCAATCGGCTTTTGGGGAGTGTTCGGCTTGGGACATCGGCGAAAATGGCCTCCAATTCTGCGTCCGACAGGTGCTCAATTTCGGCACCGAAGAGGATTTCGGAGGCGTGCTGTGCGGCGGCCAGGGCCTCCGGACCGTGCACCAGCCGGGTTAACTCCGCCGCCAACAGCTTCTGCCCTTGCCGCCGGGATGGGTCGTTGCGATGTTCTGCCAGGGTGGCTTCGATCTGGTCGGCCGGCAGATCAGTGAAAAAGCGTAAACATGGGCCGACATCGTCGTCCGGCAAGTTGATCCAGTACTGATAGAATTGGTAGGGGCTGGTCCTTCGGGCCGACAGCCAGACCGCTCCGGCTTCCGTTTTGCCCATTTTGGCCCCGTCGCTGCGGACCAGCAGCGGGCAGGTTAGCCCATACAGTTGCACCCCGCAGACCCGCCGGGCCAGGTCAATGCCGGCGGTGATGTTGCCCCACTGGTCGCTGCCGCCGATCTGCAGCTCACAGCCGTAGTTCCGATATAAATAGACAAAATCATACGCTTGGAGGAGCATATAACTAAATTCAGTATAACTGAGGCCCCCTTCCGTGCGCTCCAGTCGGGTCTTGACCGACTCCTTGCTCAGCATCACCGAAACCGGCACATGTTTGCCCACATCCCGCAAAAAATCCAGAAAACGGATCGGCCCGATCCAGTCGTAATTGTTCAGCAGCAGGGCGGCATTCGGGCCGGGCGAAAAATCCAAAAACCGCCGGAGTTGCGGCTCCATGCCAGCGATATTGGCTAGGAGCGTTTCTCGGCTCAGCAGTTGCCGTTCTTCGCTCTTACCGCTCGGATCCCCGATCATGCCGGTGGCTCCGCCGATGACCACAATGGGCCGGTGGCCAGCCTGCTGAAACCGCCGCAGCGTCATCAGGGCCACCAAATGCCCCACATGGAGACTGTCCGCCGTCGGATCAAAGCCGGCATACACGGTCCGTGGCTTTTCCCGTAGCCAAACCCCAAGATTCGGGTCCGTCGTCTGATGCACCAAACCACGCCAAACCAGTTCTGAAAAAATGTCCTTCATCGTTCAGTTGTACACCTTGCTATCCTAAAGGTATGAATTTCGGGGTAGTCCTTGAGCAGTAACATGTTAGCCGAATGAAGGGGGCCAATGTGTCATTCCTGCATAAGCAGGAATCCAGGTTTATTCCCGCGCAAGCGGGAGCCCAGGAAACATGGTTTTTTCCTTCTTTCTAGACTGCCGCTTTCGCGGCAGTGAGAATTACCAAGTCCCCCCTCACCCGGCTGAGCCTTTGGCTCAGCCGGCCTCTCCCGCCGGGGGAGAGGCAACTTGCTTCATTCGGCTAAAATATTCCCCCTGTTGCTCAGGGAGACAGTATCCTCAGGAAGGACTCACCACCATCTGGGGGCTTGGAGCCGATTTTCCCTCCGGTAAGTCGCAGGGGCCTGACCCGCTGGATACACTCCCACCAGTTACCGAACCTTTCTGGGGTTCCCCGAACCGGGCAGTGCCGCTCCGCTCCTACCGCCACATATCATCGTCGGCAAACGGGTGGGCGGGCACGTCCAGTTTCGGTTTGGGCAGGAGTTTGAGGGCCTGCTCGGCCAGTCGAAGGTCTTCTTTCGTGGTGATCTTAATATTCAAGGAAGATCCTTCCACTACCTGGACTGGATGTCCGAGGCGTTCGACCAATTGGGCATCATCGGTGGCGGCCAGCCCCTGCCGGTTCGCATACGCCTCCAACAGCCAACTGCGGCGGAACACCTGCGGCGTCTGCGCCTCCCACAGATCAGTGCGGGAGACGGTTTCGGCGATCCGACTGCCGGGGCCTACGCGTTTGAGCGTATTTCGCACCGGCAGGGCCAGGATCGCAGCCCCGCTTTTTTCCGCCGCCGCAAAGACCGCGTCGATCCACGGATCACAAATGCATGGCCGGGCCGCATCGTGCACACAGACAAAATCGGCTTCCGGTTTGACCCGGCTTAGCGCAGCGGCCACCGAATCCACCCGCTCCTGACCGCCCTCGACCAATTCGATCCCCAAAAGGGCCGCATTGGCGCCAAATTTCTCCTGGAAAAACTCCCGATCCTCCTTCGCAATCACCAAAATCACCTGCACCACGTCCGGACGATTGACAAACCGCTCCGCCGAGTGCATCCAGACCGGACGATTGTCCAGCGGGGCAAAAACCTTTTTGTAGTGTTTGTCATGGAACCGGCTGCTTCGACCCGCCGCCGGTAAAATCACCGCAAACCGTGCCATTCGGAAATCCCTTTTTGTATAGTACCCTGGAGGGAACCGGATTGACGGTGGGCGGCCCCTCAGCCAATTGGGAGGCCCCCTTAGTCCACCCTGGAAAACCCCGTCCTGGCACTCCGGACGTCTTGTCTCCATCCTGCCGACGGATGGAGGTTCCATCCGCTTCTGCTGGGAGTAGGGTGGTCTCGTCCCTGCTCAAAGGGGAATCTCCCGCCTGCCCCCCTCTTTCGGGGTATTCAGATATAGCGGTAGGAGGAGATTCCACTCGGCCGAAGGGTACCGCTTTGGGTGAATCCTACCTGCCGAAGCGAACAAGGGGAAGCCCAGGGGGATATGGGGTGAACTCGGTAGGTGATAGCCCCCTG
>Ga0308418_1001530_pt1 | contig 12065 bp, 9 predicted proteins | sample HotsprSampleR4cd_FD_203517 | JGI IMG/M metagenome (GOLD analysis project Ga0308418, IMG submission 203517) | Hot spring phototrophic mat microbial communities from Mushroom Spring, Yellowstone National Park, Wyoming, United States - 20090729_R4cd ... | reverse complement strand
TTTCGTGCATCCCACCGAAGCCGCGCACGGCGACTTGGGCACGATTACCGAGCAGGATGTGGCGATTCTGCTCTCGTTTCGTGGCGAGAGCGACGAGTTGGCGCTGCTCTGCCCTGCGCTGAAGCGGCTGGGCGTCTACACGATGGTGTTCACGGGGCGTCCCGACTCAACGCTGGGTAGGATGGCGGACTTGGTGCTGGAAATCCCCATCGAGCGCGAGGCGTGCCCGCACAACCTTGCGCCGACCGCCAGCACGACGGCGATGCTCGCGCTGGGCGACGCGCTCGCGCTGGCGACGATGACCGCGCGGGGCTTTACGCCCGACGACTTCGCGCGGAACCATCCCGCAGGCGCACTGGGGCGACGACTGCTGCTGCGCGCTCACGATGTGATGCGCACAGGCGACGCGCTTGCCGTTGTGCCCGAAACCGCGCCGCTGCGCGACGCGCTGTTTGCGATCACCAAAGCGGGCGCAGGCGCAGCGTGCATCGTCAACGCTGACGGCGTCATGGTCGGGCTGGTGACCGACGGCGACATCCGCCGGCACCTGCTGCACGACGAAACCGCCCTCTCGCGCCCCGTCAGCGAGGCGATGACGCGCAACCCCATCACCCTGCGCGGCAACCCGCTCGCAATTGAAGTGCTGGAACGGTTCCACCGCGCCCACGCCAAAATCGGCGATCTGCCCGTGCTGGACGACGCGGGCAGACCCATCGGCATGATTGTGCTGAAAGACCTGCTGCGTGCAGGAATCGTGTAGCGCAACGCGAGGTATACTCCCCCCACCGTATGCATATGCAACTCAATCTGGGCTTGATCGGCGCAGGGGGCATCGGACGCCACCTCGCATGGCAACTGCGCCCCCTTAGCGAGGCGCGACTGGCAGGCGTGTACGATGTTGACCTCGCGCTTGCGCAGCACGCCGCCGACGAGTTAGAGACCACCGCTCACGAGAGCCTCGACGCGCTCTTGGACGCGCCCGAAATCGAGGCGTATATCCTGGCGACCCCACCGCACACCCACTACGAACTCGGCATGCAGGTGCTGCAACGCGGCAAGCACCTGTTCTGCGAGAAGCCACTCGCGCTCACCGTGCAACACTGCGACGCGATGCTGGACGCTGCGCAGCAGGCGGGCGTGCAACTGATGGTGGGGCAGGTGCTGCGCCTGTTCCCGCTGTTTTGGCAGTCGAAGCAGTGGCTGCAAGAGGGCGTCATCGGCGAGCCTGTCGCGGTCAACCTCCAACGGCGGGGCTACGAGATTAACCTGTTTCGCGAGGGCTGGCGCGCTGACCCCAAACAGAGCGGCGGCGTGCTGCTGGAGATGAATGTCCACGAACTGGACTACCTGCGCTGGCTATTCGGCGACTACACGGTTGTTGCGGCGCAGGGCAGTCAGCCCTACCCTGAACCGAACTTCATCCAGCACTGGCAAGCGAACCTGCAGTTCGAAAACGGCGTTATCGGCAGCGTCGAGTGCATTATCATCGACCCGCTCGGCGGCTACCTGGTGCGCATCGTCGGCACGGAAGGCGCGCTGGAACACACGGGCTTCAGCGGCGCAATCCGCTACAAAAAGCACGGCGCGCACGAGATCAGCCTCATCCCCGAAGAGATTGGCACGCCCGAACCGTACATGTGGGAGTTGCGCAGTTTCGTGCGGGCGGTGCTGTACGGCGAGACGCCGCCGTTCGACGGCTACGACGGGCGGATGGCGGTCGCGAACGCGCACGCCATACTGCAGGCGATGGGGCGCAAGGGCGCACGGCGTAAGCGGGGTCAGGTATAATCCTTCGCGTGCTGCTGGGCATCGATGTGGGCAACACGCATACCGTGCTGGGCGTCTACGACTCAGGACGCTGGCACGCCTGGCGGGTGCATACGAACCCCGCCCGTACCGAAGACGAACACTACACGATGCTGCGCGCCCTGCTGGAGGCGGAAGGGCTGACCGCGCCGATTACGGGCGTGGCGATATGTTCCGTTGTGCCTGCGCTGGAGGAGCCTCTGCGCCAACTCGCGCGGCGCTGGCTGGGCTGCGAGCCACTGTTTGTGTCGCACGCGCTGGAGCTGGGCTTCCGCGTGGACTACGAGCCGCCCACAGCGGTCGGCGCAGACCGCCTCGCGAACGCCGTCGCCGCCGTGCATCACTTCGGGATGCCCGTCATCGTGGTGGACTTCGGCACGGCGACGACGCTGGACGCCGTCTCGCGCGAGGCGGTCTATGTCGGCGGCGCGATTTTGCCTGGCGTTGAACTGATGCTGGAATCGCTGGCGGGGCGCACGGCGCGCCTGCCGCGCATCGCCGTCGAGGGCGCGTGCCAGCCCATCGGCAAAACCACCCCAGAGAGCCTGCGCAGCGGCGTCATCCTTGGCTCCGTCGGCGCAATCGAACACCTGCTGCGCCTGTTCCGCGAAGAGTTAGGCAGCGACGCGCGGGTCATCGCCACAGGCGGACTCGCGCCCCGCTTCGCGCCGAACTGCCCCAGCATCCAGCAGGTGGAACCCATGCTCACACTGGAGGGGCTGCGCATTCTGTGGCAGCGCCATCATCGGGAGGTCGCATGAATCAGGAGATGCAACAAGCGTGGAACGCCATTCGCGAGCGCGTCAAGCAGAAAGTGTCGGGACCGACGGTCTACCGCGCTCTGGACGCGCTGCAGCTGGTGACCATCGAGGGCGAGACGGTCGTGCTGGGACTGCCGCACGAATCGTACTCGCTGGTGGGACACCTCAATAACCCCACCGTGCGCAAGTGGATTGATCAGTACCTTGAGGAGGCGTATGCGTTCCGCCCGCAGGTGGTGATTATCGAGGGCGCGACGCTGCAGGATTGGCAACTGCACCAGCGCAAGCAGGTGGAACTGCGCCGCCTGAGCGAGCAGGGCACGCGCAAGCGCGAGGCGGAAAGCCGCGTCTACTCGAACTGGGAGGCGGTCTACGAGCAGGTCGGGCGCAAGTTCGCCGAGACGCCTGGACGCAGCCTCGCCAGCAACCGCGCCCGCTACCTCAACGAGATGATTGGCTTTGTGCGCGACGCGCTGACGCGCCTGCCCGTCGAGACCGAAGCCGACGAACGGCAACTGAACCGCATCATCGAGCGCATAGCCACAAATGTGGACGCGCCCGCCGCCGTCGTCGCATGGTTTATCCTCTACGCCCCAACCGCCCCTGAGACCGAACGATGAACCGCATCAAACGCCGTGAACGCCTGCTGGTGGGCATCCTGGTCGTGGTGATTATGGCGGCGGCGCTCGCGCTCATCCGCTCGCAGCCGTGGGGACGCTTAGACCTGCGCCCGATTAAGCCCAACACGCCCGACTGGATTGTATGCGTGCGCCTGAACGAAGACGCCTACGGCGACCTGACGGTCATCACGCCCGACGGGCAGACGCTGATGCTCACCGAAGACGACTACGACGATCGCAGCCCCGACTGGGCGCCCGACGGCAAGAAAATCGTCTTCTCGTCCAATCGGCGCGATGGGGTCTACCAACTCTGGACGATTGACCCCGACGGCAAGGGGCTGGCGCAACTGACGCTGGGCGGCGGCGCGAAACTCGCCCCCGTCTACGACCGCGATGGGCAACAGATTCTGCATGTGGCGCAGGGGCTGGTGACGGAGATTGACCCCAAAGGCGTGCACGCGCTGCAACTGATTCCGTCCGCGTCGCAGATGCTTCAGGTGCGCGAGCAGTACGGGCAGGTCGCCTTCCGCTACGCCAAGCGCCCCGACCCGAACCTTATCGCCGCCGTGCAGCGCATCGACGAGGGCGAGCAGGTCGTGCTGCAAGACCTGACCGTCGCGCAGCAGCAGTTCACCCTGCCCGTTGTGATTGCGGGCGAGCAGGTGGACATCGATTGGGCACCGCAGGGCAAGAGTCTGGTGGTGGGCGGCGCGGGGCTGATTGTGCCGTCCCCCGAAGGCGAGCAGCGCGTGGGCGGGCTAATCCGCCTCGACTTCGGCGAGAACACGCGCGAGGTGCAGCCGCGCCCGCTGTGGTTCTCGCCCGACGCCTCGGAGGCTGCCATCGAGGTCGCCTGGTCGCCCGACGGCTCGCGCGTGGCGTTCGTGCTGTGCGAGCGGGGCAAAGACGGCGCACTCAAGCGCGTCGGGCTGGCGACCGTGCCCGAAACGGGTGGTCCGCCGACGATTATCGTCGAGGGCGCGGTCTACCACCCGCACTGGGCACCCGATGGGCAGCGGCTCGTGTTCGCGATGGGCGCGTCAGGCAACCGCCAGATCTATACCGTGCGCATCGACGGCTCGGCACTGACCCCGCGCACCCAATCAGGCGACCACATCACCCCCCGCTGGTCGCCCGCGAAGTGAACCGCGTGTCAGGTACACTATAGGCGCGATGGTCATCGGCGTTCCGAAGGAGATTAAGCCCGACGAGTACCGTGTGGCGATGACGCCGTCGGGCGTGGAGGTCTTGGCGCAGCACGGGCACACCGTGCTGATTGAGCGTGGCGCAGGGGACGGCACGGGTATCCCCGACTGCGAGTACGAAGCAGCGGGCGCACAGGTGGTGGACACCCCCGCCGAAGTGTGGCGCAACGCCGAGATGATTGTCAAAGTCAAGGAGCCGCTGCCCGAAGAGTACCCCCACATCCGCCCCAAGCAGGTGGTGTTCACCTTCTTCCACTTCGCGGCGAGCGAGTCGCTAACCCGCGCGATGGTCGACAGCGGCGCAGTGTGCATCGCCTACGAGACGATTCAGACGCCCGACGGGGGACATCCCATCCTGCTGCCGATGAGCGAGATCGCGGGGCGGATGGCGGTGCAGGTCGGCGCGTGGTGCTTGGAGCGTCCGATGGGCGGGCGCGGCGTGCTGCTGGCGGGCGCGCCCGGTGTGCTGCCCGGCACGGTGGTCGTCATCGGCGCGGGTGTGGTGGGCGCGAACGCTGCCCGTATCGCCGCAGGCTTCGGCGCGCGTGTGCTGATTCTGGACATCAATGTCGCCCGCCTGCGCGCGCTGGAGGAGACCCTGCCCGCGAATGTAGACACGCTTTACTCGAACCCTGCGAACCTACGCGAGGCGCTGAGGCAAGCCGACCTAATCATCGGCGCGGTCTATGTCACAGGCGGGCGCACACCGGTTCTGATCAGGCGTGAGATGCTCCCCACGCTCAAAACGGGCGCAGTGCTGGTCGATGTGTCGGTAGACCAAGGCGGGCTGGCGGAGACCATTCGCCCGACCACCCACCGCGAGCCGACCTATGTGGTGGACGGGGTAGTGCATTACGCCGTGAGCAACATGCCCGGCGCAGTCGCCCGCACCTCCACCTACGCGCTGACCAACATCACCACGCCCTACATCCTGCGCCTTGCGGAGTATGGCTGGCAAGAGGCGTGCCGTCAAGACCCCGCGCTGCGCCTGGGGCTGAACATCGTGCAGGGCAAGGTGACGCTGCAGCCCATCGCCGAGCAGTTCGGCTACGACTACATCCCGCCAGAGAAGGTGCTTTGACGATGCTGACCGACCAGAAGCAGTTCGGGCTGACGGAGGAACAGATCGCGTTCTATCGCGAGAACGGCTACCTGCATATCCCTGCGGTGTTCACGCGCGAGGAGGCGGCGTACCTGCGTGCGGAGGCGCACGCGCTGATTCAGCGGCTTGCGGCGGCGCGCGGGGGCGAACAGGCACTGCACGCGCAGTGGGGCAGCGCGAAACTGGTCAGCGACGCGCCGACCACCCTGCTGCACTGCCACAACGCGCAGTTCCACAGCGCGGCGTTCACGCGCCTGATGTGCGACCCGCGCCTGACCGACCGCATCGCCGACCTGATTGGACCCAACATCCAACTGCACCACACAAAGTTGTTCATCAAGCCGCCTGAGCGCGGCGCGCCCTTCCCGATGCACCAAGACTACCCCTACTTCCCGCACGAGAAGCACACGATGCTGGCGGCGATTGTGTTTTTTGACGACGCGCCTATCGAGAAGGGCTGTCTGCTGGTCGTGCCAGGCAGCCACAAGTTGGGTCCAATTCCGCATGACCGCGAAGGCGGTTGGCATCTGCCTGTAGACCAGTACCCGCTGGAGCGGGCGACCCCTGTGCCTGCACAGGCGGGCGATGTGGTGGTGTTCAACTACCTGACCATTCACGGCTCTGGGGTGAACACGACGCAGGAGGCGCGCACGACGCTGCTGATTCAGATGCGCGACCCGACCGACCATCCGACGGTGGCGACGCACCTCTCGCGCGGGCAGGGGATGATGCTGCGCGGGATTGACCCCGAAGCGGACGCCGAGCCAGATACGAGTTCCGCCTCGCGCTACCTGCAGACGCTGTGAACACTGCTGCGCTACGCCGTCGTCTCCAGCGGGGGCAGGCTGAGCATCTCACGCAGGCGGCTCACTGCGCCCTGCCACGCTCGGAACTCGCCTTCGCTTGCGCCCAGCAGGATGCACCGCTCGATGCGCGAAAGCGTCTCGTGCAGGTAGTCGCTGATGGTCTCGGCGACGAGAGCGGCGAACTCGTCTGCCGACAGCCCCTGCAGCGGGTTGGGCATAGGGATTAGCACCGTGCGCAGCCACTGAGTGTGCGACAGCGCGAGCGCAGCGCGCACGGCGGACTGCAGCGCGTCTTGTGAGGCGATGCGCCCGCCCTCCAGCACGGCAAGGTGCAACATGAACGGCTGCGCCAGCGCGCCCCCTGCGCTAATCGCCGCGTCGCCGAGCGCAATCGGCGCGAGTGCGCCCACCTTCTCGCGCAGAATCCGCCCGCCCCGCGCCACGATAGGGTCGGCAGGGTTCAGGCTCGGCTCCGTGAAGCGCCACAGCCCGTGCGCAGGGGTGCTTCGCCACTCGCCCTGCGCGGCGTGCAGCATCGTGTGGCGGATGCGGTACATCGCGGGGTACGGCTCGAAGCCGCGCGTCGCCAGCCAGCCCAACACCTGCTGGAACGCCCAGCCGTTCACCGCGTCCGTGCAGAGCAGTTTGAATGCCTGCAGGCTGGCAGGGCGCTGCGCAATCGCCTGCGCGATTGTCCACGCGGTCTCTTCGGCGAGGGCGCGGCGCAAATCCAGCGTGTAGTCGGCAATCGCGACGGTCTGCCACCCGCGCTCGGCGGCGACCTGCAGCGCGTTGGTCAGGGCTTGTAGTTGCAGTTCGGGCGCGGTGGTGAACTGCGCGTCGTACAGGTTCGCGTGCAGGATGTGCTTGAACTTTGTGCGTCCCGCGCCTGTGAGGGCAATCCCCAGCGGCGGCAGCGGCGCGCACGAGACCGCCTCCTGCTCCACCAAGTTGAACCCCGCGTAGTCGCGCAACTGCTTGCGGAAGCCTTTGGTCATGCGCAGCGTCGCGTCGGTCGCCACAAGCAGCGCGTCCGCCGCCACGCGATGCAAACTGGTGTGGGGCAACACATACAGTTCCACCCGCGCGCCCTGAATCGTGTAGGTTGCCGTCGGGCGCACGCGCGTTCGCCAAGGGTGGCTCGCCGTCCGTAGCATAGCGCGGGGATTATACCTGACAGGGTAGAATTAGCCCCGCGACGGTACGGTCGCCAGTCTTGGAATGGAGGTTGTTGCCTATGCGCATGCGTGTGCGTGAACTGCGTCAGCGCCGCCATCGGCGCATGAAACGGCTCAAGCAGCGTCGGAAGGAAGCGATGAAAGCGGCGCAAGCCGCCAAGTCGGAGAAATAACCATGAAAAAACTGTGGCTCACTTTCGGCTTGCTGGGCGTTGTGCTGCAGCTCGGCTACAGCGCAGACCCCAGCAAGCGATGGTTCCGTCTCACGATTCTGCATACGAACGATACGCACGGACATCTGCTCCCCTTCAGCTACCCCGAAGGCGTCTCGCCTGATTCGCCAGCAGCGCAGATGACACACCGCACGAACATCGGCGGGGTGGCGCGTCGGGCGACGCTGATTCAGCGGCTACGCGAGCAATTGCAGCCCTACCCCGCGCTGGTCATCGACGCGGGCGACTACATGGACGGCACGCCGTTCTCGCTGGAGTTTCGCGGTGAAGCGGATGTGGCGTGCATGAACGCCTGCGGCTACGACTTTGGCACGCTGGGCAACCACGAGTTTAGCAACCCGCTGGAGGAGGTGCTGCGCTTGGTGCGCCTGAGCCGCTTCCAGACGGTGTGTGCGAACCTGCGCTATCGCGACACGGGCGAGCCGCTTGTGCCGCCGTATGTCATCACGCAGGTCGGCGAGTTGCGCGTCGCGCTGTTCGGGCTGGTGATGACCGACACGCAGAACTATCGCGGGGCGCGCGAGCGCGTGCAGGTGCTGAACCCGTTCGAAGTCGCGCGGGAACTCGTACCCCAGTTGCGCCAGCAGGCGGATGTGGTGATACTCATCTCGCACTTAGGCATCGGCGACGACGAGCGGCTCGCGCGTGAAGTGCCAGGTATCGATGTGATTGTCGGCGGGCACTCGCACACGCGCCTTGCCGATCCGCGCTTCATCGAGTGGCAGCAGAAGGCTCCCGTGAACTTGGGCGGCACGGTGATTGTGCAGGCGCACCAGTGGGGCGGCGAACTGGGCAGGCTGGACTTGCTCTTCTGGCGCGATATCGACACCAACCGCTTGGAACTCGTCGGCTACAAGGGGCAACTCATCCCGATTACCGCCGACATCCCCAACCATGCCGAGACGCAGCGCGTGCTGAACCGCTACTGGAAGCGCATCGCGGGCAAGTACGGGCGCATCGTGGGCGAGGCGACGGACGACTTCGTGCAGCGTAGCGACGACTTCGCGCACTACTACCTCGTGGGCGACGCCGTGCGGGCGACCTTCGGCGTGGACTTCGACCTGCAGAACATGTTCGGCATCCGCATCGAACTGGCGCGCGGGGCGATTACCTATCACGACCTCGCGCGGATGATGCCCTTCGGCAACACGGTGGTGCGCTTCGAAATCACAGGGCGCGACCTGAAACGCCTGCTCGCCGAGCAGCGACCGACGGTGAGCGGCATCCGCTATCGCGTGCAGAACCGCCAACTGGTGGAAGCGACCATCAACGGCGCGCCGATTGAGGACGAGCGCATCTACAAGGGCACGACGAACTCCTACTTCGCGGATCGCTACCTAAAACCGCTGGGCATCTCGTATGCCGACACGGGCAAGGTGCTGCTCGATGTGGTCGCTGACTACATTCGCAAGCAGCGTCGGGTGTCGCCTGTGTACGACGGCAGGCGCGTCGTGCGATGAGGCTATCGGGCGGGCTGCTGGCGCTGGGGCTGATGCTCTCGTCGTTGGCGGCGGGCGTGCTCGCGCTGCAGCGACTGCGCGTCGAGCAGGCGAACCGCGCGGTGGAGGTGGTGCTGGACTACCCCGATGTGGCGCAGTGGGCGAGCGCGTCGGGCAAGACCGTCGCTGCGTGGCTGCGCGGGTTCACGATGCCCTTCAGCGTCGCGCTCACCGAAGGCACGCTCGCCGACTGGGGCATGCCCGTCGCCGCGCCGACGCCAACCTACCTGCTCAGCGAGGCGCGCTTCCAGCAGGCGAAGCGCGTGCTTGCGCTCAAAGCGCGGGTGGAGCTGCAGCCGCCCCAAGACGCGCCCGCGGTGGAGGTGCGCTCCGAGTCGGGCGCGCGGTTCTGGGTGGTCGGCGACCCGCTTGCGATTACGCAACTGGGGCTGGGCTTAGACCCCGTGCAGGTCGCGCAGGTGCGGGCGGGCGGCAAGCCGATTGTGGCGCGGCTGATCAACCCGCAGGGCATCACCCCGCTTGCGCTGCGGGGCAGCCTGCTCTTTGCGCGGGAACAGGGCGCGTCACTGCTGATTTTCGCGGGCGACCAAGTGCTGGGCTACCGTCCCGGTCTGCAGGCGACGGCGCACAACATTCAGGCAAACGCCATGCGCTTCGGCGCAATCGAGTTCGCGAAGCAGGCGGGTGCAGGCAACTTGATGCAGGCAATCCCCAACTACACCGTGCGCGTGCATAGCGTTGGGCTTGCCGAGTCGCTCCTGCTCTCGCCTGGCGAGATTGTGGAACGGCTGGAACGCGCGGCGCAGGAGCGCAACATCCGCGTGCTGTACCTGCGCGCGGCGGGCGCGGACACGGCGACCCTGCGCGACATCCTGCAGCAGTTGGAGCGGCGGCTGCACCGCGCGGGCTACGCGATTCGCGAATCGGGCGCGCGCCCGTTTGAGGCATTGCAGCCTCCCGTGTGGCAGTTCGCGCTGGTGGGGCTGGGGGTGGGCGTGCTGGCGGGCTGGGCGCTGACGCTGTTCCGTCGCGTGGGCGTCTGGGCGTTCGCGCCGCTGGCGCTGGGTGTTGCGTTCGCGTTGCTGTGCCTGCTCCCGCTGGGGCGCAAGGCGGTTGCGCTTGCTGCCGCGCTGCTGTTCCCGACGGTCGGCGTCGTGGCGATGGCGTGGCTGTCGCACGGCAGCGCGCCGAACCTGTGGCAGGGCGCGCGGCTGCTGCTGGTACCCTTCGCGTGGAGCCTGATGGGCGCGCTGCACATCGTCGGGCTGCTCGCCGAGACGCCGTTCCTCATCAAGGCAGACCAGTTCGCGGGGGTGAAGTTGGCGCACGCGCTACCCCTACTGCTCGTGCTGGTGTTCTACACGGCGTGGGTCGTCGGGCGGTGGGACTTCTGGCGCGAGTGGCTGACGCATCCTGTGCTGTGGGGTCAGGCGTTGCTTGCGCTGGTGGTGCTGGGCGCAGTGGGGCTGATGCTCATCCGCACGGGCAACGAGGCGCCTGGCGCAGTGCCCGACTGGGAGTTGCGCCTGCGCGCCCTGCTGGAGAGCGTCATGCAGGTGCGCCCGCGCACGAAGGAGTTCCTGATTGGGCATCCCGCGCTGGTGGTCGGCGCATGGCTGCTGCTGACAGGGCGCACGCGCTTCCTGCCGCTCGTGATGTTCCTCGCGACGATTGGGCAGGCGTCGATGGTGAACACCTTCTGCCACCTGCACAGCCCGCTGCTTGTCTCCCTGCAGCGCACGGGGTGGGGGATCCTGCTCGGCGTGGGGCTGGGGCTGCTCGTGCTGGGAGTGCTGCGCCCCCTCGTAGCGCCAACCGCGCGCCAAAAGTTCATCGATTTGCCCTCTCCGTAAGGTCTGACAAGGGTACATTGCTTGAGTTCGCGGTATGCAAGGAGCGCATGCTTTTTTGCCCTCACCCCCAGCCCCTCTCCCACGCTGTGGGCGAGGGGTGTAGGGGCGCACGGCGGTGCGCCCTAATGCGCCTGCCTCCTCGCCCGCTTGCGGGAGAGCAAGGTATACTATCGGCGGTATGCCCGATGCCCATGAGACGCAACTTGCGCGGTTTGTGAACCGAATCCTGCACGGCGACTGCCGCACGGTGCTGACGCAGTTGCCCGATGCCTGCGTCGACCTCATCATCACCTCGCCACCTTACGCCGATCAGCGCAAGCATGTCTACGGCGGCGTCCACCCCGACCACTATGTCGAGTGGTTCCTGCCCATCGCCGCCGAGTTGAAGCGCGTCCTCAAGCCCACAGGGTCGTTCGTGCTGAACATCAAAGAGCGCGTCGTCAACGGCGAGCGACACACCTATGTGCTGGAACTCATCCTCGCAATGCGCCAGCAAGGATGGCTGTGGACGGAAGAGTATCTCTGGCACAAAAAGAACTGCTACCCAGGCAAGTGGCCGAACCGCTTCCGCGATGCGTGGGAGCGACTGCTGCACTTCACCAAGCAGAAGCAGTTCAAGATGTTCCAAGAGGCGGTGATGGTGCCGATGGGCGAGTGGCGGCACGAGCGGCTGAAGAAACTGGGCGCGAACGACCTGCATCGGTTCAACTCGCGGGCGGGCAGCGGCTTTGGTAAGCGCGTCGCCAACTGGATTGGGCGCGAGTACGCCTATCCGACGAATGTGCTGCATATGGCGACCGAGTGCTACAACCGCTATCACGCGGCGACCTTCCCTGTGGAGTTGCCCGCGTGGTTCATCAAGCTGTTCACTGAGCCAGGCGACATCGTGTTAGACCCGTTTATGGGTTCGGGCGCGACGGCGATTGCCTGCATCCGCAACGACCGCCGCTACATCGGGATTGAGCTGGTGGAAGAGTATGTGCGCCTTGCCGAAGAGCGTATCGCACGCGAACAGGCATCGCCTAACCTGTATACCTTCGC
>Ga0308418_1001526_pt1 | contig 12102 bp, 10 predicted proteins | sample HotsprSampleR4cd_FD_203517 | JGI IMG/M metagenome (GOLD analysis project Ga0308418, IMG submission 203517) | Hot spring phototrophic mat microbial communities from Mushroom Spring, Yellowstone National Park, Wyoming, United States - 20090729_R4cd ... | reverse complement strand
GGAGCGGGCGCGCGCGCTGGCGGACGCGGGCGTGGACTTCATCGTCATCGACTCGGCGCACGGGCACTCGCAGGGGGTGCTGAACGCCGTGCGGCTGATTAAGCGCACGCTGCCCGACCTGCTGGTGATTGCGGGCAATGTCGCCACGCGCGAGGGCGTGCGTGCGTTGGCGGAGGCGGGCGCAGACGCGATTCGCGTCGGGCTGGGCGCAGGATCCATCTGCACCACGCGCGTGGTGGCGGGCGTCGGCGTGCCCCAACTGCACGCTATCATGGAGTGCGCCGCCGAAGCGCAGAAGTGGAACCTGCCGATTATCGCCGACGGCGGCATCCGCTATTCGGGCGACATCGTGAAGGCGTTAGCGGCGGGCGCAAGCGCCGTGATGCTGGGCAACCTGCTTGCAGGCTGCGAGGAGTCGCCGGGCGAGATCGAAATCTTCCGCAACCGCGCCTACAAGGTCTATCGTGGCATGGGGTCGGTCGCCGCGATGCGTCAAGGTTCCAGCGACCGCTACTACCAGACCGACCCGCGCAAGATTGTGCCCGAAGGCGTGGAGGGGCGCGTGCCCTATCGCGGTCCCCTGTCGGAGACGGTTCACCAACTGGTGGGCGGCTTGCGGTCGGGCATGGGCTATGTCGGCGCGCGGAACCTGCAGGAACTGCGCGAGAAGGCGCGCTTTATCCGCATCACCAACTCAGGGCTGCGCGAGAGCCACCCGCACAGCGTCTCCATTACGCGCGAGCCGCCGAACTACTGGACAGGAGGCGAGGAGTGAAAAGAATCGCGCATTCAGAGTTTATGATTGCCCCCCTCCTGCAGGTTCCCCCCGCTTCGCGAGGGGAACCGAGTGTGGGGGCGGTTCGCTCCGCTTCGCGAGGGGAACCAAGTGTGGGGGCGGTTCGCTCCGCTTCGCGAGGGGAACCAAGTGTGGGGGCGGTTCGCTCCGCTTCGCGAGGGGAACCGAGAAGCGCGCCCGCGTGGTTCCCCCTGCCTGCAGGGGGAACCTTAAGGAGGGGGTCTTCAATCTCACTTGAAGAGGACTTTGATGGTGTCTGGTGGGGCGCGCTGCAGACAGGGGCGCAGCGGTTGCGCCTCGTGTTCCGCCTGCGACGCGACGCCGACGGGCAACTGCGCGGCACTATCGACAGCCTCGATCAGGGCGCAACGGGCATCCCCATCAGCGCAATTACGGTGGAGGGCAACACGATTCGTGTCCGTTCCGACGCCGTGCAGGGCGAGTTCGTCGGTACACTATCAGAGGATAGCAAGCAGATTACGGGCGTCTGGAAGCAGGGCGGGCAGGAGTTGCCGCTGAATCTAACGCGCGGCGAACCGCCTGCCCCCAAACGCCCGCAAGAGCCGAAACCGCCGTTCCCCTACCGCACAGAAGAGGTGCGCGTTCCCCAGCCGAAAGGCAAGTTCGAACTTGCAGGCGCGCTGACCCTTCCTGATGGCAAGCCGCCGTTCCCCGCGATTGTGTTTTTCACGGGGTCAGGGGCGCAGAACCGCGACCAAGAGATTTTCGGGCACAAGCCGTTTCTGGTGCTGGCGGACTACCTGACCCGCGCAGGCTATGCGACGCTGCGCATGGACGACCGCGGGGTGGGCGGTTCAGGCGGCGACTTGCGCACGGCGACCACGCTCGATTTCGCCGACGATGCGCTGGCGGGCGTGCGCTACCTGCAGAAGCGCAAGGAGATCGACCGCAAGCGAATCGGGCTGCTGGGGCACAGCGAGGGCGCGCTGGTGTGCGCGATTGCTGCCGCCAAAGCGCCCCGCGAGGTCGCCTTCCTGATTATGCTGGCGGGCACAGGCGTGCCAGGCGAGCAGATTTTGTACCGCCAAGCCGCACTGATCAGCCGCAAGTCGGGCGTTGCTGAGCCACTGATTGAGCGCAACCGCGCCTTGCAGCAGCGCGTGTTCGAGGTACTCAAGCGCGAACGCGACGACGCCAAAGCGCAGGAGGCGATTTACGAGGCACTCGTGCAGTCGCTGGGCGCAGGCGCGAACCTGCCCGACAGCCAAAAGACCGCCCTCCGCGCCCAAGCCGCCAACTATACTTCCCAGTGGTTTCGTACCTTCATCACGCTGGATCCTGCGCCCTACTTGCGTAAGGTGCGCTGCCCCGTGCTTGCCCTCAACGGCGAACTCGACTTACAGGTAGACCCCGAGCAGAACCTGCCCGTCATTGAACGCGCCCTGCGAGAGGGGGGCAACAAAAAGATTACCATCCGCCGCCTGCCCAACCTCAACCACCTGTTCCAGAAGGCGAAGACGGGACTCATCACCGAGTACGCCGAGATCGAGGAGACCTTCAATCCCGACGCGCTGGAGATTATTCGTAAGTGGCTGGACGAAACTGTGCGGGGCGCGAAATAAAAAATGGTGACCCCAGGGGGATTCGAACCCCCGTCCTCCTGGCTGAAAACCAGGCGTCCTAGACCACTAGACCATGGGGCCAGCCGTCGTTAGTATACCCCACGATGCAGGGGCAATTGCAAGCCTTTGCGCCTGGTCAGTCGCCCTGCTGCTGCGCGAGCTGCTGGGCGAAGTTTTCGAGGCTGCCTGCCGAGACCGCAAGCGGGTAAAGGGCGTTCAGGGTCGCTACATCGCGAATCGCGCGCAGTTGTGCTTCCAGCTCCGCAGGCACTGCGCCGTAGAGTGTGCGCAGTAGCGTGAGAATCCCTTCCTGCAAGCCTTCCTGCAAGCCCTGTGCGCGTCCCTCTTGCAAGCCCTGTGCGCGTCCCTCCTGCAAGCCCTGTGCGCGTCCCTCCTGCAAGCCCTTCTCGTGCCCTTCCTGCAAGCCCTTCTGGACGCCCTGCTCCCAGCCCTCGCGCAGCGCCTTGCGCTCCAGAACCGACAGGTACGGCGTGTTCTGCTCGCGCTTCACCTCTTCCAGAAACTGCTCGTAGCGCTCCTCCAACACTTCAGGCAGTACCATAACCCACTCCAGCAATCGAATAAGTTGCTCGACCTGTTCCTCAGTATACCCTCGATCCAGCGCGAGGCGTACAAGCTCCATCCGCGAGGCAAGCATGAACTCTGCCGTGTTCGCACGCATCGCGCGGCGGAACGCTGCTAAGATAAGCGCGCAGGGATTCGGGTCATTCAAGAGTCGCTCCTCGTCCATGTCCAGCAGCTTCACGGTGTAGAAGTTGAATTCCACGCGGCAACCGCCCAGCGACTGCGTGAACGCGCTGGGACGCCAGTTCGGGTCGTTGTCCGCCAAAATCGCAATACTCACGATGGGGCGACGGTAGTAGACCCACAGCGTCGCGTAGTAGGTGAACATCCGCGCCTCAAAATCGGGGTCGGGATGGGACTGCGCCTCGATGTGAATCAGAATCCAGTACTCGCTGCCGTCGCGTAGGTAGACTTGCACCAGTTTGTCTACCGTCTGACGCCCTGTGCGGCTGCGCGGCGCGATTTTGCGCAGTTCCGAGTCCAGAAACTGGTAGCCGCGTTGCCAGTCAATCAGTGCGTAGAGTTCGGGATGAATCAGCTGAATCAGTTGCGGGAAGAAGAGCGTAATCAGCGTCTTCCACGGACTGTCTTGGTCGCGTCGGCGTCGATGGTTGCGCATCGCATTCCTCCTATGGCGTTAGGCGTAGGTTATCGGCGAGGTACCACCCGCCCATCAGCGCGAGAAACAGGAGGTTGCCCCCGAACAGCGCGGTGTAGAGCCAGTCGTGCGGGTAGAGCAGGGCGAAGCCGAGCGTGAGCGCGCCACTGACGCCGAAGGCGCGCGCCACCGAGCGGCTCAGCCCCCCCTGCGTGAGCGCAAGTAGCGTGTAGAGCAGCACCGCCAGCGGGAAGCAGAGCGCGCTCAGTCCGACCAGCGCGCTGCCCGCCGAAATCTGTCCCCCGCGCCGACGCCACGGAAACGCATCGCCAATCGGCGCGACCCAGCGGCTGACCGCCATCAGAAAGCCCGTCAGAAAGCCCGCCAGCCCCAGATACGCCAGCAGGTTCAGACTCCATCCCAGCACCAGCGGCGCGCCTGGCGCCGTGTACGCCAGCGTCAGCAGGAACAGCACTGCGCCCCAGCCCAGCGACTGCGCTGCGTAGAGTTTCCACTCTGGAGGCAACTTCAGCGCGGGCAGGTTGCGCAGCACAGGCGACGGCGACGCTGCGCGCGCTTGCGTGTGCGCCAGCGTCGCGTCCAACTTGCGCTGCAGGTCGGCGTTGTTCGGGTCTAACTGAATCGCGTAGGTGTAGGCGTTCAGCGCGGCGTCGTAGTGCCCCTGCGTGCGATACACATCGCCGATAATCTCGTGCCCTTTCGCGAGGCGCGGGGCAAGGCGCGTCGCCTGCTTCGCCCAGTAAAGCGCGTCCTGCAGGCGACCCTGAATGAAGGCGCGCTCCGCCTGCAGAATCGCGCGGCGCGCCTCGTCGAGCGCAGGGTTCGGCTTCGGCTGGCTCGCCTGCGGGGGCGGACTGGAACGCTGCGGGGATGTGCGCGGCTGGCTGTAGCGCGCGCTGGGTGGCTCACCCATCTGCAGGCGCAACAGCGCATCGTAGTGCCGCCGACGCTCAGGGTCGGACAGCACCTGATACGCCTCCTGAATGCGCAGGAACCGCTCCTTCGCCTGCGGCGACGGGTTCACATCGGGGTGATACTGGCGCACCAACTCGCGATAGCGACGCCGTATCGCCTCCTGCGTCGCGTGCATCGAAAGCCCCAGCACCTCGTAGTGGTTCTGCATATGCCTACGGTTCACCCGCCGCACCGAAAATCGAACTGGAGTAGCCTGAATAAAACTGGATCAGGATAATCGCCACATAAATCGCCACGCCGATATAGACCGCCACGCCCAAAATGTAGCCCGCTTGGTGCGAGCGCAGTTTGCCCTCCTCTTCGTAATACTCGGCGACCTTGTCCATCATGAAGCCGAGTTCGCCCGTATTCTCGCCAGTGGCGACCATGTCCATCACCATCGGCGGGAAGACGCCCGTGCTGGCGAAGGTCTGCGCAATACCCTGCCCCGCTTCGAGTTTCGAGCCTGCGGGTTCGATGCGGCTGCGCAGGTATTCGTTGCCTGTGGCTTGTGCGGCGTAGCGGATGGCTTGCGAGAGGGGCAGCCCCGCGCCGTAGAGTGCGCTCAGCGCACGGGCGAACCGCGCCAGCGCGAGTTGGCGCACCGTGAAGCCAATCCACGGCAGGCTCACCGTAAACAGCCCCCAACTCCAGCGAAAGCCCTGCGATTGCATCGCCAGCCGAAACACCGCCCAGATGCCGAAAATCGCCAGCAGAATCTTCGCGAAGGTCAGCCCGATGCCCGTCAGCACTTGCCCCACAGGCGCGCCCCCCTGCGCTCCCACCAGCGTAATTAGCGCGGGGATCAGCTGCGGGATCACAATCGCGAAAAACAGCACGAGTTTGGGGTAGAAGGTCACGCGGCTAATCAGGCGGCGCAGTTCCAGTTCGTTCTCCAGGTAGTCGGCGATTCGGCGCAGGATGGTCTCCAACGCGCCGCTGGTCTCACCGACGCGAATCATCGCGCGAATAATCGGCGAGAAGACGGCGGGGTGCTTATCGAAGGCGTCGGCGAGTCGCTCGCCCGCGAGGATGCTGTTGCGGATGTCGCCAAGCACGCGGCGCAGGCGGGCGTCGCCCCCGCGCTGGTTGCCCAGCGTCTCCATCGCTTGGTACATCGGCACGCCTGCGGATAGCATCGTGGCGAACTGGCGGAAAAACACCGCCAGCGTCTTGAGGGGCACGCCGCCGAACAGGGGCTGCCACACGCTCTGCTGCGCGGCGCGGATGGGCGTGGTCGGCTCTGGCTCAGCGTACAGCTCCAGCAGCCAGTAGCCCTGCTTGCGCACGGCGTCGCTCGCCTCCAAGCGCGAGTTCGCCTGCACCGTGCCGCGCACCTCGCGCCCTTCGGGGGTTTGCGCTATATAGCGAAAGGTGGGCATCGCGCCAATTATACACGACGGCGGACGCGCCTACAGCCGTCGTCGCAGCGCCCACAGATCAGCCAGCGCGCGCCCGTACCGCTCCAGCCCGTAGCGGGAACGCCCATAGGCGCGCGGGCGATGCGCCACGACCACCTCCGCCACGCGAAAGCCCAGCCGATGCGCCATCAGCGCGAGGTAGCGGTGGAAGTCGCGCTCCAAGTAGGGCAGCAGCGCGTCGGCGACCTCGCGCCGCATGCCCTTGAACCCACAGTTCGCATCGTGCAGGGGCAGCCCCCAACCCCAGCGCAGGGCGGCGTTGAACACCCATGACGCCAGCACCTTCAGGGGCGGGTCGCGCCGACGCTTGCGCCAGCCAACCACCATATCAGCGTCCGCCCGCAGCCGATTTAGCATCACGGGGATTGCCGCAGGATCTTCCTGCAGGTCGGCGTCGATGGTGAACAGGTACTGCCCGCGCGCGGCGCGGAAGCCCGTCGCATACGCCTGCGTCTTGCCCAGCCGCTGCGGATGGCGCAGCCCGCGCACGCGACGGTTCGCCTTCATCGCGTCCTGAATGACCGCCCAACTGCCGTCGTCGCTGCCGTCGTCGATGAGCAGGATCTCCCACGATTCGCCCGTGCGCTCCAGCGCGGCGGCGCACGCCTCCAGCAGGCGCGGCAGGTTCGGCGCTTCGTTATACAGCGGCACGATCAGGCTCAGCGTGGGGGCATCCATCGGTAGGCGCGGCGTATCTCCAGCGGCTCGTCCCGCTGTAGGGTGAAGCGGAACGGCGCGTTCGTGCGAATCAGCGCGTAGTAGGCGGCTCCACGAAAGTCCATCGTGCGCAGCGGCACAATCGGATAGCAGGGCGTCTCGTCCAACAGCACCAGGTGCTTGTGCAGGTCGGGGGGCATCTTGCCCTTGTAGACGCGCTCGGGGATGATGATGATGTCGCCGCGCTGCAGACCCGTGCCGTCGGGCAGCAGTTTGCGGAATCCGTGCTGCTCGGCGTAGAACATCCAGCCCCACGACCCCGCGTACCAGACGCGCTCGCCCGCGAACAGTTCGGCATACGCCGCTGCGCCCCGCTTGTAGCGTACCGCGTAGTCGTAGTCCGCCGCGATGACCGCCAGACACAGCACGCCCTGCGCAATCAGCAACGGCGCGTTCCTGCCCGCCCACGGCGTGAGGATGAGGATCAAGGGGGGCAGCGCGTACAGCAGGTGGCGCATCGCCTGAAACGGCACGCCCCACACCGCCGCCGCCAGCGCAATCAGCAGCCAGAGGCGGAGGAAGAGGTAGAGGCTCTTGGAACGGTTTTCTGGAACCCCTTTGGTGACGAGAGTTTCTGAAAGCACCCCCTCCTTAAGGTTCCCCCTGCGAGCAGGGGGAACCGTGCCCCCGCCCGCTTGGTTCCCCTCGGCGAGGGGTGATTGTTTCTCGGGAAACCCCTCCTTAAGGTTCCCCCTGCGAGCAGGGGGAACCGTGCCCCCGCCCACTTGGTTCTCCTCGCGAAGCGTGGGAGAACCTGCCCCCGCTTGGTTCCCCTCGCGAAGCGGGGGGAACCTTAAGGAGGGGGGTGAATCCTTGAACCACCCCACCCCTAACGCCAACCCCACCACGAATACGCCCGTAATCAGCCAGAACAGCGTTTGCCCGTACACGGGCTGACCCGCGAACTGCAGGTGATACCACCCCACCGCGCCCGCGACCGCTATCGCCAGCAGCGCGACCTTCCACCGCCAGCCGCGCCCCAGCGCGTCTCGGAACCGCCATGCGACCCCCAGCCACAGCAGCGTGCTTGCGCCCAGCCCGACAACGCCAGGCAGCACCTTCGCTCCCAGCGGCGCGCTGCCCCGACGCTCCTGCCACAGATACACCAGATGCACTTTGCCGTCCGTCCATAGGTTCAGCGCCGACCAGCCCGCAATCGGCAGCAGCGCAAGCGTCAGCCAGCCCAACGCGCCATACGCCCGCCGCTGCAGCGTATACAGCGCGACCAGCGGCAGCCCAATCAGCGCGGTGTATTTCGCCAGCCCCGCCAGCCCGACCAGCAGCGCCCCAATCACCAGTAGGGGCAACCCTTGTGGTTGCCCTGTTCCGTGTGATTGCCTCCGCCGCTCCACACCCTCCACCCAGCACGCCAGCCCGCCCACCAACAACGCCAGCGCAGGCACATCGCGCATCAGGTTCATCCCCGGCAGCACGGCAGGCGACAGCATCAGCCAGCCGACCGCCCACCACGCCCATTCCGCCCCCAGCCAGCGCGTCGCCAACCGATGCATGCCCCACATCAGCAGCGCGACAAACGGCGCGAACGACAGGTGCAACACCCACTCGCAATAGCCCGCCAGCGCAATCCACGGCGCCAGCCAATAACTCACCAGCGGCGGGTTCGTCGTCACCTTCGCCAGCGGCTGCGGCGTCTCCAGCCAGAAAAACTCGCCCGCAAACGGACGCAACGGGTCGTGCAAAATATTCGCCGCCACATGCAGCACGACCGTATCGTCGATATGCACGGGCTTGATCAACGCGAACAGCCCAATCCCCGTCGCCACCAGCGCCAGCAGGAAGCGGTGCATCACCAGCCGTACCGTTCGGGTCCCCAGTCGCGGTAGACCAACTCCTGCTTCAGCAGCACGAGTTTGCGGCTGGGGATGTCCTCGTAGACCACGATGCCCGCGCCGACGCACGAGTACGCGCCGATTTTGACGCCAGGCATGGTGATGACATTGACGCCTGTGCGCGAGAAGTCGCCGAAGTAGGCGCCGTTCGCGCCGAAGTCGGGTCGCTCGCGTCGCCCGCGGATGGTGTGTATCGTGTCGCCGTCGTCGAAGCGCAGCGTGCCGCACACCGTCGCCGCGCCGATGTCCACCCGCTGCCCTACCACGCCCATAATCTCGCAGTAGTGGAACAGGAAACTGCCGTCCAGCATCACGCCGTCCATCTCCGCGCCGTGCCCGACGATACAGCCGTTGCCGACCACCGTCGCGCCCGACAGGTGGCAGTAGTCGCGCAGGCAGCTGCGTGCGCCAATCGCCGTCGTGCCCATCAGCATCGCGCCGTTCGTCAGGTGCGACTCGCGCCCGATGAAGCAGTTGCCGCGAATCACCACGCGCTTGCCAATCACCGCGCCGTCTTCCACCACGACCTTGCCGTAGATTTCGGCGGAGTCGTCAATCTGGGCGGTCTTGCTGATACGGTCGGTCTCCAGTCGGCTCGCCTCGTACTCCAGCCAGCGCACATTCGCTTCCCACAGGTGCCACGGCTTGTCCATGTCCACCAGAAAGCCCGCAGGCTCCACGAAGGGGATGTCGTGTCCTTGCTCCAGCAGTGTCTGCAGGGTCTGCGCGAGTTCGGCTTCCAGCGGGGGCATGCCGCCGACGGGCACGCTGGTCATCAGTCCCGGATGGGCGTTCAGCGCGTCGCGAATCTGGGGCTGGAACGCATACAGCCCGCCGAGTCGATAGTTCGTGTCCGCGCTGTGCCCCTCGATGCGCCGCAGGCGTCCCTGGTGCACCACCGCGCCAATCCAGTCGCGCGGGTCGTGTTCGGGCAAGTAGGGCTGCGCGACGACCGCCGCCAGCGCGCCCGACCCCTGAAACGCCTCCACCACGCGGCGCACCGTTTCGGGCGGCGTAACGATGTCGCCGTAAGCCACCAGGAACGGCTCGTCGCCAATCAGCGGCAGCGCGCTCAGCACCCCATACGCCGTGCCCGTCGGCGGGTTCTGGCGGATGAAGGCGACGGGCGGCTCGAAATCGTGCATCGCCGCGCGCACCGACGCCTCATGCACGCCAACGACCACTATTAGCCGCTCGATGCCCGCCTGTTGCAGCGAGTCGGCTAAGCGGCGCACATTCGGGCGGTTCACAACGGGCGTTGCGGACTTGTGGCGCACCTCGTTGTAGGGCCAAAAGCGCGCCCCATGCCCTGCGCACAGGATGACCGCAGTCTTCATCGCCTGCAGGCGTTCAACGCGCGCGCCGCGATTCCTGCCAACCCGCGCCGCCAAATCCTTAGCCACGCTAAATAGTGCGCGAACCCCCCCCGATTTAGCTTTTGAGTTCGGTATCACTAAAGATGATGCCGAGGATCTTCTGCAAGACGCCCTCGTAGGGGTGTGCGAATACCTTTATCGCTTGCACCCTGAAGCCACCCCAGAAATCATGCAAAACCTGATGACGGATGCCTTTATCGGACGGGTTCTCAAGTGTCGCGTGGCTGACTTTTTCCGCGTCAGCAAGAGGGAGCAGCAATTGCTTCAGGAATACATCGCCGAATGCCATCTGCGATTGCCTAACGAGGACGAATGGTGGACATTCCAAGCCGCTTATGAGGTGCTAATTCACCTACCTGAATGCTGGCAAAAGGTTGTCCTCTGGCGTTGCGAAGGTCACAGCTGGCAAGAGATAGCCGCGTGGACAAGCAAGCCAATAGGAGCTTTAGCCTCTGGTTTGGAGCGTGCTATCAATAAGGCTTGCGAGAATTTAGGCTATCTCCGAAGGAAATAGTTTACTAAATTATGGTATTGTTTATAGGTTTTATACCGTGCCAGCTGTTGCGATCTGTACTGGCAAGGCTGGGTGACCGTGCGGCGCATGCTAAGGGTAGCATTCACCCCCAAGGGTGGGTGCAGGAACCGTTAGGGCGTGGGAGAGCGAATAGCCGTTCGCTCCAGGCGGTCGCATCTGTCTTCAAGGGTGGGCGCAATCGGTTCGGGCGGTTAGCCGCGCCAGCGCCCAGTGCGCCGTCTCGCGCAGGAGGGGGTCTTCGTGCTGGCAGTAGCGCTCAATCAGCGGGCGCAGGGCGGGGGCGCCCTTGTTGCCCGCCACAATCAGCGCGTTACGGATTAGCCCGCGCCACTTCGCACGCTTGATCGCACTGCCGCGAAAGCGCTCGGCGAATTCCGCCTCATCCATCGTTAGGATGTCGTGCAGGCGCGGCAGGGCGCGGGGCTTCAGGCGCGGCTCTTGGGTCGGCTGCGCCCTGAGCGGCTGGTGCGCCCGTGGGCGGTTGAACGGGCACACCTCTTGGCAGATGTCGCACCCGAACAGCCACTCGCCCATCGGCGCACGGTAGCGTTCGGGAATCGTGTCGCGCAGCTCAATTGTTAGGTAGCTAATGCACTTGCGGGCGTCCAGCACATACGGCTCGGTCAGCGCGCCTGTCGGGCAGGCGTCCAAGCACAGCCGACAGGTTCCGCACCCGCCCACTGCAGGCGCGTCGTACTCCAGCTCCAGCGTCAGCAACAGCACGCCCAGAAAAAAGTACGACCCGCGATGTGTGTTAATCAGGCAGGTGTTTTTGCCGTACCAGCCCAGCCCCGCCAGCCAAGCGAGGTCGCGCTCCAACACAGGCGCGGAATCGACGCACGCACGCCCCTGCGTTTCGGGCGCAACGGCACGAATCGCGCTTAGTAGCGTCTCCAGCTTCGCGCGAATGACTTGGTGATAGTCGTCGCCCAGCGCGTAGCGGGCGATTCGGTAGTCCGTGTCGGGCAGTTCGGCGGGCGCGTAGTTCAGCCCGACGACCACCGCGCTGCGGGCGTCGGGCAACAGCTCGGCGGGGTTGACGCGCAGATTCGCCGTGCGCTGCAGGTACTCCATCGTCCCTGCATAGCCCTGCGCCAGCCAGTGCAAAAACGACTCGGCGTGCGGCGGGGGCTGTGCAGGCGCAATCCCCACCAGCTCAAACCCCAACGCGCGCGCGTATGCCTTGATCCACTCGGACACCGACACGAGGGTACCTGATTGAGGTACAATACGAGGGGCGAGCCATGCGTTTTCGGGTAATGCTCAAGAAGACGGACGAGGGGTACGCCGTTTGGTGTCCCAGTCTGCCAGGCTGCTGGTCGCAGGGCGAAACTGAAGAGGAAGCCCTGCAGAACATCCGTGACGCCATCCAAGAGTATCTGGAAGCTGTTCAGCAGATGGCTAATGAAGCCGACCAAGTGCGCGAGGTTGAAGTGTCGCTGAGGTATGCCTAAGCTGCCTGGTGTGAACCACGAGCAAGCCGTGCGCGCCCTCAAAAAAGCAGGGTTTGAGGTGATACGGCACGGGAAACATATCGTCATTAGGACTTACGCAGTTGACAGCGCTACGCCATATCTGCTATCATGAAAACACACTGCCACTAACAACGAGGAGATACCGATGAACCGAGCCAAGTGCAACGAACTGGACTATATCCACTTCCTCA
>Ga0308418_1001522_pt1 | contig 12118 bp, 10 predicted proteins | sample HotsprSampleR4cd_FD_203517 | JGI IMG/M metagenome (GOLD analysis project Ga0308418, IMG submission 203517) | Hot spring phototrophic mat microbial communities from Mushroom Spring, Yellowstone National Park, Wyoming, United States - 20090729_R4cd ... | reverse complement strand
GCTCGACTCGATCAATCGGTTTCAGTGCTCTTCAGCGAGCCGAAAATTCCTCAATCCTCCGGCTGCTCCCGTTTGAGCGCTGCTACATGCCGTTTCAGTGCTCTTCAGCGAGCCGAAAATTCCTCAAATGGGTGAGGAAACCGAAACGGCTGACGCATCCGGGGAAGTTTCAGTGCTCTTCAGCGAGCCGAAAATTCCTCAAAGCGAACACCTCGATCGCCAACGACGCAGCATGAACTGTTTCAGTGCTCTTCAGCGAGCCGAAAATTCCTCAAAGATAGGAGCAAGCGGGCGACGTGACGCATCACCCACGCGTTTCAGTGCTCTTCAGCGAGCCGAAAATTCCTCAAATCGATAATCAAATCTTTGTACCGATAACTTATCACGTTTCAGTGCTCTTCAGCGAGCCGAAAATTCCTCAAACACAACAATTCGACGCATTCGGTCTGGCTTTATGTCGTTTCAGTGCTCTTCAGCGAGCCGAAAATTCCTCAAAAGTAGGCGTCGCCGGACGGCGTTGCGAACTGGACGGTTTCAGTGCTCTTCAGCGAGCCGAAAATTCCTCAAATTGAATGTCGAAATTGTATCGATCTGGATACGAAATTAGTTTCAGTGCTCTTCAGCGAGCCGAAAATTCCTCAAACATAGGGAGAGGTGGACAGGACATGGCAGCAGACAAGTTTCAGTGCTCTTCAGCGAGCCGAAAATTCCTCAAAGGGTATTGGTGTTCTGAGACGCGGCGGGCGTTCGTGTTTCAGTGCTCTTCAGCGAGCCGAAAATTCCTCAAACGCCAATGCACAAGGCAGTACAAGGTTGAGCCTATCACAGTTTCAGTGCTCTTCAGCGAGCCGAAAATTCCTCAAATGATCCGCATAATCCTATCTCCTATCGACGTGATAAGTTTCAGTGCTCTTCAGCGAGCCGAAAATTCCTCAAAGAAATTCTGCATACCGTAACGTGTGCGCCGAAGCGCGCGTTTCAGTGCTCTTCAGCGAGCCGAAAATTCCTCAAAATCGCGCCGGTACGCGGTCGAGGTCATACCCTGTACGTGTTTCAGTGCTCTTCAGCGAGCCGAAAATTCCTCAAACAAATGGTGTACGATGCAACCAAGCAATGAACGTGAGTTTCAGTGCTCTTCAGCGAGCCGAAAATTCCTCAAAGTTGCGTACATCCGTCACCTCACAGCACCCGCGTCCAGTTTCAGTGCTCTTCAGCGAGCCGAAAATTCCTCAAACCGGAACTGAACGGGGCGTACATCGGGCGTTTCCTGTTTCAGTGCTCTTCAGCGAGCCGAAAATTCCTCAAACCCACTACGGTTACGTTTTCCGGTTCAGCAGCCTTCGTTTCAGTGCTCTTCAGCGAGCCGAAAATTCCTCAAACGACGATCTGCGCGCCGCAATGCGCTTCTTTGCAGAAGTTTCAGTGCTCTTCAGCGAGCCGAAAATTCCTCAAATTTCTCGTTCGCGTCGGGGTTAATTGTGCTTGACGAAGTTTCAGTGCTCTTCAGCGAGCCGAAAATTCCTCAAAAATCGGCGCGATACGTCAACGTGCGTAATTTGCGCGTCGGTTTCAGTGCTCTTCAGCGAGCCGAAAATTCCTCAAACGAAATGACCACGCGCAAGCGCTACCACCGCGTAGCCTGTTTCAGTGCTCTTCAGCGAGCCGAAAATTCCTCAAACGGTATCGGCGGAAGGTCGGAAGGAAATTGGACGTTGTTTCAGTGCTCTTCAGCGAGCCGAAAATTCCTCAAAGTGTTGTGACAGCGCCGCCCGCGGCATCACCCGAAGTTTCAGTGCTCTTCAGCGAGCCGAAAATTCCTCAAAACGATCTGAGCGACAACCTCAAACGCGCCGTAGACTGTTTCAGTGCTCTTCAGCGAGCCGAAAATTCCTCAAACTGGTGTTTGCGTTGGGGACTAGTCGTGTTTGACGAAGTTTCAGTGCTCTTCAGCGAGCCGAAAATTCCTCAAAGCGCTGCGATCTGGTGTACGAAAAAGCGGCGCGTTCTGTTTCAGTGCTCTTCAGCGAGCCGAAAATTCCTCAAACGGTTGACCAGCAGCACAACACCCGTCTGCGCCTCGACGTTTCAGTGCTCTTCAGCGAGCCGAAAATTCCTCAAACGAGATTGAGGATGACGATCTCGAAATACCGGTGCGTTTCAGTGCTCTTCAGCGAGCCGAAAATTCCTCAAACCAAGCGGATCGGTTCCCGCTGCGGGCGCTGAAAAGTTTCAGTGCTCTTCAGCGAGCCGAAAATTCCTCAAAGCAGCGACGGTGTTCGCACCGTCACCATCGCAACGTGTTTCAGTGCTCTTCAGCGAGCCGAAAATTCCTCAAAGGCGGCGAAGCGGTACGGGCATTGCGGGAAGTGCAAGTTTCAGTGCTCTTCAGCGAGCCGAAAATTCCTCAAAGCGTGCTGCGCGCGCCGGTTGCGGACGAATACAAAGGTTTCAGTGCTCTTCAGCGAGCCGAAAATTCCTCAAAGTTGTATTCGTACACTTCTGCGGTGCAGTCGTAGCCTGTTTCAGTGCTCTTCAGCGAGCCGAAAATTCCTCAAAAATGCTGAACCGCACGGAGCCGATCTCCGACCCGTTGAGTTTCAGTGCTCTTCAGCGAGCCGAAAATTCCTCAAACATCGCCCGCGCCGTCGCCGCGTGGAGGCGAATGCCGTTTCAGTGCTCTTCAGCGAGCCGAAAATTCCTCAAAGGATACGCCAGAAATCCCCTCGCCCTTTCGGCGTCCGTTTCAGTGCTCTTCAGCGAGCCGAAAATTCCTCAAACGTCGCCGGTTCCGCCGCGCCGGACGCGCGGGAAACGGTTTCAGTGCTCTTCAGCGAGCCGAAAATTCCTCAAAACAATGACATCGAATTCGTTGAGAACATCGAGATCGAGTTTCAGTGCTCTTCAGCGAGCCGAAAATTCCTCAAACGGTTTCGAGCGGGATCACAACGCAGAGTTGGAATGCGTTTCAGTGCTCTTCAGCGAGCCGAAAATTCCTCAAATCGCGGTTCGAGCAGTGGCTTCGGCAACTCGTCGGGTTTCAGTGCTCTTCAGCGAGCCGAAAATTCCTCAAAGTGTACAGCAGCAGCCGTCACAACGCCGGACTTTCTTGTTTCAGTGCTCTTCAGCGAGCCGAAAATTCCTCAAACTTGCAATCGCCTCATTAAACGCTGCTTCGAGACGCGTTTCAGTGCTCTTCAGCGAGCCGAAAATTCCTCAAAGCGTTAGGTCATACCGTGCACTGGTATGACATTAACGTTTCAGTGCTCTTCAGCGAGCCGAAAATTCCTCAAACTGGTTTCGAGACATTTCGGGTACGGTGTCGTATAGTTTCAGTGCTCTTCAGCGAGCCGAAAATTCCTCAAACTGTTCAGTTCCTCGCACTTCGGGCGGTTCTATTGAGTTTCAGTGCTCTTCAGCGAGCCGAAAATTCCTCAAACGGATGCGCATTGTGGTACTCCTATCACTAAAAGAGGTTTCAGTGCTCTTCAGCGAGCCGAAAATTCCTCAAACCAAGGCCAGACGACGGTAGCGGGGAGCGCGCCTGATGTTTCAGTGCTCTTCAGCGAGCCGAAAATTCCTCAAAACCTCGACGTTCACCCGCAGCGCATCGCCCAGACGCGGTTTCAGTGCTCTTCAGCGAGCCGAAAATTCCTCAAACGCGGGTGTATCTGATCGTCTTCGACGGCGAGCGGATGTTTCAGTGCTCTTCAGCGAGCCGAAAATTCCTCAAATAGAGACGTAAGCAATAAACACACATCAAGAAAGGAGTTTCAGTGCTCTTCAGCGAGCCGAAAATTCCTCAAATGCGCTGTGATGCTCGCTTGATATAGATGTCATACGTGGTTTCAGTGCTCTTCAGCGAGCCGAAAATTCCTCAAATGAACGTCGCCATCGACATTCAAGCGCCGCCGTATCCGTTTCAGTGCTCTTCAGCGAGCCGAAAATTCCTCAAACCGGTAGCAAAGCCACCACGCAAGCGTATATCAGGCAGTTTCAGTGCTCTTCAGCGAGCCGAAAATTCCTCAAATCGCCGAAAGCCGCGCGGGTGCTGGAGGCACTTGCTGAGTTTCAGTGCTCTTCAGCGAGCCGAAAATTCCTCAAAGCATATGCTCTACAGCATCAGCACTGTGCTGCTGCGTTTCAGTGCTCTTCAGCGAGCCGAAAATTCCTCAAACCAGCGCGCGCTTGCGCCGACGCGCGGCGAGTTGGCGTTTCAGTGCTCTTCAGCGAGCCGAAAATTCCTCAAAGGATTTTCTTCCGACCGCGTGGACGGGCGTGTTTACGTTTCAGTGCTCTTCAGCGAGCCGAAAATTCCTCAAATGCCGTCTAGTCCTCAGCTGCGCTGGATAGTGGATGTTTCAGTGCTCTTCAGCGAGCCGAAAATTCCTCAAAGTTGTTGCCGAACACCGGTACGGCGACTGGGATAAAGTTTCAGTGCTCTTCAGCGAGCCGAAAATTCCTCAAACTCCAGCGCGCGGCGGAATTGATGTTGACTGCGTTTCGTTTCAGTGCTCTTCAGCGAGCCGAAAATTCCTCAAAGACCGTCCGCAAGTTTGACGCTGACGGTCGTATAGGCAGTTTCAGTGCTCTTCAGCGAGCCGAAAATTCCTCAAATCAACGTCAACAACGCAGCGCGTCTGCGGATCGAGCGGTTTCAGTGCTCTTCAGCGAGCCGAAAATTCCTCAAATCCCCCGCCGGACAGTTACGCTTGATGAGTTATAGGGTTTCAGTGCTCTTCAGCGAGCCGAAAATTCCTCAAACTCTAATGTTCGCTCAATTCTGGACAAAATTATTCGTTTCAGTGCTCTTCAGCGAGCCGAAAATTCCTCAAAAGCCCGCCAGTTCCCCGCGCGTCGGGGCGAGGGCGCGCGTTTCAGTGCTCTTCAGCGAGCCGAAAATTCCTCAAACATGCAGCGCGCGCGGGCGCGGCCGGAGCTGCACCCGGTTTCAGTGCTCTTCAGCGAGCCGAAAATTCCTCAAACAAATGCCCCACGCGCCCGGTCGACGACAAAAGGCGTTTCAGTGCTCTTCAGCGAGCCGAAAATTCCTCAAATCAGCCCCGCCGGGACGCGCGCAGCATAGTCGGCGGTTTCAGTGCTCTTCAGCGAGCCGAAAATTCCTCAAAGTTCAACCCGGATGATTTTGTGACCGCGCTGCGGTGAGTTTCAGTGCTCTTCAGCGAGCCGAAAATTCCTCAAACTGGACGCCGTACCCGGAAATATGTTCAAACTGTTACGTTTCAGTGCTCTTCAGCGAGCCGAAAATTCCTCAAACATACGCTACTGCTGATGCCATAATCGACGCCTATGTTTCAGTGCTCTTCAGCGAGCCGAAAATTCCTCAAAGCCGGGCGCAGATCGGCGGGGCTGAACAGCGAAGGTGTTTCAGTGCTCTTCAGCGAGCCGAAAATTCCTCAAAGGTCGGATCCGATCACAATGTTGGATGAAGTTCCAGTTTCAGTGCTCTTCAGCGAGCCGAAAATTCCTCAAAGCGGCGTATCTGCTGCGTGATCCGGCAGCGCCGCTGTTTCAGTGCTCTTCAGCGAGCCGAAAATTCCTCAAATCGTTCGTTCCTCGCGCACATCCACCCGCTGACCGAAGTTTCAGTGCTCTTCAGCGAGCCGAAAATTCCTCAAACGTCTGAGCGATTGCTTTAGCCTCCGCTTCGTTCAGGTTTCAGTGCTCTTCAGCGAGCCGAAAATTCCTCAAAGTTGAACCGCACCGAGCCGATCTCCGACCCGTTGAGTTTCAGTGCTCTTCAGCGAGCCGAAAATTCCTCAAACATACGCTACTGCTGATGCCATAATCGACGCCTATGTTTCAGTGCTCTTCAGCGAGCCGAAAATTCCTCAAACAGATCGCGCCGGAACTGGGCTGGTCGAGCGGCACTGGTTTCAGTGCTCTTCAGCGAGCCGAAAATTCCTCAAAACTCGATAATTCGAGATACGAACTGATGACGCGCGAGTTTCAGTGCTCTTCAGCGAGCCGAAAATTCCTCAAAGCCAGAAATCCCCTCTCCCCTTCGGCGTCCCGGCGGTTTCAGTGCTCTTCAGCGAGCCGAAAATTCCTCAAAGGGCAACAACACCGTCAGCCCGTTTGTCGAGATCGCGGCGTTTCAGTGCTCTTCAGCGAGCCGAAAATTCCTCAAACAAATGATCCAGCGCTTGTTGCCCGGCAGCGCTACCGGTTTCAGTGCTCTTCAGCGAGCCGAAAATTCCTCAAAAATGCAGCGCGCACGCGCAACTGGGGCAATCTGCGGCGGTTTCAGTGCTCTTCAGCGAGCCGAAAATTCCTCAAAGTTGACGGTATAGAGCAGCGTTTCGCTCAAGCGCGGTTTCAGTGCTCTTCAGCGAGCCGAAAATTCCTCAAATGTTTACCGGCGACGGCGACGCGGTTGACGTAGAGAGTTTCAGTGCTCTTCAGCGAGCCGAAAATTCCTCAAACTGGAGTACGTCCATATCAGACGACAGCAGTACGAGGGTTTCAGTGCTCTTCAGCGAGCCGAAAATTCCTCAAAATATCCTCAAGCGCTTGCGGCGCATCGGTGATCAGTTGTTTCAGTGCTCTTCAGCGAGCCGAAAATTCCTCAAAAGCACGCTTGCGCGCGAACTGCACAGTTACGCGCAGTTTCAGTGCTCTTCAGCGAGCCGAAAATTCCTCAAAACGTAGCCGTCCAGATCGTTGACGATCTCGTACCGAACGTTTCAGTGCTCTTCAGCGAGCCGAAAATTCCTCAAATCGGCGCTTGGTCTTGCTCCAGCACCGGCAGCGCTAATTGTTTCAGTGCTCTTCAGCGAGCCGAAAATTCCTCAAATGCGGATATTCTCGCGTTTGCGCAACGCGCTTGGGAGTTTCAGTGCTCTTCAGCGAGCCGAAAATTCCTCAAATTGTCAAGAAGTTTGAGAACGTCGTTTTTCTAAGAGGAAAGTTTCAGTGCTCTTCAGCGAGCCGAAAATTCCTCAAATCTTCATTGACGTTCCGGCATCGGCGGCGCTGCTGAACGAGTTTCAGTGCTCTTCAGCGAGCCGAAAATTCCTCAAATCTTCAACGCGAACGTAACAGCGCCTGCGGACACGTGTTTCAGTGCTCTTCAGCGAGCCGAAAATTCCTCAAACTATACAGTGTTGTGACACCCCGCCTATTACGTACGTTTCAGTGCTCTTCAGCGAGCCGAAAATTCCTCAAATTGCGCTGCCGGGCAACAAGCGCTGGATCATTTGCGTTTCAGTGCTCTTCAGCGAGCCGAAAATTCCTCAAATCGGAACTATCGGCTTGTCATCAAGTGAAGGAGGAGAGTTTCAGTGCTCTTCAGCGAGCCGAAAATTCCTCAAACACCACGCCGAGGTTGGGCGTGCGCTGGTCGCCGCGCGTTTCAGTGCTCTTCAGCGAGCCGAAAATTCCTCAAAGCGAAAATCACAGCACGCACCATCACGCGCGAGAGAAGTTTCAGTGCTCTTCAGCGAGCCGAAAATTCCTCAAAGGTGTACAAGAGTACGAAAGCGCTGGACGAAACGACGTTTCAGTGCTCTTCAGCGAGCCGAAAATTCCTCAAAGATACGTGCGCGGCTGTTGGGGATGGTTATGGAATTGTTTCAGTGCTCTTCAGCGAGCCGAAAATTCCTCAAATGAAGACGACAACACGCCGACCGTCGTTGACATCAAGAGTTTCAGTGCTCTTCAGCGAGCCGAAAATTCCTCAAAAACGTGCTGTCTGTACGAAAATCGATTACCGGAAGTGTTTCAGTGCTCTTCAGCGAGCCGAAAATTCCTCAAACCGCACCGCCACTATACGCGCGCAAATTGCGCGTCGTCAATGTTTCAGTGCTCTTCAGCGAGCCGAAAATTCCTCAAACCACGTCGATTTGATGAACGCAGAGTCGCCCGCGACGCGTTTCAGTGCTCTTCAGCGAGCCGAAAATTCCTCAAACGTATGCGCAAAGATGTCTACCATCTTTGCGCATATGTTTCAGTGCTCTTCAGCGAGCCGAAAATTCCTCAAACGGCGCCGTTGCGTATCGATAACCCTATCCGTGTATGTTTCAGTGCTCTTCAGCGAGCCGAAAATTCCTCAAATCCAGTTTGGCGGGTGGCCGAGGGGCTAAAGGTACCGTTTCAGTGCTCTTCAGCGAGCCGAAAATTCCTCAAACGTGGCCAGGTTCGCCGTGCGCGTGCGTTCCGGGCTGTTTCAGTGCTCTTCAGCGAGCCGAAAATTCCTCAAAGGAGGAGATGCGTTTCGAGATCGACCGCGCCCGCGCCGGTTTCAGTGCTCTTCAGCGAGCCGAAAATTCCTCAAAAGACCCTTGCAGCGCTATACGGCGTGTCTATGATGTGTTTCAGTGCTCTTCAGCGAGCCGAAAATTCCTCAAAGAATCGTACCCGCTGCTCGACATAAACCCGGCGCCGACGTTTCAGTGCTCTTCAGCGAGCCGAAAATTCCTCAAATACGGATGCGCATTGTGGTACTCCCTCCAGTAAAAGACGTTTCAGTGCTCTTCAGCGAGCCGAAAATTCCTCAATCTGCGTCGCATTGTCGGAACGCTGGTCGCAGGTCGCGTTTCAGTGCTCTTCAGCGAGCCGAAAATTCCTCAATTTTGGCGATTTGGTGGCTGGCGAGACCGTACTCTGCGTTTCAGTGCTCTTCAGCGAGCCGAAAATTCCTCAATTCCGACGCAGCGCGATCAGATAGTAGTCATCCGTGTCGTCGTTTCAGTGCTCTTCAGCGAGCCGAAAATTCCTCAATCGGTCGGAAAAGCGACATTCATCAAACGCTGGCTGCTGTTTCAGTGCTCTTCAGCGAGCCGAAAATTCCTCAATTAGTCCGTTCGTCGAGATTGCGGCTGGTACGTAATGTTTCAGTGCTCTTCAGCGAGCCGAAAATTCCTCAATCGGCGGAATGCGGTCTGAAAATACGCTGCTCGAACTTGTTTCAGTGCTCTTCAGCGAGCCGAAAATTCCTCAATTTGACCGCGCCGGTGGTGGCGCGGCTGGTGCGGAGTTTCAGTGCTCTTCAGCGAGCCGAAAATTCCTCAATCCGAGATCGCTGCGCGACTGCGTGACGAGGTGGCGGGTTTCAGTGCTCTTCAGCGAGCCGAAAATTCCTCAATCAAATCCGCCAACACCAACGATCCGGCGCTGGTGACGGTGTTTCAGTGCTCTTCAGCGAGCCGAAAATTCCTCAATCGCCGGAGGCGGTTGCGTCACCGCGTCGCGCGTCAGCAAGTTTCAGTGCTCTTCAGCGAGCCGAAAATTCCTCAATCTAGCCGCGCCGTAATCTACCGGTTCAGCAGCCTGGGTTTCAGTGCTCTTCAGCGAGCCGAAAATTCCTCAATACAGCAAGCGCTGGACGCGATGACGGAGTTAGCCAAGTTTCAGTGCTCTTCAGCGAGCCGAAAATTCCTCAATCGTGCGGTTCCTCAAGCGCCAGTCGGTCTGGTTGTTGTTTCAGTGCTCTTCAGCGAGCCGAAAATTCCTCAATTATAACGCCCGTAGCGGCGGCGCGGCAAGTGCGAGTTCGGGTTTCAGTGCTCTTCAGCGAGCCGAAAATTCCTCAATTTCGATCACGTCGCATCGAACCCGCCGCGTTCGCGTAGTTTCAGTGCTCTTCAGCGAGCCGAAAATTCCTCAATGCAGCCGCGCGGCGATCTCGGCAGCGAGTTCCGACGTTTCAGTGCTCTTCAGCGAGCCGAAAATTCCTCAATCCGACGCAGCAGACGGCGATAATGTGACGATCCCGCGTTTCAGTGCTCTTCAGCGAGCCGAAAATTCCTCAATCGTTGAACTGAACCGACCTTCCGGCGAAGCGTTTGTGTTTCAGTGCTCTTCAGCGAGCCGAAAATTCCTCAATGCGCTGCTGGCGGATTGGGCGGAAGAAGCGACACGGGTTTCAGTGCTCTTCAGCGAGCCGAAAATTCCTCAATTCCGTCGCCGCTGCAACGTAGGCATCCGCCGAGTGCGTTTCAGTGCTCTTCAGCGAGCCGAAAATTCCTCAATGTTGGATAATTCGCGCTACGAGTTGATGATGCGCGAGTTTCAGTGCTCTTCAGCGAGCCGAAAATTCCTCAATGTTGAAGGCGCGCGTGATGCTGCGCGGAACCGGCGTGTTTCAGTGCTCTTCAGCGAGCCGAAAATTCCTCAATGTTTCCCGCGTCGCCGCGCCGCCGGTGCGCTTCGGCGCGGTTTCAGTGCTCTTCAGCGAGCCGAAAATTCCTCAATAATCTCTTGAATATCCCGCGCGGCGAAGGAGACGACTGTTTCAGTGCTCTTCAGCGAGCCGAAAATTCCTCAATCCGCGCGCCGATTCGGACGCGAGCATATGATGTGGGAGTTTCAGTGCTCTTCAGCGAGCCGAAAATTCCTCAATCGTTCCCGTCCGGCGATTGACAACGCAATCGAACTGTTTCAGTGCTCTTCAGCGAGCCGAAAATTCCTCAATAGCCGGAGCCGACAACGCTGATGTTTCAGCATCAGAGTTTCAGTGCTCTTCAGCGAGCCGAAAATTCCTCAATCGGACACCGCCCGCGCGCCGTTTGAGCAGTCCGCCGTTTCAGTGCTCTTCAGCGAGCCGAAAATTCCTCAATTGAAGTTTTGCATTCCGTAGAAGGGGAGATCGAATGAAGTTTCAGTGCTCTTCAGCGAGCCGAAAATTCCTCAATTTAGTCCGTTCGTCGAGATTGCGGCCGGTACGTAATGTTTCAGTGCTCTTCAGCGAGCCGAAAATTCCTCAATGAAAGCAGTCTTTCTGATGCTGTTCGGCGTCGCGCGTTTCAGTGCTCTTCAGCGAGCCGAAAATTCCTCAATACCAACTGGTCGAACAGCATCGGCGCGCCGACCGCGCGGAGTTTCAGTGCTCTTCAGCGAGCCGAAAATTCCTCAATTCGAACTGAACCGCCCCAGCGGAGAGGCGTTCGTTGGGTTTCAGTGCTCTTCAGCGAGCCGAAAATTCCTCAATCATACGCCGTCTCCACATCGACCGCATCGCCGTCGCGTTTCAGTGCTCTTCAGCGAGCCGAAAATTCCTCAATTGCAGTCGAAATCTCGACCAATAACACCACTTGGAGTTTCAGTGCTCTTCAGCGAGCCGAAAATTCCTCAATAGACGGTCGCATTTCTGTACTTCTACGGCGGCACCCGTTTCAGTGCTCTTCAGCGAGCCGAAAATTCCTCAATTCGGCGAGAATGAGCGATCCGGCGCTCGTCACCGTGTTTCAGTGCTCTTCAGCGAGCCGAAAATTCCTCAATAATGCGCTGGCGTCGCTGCCGTGGGAGATCACCACCGTTTCAGTGCTCTTCAGCGAGCCGAAAATTCCTCAATCGCGCCGACGGCGCGGATGCGCTCCTCAAACTGCGTGTTTCAGTGCTCTTCAGCGAGCCGAAAATTCCTCAATTGGAAGTGGTACGTGCGATACGGCATTACTACCGTTTTGTTTCAGTGCTCTTCAGCGAGCCGAAAATTCCTCAATATACGGCTATTTGACGCGCCGTTTACACTATTTGAGTTTCAGTGCTCTTCAGCGAGCCGAAAATTCCTCAATTGATCCGACGGCGGGCGCGGCGGAGTACTACTTTCGTTTCAGTGCTCTTCAGCGAGCCGAAAATTCCTCAATCCGCCGGTCAAACACGAGATTGTCAACGATCTCGAGTTTCAGTGCTCTTCAGCGAGCCGAAAATTCCTCAATAAGCAGGTGTTGTGACAGCGACGGGTTACGGATCAAGTTTCAGTGCTCTTCAGCGAGCCGAAAATTCCTCAATCGCGGTTCGAACAGCGCATCTTCCGCCCGCACGCAGGTTTCAGTGCTCTTCAGCGAGCCGAAAATTCCTCAATTTGGGCGAGGTAGCGGTATTTCGCGTCGAGCAGCCCGGTTTCAGTGCTCTTCAGCGAGCCGAAAATTCCTCAATAAAACCGCGAGTGCATCTGGTTCAGTCCGCACTGCAAGTTTCAGTGCTCTTCAGCGAGCCGAAAATTCCTCAATGTTGGGGCTTGGGTGCAGAGCGTCGCTTGGGCATTAGGTTTCAGTGCTCTTCAGCGAGCCGAAAATTCCTCAATGTCGCACTACGGTACCATCTACCGGTTCAGCAGCCTGGGTTTCAGTGCTCTTCAGCGAGCCGAAAATTCCTCAAT
>Ga0308418_1001509_pt1 | contig 12219 bp, 8 predicted proteins | sample HotsprSampleR4cd_FD_203517 | JGI IMG/M metagenome (GOLD analysis project Ga0308418, IMG submission 203517) | Hot spring phototrophic mat microbial communities from Mushroom Spring, Yellowstone National Park, Wyoming, United States - 20090729_R4cd ... | reverse complement strand
GAAATTTTGCGATCCATCTTATCCTCCATTTGTTATTGAGATAGAATGACAGAAAACTTTTATCCGCTCGAAAGGGAAACAGATGACATCGATTACACCGCAGACAACCACCTCCTTTCAAGATTCATCACACTGCGTATTTTGAGATGTTAGCTGGATGCAGCGGGTGACCTTTTCAAAACTCATTTTAACTAGTTTAATGGGAATTCTCATTATTAAGATTTCTTAATTATAAAAATTTTATCACAATATCTGTTCCATGTCAATTAAAACGTTTCCCTTTCTGACGGATTTTGCGCAGGGTTGATCCTGATTGTAATTCAAGCGTCGGATACGAAATTAATAAACGCGTAAAGATGTTGTAAACGATTCTTAATAGTTAGCCCATAGAAAAGAAAAAAAGAGTAGGCCGAAAATCCGTTCGGCCTACTCCAACAAATTCACTCGACCGGGATTTCCTTATAAACTTTCTCGACATCAATGCCCTGGCGGCGGCGATAGAGGTTGAAACCTAAGTAAATGGCGGCCGCTAACAGGTAGTTGAAGAGCATGAAGAGCATTGAGCTAACGTTAGACCAGCCAATAGCATAAAGCGGGAAATCGAAGGGCGGTACATGCGGATCCCACAACCATTCGATCAGCAGCCAATCCAAAAACCCCAGGAAGACCAGGCCAGAGGTTGTAATCACCGGTAGTAATTCGCCTTTGACCAGCCGCGAGCCGACATAATACAGAATCCACAACAACAGCACCGCATTGACCACGGTCAGCAGGGAAACCACCACAACAATGAACCAGGTCAAGCCATCTGCACCAATGGCCGATAAACCGCCAATCACGCTCTGCATGTACCCAAAGGAGGTGACGATCAAGTATACCGCCGCTATGGCGTACAAAATCATCACTAGCCAGCCTAAGGCAGTGGGTGTCTTGTATTGGGCGATCGGTGACCCTTCAAAGATCTCCTTTTGTCGCCAGGGCAGGATAACCGCCGCAACTGTCGTGCCCAAGAACGTAACGGCAATAACCAGGGTGGCATCTAAGGCAAGCGTCTGGAAATTCCAGATGTTAAAGGAATAGAGAATCGAGATAATCACCGATGGAATTACCATCAGCAGGAGGGCGTTAATCGGAGTCCGTGTGCGCGGTTCAACTGCCGAAACCCACTCGGGCAACATGCGGTCGAAAGCCGCGGCAAAGATCACTCGGGTGGAGCTGAGGAAGACCGTTCCTGACCAGCCAAACCACCACAGGCTAAGTAATAGCACGACAATAAAGTGAACCACTGGGCTTTGGCTCATGAAAGCTGCAAAGAGCACCGGGTAAGGCCAGAAAGGCAGCGGAGGTGGCTCCTGTGTGTACCCCCAGGTGTAGTTCCAGAAGGCGCCATTGGCTTTATGATAGAAGTCCCAGCCAATCGACTTGCTGATCAGAGCAAAGAAAATTAATGCCAAAGAAGCAGTGACAATGACCGCCCAAGCCATACCCCAGAAATTGCGTTTGTAGTCATGAGCGCCGCGCACCTCTCCGTAAAGGGTGGAACCCCAGTTTGGCCACAAGTTAAAGAAGACGATCATCGGAATCAACGCCATGCTCGCCCCAATGGCAAAGTTTCCTAACGGGGAAACGACGGTGCCAGCCGCCTCACCGGCTGCCAGGGTTGCCTGGTAAAGATTGCCGCCGCTGACGCCAAAATAGCGAGCAGCAAACAGGTCGAGGTTGGTCATGAAGGTCTGCTGATTTCCAAACAAGAGCAGGAGAAATACGATGAACAAACCCAGCATTCCACCGAAGAAGCAGAATTTTTGCACGCGGGCGTACCATTTCAGCCCAACGGCGATGTAGATAAACACAATGAGACAAACCGCCAGACAACCGACCAGCAACCCCGCGGAAGTGTTCGTAAACCACAAGGCGGCATCCTTTGCGCCAACGATTGCAAGGATGGGGGTGAAGAAGGTGTAAACCAGCATCTGTCCATACAGCGGAACCCACAGCCAGAGGATGAACCACCAGCCGGTTACCGCCAGCAGGAAGCCAATTCCTCTCCCCAAAATGCGGCTTTGCCAGACGTAATCCCCTCCCGCGCGAGGCATGGCAGAGATCAAACTGGCGTAAACGATGACTTCAAAGATGGTAAATGCGCCGCCGATCACAACAGCAGTTGCCAGATTCCCCTCAAAATAGTAGCAATAGGAAAAAATATACAAACCGAGGGTGATCAGGTTGATCGAGAAGGTGGCGTAGATAAACGCATCGAAGGTTGACCACGCCCGTACTAAGCCGCTCGCCTTCCGCACAAATAGAGTTACTTCACTCATACTTGTCTCCTTTCAGATTGGTATGGAAATAGTTCACAACGAAAGTCCATTCAATACCTTATTGCCAATTTATCCACCCAAATCCTTTCAATCGTCACCTCCTTTCTTAGGAAACCTGTGATCACTTTGCGATCGTCCCTGTCAGAATCACTCGAACCTCTTCTTCATCCGGTAGTCAATAAATAACTACGGATCTTTTTCGGATCCAGTTCCACCACCACCCCTTGTAAAATGCCTTGTTCATACTGGCTGCCGGCGTTAATGCACAAGGTACGGCGGTATTTCCGCGTACCTTTGCCCTCATGGATATGGCCATGCAAACTGAGCAATGGTTGGTACTTCTCAATGACTTGTAGCACTGCTTTACTACCAACCGGTACCATCGACCGCCCCGCATACGCCAAACGCATGTCCTTGGTTAATTCCGGCGCTTCATCCAGGCCACTCCCATACGGAGGAGCATGCAGATTGAAGACCGCATTGCTGACATTCCTGAGTTGGGCGATCATGGCTTCAATGCGCTGGAGCAACTTTTCGTCATCCTCCTCGCGATGGGTATCCCAGGGGGTGGGATTTGACCAGCCGGTGCTGATCATTTCGTGGTGTTCGTCCAACCAGATCACTTTTCCTTCCGCCAGTTTAACCGTTTTCGATTGCGCAATAACCTGATCGATTTCAAAGACATCATCGTTACCCGGGCAAACATAACAGGTGATACCGGTGCCGGCCAGCTTCTCATCGGCATACTCCATCCAACGTTCGACAGTTTTGATCACATATTGGGCAAACAGTTCATCCGAACGACCGGGGGTTTCTGCGATCGCTTTGACCTCATCTGGATCGGTCACATGAGGATAGTAGCCGCGGTTCATGATGGTCGTGACCATTTTATCCACCGCCTCTTTTCCCTCCAGGATCGTTTCCTGCTCCAACAGGGTCACTTTCCATTTGTTGTTGCCCTGGGCGATAATGGGGATAATCGCTTTGCCGGTCATATCTCCGCCGAGGATCAACGTATCGACTTCGTAGAACTTCCCCCCGCTGATGAACTTCTTCCAACAAATCTCTGATCCATGTACATCGGTGGCAAAGAAAAATCTCATGCTGCTCTCCTTAACAAATAGTATACAATCATTGAGGCAAAAACGCTGCGAATCCGGTCAGATAGTTTGCCCTGGTTAGTCATTGGCTAATCCAATCTGAAGGGGGGTAACATCACCACGCACCATTTCTGGGAAAGCGGCGTGAATACGGGCTTCGATTTCGGGCGGGAACAAGACTGGGGTCGGGTTGGCGAGGATTTCAGCGGCGCGTTGTTTGGCACGTTGATAAGCATCCAGAGCGCCGCGCTTCTCCCAGACCTCTCGCGGATCGCGGTCGGCAATGCGTGGCATCAGAGCTGCCTTGCGCATCCACTTAACCGTATGTTTATGGGTCATAAAGGTACCCCCCGGTTTTACCTCGGCAATGACATCCAGAGCCAGGTTCTCTTCGCTGAACTCCATTCCTCGCCGAATGCGCTTGAGCATTTGGGCAATTTCATCATCAATCACAGCTTTTGCAAAATCAAACGCTTTCAAGGCGTCCAGCAAGCCGCCCATATTGAGCATATTCGCGCCACCCAATAAGGATGCGGTGTTGGAAATGCCGGTTTCGAAGCCCGATTGGGCGTCGTTGATCTTGGAGTTGCTCAAACCGATATAGCCGCCACAAGGCACCCCATAGAAGCGCGCCATCTGGGCAAAAGCCATATGCAACATCCCGCACTCCACGCCTCCTGAAGCATAGGCGCCCGTGCGCATATCGGCTATAGTTGGCAGGGTAGAATAGATCAACGGCGTCTGAGGCTTTACCATTTGCATCAAAATTGCCGCCGCAAGGAACTCTGCGTTGCCTTGCACCAGCGTGCCGCTCAAGGTCATCGGTGAGGTCAAACCACCGTTCGGGACGATGCTCGGATAAACTGGTAAACCCTTTTCAGCAAAGAAGATGGTCAATTCTGTCGAGGCGACATCCATCGTTAAGGGCGAAACCACCGGACAGAAGTGATGAGTGATAAACGGTCGCTGGGCATAGGTCTTTTCATCGCCGGCGATGAGCGCGCCTAACTGAAGTACTTTTTGGGCGTCATCGAGGTCGGTTGCCGTGCTGCGCACCGGCTTCAGGCAGTTCTTCAGCGCCGGATAGAGACGCGCCAGGGTAAAATAGCCCGGCGGCGCGTCTTCGGCAAGGGTCGAAATCGAAAACACATCATAGCCAGGTAGCTCATTGATTAAATAGGCGATGCGGGCGATGTCTTCCGAGGTCGAGCGCCGTTCCTCTCCAGTTATCGGGTCAATGATATTCGGGGCAGAAGAAGCGGTAACAATAACCGGGCTGTCATCCGGCAAAACTTTATCGAACTTCTCGTCTCGCCCGCGAAAGACGAACTTGGGTGGCAACATTTGCCGAAATTCCTCAACCACCTGCGCCGGAAAGCGCACCAGGTGCGTTTCTTCATCCACCTGGCAACCATGACGGGCAAAGATTTGGCGCGCTTTTTCGTTGCGCACCAGCATTCCCACCTCAGCGAGGATTTGCAACGAAGCCTGATGGGTACGCTTCACTTGTTCTGCGGTCAGCAATTCCGAATAGGTGAACACAAATCTACTCCAGGTCTAAAATTTTGATAAAGCCTCCCGCAATCATCAGAATTACGGGAGGCTTTAGATTTACGCAGAGATGCCCTTGTCGAGTTCTTTTAGATACCAGCGCAAGAATCGATCGACGTTGTATTCCTTGTAGGTCGAGAGCGGTCCAGGCACATATGCCCGTGAATTTACGCCCAATTGGGCATTTTTGCAAATATCCCAATCTTGCTCAGCGGTTAACTGCCAGAACGGTAAGAGTTTAGCCAGGTCATAATCGCGGCCCTCTTCGGCATTTTGGTCCACCACCCAGTACATGCGCACTTTGGTAGCGTAAATCCCGTTGGGCGTTAGGCGCACCGAGACGCCGTGGTCACAACTGGAGTGATTCCAGAAGTTCGGCATGGTACGAATGCGCAGCGTGCCAACATCTGGGTCGGGGTAGTCACCCATCAGCGGGGCAACCTGCTTGCCATCCATTGTCTCGCTGACATAGCCATCCACTAGCGGCGTACGGTTAGCCAGATACCACAAACCAGTTTCTGGGTCGGGGAATTCCGACATACCCGTCCTGGTATGAGTAACGGCTAATCCCAATTTGGCCCACTTTTCCTCTGAGCGGGTGGTCACTGCGTGGAGTTGCACTGCCACCCTCTCGATGGTATCGTCTTCGTTATAGTGGTCGAAGTTGGCTTTGATGTACTGAGGATGATTAACGTTGCAGTGATAGCACTCTCGGTTGTTTTCCCATACCAGCTTCCAGTTTGCTGGCACGTCGTAATCTAAAATTTTTGCGATCTTGGCGCGGTTAAAGCCCTGCGGTTTGGCATAAGGAGCAATGGCCTGATAAGCTGCATCAAACTCTGGTGGGTTTTCGGCAAGGCTGATAAAGATCAGCCCTTCGACATCGCGCACGTGCACCGGGCGGAGCCCAAGCTGGCTTTTATCCAGCCCATCTTGCATGCCCCGATAGGTGATCAATCGCCCATCCCGCCCGTATGTCCATTGATGATAAGGACAGATAAAACGGTGCACATGCCCTTCGGGTTCGACGCACACCAACGAACCGCGGTGGCGACAGACATTATGAAAGGCCTTCACCGCCCCATCATCGCCGCGGGCGACGATGACTGAATCGGTGTCGATGTCGTAGAGGAAGTAATCCCCATGGTTGGGAATTTGACAGGCATGCCCAGCAAACAACCAGCCCCTGCGCCAGAATACCTCTAACTCGGCGCGGTACACCAGTTCATCATGATAAAAGGGGCGCGGCAAGCCATGCCATTCCTGCCGAGATTGAATATACTCTTTGATTTTGGCAATTTCTGTTTCTGTAAACGTGCTCATTGCTGTTCTCCTTTACCGTTAAAATGATTGGGTAGGGGTTTTCAGGGTCTCATTTTCGGGTAACCCTTGCACCACGAACCTTCAAATGGACGCTCTTTGCAGGCATTTTCAATACCCGCCCCGGCGAAGCAGTCCCAACTCAGGGACTGCTTCGCCTTAAAGCGGTGGCTGATCTGATTAGAATTCCATTGCTTAGGCACGCAGTTTCTCACCTTTGGGATCAACCAGTACCGTTGGCCCAACCGCAGCCTGAACTTTCTGGTCAAACAATTCCACCTGAAAAGTCCTGCCGGCTTGCGCCAGCTCGATGGGCAGATACGCATAGACGATATTTTTGCCCACTGTGAAGCCATAGCCGCCGCTGCGCACGCGGCTGATCACTTTTCCGTCCAGATAGATGGCCTCACCGCCGTACAGCGGCAACCAATCCTCGCCTTCAAGGGTAAGGGTGCAGAGCTTGCGTTGGATGCCCCGCTGCCTGGCTTTTATTAGCGCCTCTCTTCCGATGAAATCGCCTTTCTCCAAATCAACGCAAAAGCCCAGGCCGGCTTCATAGGGATTTTCGCGCGGGGTGACATCGGCGGTAAAGTAACGGTAGCCTTTTTCCAGGCGCAGACTGTCGGCAACTTTGTAACCACAGGGTTCGATGCCGAATTCCTGCCCGGCTGTCCAGAGCCGATCCCAAACCTGCATGGCGCGCTCCCATGGGACGTATAACTCCCACCCCAGTTCTCCAATGTAACTCACCCGCTGAGCTAAAACTTTGCTGCCGTTAATATCGATCCAGTCCGCCCGCAGATAGGGGATCGCTTCATTTGAGACATCACTGCTGGTTACTTTCGAGAGGGTTGCCCGCGCTTTGGGACCCCAGACGGGGATGCACGCCCATTCCGTGGTGATATCGCGAATCTCTACTTGACCATCTTCAGGGCGCTGGTGCATTCGCAACCAGGCTAAATCGTTGGCAATGAAGGACGAGCCGGTAATCACCCAAAAATGATCTACTCCCAGACGGGTGACGGTCAGATCGGCCTCCACACCGCCGCGGGTATTCAGAAACTGGGTGTAGATGGCGCTGCCAAGCGGCCGATCGAGATTGCTATCGGCAACCCGCTGTAAGAGCGGTAAGGCGCCTGGACCGCGTAACTCAATCTTGCCAAAGGAAGTGAAGTCAAAGATCGCCACCCGCTGGCGCGCTGCGGTATGCTCGACCCGCAGCCGCTCAAAGTACGGTGGTTTGCCCCAGCCCCATTTGCGCTGATCGGCACCCATGCGGCGGCTCTCCTGCCCGGGTTGGAAGTAATTGACGCGCTCCCAACCAAACTTTTCCCCAAACACGGCGCCGAGTTCCTGCAGGCGGTGATGGAGGGGTGATACCCGGTGCGGTCGTGCCCATTCGTTTTCGTCATTGGGGAATTTCAAGCGATAGTAGTATTTCACCCCTTCGCGAGTGCGCTCGGTGGTGTAGACGTAACTGGTGTAATAGTTGCCAAAGCGACTGGCTTTGAAGGGATATACATCCCACGAGGGTTCGCCATCGATGATCCACTCGGCTAAGAGCTTACCGATCCCACCGGCGCCACCAAACCCGTTCAAAGACATGCCGCACGCCATCCACAAACCGCGCACCTGCGGCATTGGCCCGATCATCGGTTGGCAATCCGGCGAGTAGGCACCTGGATGACAGATTAGCTTCAGCATCTCGGCATTTTCTAAAATGGGAATGCGGCGAATGGCGCCCTCCAGCAACTGCTCAAAGCGATCGAAATCCGGGGGCAGAGAGGTGTTGCCATGTTCCCAGGGCACGCCATCGATCCAACGCTCTTTCGGATTGGGTTCATAACCGCCGATCACCAGGCCACCCTGTTCTTCGCGTAAATAGATCAGGTTATCGGGGTCGCGTAAACAAGGTGTTTTGTGATCAAATTCTTTTCCGGGGATGGCTTTGAGGGCGATATGCTGATGGTCAACCGGCGTGGTCGGGATATGTACACCGGCCATTGCCGCTACTCGTGGCGCCCATAATCCAGCCGCATTAATCACTATCTCGGTGCGAATTGCCCCCTTATCGGTCAAGACCCGCCCAATTTCGCCGTGGGGAGTCAATTCAATGCCGGTCACGCGCGTGTTGGTGCAGATTTCCACCCCCATCTCTTTGGCAAGTCCAGCCAGGTGGGTGGTGGTCAAATAGGGATCAAGGTGCCCATCATCGGGCAGATAAATGGCGCCGTATAAGTCCTTATCGCTCAAGGCCGGCATCAGCTTCACCGCTTCGGCCGGCGAGATAATCTCCACCTCCATGCCAATGCCCTTGGCGCGACTGACACTGCGCTGTAACTCCTTGAACTGTTCCGGGCTGGAAGCAACCCGCAAACTGCCGACCACATTTAAAAGGCCCAATTGGGTGTACAACTCGACGCTATATTTGCGGATTTGCATTAACGTCTCTGAGGTGGCGAATTGGGTTACTAATCCGGCGGCGTGACCGGTTTCGCCACTGGCAATATCCATCTTTTCGAGCAGAATAACATCCGTCCAGCCTCGTTTGGCAAGATGATAAGCAATGCTCACCCCAAATATTCCTCCCCCGATGACAACGACTTGGGCTTGTTCTTTCACAAATTCACCTCCAGTTGAGATTCATGTCCTTCAGCGGACAAATTTTTCGCAATCATGTCCACTCTGGCAGAATTGAATACCGCTCAGAACGCAACCCACTACCAATCCATTCCGCTTAGCGTTTCCAAGATGCTTTGCAACCTGTTGAAGCAACGCGTCAGGTAGCCACAATGACTTCAATCGAGCGACTGATCAAAGCCATGCGGGCGTTGGTATCCAGGCCGCGGTCGGTGATCAGCTTATCTACCTGCTCGAGACGAGCAATGAGGTGATTGGAAACCGCACCCCATTTGGTGTGATCGCTGACAACAACCACCGGCCCCTGGGTATGTTCAATCATCAGGCGGATAATCTCCGCTTCGGGGAAGGTCGAAACCGTACATCCATAGCGCAGGCTGATGCCTTCGATGCCGATGAAAGTTTTGGTGGCATAAACCTGGCTGAGATTGGCAGAGGTCAGGGGCCCAACCACCGCCTTAGAGAGCGGGAGATAACTGCCGCCCAATACGACCAGTTCGTAATCAAATTCAGAGCCATCATTGAGCAAAGCCGTATTGTTGGTGAAAACCGTAACATTGGGAACGCCACGAATATGGCGTAAAACCTGTTCGGTAGTCGTGCCTGAGTTGGCAAAGATCACATCGCCGGGTTCCACCAGGGCTGCGGCTGCCCGACCGATCAGGCGTTTTTCCTCAATCATCCGCTGGGCGCGTTGGACGAACTCGGCTTCATAACGGATGCGTTCGTTGAGTATCGCCCCGCCGCGGGTGCGCTCGATGAGACCCTGCTTTTCCAGAATTTCGAGATCGCGGCGCACGGTCGACTCAGATACGTTCAAGGCTTCGGCAAGCGCTGCGCAGGAGGCGATTCGTTGCGCAGCAAGCAATTTCAAGAGCAATTCATGCCGTTGGGCGGGAATCAGAGAAAGAGAGGCAGGTATCTGTGCAGTATCCATCCAGAGAAGACCTGAGCACGGATCAGATTTGATAGGACTTGATAAAACTTGCGAATTATTATAGCAAATTTTGCGCAAATTTGCAAGATTTTGAACCAAAAAATCTGGCTGGGGAAAGCTTTTTCACCCAGCCAGATCAGGAAAAGCAAGCACAGGTTTGTTACTGTTTCAAGACCAGCGGCAAAAAGAGGTTGCGGATGAAAGCGATGCCGCTGCAGACAAAACCACTGCAGGTATTGAAGTTGGTGCTTGTCGCCGAAACCAGGATGGCGCCACCAAAAGAGCCCTCCAGTTGATAACCTGCTGAAGATGACAACCCACCCCCAGCCGCACCTCCTTGCAACGTATCGCTGATGAGGCGATAGCCAGGCGAGCTCATTGCCGAAGTCAAAATGGGCACTCCCATTAATCCAATCAACAACAGAAGGATCAGCGCTATTCTAATCCGTTTTGGGCTCATCACGGATCTCCTACTTAAGTAAAAGCAAGACTTCGATCACCCCAGTACCGCTCTGCAACTCCCCCATGGCCTTGCCGAGGATAGCGCCGGGCAGAATCTGAGTTGCCTTCATGGCGTATCCAGGTAGCGAAGCGGAGGTAAGCAGATCGCCGCGCAGGATTGGGCCATTCTCGGCACTCACCTTCACCGGCACAATGCCGACAATTGCCACCGGAATGCGATTGGGATCAACTTCCTCAGCGCCTCCCCCGCCGATAAAGCCCGGTTCGGTCGAATACACGCCGGCAATGGCGGTCGAATTTGGGGAAGTGGACAACGCAACTGCCCGATCGATCTCATGGCTGATCACCAGCACATCACCCGGCTCAGCGGAACCCTGAGAAGCATCCAAAGCAATTAACTCGGCAAAATCGCTTGCTGGCGATGCAAAACTGCCATCTGCCTTCACATTGCCGTTAGCCATAACCTGAAATTCCAGGTCGGGACAACCACGACTTGCCCCGATGACTCCGCTGCAAGCTCGGATTAGATCGCCAGTCGCACCAGAAGTAACACCCAACACCAAAGCGGTTCCGCCATTTCCTCCTACCACGGTGAGAGCACCGTAATTGATGTCTGTATCGTCACTCCCTCCTGCACCATTCCCCTCGTGTTTAGAACCAATCACCGCCCCACCGGACAGGGTCATGGCGTAAGGCGCTCCCAGTAGTTTCTGGCGAGGGGTCAGCGTTTGACCATCTACTTCGACTTCCAGCCAGAGAGGTTGGGCAAAGCTCGCTGGATCCAGCCCGGCCAGATTATAAGCATCGACAACATCTTTGCCAATTTCATAATTGAACAAGCCGTTCACCAAATTGACTGTTGCCGATTTCTCAAAAACCTTTGAGCAACCACCACCAGAGCCTGAGGCACAGGTATATAAGCGAAAAATGATGGTTTTATTCCCATTGATTGGGTTGCCGGCCGCGTCGGTCAGGCGCCCCTGATAACCGATGGTCTTGTCTGGTCCACAGGCTGACACCAGGAGAGAAAACCCCAAGATCAGCCCCAGCCAAACGATGCTCCTCTGGCTCAACCTTTTGGAAACAATAGAAAAGCATCCTATTAACATGCTTAGCTCCTTAGAGTTTGGGATCAAGAGACGCCTAGAAATTAACGATGCCGGTAAAAAGGGGGAAAAGGAACAGAAGAGATTGGGTGATTACATGTAGAATGATTACCTAGCAAAGTGTAGTTATCTAAGCGATCATAGTTGTTTATACCATTAATGTCCAACTTGTCAAGTTAATGAAAGATAAACGCAGCTTGTTCTATGGATCGCTGACCATCTGGGAGAAGAAAGCTACATTTATGCTGTTCTGGGGATAGGGATGAACGCGGACCGGAAAGATCAACACAGATTGTTCCTCCGCCTCAATCCGTGAGCTGGTTATGTAGACACAGATAAGAGTTTCGAACTTCGTTTTCAAAAAGCCCGGTTGCAAAAAAATCTAGCTGGAGATCGTTTCGTCACAGCCAGATCGATCAGAAGGCGAACGCAAACTTGTTAGGTTTTCAAGATCTAGGCAAGAAGCCATTGTAGATAAAGGCAATGTCGCTGCGGGTAGCTTGCGGGTTCCTCGCAAGGATAGTGACTTTCAGTATCCTCTTACGGATCGTGCGGGGTGAAACAGAAGGAGGTGACAGAGGCAGAAAAAATTAGACGACCTTTCAGTATCCTCTTACGGATCGTGCGTGGTGAAACGCCGCCGACCATGCCCGCCGATTTGGGTTGCGGGCATCTTTCAGTATCCTCTTACGGATCGTGCGGGGTGAAACGTCGGGTAAGGATAAATTTGCGGGCGGCGCAAAATCTTTCAGTATCCTCTTACGGATCGTGCGGGGTGAAAC
>Ga0308418_1001493_pt1 | contig 12310 bp, 20 predicted proteins | sample HotsprSampleR4cd_FD_203517 | JGI IMG/M metagenome (GOLD analysis project Ga0308418, IMG submission 203517) | Hot spring phototrophic mat microbial communities from Mushroom Spring, Yellowstone National Park, Wyoming, United States - 20090729_R4cd ... | reverse complement strand
CTCCGGCTCCACAAAGCTACAGACGTAGAACCATTGGTACCGCTGCGCCACTACCGCCTGCGGTCGCTCCCCCTTGCGGGCCCACACCTTCCGCAACAGCGGCTTCAGTCCCAACCGGTGCTCGTCATAGGCAAAGACCCGAACCGCCCGTCCCTCCGCCCTCGCCTCCTCGACCCTTTGGCAGAGGTTTTTTTATAGGCCTCCTGCGCCGCCGGGTCCCCCTTGCGGTGTACCGGCCGGGGCACCTTCAAACGGAAGCCTGCGGTGTGCAAGAGGCGGTAGATCGGGTTGAGGGAAAGCTGCTTGCCCAGCCGGAGCACCACCCACCGCCGCAGTTTCTCGCCCGTCCAAAGACCGCCGTCCGGAGGCGGGCTTTGTAGGGCTTGCAGCACCTGGGTGGTTTCCTCCGGTCTCAGCTTGGGCTGGCGTCCGGGGTTGGTATGGCGGCGGTCGCTCAGGGCTTGTGGGCCTTGCTGGTTATAGCGTTGCACAGTGGCGTGCACCCAGCGGGGGGTACGGGTGGTGAGTTGGGCGATCTCCCGAGCCCCCAATCCCCTTTGGGCATGGTAGACGGCCAGGAAGCGAAGCTGGGCGATGGGATCTTTCTCCTGTTTGATGCGCTGTTGCAGTTGATCCAGGCTGAGGTGATTGACAATCGTCATGTGAGAAGGATATTACAAAAAGGGGTATCAGAGGTGTTGGCCGATCCACCGGCTTGCCAAGTTGGCCGAGCTCTGTTATATTTTTACTTGCTGTCGGCGCGTCGGTCCGCGATAGCTCAGCTGGTAGAGCGCTCGACTGTTAATCGAGTGGTCGCAGGTTCGATCCCTGCTCGCGGAGCCAGTAAACCCAGGAAAACCTGGGTTTTTTTATTTTCTACAAGCGCCCCGCCTCGATGATGCTGGCCAAAAACTGCTGGGTGCGCGGCTGCCGGGGGTTAGTAAAAATCTGCTCAGGAGGGCCCTCTTCGTACACCACCCCCCCATACATGAAACAAACCTTACTGGCCACCTCCCTGGCAAAACCCATCTCGTGGGTGGCCAGCAGCATGGTCATCCCCTCTCGGGCCAGCTCGCGCAGAAGGCTCAAAACCTCCGAGACCAGCTCGGGGTCAAGGGCTGAGGTGATCTCGTCCAACAGCAAAAGCATGGGCTCCATGGCCAGTGCTCGGGCAATGGCCACGCGTTGCTGCTGCCCCCCGGAAAGCTGCTCGGGGTAGGCTTGGGCCTTGTGCTCGAGGCCAATTCGCCTGAGCAAAGCCAGGGCTTTCTCCCGGGCTTCATCCTCGGGGATCCGCAGAACCTGGGTGGGGGCCAGGGTGATGTTCTGCAGCACGGTCATGTGGGGGAATAGGTTGAAGCTCTGAAAGACAATACCCACATCGCGCCTAAGCGCGTTCAGGTCCACTCCGGGCCCACTGATGCGGTCGCCACAGAGCCTGATTTCGCCCTCTTGGATCTCCTCGAGGCCATTGATGCAGCGCAACAGTGTGGACTTCCCGCAGCCCGAAGGACCGATCAAGCAGACCACCTGGTGCTCCTCTACGCTCAGATTAATACCCCGTAACACCTCGTGGGGACCGAAGCGCTTGTGTACATTCCTGATCTCCAAGAAGCTCATCCGTGTTCCCCTGGTCCTAACCTTGTCGAAAGCGGGCCCGGTCACGCTCAACCAGCCGGTCCACCAGGCGGGTCTGAGGGATGGTAATCAAGATGAAAATGATCGCCACCGTGGTCACAGCAGACAAGTTGAAGTTGTTGGAAGCGATAATACGGGCCTGGTTGAAGGCATCAATCACCCCCACCACGTTCACCAAAGCGGTGTCTTTTTGCATCCCGATAAGGTTGTTCAGCAAGGGCGGGATGATGCGCCGTACCGCCTGGGGCACTACCACAAAACGCAAGGTTTGGCCGTAGGAAAGCCCCAGGCTACGGGCCGCCGCCCACTGACTGGGGTGGATGCTCTCGAGGCCCGCCCGGTACACCTCAGCCATGTACGCCCCGTAGGTCAGGGTCAGGGCTAGCACCGCCAGGGCTTCTAGGGGCAGGTTGCGGAAAAACCCAATTCCGGTTAGGGGTAAGCCAAAGCCAATCAGATAAATCACAATGATGGAGGGCAGGCTCAAAAAGGCATCGGTATAGAAAGTGGCGATGAAGCGGATGGGCTGGGCCGGTTTACCCGGTAGGAGCTTGGCAACCGCCACCACTAGGCCCCAGACCAGGGAAAGCACCCCGGCGAACAAGAAGATGACGACATTAACCCCAAAGGCTTGCAGAATGAGACCAAAGGAGTTGGAGATGAGCTCGAGCTGAAAAAAGGTTCGCCCCACCGCCACATTGTTAGCGATAAAAAACAGTACAAACAGCAAAAAAAGCACCAGCGCCCCGGCATAGCCCAGGGCAAACCAGGCCCAGGTATGGGCTTCCGAGCTGTGTATCCTAGCCGCAATTAGGTTCTCGCTCCGCAAGGCTCGCCGGGCCGCTTGGGCCTGCACAAGGCCACGGGCCGCCACAGACAGCAGCCCCACCGGCACCAGCATAACCAGCAGCAACAAGGCGTCGGCCCAGAACGCCTGGAAGCCGTTAGCGCTCATGGTCCTTTTCACTGCCCACATCACCCAGCCCGTAGCCAGCAACAGCACGCCAGCCGAAGCTAAAGCCAGTAGGGTAAAGCCAAAACCATCCTTGGAAGGGATGGGCTTACGTCGCCGCTCCACTTTGTGCCTCATCTCAGCCATGGGTAAGTGATTCTACCCAAACGTCCACACATGCTGCGGTTGTGGGTATCGAGATGAGCGGCTCGAGGAAACCCTCCAGCCCTGGCGGGGGCAAAAAGGGTGCAGTGGGGGCCAGTACTCCCTTTGCACCAATGGGCGCCCGATTACAGAAACAGAAGCAGGGCAAGCAGCATACTGCCGTCCACCTTACGAGCTTGGGCCCGCCCTCCTACTTCACCAGCTCCACCAAGGCCAGTTGCGTGCCATCTCCCCGGCGACGCTCGGCCAGCTTAAGCACGCGGGTGTAGCCACCTGGACGGTCGGCGTACCTGGGGGCGACTTCCTCAAAGAGCTTCTTGACCAGCTTAGGGTCGTGCAGATCACGCAGCACCAGGCGGCGCAAGTGGTTGCGTCGGGCATAGGCTGCCAGCTCCTCAGGGGTAGCCATGCGCTCGCCCTCTTTGAGGGGAAGCGGGCGGCCATTTTTATCCCTGGGCTTGGTAAAGCGCACACCTTCAGGCACAGTCAAGGTGGGGGCCTTCTTGGCTGTGTTGATTAGGCGGTCCATATAACCCGCCAGCTCCTTGGCCTTAGGAATGGTGGTAATGATCCGTCCATTCTCTGAGAGCAACAGGCTCTTGGCAAGGTTTCGGAACAAGGCCACGCGGTGCGAAGAGCTCCGGTTGAGTTTCCTTCCAGCCTTTTTGTGACGCATGTATCCCTCCTTCCCTCATTCCTTCATAGCCAGGCCGTGCTGGGCCAGGCAGTCCTTGATTTCTTGCAGGCTGCGCTCGCCAATGCCCGGCACCCGCTTGAGCTCCTTTTCTGATAGGGCCAGTAAGCTCTCCACGCTCTCGATACCCTCTTCCTTGAGATTGTGCAAAACACGGGTGGTTAGGCCCAAATCATCCAGGGTTAGGCCAATCCCCTTGGACTCCGAAAGCGCAGTAGATTGGGTGGTTGCATTGCCCGTATCCAGGGAAGAGGCGCTCTTGACCTCAGCCCGCATAACCGGCGCCTGGTCGAAGAAACCCAGCTGTTCACGCAGTATGGCCACAGCCTTTTGAAGCGCGTCCATAGGAGAGACCGCTCCATTGGTCCAGATGCGCAGGGTTAGCTTATCCAGGTCGGTGCGCTGGCCCAGACGGGTGTCTTCAACCTGGTAGGCTACCCGGCGCACGGGCGAGTAGAGCGCGTCTACCGGAATTGAGGAGATGCGATCTTTGATGCCGTGCTTTTCCGCGGGAACATAGCCTACGCCTTCGTCAACCCGAATTTCCATCACCAGTCTACCCTTTTCCTCCAAAGTGGCGATGTAATGGTCGGGGTTGACAATTTCGACATCAGGAGGGCACTCGAGGTCCCGGGCGTAGATCACCTTGGGTCCACTGGCACGTAGGGTAAGGGTCTTGGGCCCCGTGCCAGGGTTAGCAAAGCGCACCACCAGCTCCTTGAGGTTGAGGATGAGCTGGATGGCATCCTCCTTGACCCCTGGAACGGTAGAGAACTCGTGCAGCACGTCTTCGATGTAAACACTGGTAACCGCTGTGCCGGGAATGGAAGAGAGCAAGATGCGGCGCAGCGGGTTGCCCAAGGTTACGCCGAACCCCCGCTCGAGGGGCTCGAGCACAAACTCGCCGTAATTGCCGTCAATACGGGCATTGAAGACGGGGGCTTTGGTCTTGGTGGTTTCCAAAATTACCTCCGGAGGTGTCGAGGGGCAGGGGTCTGGCAGAACGGCTGCCAACTTCCCAAGCTCAGCGCTTACCTCGAATAGAACTCAATCACAAGCTGCTCATTTACCGGCAGCGACAGCATTTCTCGCTCCGGCAAACGCAAGAAGCGCCCGGTCATGGTGTCGGCGTTAAACTCCAACCAGGGAAAGCTCTTGCGGTTCTTAAAGCGCTCGACGTTTTGCACGATGAAATCCATCTTTTTGGCCCTTTCGGAGACCTTGATCTCATCTCCTGGACGCAGGCGATAGCTGGGAATGTTTACCCGCCGACCGTTGACCAGAATATGGCCGTGCCGCACGAACTGCCGCGCTTGGCGACGAGTAGAAGCGATGCCCATGCGAAAAACCACGTTATCCAAACGGCTCTCCAGCAACTGCAAGAACACCGTTCCCGTCACGCCCTTCTTGCGGCTGGCTTCTTCGAAAAGGTTGCGGAATTGCCGCTCCGAGACATCGTAGATGAAGCGCAGCTTCTGCTTTTCACGCAAGCGCACGGCAAAGTCGGAGGGACGGCCCCGACGTTTTTGACCGTGCTGGCCTGGCGCATAAGGGCGACGGTCCAGGTACTTCTGTACTTTTTCAGTCTCAGCGATGTTCACCCCAAGGTGACGTGCTACTTTTACGATTGGCCCTCTATAACGACCCATTCTTCTCTCCTCCAGCGGTTAGAAAGACTCGCTTTCCCAACCGGGTTCCCAGGATCTAAGGGGCGAAGCAGGGAACCAAAGTTTCACCCCCACAAACTAAACGGTCTTACGGAACTTCTTGCGAGGTCGGCAGCCGTTGTGAGGCGTAGGGGTGTCGTCCACGATGGAGCGCACCTGAAGCCCACTGGCTTGCAGCGCCCGGATGGCCTGCTCACGGCCCGCACCCGTGCCCCGTACCACCACCTCAACGCCGTTCATCCCAAAGCCCTGGGCTTTTTTGGCTGCATCCATGGCAGCCAGCTGGGCAGCATAGGGGGTACCCTTACGGCTGCCCTTGTAGCCGATGACCCCACCCGACGACCAAGTGATGGGATGACCGTTGGGATCGGTGATGGTCACAATGGTGTTGTTGTAGGAGGCGTGAATGTATGCCTTACCCGTTGTAACCTGACGCTTGACCTTTTTCTTACGTGTAGAAGTCTTTTTCTCAGCCATACTCTCCTCGCTTCAACTCCACCTAGAGGTGGAGTCCCCTTCGGGAGTCTCAACTGGCAGGTACAATGCACTCCATCAGGTGCTATAAAAAAGCCTCCGTTATTTGCGGGGTGCTTTCTTCTTTCCTGCAACGGTCTTGCGGGGGCCTTTGCGCGTGCGGGCATTGGTGCGGGTACGCTGCCCACGCACAGGCAGCCCACGGCGGTGCCGCAATCCGCGGTAGCAACCGATGTCCATCAGGCGCTTAATGTTGCTCGCCACCTCGGCGCGCAGCTCGCCCTCGAGCTTATAGGTGTTTTCTACAAACTCGCGCAAGCGGGCCAGCTCAGCTTCAGTCAAGTCTTTGACGCGGGTCGCCGGGTTGACATGAGTTGCAGCTAGTGCCTCTTTCGCGCGGGCGAAACCTATTCCATAGATATAGGTCAAGGCCACATCCACGCGCTTATTACGGGGAATTTCTACACCGGCAATACGGGCCATTCATCCACCTCCTTTCTCCTAGCCTTGGCGCTGCTTGTGGGTGGGATCTTCACAGATCACGTAGACGCGACCGTGCCGCCTAATAACCTTGCACTTGTCGCACATCTTCTTGACCGAGGTACGCACTTTCATGGTTTCTCCTTAGGATGTTCACTTCCTGTACACAATCCGGCCCCGGCTAGGGTCGTAGGGGGTGATTTCGACCACCACCCGGTCGCCAGGTAGAATGCGGATATAGTTCATCCGCATCTTGCCAGAGATGTAGCAGAGGATTTCGGGACCGTTATCCAGTTGAACCCGGAAATTGGTGTTGGGCAGGGCCTCGCTCACAACTCCCTCGGCACGAATTGTGTCCTTTTCCTTAGCCAAGCATCTCCTCCTAGCGCAAATCCTGAGCTAGCGCTTCACCGGCACAGCTTTCTGGCTCCCCGTCAAGAGGCGAGGGCCAGTGTGGGTAATCAGCACCGTGTTTTCGTAGTGGGCCGCCAGATTGCCTTTACCAACCGTGGCCGTCCAACCATCCTCCAATATTACCATCTTGGCAGGGTACAAAGCAACCATAGGCTCGAAGGCTAGGGTCATGCCAGGGCGCAGCTTAGGGCCTTTGCCCGGCTCACCATAGTTGGGTACCTGGGGGTCTTCGTGAAGCTCACGCCCCACGCCATGCCCCACCATTTCGCGAATGCACCACAGCCCGTGCCGTCGCTCGACGAACTCCTGCACAGCTGCCGCTACATCGCCGATGCGTCTGCCTGGCTGCAGCTGTTCAAAGCCTACCCAGAAAGCCTCCTCGGTAACGCGCATAAGGTGCTCCGCCTCAGGCGAGACTTTACCTATGGCATAGGTACGTGCCATATCGGTGGTGTAGCCCTCGTAGGTGAAAAGGAAATCGATCTTCAAAAGTTGCCCCTCCCGCAAAGGGCGTTTGGAGGGAAGACCATGCACCACCACCTCGTCAATGGACATACAGGTCGCGTTGGGGAAGGGCACGGTACCCCCTGCGCGGTAACCGATCTGTGGGGCCCGGCCACCTACCCTTTGAATTGCCCGCAGGATGATTTGATCGAGCTCGAGGGTGCTCACTCCAGGACGGACATAGGGCTCTACCTCAGCGAAAATCGCCGTGTGCAGCTGACCCGTCTTGGTCATCCTCTCAATCTCCCAGGGCGACTTAATGTAGATGGCCATAAAAGATTTGACCTCCGCAGCTCCGCGGCCCTAGGAGGCCTGAACACCCAACGCCTTCTGAATAGCTTGGTACACCTCATCCACCTTGCCCAACCCATTGATTTCCTTTAGGCGACCGGTCTTTTTGTAGTAGTCCACCAAGGGCTGGGTTTTTTGGTAGTACTCCACCATGCGGGCACGAATGGTATTTTCGTTGTCATCCGGACGGCCTTCTTCCAAGGCCCGACCCAAAAGCCTGCGAACCAGCTCTTCCTCCGGCACGCTTACAAGTAACACACCCAGGAGGCGAATTTTGCGTTCGATCAGCAGCCGATCGAGGGCCTCCGCCTGAGCGAGGGTGCGGGGAAAACCATCAAAAATGACCTTGGGGTCGGGCATTTGGGCCAGTTCTTCAGCAATCAAACCCAGAATAACCTCATCAGGCACCAGCTTTCCGGCCTCCATTAGGGGCTTGGCCTGCCGCCCCAGTTCGGTACCCCGGGCCACGTGGCTTCGCAGGATATCCCCTGTGGAAAGCTGCCGAAACCCTAGCTCATCGGCCAAGCGCTTGGCCTGGGTACCCTTGCCCGCCCCCGGAGGGCCCAGAAATATCACCGCCTCTGCCACAACGACCTCCTCTCGGTCCTAGCGGGTGCGACCCCGCAAGCGCCCCTTAGACAGAAAACCCTCATAGTTGCGCATCTGCAGCTGGGCTTCAATCTGACGCAGGGTGTCCAGCGCCACACCCACCACTATCAGCAAGCTGATACCCGAAAAATGGAAGGCCAGGGTAGTCACGCCAGTAATGTTTTGCATGATGGTAGGCAGGGCCGCCACAATGCCCAGGAAGATAGCGCCCCACAGGGTCAGTCGGGAGACGATGTGCTCGAGGAACTTTACCGTGGGTTCACCCGGGCGGATGCCGGGAATAAAGCCGCCATACTCGCGTAAGTTTTCTGAAATGCGGCGCGGGTCAAACTGCACCGCTGTGTAAACGTAGGTGAAGCCGATAATCAGCAGCACCTCTATCAGCAGGCCAGGGAAACGGTTGGGGGTGAAGAAGTTGGCAACAGCTTGAGCCACCGCGGAGTCCGGGAAGGCTCCGGCGATGAACAGCGGCAACTGCAACAAGGCTGCCGCAAAGATGATGGGGATCACCCCAGCCGCGTTAAGCTTGATGGGGATATAGGTTGCCTGTCCCCCAAACATCCTACGGCCCACCTGCCTGCGCGCATACTGCACCGGAATACGACGCTCAGCCTGCTGAACCGCCGCTATTGCAGCGAAGGCCAGGACAACGAAGGCCAAGAAGAGCAGCAACGCGATCAGGTTGACCTCACCCGTGCGCACCAGGCCAAAAGTACGGCCCAACTGCGGTAGCCAGGAGGCCACAATACCAGCAAAAATCACCATGCTGGTACCATTGCCAATGCCATACTCGGTGATCCGCTCGGCCATCCAAAGCAGCAGGGCAATCCCGGCGACTTGGGTGACCACTACCACAAAGTAGAAGAAAAAGCCAGGCTCCCAACCAGGCAGCAAGAAAGCTCCGTTGTTGGCGCCCAGGAAGGCCGTGGCCAGGAATAAACCCTGCACAGCTCCTAGCGCAATACCCGCAATACGGGTGTACTGAGTGATGATGCGGCGGCCCTCCTCACCCTCCTTTTGCAGCTTTTCTAGGGATGGGATTACTGTTACTAGGAGCTGCATAATGATGGCGGCAGTGATGTAGGGCATGATGCCCAGAGCAAAGATGGAGAACTGCTCGAAATTGCCACCGGAAAACAGGTTGATCAATCCCAGAGCACTACCTGCCTGGGTACCCAAAAAGTCCCGGATTTTACTGATGTCTACCCCGGGAGTAGGGATAAAGGTACCCAGCCGATACAGCGCCAACACCAAAAGCGTAAACAGGATACGCTTGCGCAGCTCAGGAATGATAATGGCGGAGCGGAAGGCCGCAAGCATCCTAAGCCCCCTCAATTACAATAGCTTCCCCACCGGCTGCTTTTAGCTTTTCAGCAGCAGCCTGAGAGAATTTGTGGGCATGTACCCTCACGCCGCTGGCGTTCCCCATGGCCAGCACCTTGACCGGGTAGCCCGGTCGCACCAAGCCAGCCTGTACCAGTGCTTCTGGCCCCACCTCTCCCGAGGGAAAATGCTTGGCGATTGCACCAAGGTTGACCACCTGGTATTCAATTCGCTTAATCTCGCCGTGCGGATCGTTTTTCATACCGCGCTTGGGCAAGCGCATGATCAAGGTAGAGCGCCCGCCTTCGAAACGCGCGGGGTTCTTTAGACCGCCCGAGCGGGATTTCTGGCCTTTGTGGCCGCGACCTGCTGTCTTCCCGTGGCCCGATCCAGGGCCTCGAGCCACACGTTTCCGGCGTTTATTGGCCCCTCGGTTGGGGTGAATCTCGTTTAGCCTCATTCCAGCACCTCCACCAGGTGGGCCACCTTGCGAATTTGACCGCGCACAGCAGGGTTATCCGGCAACTCACGCACGCGATTCATTTTGGTTAGACCCAGGATTTTGAGGGCCACTTTTTGGTCCCTAGGATAGCCAATTGGGCTTTTGACCAGCCGTACCTTCAGGGTTGCCATCAGGCCACCTCCTCAGGATCAGCAGGGGCCTTACGCAGACGCTTGACATCGTCCCAGGTCTGTAGTTGGCGCAAGGCTTCCATGGTGGCGTAGGCGATGTTGACCGCGTTACGGGAGCCCAGCTCCTTGGTGAGGATATCGGTAATGCCCGCCAGCTCGAGGATCGCCCGAGGCACCTGACCGGCAATTACCCCAGTGCCGGGAGCGGCCGGACGCAGCAAAATCGTGGAGGAACCCCAGGTTACACTGACCTCGTGGGGTATGGTGCCGTTTTGCAACGGCACTTCGATCATATCGCGCTTGGCGCAGTTATTGGCTTTCTGCACGGCCAAGGGCACCTCCTTGGCCTTGCCCAAGCCCAGGCCCACACGGCCCTGCCGGTCGCCCACAGCCACCAAAGCCCCAAAGCGGAAGCGGCGCCCTCCCTGATAGGTTTTGGAGGTGCGACGCACGAAGATCATCTTTTCCTCAAAATCGGTTTCCGGCATATCCAAACCTCGCTCGAGGCAGGAGTTTGAAAACCAGACGACCTTTGGCGGGGTCTCAGGTTCTCGCCTCCTGCTCAAAACTCTAACCCACCCTCACGGGCACCTTCCGCCAGCGCCTTCACACGCCCGTGGTACTTGAACGCACCCCGGTCGAAAACCACCTGCGTGATGCCTTTAGCCCTTGCGGCCTCGGCAATGGCTTGGCCCACTTTGCGGGCCACCTCGGTCTTGTTGCCTGAGAGTTTGAGTGACTTGCTCGAGGCTGCCACCAGGGTATGTCCTTTGCTGTCGTCTATGATTTGGGCGTAAATGTGCTGCAAACTCCGGTGAACGCTAAGGCGCAGACGGCCAGAGGCCTTTACAGCGTTGCGAACCCGGAACTTGCGCCGATCTTTAGCGGTTAAGCGCGCCACAGACTCTCCTTCCTCTACTTACCAGCGGTCTTGCCGGGCTTGGTCTTGACTACCTCATCGGCGTAGCGGATACCTTTGGCGTGGTAGGCGTCAGGGGGCCGCACTGCCCGCACATTGGCAGCAACCTGCCCTACAAGCTGCTTGTCAATGCCAATGACGCGGATCTTGGTGGGCTCAGGCACTTCAAAGGTGATACCCTCCGGAGGGGTAACGATGTCCTTGTGGCTGTGCCCCACGGTCAGCTCGAGGTTCTTGCCTTGCATTGCGGCACGGTAACCGGTCCCACTAATCAGCATCTCCTTCACGTACCCCACCGAAACACTTTGAACGGCATTGGCAATTAGGGTGCGGGTGAGGCCGTGCAGGCTCCTATGGGTACGGCTGTTTGAGGGGCGGCTAACGGTAACAGTTCCCCCCTCGCTTTTGACGATCAGGTCAGGATGCACAGGTACCGTTAGCTCGCCTTTGGAGCCCTTGACCCTTACGTAACCAGCGGCTACCTCCACGGTTACGCCTTTGGGTAAGGTGATGGGTTGTTTTCCAACGCGGCTCATTACCACACCTCACAAATCACTTCTCCGCCCACACCCAGCTTACGGGCTTCGCGGTCAGGCAGAAGGCCTTTAGAAGTCGAGACGATCGCCAAACCCAAGCCGCGGCGCACGTTGGGCAGGTTTTCCGCCGTGACATACACCCGGCGACCGGGGCGACTTACCCGGCGGATGTGATTGATGACCCGCTCGCGGCGAGGGCCATACTTGAGGGTCAGACGCAGAAAGGGCTTACCGTTGATGTCAATGCGCTCCACCTTTTTGAGAAAACCTTCCCTAACAAGGATGGCCGCAATCTGCTCCTTGAACTTAGAAGCAGGAACATCTACGCTTTCCTTGTAGACCTGGACTCCATTGCGAATCCGGGTCAGCATATCAGCAATCGGATCACTGAGCATTGTAAATCTCCTACTTCTTGGGTGCCTCTGGCTGCTTACGGAGGTTTGCGGAGCCCGGTCCTGACAAAATTAGCCAGCCCGACAGCTCAGAACATCCATAGAAGACACCCTGGGTTAGCCCTGCGGTATCGGCGAAAGCTCACCGACCTACAAAGCAACCTCTACCAGCTGGCTTTCTTTACACCTGGCAACAAACCCTTATGGGCCATTTCACGGAACTGAAGACGCGAGAGACCAAAGTAACGCATATAAGCCCTGGAGCGGCCTGTCACCACGCAACGGTTCTTGTGTCGGGTGGGGCTGGCATCGCGAGGAAGCTCAGCCAGAGCTGCGTAATCCCCCGCAGCCTTGAGAGCCGCTCGCTTGGCTGCGTACTTGGCAATGGTCTTCAGCTTGCGTTTCATTCTTTCAACTTGGGACTTCTTGGCCATAACCTCACCTCCCTTCTAAGCTCGACAAAAGGTCATTTGCGGAATGGAAACCCGAGCATCTCGAGCAAGGCTTTGGCTTCTTCATCAGTTTTCGCCGTCGTGACCACCGCGATATCCATCCCGCGAACCGCATCTACCATATCGTAGGTGATCTCGGGAAAGATAGCCTGCTCCCGCAAGCCCAA
>Ga0308418_1001486_pt1 | contig 12371 bp, 8 predicted proteins | sample HotsprSampleR4cd_FD_203517 | JGI IMG/M metagenome (GOLD analysis project Ga0308418, IMG submission 203517) | Hot spring phototrophic mat microbial communities from Mushroom Spring, Yellowstone National Park, Wyoming, United States - 20090729_R4cd ... | reverse complement strand
TTCGTCACCGTTTCACGGGTGATGCCGCTCGCCTCATTCTTCAGCACTACCTTGGCGTTCGGCACCACGCCGCCTGTGCGATCCACCACAGTGCCACTGATGGACGCGCTGCCGTACTGGGCCATGGCAGGCATCACGAAAGCAGCCAGGAGCAGGAGCGCCACCGCTGCGGCGCCAACCTTCCCCAGCCAGTCCCGCGATCCCCGCATGGCGGATTGGTTAACGGTTTCAAGTGTCGTCTTCATTGGACCCCTTGCGTGCTTCAAATCAGACCGGAGCCTGCGGCGCCAGACAACAACGCCGCAAATGGAACCCGATCAAGCCAAGTATATTGCGCTGCCTCTAATGTGTCAATACTATTGCGGGGTATGGAGTTGTGGCTCAAATCTGACTGCCTCGAACAGATTAAGCCTTTCGAATTTAACGGGACAACGACACGTCGGCGGTCCTTGTTCAACCGATTGAAACACAATGCCTTGACTGCTTCGCGCACCCTGACCGGATGGAGCGGTCACAGGTGTGAAGTGCGAACAATCCCGGCGCAAAAATTCGAAGGCATTGGCCCTTCCGCCGACACGGCCTCAGGGACATCCGCCCCGGCGAGGCAGAGGCGGCTGTAAGTTGGATTTTGGGCGCCCGACCAAAAGATCCAACGGGCACGATACGCCGGAGGTCAGGCAGTGTCCGCCCTCGTCGTCAGTCAGAACTCCGGGTGGGTTCAATTGCACTCCCGCTCCGGGCCCGCCGGGCTTTCAGCGCTCTTTCGCGCCGGGAGCAGGCACACCCACAATGCGCCGCAGACGTCAGCGCCGGGAGCGGACAAGCCTTCCGGTGCGGGAACTCCTGTATGCGCTACCAGCCTCGTTCCCGTCCCAAGGCAGGGCAGCCGCCCGGGAGTCATTAAGATGCTGAGGAGCCATCCCGATGACCGGCCGTGCGCCTTTCCGTCAGCCCTGATGCCGGAGCCATTTCTCCAGCCAGTGGTGCTGCCGGGCCGGCGGCGGAACAGGAGCCTTTCTGGCGGCGGGTGGACACGGGAAAGGCGCCGCGCGGACGCCGCATCGCTGCCGGACTGCCCTATTCGCCGATGACCGTCACGGTGACTTCCCGCTGCCGGGGCCGGTCGTCGAAATCGCACAGCACCACCTGCTGCCATGTCCCCGTGTGCAGCCGGCCGTTGGTCACAGGAAATGTTTTCGAGGCGCCCATCAGGGCGCTGCGCAGGTGGGCGAACCCGTTGTGATCGCCCCAGCGCGCATTGTGCGCATAGCGGTCGTGCACCGGCGCGATGCGATCGAGCGCCTCCCGCAGATCCGCCACTGCGCCGGGCTCGTACTCGATCGTCGTCACCCCGAGCGTCGAGCCGAGCCCGCTCACGTTGACGATGCCCGTGCGGATTCCGCTTTCAGCCACGGCGCGCTCCACCTCGCCGCTGATGTCGATCACGTCGCACATGCCGCGCGTCGACAGCCGGATCGTCTTCTGATACACGCCCATCACCCGCCAGACTAGCCGATCCCGCACCGGGCGCGCCCGGCGCCGCCGGGCGCTGCCGGCACGGCCGCCTGCAGGGTGACCAGCGGCGGCGGGGCCGCACTCCATGCAACGCCCTCCTCCTGCGGGAACAGGGAAAGCTGACCCCAGGCCAGCGCGGCGCGGTCCGGGCCGGCGGCGAAGCCGAACTCCTGGCGGATGCGGTCCACCCGGAGCTGCAACAGGCGGCGCAGGCTCCCGTCGGCGTAGGCGCTGCGCGCGAACATCCGCTCGTAGCGCCGGGCGAGCGGACGGAACTCGCGGCGGAGAAATTCGAGAAAGACTGCGCGCGCCGGCCCGCGCAGAAAAACCATTTGCGCGCCGAAATGTTTGGCCCCGGCGGCCCGCGCCGCCTCCGCCACGGCCTCGAGCATTCCCTCGCCGTCGTTGATCCACGGCAACACCGGGCTGGCGAAGACGGCCGTTTCGATGCCCGCCGCCGCCAGCCGCCCGAGCGCCCGCAGCCGCAGCGACGGGCGCGGGGCGAGCGGCTCCAGCCGCCTGGCCAGCCCCTCGTCGAGCGTGGTCACGGTGAAGTTCACGCGCAGCCGGTTGCGTTCGGCCAGCCGCAGCAGCACGTCCAGGTCCCTTGTGACGAGATCCGACCTGGTTGTCAGCGCCACGCGCAGGCCGGCCTGCCGCGCAAGCACCTCCAGCACGGCTCGCGTCACTCCCCGGCGCCGCTCGGCCGGCTGGTAAGGGTCGGTGGCCGTGCCGATGGCGATCCATTCGCCGGCCTTGACGGCGCGCAGCTCGCGCTCGAACAAATCCTTGCGGAATTGTTTTACGAAGACGATCCGCTCGAACGCCTCCGCGTCCAGCTCCATGAATCCGTGCGTGTAACGCGCGTAACAGTAGCGGCAGCCGAACTCGCAGCCGCGGTAGGGGTTGATTGTCCACTCGAACGGCATCAGGCTGCCCGCCTGGCAACGGTTCAGCAGCCTGTCCGCCGTGAGCACCCGGTATTCGGTCCGGCGCTTTTCGAGCAGCACCGGCGCCTCTCTTGCTCTGGCCGCCAGTCCTCCTGCCATGGCCTTATATTCGCCTTTTGTTCGCTGTTTGTCAAGCCTGTGGTGCGGTGATAGATTTGTGCCATGCGAGCCAACCGCAGGACGTTTCTGAAATCCGCCGCCGCCCTGCCGGCGGCCGCCACCCTCCAGCCGCAGGGCGCGGCGGCGGGGTCATCCATTGAATGGCCGCGCGTGTTCCGGGGACCCGCGCTGGCCACCATCGCCATGCCCCTGGGCGGCATTGCCGCCGGCTCGATCTCGCTCGGCGGCCGCGGCCAGCTGCGCGACTGGGAAATCTTCAACCGCCCCGACAAAGGCAACCAGCCGGGCTATGCCTTTGCGGCGATTCGCGCCGAAACGGCTGGCCGGCGCCCCGTTCTTCGCATTGCCGAGGCGCGCATTCTGCCGCCGTATGAAGGCGCCTCGGGCCTGGGGACGGGGAACGCCCCGGGGCTGCCCCGCCTGCGGGCGGCCACGTTCACGGCCTCGTACCCGCTGGCGCGGATCGACTTTGAGGACGGCAGGCTGCCGGTGCGGTTGGCGCTGGAGGCTTTTTCGCCGGTCGTCCCCCTGGATGCCGAAGAATCGGGACTGCCTGCTGCGCTGCTGCGGTACATTGTGGTGAACCCAGGCAGCGTTGCGGCGGCGGTGAGCCTCTGTTTCTCCATCGAGAACCCGTTCCGCACCGGGCCCGAAGCCGGCGCCGCGCGGCCCGCCGGGGATGCGCGGCGGAATGAAATGCGCCGGGACGATCTGATGGCCGGCCTGGTGATGACGAACCCGGGCATGGATGCGGACGACCCTGCGGCAGGCGAATTCGTGCTCGCCGCCGTGGATCCGGGGGCCGCGCTCTGGCGGGGCTGGCCGCGTTCGCGGTGGTTCAACAGCCCGATGCTGTTCTGGGACGCGTTCAAGGCGGACGGGCGGCTCGGGCCCGAGCCTGCCGAAGCCGGCCCGGTGGGCGCGGTTTCCATCACCCGGGAGATCCCTGCCGGCGGCTCGGCGCGCTTCGAATTCGTGCTCGCCTGGCGCTGTCCGAACCGGACGCCCGCCCGCTGCGGCTGGCGCGCGTCCAAGGGCAACGAGAACACGGTCATCGGCAATCACTACGCGGCGCGCTTTCCGGACGCCTGGTCGGCCGCGCGGTATTTGTCGGCGAATCTCGCCCGGCTCGAGCAGCGCACGCGGGCCTTCGTGGATGCGATGAAAGCCGCCACGATTCCCGGCTGCATCAAGGACGCCGCCATGAGCAACCTGTCGACCTTCGCCACGCAGGTCTGCTTCCGCACCGCCGACGGCGAATTCCACGCCTTCGAGGGGGCGAATGACAAGAGCGGCTGCTGCTACGGCTCCTGCACGCATGTCTGGAACTACGAGGCGGCCACCAGCCACCTGTTCCCCTCGCTCGCCCGCAGCCTGCGCAACGCCTCCTTCGGCCATATGATGGACGAGCGCGGCGCCATCCATTTCCGGGAAATTCTGCCGAAAGGGACCGGCCATTCCGGCCTCGCCGCCGCCGACGGGCAGATGGGGCAGGTGATGAAAGTCTGGCTGGATTACCGCCTGTCGGGAGACAAACAATGGCTCGCTGAAATCTGGCCTGCGGTGAAAAAAGCCGTGGAATTTTGCTGGATTCCCGGAGGCTGGGACGCCGACCGCGACGGCGTGATGGAAGGCGCGCAGCACAACACCTATGACATCGAGTTCTTCGGGCCGAACCCGCAATGCGGAATTTACTATCTCGGCGGGCTGCGCGCCGCGGCCGAGCTGGCCCGCGCCGCGGGCGACGGCGAGTTCGCCTCGCACTGCGAAGACCTCTACCGCCGCGGCTCGGCATGGATCGACGCCAATCTGTTCAACGGCGAGTATTACATCCAGAAGGTGCGGGGAATCCCGCGCCCGGCCATCGCGGAAACGCTCGTTTCCACGATGGGCGCGGACGATACGGAAAAACCGGACTACCAGCTCGGCGAGGGTTGCCTCGCCGACCAGCTCATCGGCCAGTACCAGGCCGACCTGTGCCGCCTGGGGCCGTTGCTGCGCCGCGAGAACATCCTCGCCACGCTGCGTTCCATTTACCGGTACAACCGGCGGCCCTCGCTGGCCGAGCACGAAAGCGTGCAGCGGACCTACGCGCTGAACGACGAGGCCGCGCTGCTGATCTGCGATTACGGCAAGGCGCCGCGGCCGCGCATTCCCTTCCCCTATTTCGCCGAGGCCTGGACGGGCATCGAGTACCCGGTGGCCGCGCAGATGATCGGCATGGGCATGGTGGAGGAGGGCGTCACGCTGATTGAAAGCGCCCGCCTGCGCCACGACGGGGTGAAGCGCAACCCATTCGACGAGCCCGAGTGCGGCCACCACTACGCGCGAGCTCTTTCGGCATGGAGCGCCGTGGTGCTGTATTGCGGCTTCTTTGCCAACGTGGCGGCTGGCGCGGTGGAGATCCGGCCTGCCGTGGCGCGGAGGCCGTTCCGCGGGTTCTGGAGCACGGCCACCGGGTGGGGCGTGTTCGAGGTCGGCGCCGCCGCGGCGCGCGCCGAGCACCCGCCGGTGCGGATCGAAGCGGTCGAGGGGCGGCTCGAGGTCGCCTCGCTTGAGGCGGACGGCAGGAACGTGCCGTTGCCCGCGCCCGTGACGGTCGCGCCGGGCAACCCGCTCCGCGCCTGATCAACGCGGCGTGATCAGCCCGCCGAGCCTGTCCGCTTCGCTGCTGTCGGCTCGCGGAAACAGCGGCGACCACGCCTCGAGATATTTCAGCCCGGAGCCGGTATTGAAAATCACGATTTTTTCCTCCGGGCGCAGGAACCCCTCGCGCAACAGCCGTTCGAGCGCGGCGAAGCAGGCCGCCCCTTCCGGGCACGGGAAGATTCCTTCCATGCGGCCGACGCGCGCGCCCGCCTCGAGCGCCTCGCGGTCGTCCACCGCCACGCAGGTCCCGCGGCTGGCGCGCACGATCCGCAAAATGAGGAAGTCCCCGAGCGGCTTGGGGACGCGGAGGCCCGAGGAAATCGTTTGCGCATTTTGCCAGAATTCCGCCCTTTCCTTGCCCTCCTGGAACGCCTTGACCACCGGCGCGCAACCGCTCGACTGCACGGCGATCATCTTCGGCCTCTCGCTGCCGATCCAGCCGAGCGCCTCCATCTCGTCGAACGCCTTCCACATGCCGATGAGGCCCACGCCGCCGCCGGTGGGGTAGAAGACCACGTCCGGCAGCCGCCACTGCATCTGCTCGGCGATCTCGTAGCCCATCGTCTTCTTGCCCTCGACGCGGTAGGGCTCCTTCAGCGTGTTGATGTCGAACCAGCCCTCGCGCTGGCGGCCCTCGGCCACCATGCGGCCGCAATCGCTGATGAGCCCGTCGACCAGCGTCACGCGCGCGCCGTAGCTCTCGCACTCGATGTAGTTGGCCTGCGGCACGTCGCGGGGCATGAAGATGTGCGCCTCGATGCCGGCCGCCGCGGCGTAGGCCGCCGCCGCCCCGGCGGCGTTGCCAGCGCTGCCGATGGCCACTTTCTTCACGCCGAGCTCGCGGCACATGGAGATGCAGCAGGCCAGCCCGCGCGCCTTGAACGACGCCGTCGGGTTCAACCCCTCGTCCTTGATCCACACGTTGGCGGCGCCGAGGGATTCGCCGTAGCGCCGCGCGCGGATCATCGGCGTCCAGCCCTCGCCGAGAGTCGCGATCGAGGCCGGGTTCGCCACCGGCAGCACCGGCGCGTATCGCCACATCGAGGCCGGCGCCTGGGCGAGCCATTCCCGGCTCCAGCTCCGGCGCACGGTGTCCAGGTCGTACCGCGCCAGCAGCGGCCCCCCGCACTCGCACAGGTTCCACAACCGCCCGGCTTCGTGCCGCGCGCCGCACAGGCTACACTCCAGGTGAGTCAGCGTAGTCATCTCTTCGAGCATACTAGTGTCATGTCCCTGTGGATCCGCATCTGCACCGCCTGCCTTTCCCTTGCCGCCTTCGCCGCCCAGCCGCTGGACGAAGGCTACACGAAGAAAATCCGCGAAGCGACCACCAGCCCGATGTTCCTGACCGAGCTGGTCGATCACCTGCCCGCCTCGGCGTCGGTTCCCACGCCGGAGAAGTTTCTTGGCTATATCGCCGGGGCGGAAAACCGGCTCACCTACGCAAAAGACATCCACCGATACATGCGCGAGCTGGCGCGGACCTCGCCCCGCATCCGCGTCCATTCCATCGGCCAGACCGAGGAAGGGCGCGAGATGATCGTCGTGCTCGCATCGAGCGAGGAGAACCTCAAGCGCCTGGACCGGCTGAAGCAGATCACCGCGCGGCTGGCCGACCCGCGCCGCACGCCGGATGCCGAGGCGGAGAAGCTCATCAGCGAAGGCGTGCCGTTCTACTGGGCCACCGGCGCCATCCACTCGCCTGAAACCGGGTCTCCGGAGATGCTGATGGAGCTGGCCTACCGGCTTGCCGTCACCGAGTCGCCTTTCTACGACAACCTGCGCCGCAACCTGGTCATCATGATCACGCCGGTCATCGAGGTCGACGGACGCGAGCGCATGGTGGACCTGTACCGCTGGCGCAAGGCGAATCCGGGCAAGACCCCGCCGCCGCTGCTGTACTGGGGCAAGTACGTCGCCCACGACAACAACCGCGACGGCATCGCGCTTTCCCTGGCGCTCAGCCGCAACATCAACGCCGCGTTCCTCGACTATCACCCGCAGGTCGTGCACGACCTGCACGAGTCCGTGCCCTTCCTGTACACGTCCACGGGCATGGGGCCGTACAATGCGTGGCTCGACCCGATCGAAATCAACGAGTGGCAGAAGATGGCGTGGCACGAAGTGGAGGAGATGACCCGGCGCGGCGTGCCCGGCGTGTGGACCTGGGGCTTTTACGACGGCTGGGGCGCCAACTACATGATGCAGGTCGCCCACGGGCACAACGCCATCGGCCGCTTCTACGAGACGTTCGGCAACGGCGGCGCCGACACGCGCGAGCGCACCGTTCCGCCCGCGCAGACGCAGCGGGCCTGGTACCGTCCCAACCCGCCCCTGCCGCGGGTGAAATGGTCGCACCGGAACAACGTGAATTTGCAGCAAAGCGCGCTGCTCATTTCCCTCGATTTCACCGCCAGAAACCGCGAAACATTTCTCCGCAATTTCTGGCTGAAAAGCAAACGCAGCGTGGCCAAGGCCGTGACGGAAGGCCCGGCCGCCTATGTGATCCATCCTTCGCCGCGGCCGAATGAAGCCGCCAGCCTCGCCGCCCAGCTCATGCTGCACGGCGTCGAAGTCCACCGCCTCGACCAGGAGACGGAAGCGGGCAAGGCGAAATTCCCCCGCGGCGCCTTTCTTGTCCGCATGGATCAGCCTTACTCGCGCCTGGCGGACATGTTTCTCGACCGCCAGTATTACAACCCCAACGACACGCCGCCCTACGACGACACCGGCTGGACGCTGGGCGCGCTGCGCAACGTGCCCGTCACCCGGGTCACCGACACGGAGATCCTGAAGGCGCCCGCCACGCTGCTCTCCGCGCCGCCGAAGCCCGAAGGCGGCATCGCCGGCGAAGGGAACATCTTTGTGGTGGAGCACAACGCCGACCGCGCCCTCGCCACCTTCCGCTACCGCCTGCGGGACGTGCGCTTTCTCGCCGCGGAAAAGCCGTTCGAGGCCGCAGGCAGGAAATTCCCGGCCGGCAGCTTCATCCTTCCGGCGGAAAACAACCCCGCCAATCTCCGCTCGCGGGTCGAGCAGGCCGCGCGGGAAATCGGCCTTTCCGTCCAGGCCCTGGCCGAGATGCCCAAAGTGGACACGCACCCGGTGGCGGCGCCGCGCATCGCGCTCGTCCACACCTGGACCAACACGCAAAACGAAGGGTGGTTCCGGCTCGGGCTGGAATCGACCGGCGTGCCATACTCCTACATCTCCGTGCACACGCTCCGGGACACGCCGAACCTGCGCGAGAAATACGACGTCATCGTTCTCGGCCCGGTGAGCGCAGATTCCCGCCGCCTGCTCCAGGGCATCCCGCGGCGCGGCGAACCGATCCCGTGGAAGGCATCCGAGCTGACCCCGAACATCGGCACTTCGCCTGACCAGACCGATGACATCCGCGGCGGCATCGAGCTGGAGGGGCTGGCCAACATCCGCAAATTCGTCGAAGAGGGCGGGCTGTTTGTCACCATTGCAGGCAACGCGTCCCTGCCGATCGACTTCGGCCTGGTCGACGGCGTCGCCATCGAGCCGACGCGCGAACTGCGCGCCCGCGGCTCGGTCCTGAACGCCGAGGTCGCCGACACGGGCAGCCCGGTGCTGTACGGTTACGAGGGCAAGCTGCCGGTTTATTTCAACACCGCGCCGGTGTTCAACGTCAGTCTTGCTGGAGGGCTCGGCCGCGGGTTCATGGGCCAGGGCGAACAGCAGCAGCAGCCCGCGCGCCCGTCCGGGCGCGGGGGGCTGGACGACCCTGACGTGGTGCAGGGACGCCCGCCGGCCCCGCCGGCGCCGCCCATGCGGCCGGGCGAGCTGAGCGAAGAAATGATGGAGCAGATGCGCCCGTATTTGCCTCCGCCGCAGGAGCGGCCGCGAGTGCTGCTGCGGTTCGCCAACGAGAAGGAGCTGCTGGTTTCCGGCATGCTCGCCGGCGGGCGCGAGCTGGCCGGCCGCCCGGCCCTGATTGACGTGCCGCGCGGCAAGGGCCACTGGCTCCTGTTCGCCATCAACCCCATGTGGCGGCAGCAGACGCAGGGCAGTTTCATGCTGCTGCTGAATGCCGCCATGCAGTTCGAGCACCTGAACACCGGACGCCCCGCCGCTCCGCCGGCCAAGCCCGGGCCCTCGGCGGCCGGCGATGCGGCGGACCTGCTGGCCCATGAGCTGCAATAGGCGCATTCGTGTGGTTTCGCTGGCGCGGCGCGCCTTTCGCCGGGAGGGCGCGCCGCACAGGATCGCCCGGGCGTGTTTGAAACAGGCCTTGGCGTTTCTGGTTTTGTCCGCCTGGATGCCCGGCGCCGACCTCGTCTGGCTCCGCACGGGCGCCCATCTGGCGGCCGCGCGGGCGGAATGCGCCGCCGGAGTCGGCGTTTGCGTGCTCCATCTGGACGGGGGGCGGATCGAGCTGCCCGCGTCGGCAATCGAGAAAATCGAGCCGCTCCCGGCCGCGCCGCGCGAGCCGGCGCAGGAAGGCCCGGCCTTGCCGGCGCCGTCCCCCGCGGCGCCCGCAGACCCGAGGGAACTCGTCACCGAGGCGGCCCTGCGGCACGGGCTGCCGCCGGAGCTGGTTCACGCCGTGGCCCAGGCGGAGTCGGGCTACCGGCAGCGCGCGGTCTCGCCGAAGGGCGCTGTCGGCGTGATGCAGCTGATGCCGTCCACCGCCGCCATGCTCGGCGCCGACCCCGGCGACCTGCGGCAGAACATCGACGCCGGGGCGCGATTCCTGCGCGAGCTGCTGCTGCGCTATCAGGGCACGCCCAACCCGGTGCGCCGCGCTCTGGCAGCGTACAACGCCGGGCCGGCCGCGGTGGACCGTTACAACGGGCCGCCCCCTTACCGGGAGACGCTCAACTACGTCGAACGCGTGATCGAGCGCTACTGGCGGCTGGCCGGGGGACCGCGCCGGGCCACACCAGGACCTTGAGCGCTCCCGGCGCGGCTGCGCGGGCGAACGCCTCGGCCACCTGCTCAAGGGGAAATTCCGCCTCAATCAGCGAACGCACCTCGACCTGCTTCCGCGCAAGCAGCCGCAGCGCAGGCTCGAACCGCCCGCAGCGTGAACCCACGAGCGTGATCTCGTCCACCACCACGCGGGCGATGTCCAACGGCGCGTCTCCGTGAATGGTTGTCTTGAGGATGACCGTCCCGCGCGGCTCCACCAGCGCAAGCGCCTCGCCAAGGCCCGCCGCGCTTCCGGTGGCTTCCACCACCAGCGGCAACTTCCTTGCGAAAGGCGCTCCTGCCGGCCGGAACCGGATGCCGTGCCGCGCCAGCAGCCCGCGCCGTTCTTCATGCTTGCCGACCACGGTGACCTCCGCCCCGGCCTGCGCCAGCGTCTGGGCGATCAGCAGGCCCAGCTTGCCGTCGCCGAGCACGGCCACGGGCGCGCCCCGCGCGACGCGCACCTGGTCGAGAATCTCGCAGGCCGCAGCCAGCGGCTCGCAAAACACGGCCTCGCGGTCTTCGAGGCTGCGCGGCAACGCGTGCAGGTTCTCCTCGGGCAACACCACGTACTCGGCCAGCGCGCCAGGATGCGCGCGAATCCCGAGCACCTTCCGCCGCGGGCAGTGCCGCCGCATGCCTTTGCCGCACCATGCGCAGCGGCCGCAGCCGAGATTGATCTCGCCAGCCACGCGCCGTCCGGCCCAGCGCGGGCTGCCTTCCACCACGGTGCCGGCGAACTCGTGGCCCGGGACGCCGCGAAAGCCGTAGTATCCGCGCAACAGTTCGAGATCCGTGTTGCAGATGCCTGCGCAGTCCACGCGGATCAACGCTTCGCCCCGCCGCCGCTGCGGCACAGGCACGGAGCGCAGCTCCACCCGCCCGTCCTCGATCCAGGCCGCGCGCATCTGCCTGCCCACGCCGCCATCATGCCACAGCCGCCCGCGCCCTGTATGATGCCTTCATGCAACGCGTCTGTTTCATTTTGCAGGTCAGGAAAGACCGCCTTGAGGAGTACAAGCGGCGGCACAAACAGGTGTGGCCGGAAATGCTCGATGCGCTGCGGCGCACCGGCTGGCGCAACTATTCGCTGTTTCTCCGCGACGACGGCCTGCTGGTCGGGTATCTGGAAACGCCGGACTTCCAGGCGGCGCTCGACGGCATGGCGCGCGAGGAGGTCAACGCCCGCTGGCAGGCGGAAATGCGGGATTTCTTCGAAGACCCCGCCGGGCGCAACGCCGACGAGCAGATGCGCCCGCTTGAAGAAGTCTTCCATCTGGACTGACCCGGTCGCCGCGGCAGCCCCCGCGCGGGATTGTCTACACTGAAGGGTTGTCCCGGAACGCTCTTCTCTGCATACACGCCGATTGCGGCGCGCGCTACCCGATCGACGAAGTCATCTACACCTGCCCGCGCTGCGGCTCGCTTCTCGAGGTCACCGCCCCGCCGCCGCTCGATGCAGACGCATGCCGGCGGCTGTGGCGCGAGCGGCGCATGTCGAACGCGCCCGAGGACCGCTCCGGCGTGTGGCGCTACCGCGAACTGCTGCCCTTCGACGACATGCGGCGCATCGTCACCCTCGGCGAAGGCAACACGGCGCTGCTCGAGGCGCCGCGGGCGGCGCAATACGCGGGCCTCGATGCGCTGCTGTTCAAGCACCAGGGCTTCAACCCCACCGGGTCGTTCAAGGACAACGGCATGACGGCGGGCGCCTCCCAGGCGCTGCGGCTGGGCATGCGCAAGGTGGCGTGCGTTTCCACCGGCAACACATCCGCCTCCATGGCGGCCTACGCTTCGGCCGCCGGGCTGGCGCCGGTCATTTTCCTGCCGCGCGGCAACATCAGCTACGGCAAGCTCGCCCAGGCGCTGGAATACGGGGCACTGACGATCCAGGTGGAGGCCAATTTCGACGAAATCCTCAAACTGGTTCGCGAATTGGCGGAAAAAACCGGGATTTATCTGCTGAATTCCGTCAATCCTTTCCGCATTGAAGGCCAGAAAACGATCATGGCCGAGCTGCTCGACCAGCTCGACTGGCGCGTCCCGGACTGGGTGGTCCTTCCCGGGGGCAATCTCGGCAACATCAGCGCGTTCGGCAAGGCGTTCCGCGAGCTGCTGGCGCTCGGCTTCATCTCCCGCCTGCCCCGGTTCGCGGTGATCCAGGCGGCGGGCGCTGCGCCGTTTTACGAATATTTCCGC
>Ga0308418_1001483_pt1 | contig 12385 bp, 10 predicted proteins | sample HotsprSampleR4cd_FD_203517 | JGI IMG/M metagenome (GOLD analysis project Ga0308418, IMG submission 203517) | Hot spring phototrophic mat microbial communities from Mushroom Spring, Yellowstone National Park, Wyoming, United States - 20090729_R4cd ... | reverse complement strand
AAAAATCCTGCTGAATTTCTGGATGACTTACCATTTATAATCGAGCTTACAAACGAAAAAAATAACATTATTAAATGGACTGCAATTGATTTGCTTGGCAATCTGGCAAGTCTGCTCACAGATGATACTGTTGTAAGTATTTTACCTATGCTACGCGAGTTACTACTTAGCGGCAAGCTTATTCAATCTAATCACGCACTTTTTGCTCTGGGGCAAATCTTAATACATAAACCACATTTTGCTAACGAAATTGTGCCTATGCTTCTCGCTCTGCGAAATGTCGAGTTCGATACGGAGGATTGCCGTGAAATATCGCGTGGGAAACTGTTAGAGTTTTTGAAAGAAAATTATCGGTTTATTATTGGAAACAAAGAAGCTCGTGCGTTTGTGGAGGAATGCACTCAAAGCTCACGTGAAAATGTTGCCAAGCTCGCCAAAAATGTCCTGAAAAAAATTAAAACTACTACCTAAGCACAATTTTCGATGCTTTGTACTCACCGTTGAAATATTGAATCCTCACAAAATAGATACCTTTGGCAAGCCAGCTTATGTCGATCGATGGGGCTGGCTTTTTTATATCAAGCAAGATTTCACCAAAAATATTACTTACTTGCAATTGCTCGATAGAGTCACTGTTGCTAATATGGATACGTTCATAAGCTGGATTTGGATAAATCATTGCATCATCGCGATTTTCAGTTATAACGGTATAAGTTATGTATTGCACTTTGAGCGGCACACGGACACGGCTTCCTCGATTAGCTACAACAAAAGAGATAGGCGGCAGGCTATCGATCTGGAATATATGTTCTCTTTGATTTATTTCGTATATTTTTTCTATTATTTCGCCAGAGTAAGTATGAAAATTCAAAGCAAGAGGGAACGAAAACACAGGATAATCTAAAGGTTGTATTTGCGAGATAGCAACTTTTGCTTGGCGTGTAGCGTTTGTAAGAGGTCGGTCAAATGTAACGGTGATGATTGGATAACCTTTGGAATAAATCCATTGGCTTGCGAACTCTTCGAGCGATATTTTGCCAGAGTGCTCGCAAAATTGTAAAAATTCGTTTGTCGATATGTTTTTGTGCTTAAATGATTGCAAGTAATTTTTAAGTAATGCAAAAAACAGGCTATCACCGAGCTCATAGCGAAGCAAACCTACTACTGCTGAACCTTTGAAGTATATCGTTGCTGGATAATTGCTCGATGGTGTTTTTCGTGGGAAATCGTATAACTGGAAAATTCCCTCTGATTGTGAGGCATTCAAGTAGTAACCTATGTCCTGTGAAATTTTATCAAGATAAGCAGCGAAGCCTTGATTATGCTCGATCCAGAGTGCTTCGCTGTAAGTTGCGAAAGCTTCATTTAGCCAGGCATCGCGGAAATCAAACGGTGTTATGCTATTGCCGAACCACTGATGCGATAGCTCATGGATTGCTGTAAGCGAAAGTGTGTCCTTGCTTTTAAATGTATTACGAACAATATTGCGGTCGAGCGTAATCATAGTTTGGTGCTCCATTGATCCTGTTGGAGTGTTCACATAGCCGACTTTTTCGAATGGATAATCGCCGAATATGCTTTCGAAGAACTCAAGTGCTTTTGGGATGTGGCGGTAATAATGCAAAGAGGTAGCTGTATCTTTTTTTTCGCTGAAAATTTGAATTGGTAAACTTTTGTAATTGTGCTCTATTAATTGAAATGGTGCCACTGCAAAAGTGAGCAAATAAGTGGCAATTGGGAAATTATGCCTATAGATGAACATTTCGGCTGTGTCTAAGTCAATTCGTTCGCTCATCCCGTTCGATGCAACCAGCAAACCTTTACGCACAAGGAAACGACCGCTGAACGTTACCTTATCCGATGGATGATCGTAGCAAGCCAGCCAATAACGAGTGGATGACACCGCTGGATTGCTAAATCCCACGCCCATTGCATAAAGTATGCTATCTTTGTAATTTACACCTGCCCAGCCATTGTTGCCAGCGAAATAGCTTAAATGTCCGTGATAAAATACCAAAAGCTCGATTGTATCACCTGCTAATTGCAAGCGTGATAAACTATATAGTGTGTCCTTTTCTGCATCAGAATAAATTTTATCGTAATTTACTGCTCTATTGTTATATATAATGCTGTCAATTTGCAAGCCTGTTAGATGAAAATAAAAATTTGCTTGTGGATTGTCGCTCGACCAAATGAATTTAATTTTCGCTTGTGCGTTGGTGTATAAGTTTGCATAATTTGTTAAATCGAGCATTACATCATAATGCAATACATCAAATTCTTGCTGGATGAACTCTGTTGGCTTCGATGGCGTTGCAAGAACATTCAGCGAAGCAAAAAATAATGCTAAAATAGCAATAATTTTACCTTTTAGTGCCAAAAACATCGTAATTATTGCTAACTTTAACGGACAAATTATTTGGGTATGAGGTATGATTGCGTTCGACATCAATTTCGAGCTTGATCTTTGAATTTTGAGTAAATGCTTCGCTCAATAGACTTTTCAATACAGCATATCTTTGGTTAAGAAGTGTTGTATAATCGGGAACATTCTGCGGCTCTTGTTTTAGCTCTGCTTTTTTGGATGATTGCGATGTTTTTGATTTTTCCTTTTTGTCTGATGGTTTTGGATTTTCTTGCAATTGCACATTTTGAACAGGTTTAAACATATCCGAGGCGCTTACATAGAAAGTAAATTCTGCTCCACGGTTAAATTTCATAATATCTTTTATTTGCTGGATAAACTCGCTCAAATCTGATTGCACTTCTGTGGAATTAGTTTTGAAAAACTGTGTTTGTAGTAGTTCATCGCCCGGTAGAAGTCGAACAACAGTAAAATCTTTTGTTATTTCTTTATACTTATTATTGGGTTCGACTTCAATTTCGTATGTTTTGCGTGCAACATTCCAGCTATGCAATAATACTGTGTATTTATCAGGTGGCAGGATTTGCTCCCAATTCCCTGTGATTGAATTAGATCTTGTTCTAATTTTTTTCCCGTTTGAACCGCGAAACTCGATTTCTGTTTCTACTGGTTCATTTGTTCGCTCGCAAGTAACTTTACCTTTTGCGAGAATATTGCCGCCGATGTTATAAATTTGTTTGTCAGATTGAGAAAACAATATAGTTGGTATGAAAATCAAACACAGAAATAAAAACTTTTTCATAATCTTTTTTAAAATTGAACATAATACTGCAATTTTAACGTGATTTTTGATTTTATATTTTAACAAGATTATTTTTAGAATTTAGATTATGTACACTTACTGAGCATTCAAATAGATTATTTATTTTAAAATTATTGAAATATACTCAAAATTTAGGCTTGCATAATGCCTATTTTAATAACAACTAATTGGCTATATATTTTCTGTGATACCAGTAATACCAATGATACTAAATTGCATAAGTTATTGACATTATTATATGTTACATTATTATCATTAGTATCATCAAAAAATATAAGAAAAAATATAATCTTTAAATAAAAAAAACTATCAGTAAAGCAAAAAGAAATACTAAATACAAACACGAATATCAAAACTCGGCAGCAATACGAAAATAAAAAAATATCAAAAGCATTTTTGAGAGGAAAATCGAAGCAAGATGCAATAAATTGTACGTTTTAGTTCAAGTAAGTAATTGAAAATTCGGTGAGAAAGTGAAACATTTCGTGCTCCCTGGGGGATTCGAACCCCCGACCCACTGATTAAGAGTCAGTTGCTCTGGCCAACTGAGCTAAGGGAGCGTTGCAAAATTAAGAAAATTAAATTATTTATAAAAATCTTTTTTAAATTGACTTAATTTTTTTATTTTTGTAATCTTATATTTCTGGAAAGGTGCAGGAGTGGCTTAACTGGCACGCCTGGAAAGCGTGTGTACCGGAAACGGTACCGTGGGTTCGAATCCCACCCTTTCCGCAAGCTTAGTTAAATTTAGATTTCTTAACACGCTCAATGATTTTATGGCTTTCAAGCTCACGTAGTGCATCTTTAGCTATCCAACGAGCAGCTCGTGAAGATGGGAATTGCTCCAATATTTCGATGCACATATTTTTTGCTTTCAGGTATAATTCATAATTTCGTTTACCAATTTCTCGTAATGCCCAATTAACAGCTTTTTTTACAAAATTGCGTTCATCAGTGCAATATTCTTTAATTATCATCAAAGATTTTTCGAAAGGTGTGTTGTCTTTTAGCTTATAATGATGGGATAAGGCTGCGATTAAAGCAAATGCAGCTCTACGAACGAACTCGGCTTCGGATTTTGCCCAAAGCTCAACTTTTTCCCAAGCGTTCGGCATCTTCGAATAAAGTTTCATTGCGGCTTGGTCGCAAATATCCCACGAATTGAAATCTTGCGTCCAACGGTCCATAGTCTCGCTAGTCAGTAGTTTTGGTTCGGCAATTATTATCGCTAATAGGCGTGCTTCGTGAAAACCTGTTTCCCACAGTTGAAATGCTAAATTATGATTTTTCTTGATTTTGCGAGCAATAGGATATAGCTGCTTCATTGATATGCCGAAGGCTTTCTCAACGTTTATACCGAAACGCGCCATCCCAGCTCGATTTTGTTCGTTCTTCATTGATTTTAGCAATTCTAAAACTTCATTTATATCCATATTACACCTTAAATAGTATTTCAAACAAATTATATGAATAATTTACAACTTTTTGTATTTTTGATTGTTATAAAAAGGACTTTTTATGCAACTAATTTTTTTCGACATCGAGACAGTACCGCTCCCATTCGATAGCTTTTCGGATAGTCAGCAAGAGTATTTGCTTCGCAATGCTAAAGATGACGCCGAAATTGAACGACGTAAAAGCGAAATGGGGCTATCCCCATTTACTGCTCGTATTGTTTGCATAGGATTGGCTAAAGCAACAATTATTCAAAAAGATGAAGATTTCTCTGTGGAGAAAAAAGTTGCACTTTGTACGAAGCCAACTGTTAAAAAAGCTCCGAATTGCGTATGTTCAAAAAAGGTAAAAATAAAGATTTTAAAAGTTTCATTGACGATGAAGGTGTTTCATATTATCTTGCTGACGAAAAGTGGATCGTCGAAACTTTTTGGAATAAACTTAAAGAAAATAGCAATTGTACGCTTGTTTCCTTCAACGGAAGGAATTTTGATGCACCGTTTTTAATGCTTCGCTCGGCATTGCTCGGAATAAGACCAACGAGAAACTTGATGGAAGGCACGCGATACATCTACGCAAAGCATATAGATTTGCTCGATGAGCTTACTTATTTCAATGCGTCTTCTTATGCCGCTACGCGTCGCTTTAATTTTGATTTTTACTCGCGAGCTTTTGGTATTCCCTCACCGAAAGGCGAAGGCATCGATGGCTCGAAAGTGCCTGATTATTTTAACGAAGGGAAAATTTACTCAATTGCCAAGTATTGTATGCGCGATGTAATCGCAACTTACGAACTTTTTAAAGTTTGGAACAAATATTTGAATTTCAAAAATGAGTTGTGATTTGCTTGTAAATAACTTATTTTTGAAAGTTTTTTAATAATCATCTTTGGATCAGTCTTGTTATCTAAAAGATACGCATACCTTGCTTCTTTATCTGGTGTAATGCTGGGGTTTGCTTTTCCGCCATTGCCGTTGTTTCTTGTAGCATTCATTGCTTTGGTGCCATTACTTTCAATATTTTATAAACAAACTGATGTTAAGCACAAATACATGTATGTTTACATTACTTTTTTCTTCTATCATACAATTGCAAATTGGTGGATTGCCAGTTTCCAGCGAGAAACCGATCCATTCCTTATGCTAAGCGGTATAGCGCTGTGTTTTTTGCATCCATTTTTCTTCTTAGTTCCTTTTGCAGTGTATTTCCAAATAAAAAAGAAAATTGGGGATACTATTGCGCTTTTTGCTTTTCCATTTGCTTTTCATGCATTTGAATATTTGCACTCGCTCGGCGAGGCGTCATACCCTTGGCTAACACTCGGTTACACTCAAATTAAGAATATATATTGGATTCAGTTTATTGATATAACGGGCATCTGGGGCGCATCGCTGATGATTTTAATTGCAAATGTATTGTTTTTAAAACTATTTGAAGAACTAAAAAAGAAAGGTAAAAGAACTGTTCTCAAAGATTTTTTAGAGAAAAACGCTATAAAATATACAGCTTCGATATTGGCAATTCTTCTTTTACCTTATATTTATGGTTTTTTTGCATTTCAAAAATATGACTATTCAAAGCTACTTAGGCAAAATGAAAAAATTAACATAGCACTTATACAACCCAATATAAACCCTTGGCGAAAATGGGATGGCGACCCGATAGAGCAAATTAAGTTTCATCAAAAACTGCAAGATTCAATCTACAAGGCACTTGGCGGAGCAGTAGATCTCTCTATCTGGAGCGAAACTGCAATTCCAACTGTCGATTTATCAGTCAATTGGGGGCACTTCTACCCGTTTATCACCAACGACTTAAACGAAAAGCAAATCTCCTTGCTAACAGGTTTCACTGAGTATTATGTGTATCCATCGCCAGAGGTTGCACCAGTAACAGCAAGACCGTGGATATTGGATACTACACAACGCTATGAGCCGTTCAATGCTGCATTGTTGCTAAATCCAGCACCTTACGAAATGGATAATCCTCAGATTTATCGCAAATCTCGACTTACTCCGTTTGGCGAGCGATTCCCATACGTGCATCTTATTCCTTTTGCTCAAGGTTGGTTGCGGTGGAGTGTGGGGATTTCAGCTTGGGGCAAGGGCACAAAGCAATATGCTCTCATTATGAGAAACAAAAATAAAACCGCCACCATTGGCTCTGTCATCTGCATCGAGTCCGTTTATCCAGATTTTGTTGCTGTATTTGTTCGCAAAGGTGCGAATATTTTATCTGTTATAACTAACGATGCTTGGTATGATTTCACCTATGGACCTCGTCAGCATTATTTGATTGCTGCCGCTCGTGCAATTGAAACACGCCGCTTTATCGCACGCTGCGCAAATTCAGGTGTAACTGGATTTATTAGCCCGCTCGGTAATTCAATTTCCGAAGCTCCACAATACACTGCAACAGCCATTGCCGCCACAATACCGCTTATCGAAGAGAAAACTTTTTACGTGCGTTTTACAGACTTTCTGCCAATTTTTGCTTGCTTAGCGAGCCTTATTGCATTGATTTTTGCAATTTTCAGAAAGAATAATCACTAAATCTTATTTTTCATAAATTAATTTTTGTAAAGCATTGGAGCAGTTTTGCGAATGCTTCTTTATATCGAAATCCTTAGGTAAACTGGTGTATTTTACAGATAAAATAATATTCTGGCTTGCGATTTTTGGAATAAGGAAAAAATATTTTAGGCTATCTCCTTCGGAAAATTCTCTTGATTGGTAATAATTCGAAAATTCTTTAAATTCGTATATGTTTTCGTTGTAATAGCTGGTAAGAAAATTGATGAAAGCGGCTTTTTCGATGCTTGTGCCAATCTCAGCTGAGTGTTTAACTTGCTTATGCAAGAACTCGCTTGCAATATTATCCACATTACGCGAGAAATCCCCCCAGTAGTATAAGCCGAAAGCTATAAAAATTATTGCAGTAACAAAAATAAAGGCATTCGATTCAAAAATCTTGGTTATGTTTTTTTTCATAAAATAATATCAAACAAAAAAAAATAACAAACGTTAAAATACTTAAAAATAATGTTTAATTGCAAGGTTAAATTTTTATGAGTAACAAAATAGTAACTGTTAATCCCCACAATGGGGAGGTAATCAAGGAATACGTCAAGCATACCTCAGGTGAAATCGAGCGAATCATTTCTAACGCAACAAAACGCCAAATCGAGTGGGCAAGAAAACCATTTCCAGCACGAGCCGAGTTTTTCCTTGCTGTTGCCGATTTGCTTTTGAAGCGGAAAGAGCAATACGCTCGACTTATGGCTGAAGAAATGGGCAAACCTATCAGCCAAGGTATAGCCGAAATAGAAAAATGCGCCCGTGTGTGCCATTACTATGTTGAGAATTCTGAAAAATTCTTAGCAGACAAACCAGTTGAAACAGAAGCTAAAAAATCCTACGTAACATACAATCCACTTGGAATAATTCTCGGCATAATGCCTTGGAATTTCCCTTTCTGGCAAGTTTTCCGTTTTGCAGTGCCAACACTTATGGCTGGGAATGCCGTGCTTATGAAGCATTCGAGCAATGTTATGGGATGTTCGCTTGCAATTGAGTATTTGCTGCTGGATGCAGGTATCCCTGAAAATGTATTCTCTTCCCTTGTCATAAGCGGCGAAGAAGCCGAAGAGCTTATCGGCAATATTAACATTGCAGCTGTTTCTCTAACTGGTAGCACACAGGTTGGGCAACGTGTAACAGCAGTTGCTGGAAAATATATGAAGAAATGTGTTATGGAACTTGGCGGAAGCGATCCATACTTGGTTCTGAAAGATGCCGACATCGATAAAGCCGCCAAAATTTGCGCTGCTGCTCGCCTTATAAATAGTGGGCAGAGTTGCATTGCCGCTAAACGCTTCATAGTCGAAGCCGATGTATATGATGAATTTCTCGAGAAATTCACTCGCGAAATGGCATCTTATAAAATGGGCAATCCGCTCGAAAGCGATACTGCAATCGGTCCGCAAGCGCGTGCTGATTTGCGTGATGAATTGCACAACCTCGTGGAAAAAACCATTGAATTCGGTGGCAAATTACATCTTGGCGGAGAGCTCCCCGAAGGTCCAGGATACTATTATCCTGCAACTATTGTAACAGGAGTTATGCCCGGAATGCCACTATTCGACGAAGAGTCATTCGGTCCGGTGGCGGCTGTAACTCGAGCCGAACGCGAAGATCTGGCAATTTCGCTCTGCAATTTCAGTAAATTTGGGCTTGGTGCAGCTATTTTTACCGAAGATTTAGAAAAAGCCGAGCATTTAGCAAAAAACGTTCTCAATGCTGGAACTGTTTATGTGAACGGGCAGGTTAAAAGCGATCCGCGTTTGCCATTTGGTGGTATTAAGGAATCTGGCTACGGTCGAGAACTCTCCGAAGAAGGTATCAAAGAATTTGTTAATATTAAAACAGTTGTGATTGAATAATCGCTAAATATTTGTTTGCAAAATAAAAAGTGCCACACCAAAAAGGTGTGGCACTTATATTATAAAAAGCTCTGTTAATTTATTTTAAATTAAAAACATCCTTTAAGAATAAAGCAATAGCCGCATTGTAGTAATCACGATTTGATTTTTTTCGGAAGCCGTGTCCTTCGTCTTTTGCGAGCAAATACCAGACTTTACCGCCATTTTTGCGAACTTCAGCTACAATCTGTTCGGCTTCGGATGCTGGCACTCGTGGATCATTCAGCCCTTGAATAACAAACAATGGCTTTGATATTTTGTGGGCATTATTAAGTGGGGATATAGTTTGCAAAAAATGGCGCATATCAGGGTCGCGTTCATCTCCGTATTCCACACGGCGAAGGTCGCGACGGTATTCACTTGTATTCTCAAGGAAAGTTACGAAATTGGAGATACCAACAACATCAATGCCTGCGGCAAGGCGGTCGTTGTAGTGTGTCATCATTGCAAGCACCATATATCCACCATAGGAACCACCGTAAACGCAAATACGCTTTGAGTCGAGTTCGGGTTGCTTCGCAATCCAATCGAGCAATGCGCCGCCATCTTTTACGGAATTTTCGCGCAGGTAGCCATTATCCAAATCTAAGAAAGTTTTGCCATAACCATCGCTACCACGCACATTTGGGGCAATAACAGCTATACCGAGTTCATTCAACAAGAATTGGAAATACGAAGCAAAGCCAGGACGAAATTGCCCTTCTGGTCCGCCGTGGAAGTTTATAACAACTGGGAATGGTCCTTTGCCACGTGGTTTGTAGTAATATGCAGGGATCATACGTTGTTTGCCAGCGACGCTATCATAAGTTGGATATTCAATTAAAACGGGTTCAATAAAGTTTGAGGTGTTCAGTCCGCCAACTTCGCTGTATGTCCAGCGTTCTGCTTTTTGATCTTTGATTGAATATACGTAAACATCGCCTGGGCTGAAAGATGAATTCAGCGTAAAAGCAAATTTTTTGCTATCGGGCGAAAAAGCAATGCCACCGACTTCACCTTTGGGTAAGTTCTTTGGTTCAGCGTATTTAAAGGTTTTGGTGTCCATTATGTATAATTTGCTTGTTCCATTTTCATTGGTGGAAAAAGCTAAGAATTTTCCATCGTTGGAAAGATTAAAGCCTTCGACATCCCAATCGATTTTATAGGATATCGGGGTGATTTTTTTTGAATTTAAATCAATATAGAAAAGCTTTTTGAATTCGCTTCCATCGTTTGAAATAAAGAAAACGCCTTTTTTGTCCTTGGAGAAAGCAGCTTGTCCCATTGCAACTTTTGATTTGTAATCGATTAGCTTTTCGTGTTTTTTGGTTGCAAGATCGAGCAAGTAAACAGTGCTTTCATTGATTGAGATATAGTTGTAAATCAAAGCTTTTTTCATATCAGGCGAAAAATCAAGGAAACTCCACTGCCCTTGAGCTTGAAATATCATCTCGGATTTGCCTGTTGAGAAATCGTAAAGGTAAATGTCGAAATCGCGACCATTGCGTTCGTTCGAAGTGTAAGCGAATTTGCTACCATCGGGCGACCACTGGAAGCTGCCGTAGCGGGATTTGCCATTGGAAAGCATCTTTACGTTGCCGTTACCCTGATTGAAATAATAAATCTGGTATTGTTCGTTGCCACCAATATCTTTGCTGAAAAGGAAGCCTTTATCTTTTGTCGGGCGAGCTGCGATGCCTGCGATTGGTTCTTTGTAGAAGGTAAGCTGAGTGCGTGCACCTCCTGGCTGGGCAACGAAGTGCACTTGTGCTGTTTCGCCGAAACGTGTCAGTATGTAAACACCTTTGCTATCGCTCGACCAATCAGCAAAAGCAGCTGAACGCACGTTTTGGTATTGCTCAAGACGTTCTTTGAGATCTTGCGGTATTTCTGGTATATTTTCGATTACCAAGTTCCCAATTTCAGTGCGTTTTACTTCTTGCGAAAAACTTGCCGAGACGCTAAAGCACAAAATCAGAAGGAAAATTTTTAGTTTTTTCATAGTTACTCCTTTTAAAAAATATCAACTTAATACGTTAATAACACAATTTTGTTTCGATTAAAAGCAATATTAACAAATTTTTATCGTTTAAACTAATTTAAATTGCAGGTATGGAAATGGCTATTGTTCCAGTGTATAATTGCTTTCATCCAGTGATGAAGCAAAAAACAGAAGATGTTCAGGAATTCGGTGATGATATTCGCACTATAGCCCAAAATTTAATTGATACAATGATAGGCACAGGCAACGGAGTTGGGCTTGCCGCTAATCAAATAGGCGAGCGAAAATCAATATTTGTTATAGATAAAAATATAAAAAAAGAAGAGAAACCCGATCCAATTGTTATAATAAATCCAAAAATTTTAGCTTTTTCCGAAGAAACCGAAGAGCAAACGGAAGGCTGCCTAAGTGTGCCAGAGCTTTGGGAAGATGTTGAGCGAGCAAAAGAGATAGAAGTGCTTTATTATGATTTGGATATGAAGGAAATTAAAGTAACTTTTAGTGATTTTATGGCACGAGTTTTTCAGCACGAATATGATCATTTGCAAGGAATACTTTTTTTCGAGCGCATAAGCCCGCTAAGAAAAATGCTCATTAAAAATAAGCTTAAAAAAATAGAAAAAGGGCAAATTTTACCTGACTATCCGATGATTTTGCCAGATGGACGACTTGCCAAGTAATTTACGCTTGCATAAGCTGGGATAATTCCTGCAACTGCTGGTGGGTGTTCACACCTTGTATTTCATTGAAGTTTGCCACCTGAGTTGCAACGACTTTTTTGCCTTCGTTTTTTAGGATTTCAATAATATCTGTAAGATAATACTCTCTTTGAGCGTTATTTTGCTTAATTTTATCGAGGGCTGGGAAGAGAAATTCAGTATTTAGGAAATATATGCCACTGTTAATTTCATTGATAAGCTTTTCGTCTTGAGATGCGTCTTTTTCTTCACGAATGCGTAGGAAATTACCATTTCTGCGGATAATGCGTCCGTAGCCTGCTGGATTGCTTGCAATTGCTGAAAGCACGGAAAGATCCGCCTGTTGATTACGGTGCTCAGCTATAAATTGGGCAAGTGTGCTTGCTTTAATTGCTGGAACATCTCCCGCCAGGATAAGAACGTCTGTGTGCTTGTGCAGCACGGGTTCTACTTGTTTCACAGCGTGCCCAGTGCCGAGCTGTTTGTTTTGCTCTACGAAAATGATTTTATCTAAAGCATTCTTATAATTTTGTGCAACGTAATCTCGAACAAGTTCCTTTTTGTAACCAATGATTAAGTAAAT
>Ga0308418_1001482_pt1 | contig 12387 bp, 8 predicted proteins | sample HotsprSampleR4cd_FD_203517 | JGI IMG/M metagenome (GOLD analysis project Ga0308418, IMG submission 203517) | Hot spring phototrophic mat microbial communities from Mushroom Spring, Yellowstone National Park, Wyoming, United States - 20090729_R4cd ... | reverse complement strand
CACAAACGGGGGAGGAAACCTGCCGCTCCCGAGGTTGCGCCGGGCTTGACCGTACCTTCGTTCCCGCACCCCAACGCAGGATGCGGGCCAGAGGCTCGCGCACCCAGGCAAGCGCACTATGCTCCCAACAAACGGGGGAGGAAACCCGCCGCTTCCGAGGTCGCACCGGGCTTGACCGTACCTTCGTTCCCGCACCCCAACGCAGGATGCGGGCCAGAGGCTTGCGCACCTTGGCAAGCGCACTATGCTCCCACAAACGGGGGAGGACACCCGCCGCTTCCAATGTCGCGCCGGGCTTGACCGTACCTTCGTTCCCGCACCCCAACGCAGGATGCGGGCCAGAGGCTCGCGCACCCAGGCAAGCGCACTATGCTCCCGACAAACGGGGGGAGGAAACCCGCTGCTCCCGAGGTCGCACCGGGCTTGACCGTACCTTCGTTCCCGCACCCCGGCGCAGGATGCGGGCCAGAGGCTTGCGCACCTTGGCAAGCGCACTATGCTCCCACAAACGGGGGAGGAAACCCGCTGCTTCCGAGGTCGCGCCGGGTATAATCAGCGGATCAACAAGGGGTTGGGATGACCAATGTCGGAAGAGATGCAGCATGCCTCTACACGCACTGCGGACAAGTTGCGAATCGCTCCATTCCTCTGCCCTCTCTACTCACTCCTGCCGAGTAGTTCCAAGGTCTGGATCAACAGACTGCACGATCGTACCAGGCCTGAAAGAAGATTGATCAGAGTGAAAACGCCTTCGCCCTGATAATCATCGCGTTCATCTATCTGCGTCATCACCTCTTCTCGGTAAAACGATAGGCTGAGCGCATCCGCATAACGCATTTGGTCACATCTTTGCTGGAGGATAGCGCGACTTTTGCCCATCGGTAATCAAGTGATAACCGTGTGTAATTGTTATTTTTTGCACAATCTCCTATTGAGGCGCTATACTATATCTCGGTGTCAGGTATCAATCGTCTGGCACCCGACGAATGACAATGGCGTCTTTTCGTCGCTCAACGGTTGAGGAGGAATCTTATGAACGACACCTGGCTCGAATTAACGGCAACGACGATCCATCAACGTGACCTGATCCGTGATGCCGAGCGTGAACGATTAGTGCGTATGGCTCAGCGGCTACGCCGCAAACAATCGTGGTGGTACCGCTGGTGGCAGCGCCTGTTACAACTTGTGCGGCGCACAAACGCCTGAATGTAGATTCGGATAGATTACTTCTGTGCCGCGGTGTCCTTGTTACGATGCACGACATACAACAACAGGGCGGGTCGCAGACCCGCCGTCATCATGTGAACTGGCGCACTCGCCCACTGGGTGTGGATTTGTATACCCTCGTTCCGTAGAGTACGGGACGTCCCCCTGCCTTTCGCAAATAGTCATCGGAAGAGGATAGGGCAATACTAGCATTGACAACTCAAGAGGACCTCCAAGTTTTTGTATTGCTTATTCACCTATCTGAATCACCGCCGCGCCACGAATCGCACCCCGCCGCAACGCATGGAGTGCAGTATTCAACTCCGCGAGTGGAAACACCTCAACAGTGGTCTGAACAGGCACCTGCGGGGCGAGCTGGAGAAAGTCTTCACCATCCTCACGAGTAAGGTTGGCAACCGAACGTACCACTCGCTCACCCCAGAGCAAGTCGTAGGGAAAAGCCGGGATCGGACTCATATGAATACCGCCGCAAACCACGACTCCTCCCTTCTCGACGGCTCGCAACGCCTGTGGGACAAGCTCGCCAACCGGTGCAAAGATAATAGCCGCATCAAGAGGGGTTGGTGGCAGATCGGTTGAGTCACCAGCCCAGACTGCGCCTAACTCACGCGCAAAGCGTTGCCCTTCCATATCACCGGGCCTGGTAAACGCAAACACCTGGCGCCCCTGCCAGCGTGCGACCTGTGTTATCAGGTGGGCTGCTGCCCCAAACCCATAGATACCTAATCGTTCACCTTCACCAGCCAGACGCAATGCCCGATAGCCGATCAGACCAGCGCAAAGAAGTGGCGCCACCGCTGTCGCCTGCTCATGCGCCGGGAGTGCGAAACAAAACCGCTGATCAGCTACGGTATACTCGGCAAACCCGCCGGGGCGTGTATAACCGGTAAACTGCGCCTGATCACAGAGATTTTCGCGCCCTTCACGACAAAACCGGCACGAACCACACGTCCAACCCAACCAGGGTACTCCCACTCGTTGCCCGATTGTCCAGCGTGTCACCCGCTCACCCAGCTGTTCGACCGTACCGACAATCTGATGACCGGGGATCAACGGCAACCTCGGTGCCGGCAATTCGCCATCAACAATGTGCAGATCGGTACGGCAAACAGCACATGCCTCAACCCGAATCAACACCTCATCCGGCCCTGGTGTCGGCACAGGGAGATCACGGAGTTCGAGTGGCTGACCGGGTTCGGTTAAGACAATTGCCTGCATAGGGAACCTCCTGAGCAACAGCGACATCTCGATACGTCCACCGTGATGACGAACGATCAGAGTTTATGCGCTGTATGGATACAAATATGTACTAGCGATATACTACAATAAATGTGATGCTCTAACCATCGTATCACGCTCCGACTCCAAAGAAGAGGGAGGGTCCATGTCTCGTCAAACCTCATGCCCTTTCTGCGGTGCGACTCTTCGGCCATCAGCCAGATTTTGTAGTATGTGTGGTAAACGACTTACCAGACCTCGCTTTCGATTGACCTGTGGTAGCCTGCTTATTGGCCTCATCAGCTTTGTTCTACTTTGCAGCGCGCTCAACGTGTTCTTGTCAGGCAGCACAGCGACATCCGGCACATCCCGCCAAGACCGGCCTCAGTCCGCTGCAATGCCAGCATCGAGCAATAGCAGCCTTGTGACCCGATCACAGCCTGCACCAACAACTCAGCCTGCATCTCCCGTGCCAACCATACCGCACAACGATACCGCTATCACCGGCAAGCAATTCCTGGAAGTCCACGTGATCGATGTCGGCCAGGGTGATAGCATTCTAATTCGCACGGCAGAGGGAAAAACAGCGCTCATCGATGGCGGATACGATAACGGTCTGGCGCTCGCTTATCTGCGTGCGCAAGGCATTAACCACATCGACGTGATGGTCGCTTCACATCCACACGCCGATCATATTGGTGGCCTGGTTGAAGTACTGAATGCACTGCCGGTTAGCGGGTTCTGGACATCGGGCGCCTCACACACTACCGGTACATATGAACGATTACTTGATGCAATTGATAGGGCAAAGGTTCCATACCACGAAGTGCAGCGTGGCGATACCATTCCACTTGGTCGGCTAACCTTTGAAGTTTTACACAGCGATCCCAATGCATACGATCTCAACAACACATCAGTTGTTTTGCGCCTGACTTACGGAAATGTCTCATTTCTCTTCACCGGTGATGCCGAACAAGCTGCCGAGCAAGAGATGCTGGCAACAGTGCGTGATCACCTGAAAGCCACTATCCTGAAAGTTGCTCATCATGGATCGTATACCTCTTCAAGCGACCAGTTTCTGGCTGCCGTGCAGCCGGCAATTGCCATCTATTCGGCCGGACGCGACAATAACTACGGCCATCCACACCGCAAGACCATTCAGGCACTGCAGCGAGTTGGCGCTACCGTGTACGGCACTGACGAACACGGGACGATTGTCATCACAACTGACGGCGTCAACTACCAGGTTCACACCCGTTATGATCGTCCACCAACTGCTGATCCGGGATCGCCTCCTCTACCATCCAACCACGCGACCCAAGGAGATCGTGATTGCAGCGATTTTGCGACTCAGGCTGAAGCGCAGGCCTTCTTTCTCGCCAACGGTGGCCCGGCCCGTGATCCACACCGGTTAGATGGCGATAGAGATGGTATCGCTTGCGAAAGTCTCCCCTGATAGGAGAAAGGAGTTGTTTGGATGACAGAAGTTCACTACGAGCAGGGTGTCATTGATCGCTTTGAAGGCGAATACGCGGTGATCCTCGTTGGTGAAGCGCAGCGACCACTTGACGTAGCACGTGCCGCACTCCCACCAACAGCGCGTGAAGGCGACTGGCTGCGCATTCAATTCGTAGACCATCAGGTAACAGCCATTGAACTCGACCCCGAGTCGACTGCCGCTGCCCGTCGTCGTGTTCAGGCCAAGTTAGAACGGCTACGCCGGGGAGAGCACTTGCAGCGGGGGGAATAAGAGTCTATCTGAATACCCCAACGGCACGCCAGGCGATCAAGCCACCGGCAACAGTGGCCCCCCTTCGCGAAAGCAATCATCCGCCGTGGATGTGGTGCACCAGTCTGTCGCGTTCCACGCCGCCCACTAACTGCCGGTACGGAGGACAGAACCGCTGGCGTCGGCGCAGCAGCGATCCGGCATGTGTGGACGACTGCCGCCAAACCGATAGGTGTTCACAGAGAAGGGCAGGAGCGGTTCCAGCACGGCCACCGATCGTCCGCAATACGACAGCCAGTCGTCGTGGTCGTAGTGATTGGAGCGCAGCGGCGCTGTATCCGTACATCTATCAGGTTTCATCCGCCGTACCGTGAGACGATGATTATGAGATAGGCTCGCAGTGTTGAAATTGCGCTCAAGGCGTTTCCAGTGTTGCTGCTACCGATGTTTGCCCGTCAGCAACCATCATTGTCTGTATCTGCACGCAGTAGCCGATATATTTCCTTTTACCATTGATTTGTTACCAAAATTTACCCGCCTGGCTTATGGAGTGTTTGGCTCATTGTATTGGGGGTGTGGCTTACTGCTGCCGATTGTCTTAGTCAGGCGGGCTGTTGCGTCGTTGTCACTCTGCGCATCCAATGAGAGGGGGGAGCGTGCGCCAGAAACTTGAGCATGGATCACGCACTCAGCGCCGTAGCGTATGCCTGGGTGCGCTGGCCTCTGGCCCGCGTGACGCAAGGCGTGAGTAGCACTATTGTACGTCTCTCGAATCGCCAATGCCTGTCACTCCTCCGCAAGCAGGAGGACGAGGGGGTTCGCAAGCAGGGGGCCTGGAGAGTGCTGCAAGCATGGGATCTGAAAGTGAAGGTATGACGATATACGAATGAGCCAACCGATGAGGAGTAACATGAGTAGTAATCATACACCGTGTACGCAGGCCAAAGGCCTGCGTACCCAGGAGAACCGTGTAGGTCGGAAAGAATTGGCAGCAAGTGTGTGATGGCGCGTTCATCTGATCGATAGTACTACGAAATACTGATCAGCAGCCAGACAAATATACCGATCAGGCCAATTGTACCGACGATCTTTACGAGTACACTGATCAGTTTGACAAGAGCCTCGACCAGTACGCTGAACAACCAGTATCCTACTCGAAGTAAGATTGCGGCAACGACAATTATCAAGAGAGTCTTGAAGTCCAGGACTTTATCCCTTCTGACTTTCTTCTATAGGCTATTTGCCTGCTTGCAGCATACCAAAACCGTTCGCAACCAGAGTGAGAGGTTTCCTGCGTTCCGATAGTCCCTATCTCACAAAAGAAAGCAAGATTATCTCACCCGAACCTCACAATTTATTGTTGGACTAAGCACTGTTCATAGAAGGATAGACAGTTGTCAAAAATGAGGTATAGTAGGCTTATGTACAAGCTACAAATGCGTAGGGGTTCCGTTGCAGCTAAGCTGTACGTTTACTCCGCGTGTAAGTAAACAGAGGAGAGACAAGATGCCGGAGGACGTTGCTGCACCAATTCATTCAATGCCGCTTATCCTGTGCACAACGGATGTAGAGGCTAGTGTAGTGAATAAGTTTAACGATACCCATTTTGCTTTCCCAGAGACTGACTGTGCCTGCCCATACGAACCTGTTCCTCTGCAAGCAGGTATCAACATCGATCCGATGGCTACCTACACGCTGCCCGCACTCTATACTGCTCCTCTTTCAGAAGACTGGACTCTGGCATTTAATCCGCAGGGCGACGCTGGTGTGATCGTCCTTGATCAGACCGCATGGCAACTTCTTCACCGGTTTCATCAACCCAAGCGATTGTTTGATGCCGTTTATGAAGGCGATAATGCGCTCATGGTGCAGCAAGGCATACTTCGTCTGGCTAAATTACAATTGGTGCAGTCTGTTGATCGCCTATCAGCTATGCGACGTGTGCCATCGCAGACGTTAACTGCCTGGCTACACATAACGAATGCGTGCAATCTGCGCTGCGACTACTGCTTCCTCAAGAAGACATCTGAGGCAATGGATGAGATGCGTGGTCGGCAGGCGGTTGATGCCGTGATCCGTTCTGCGGTGGCAAACCAGTTTCGGCGAGTAAAGTTGAAATATGCAGGTGGAGAGGCAACGCTCAACCTTCCTTTAGTTATTACGCTTCACCAGTACGCACGCGACAGCGCAGCACGGCACAATCTGACTCTCGATGGTGTTATACTCAGCAATGGCGTTGCCCTCAGTGACCACCAGATTCGTCAGATCCGCGACAACGACTTGCGCTTGATGATCTCACTTGACGGTATCGGTGACCTACACGATAGCCAGCGGCGGTTCGTCAACGGTCGCGGTTCGTTTGCCCGTGTCGTACAAACACTCGACCGACTGGCACAGCACGGTGTGACACCGTCGCTCTCCATTACTCTGTCGCGTCGTAATCTTGCAGGGCTACCTGAAACCGTCGCGTATGCACTGAATCGAGGATTACCGTTTTCGCTGAACTTTTATCGTGCAAATGACTATGCTGCCGCATACACCGACCTTGCGTTTGGCGAGGAGGAGATCATTGCGGCGATGAAAGCAGCCTTTGCGGTCATCGAACAGCGTATGCCGCCGTACCGTTTCTTCGGCTCATTGCTTGATCTTGTGCGGTTCGATGCCCCTCATGACCATACCTGTGGAGTCGGCAATTCGTATATGGTTATTGACCAACGTGGAAGGGTAGCAAAGTGTCACATGGCGATTGAGCAGACGATTACCGATGTTGATGCGCCTGATCCACTGCGTCTAATTCGTGAGGATACTAAAGGCATTCAATACATTCCGGTTGATGAAAAAGAAGGATGTCGGACGTGTACGTGGCGCTACTGGTGCGCTGGCGGCTGTCCGGCGCTGACGTATCGTGTAACGGGTCGCTTCGATATCAAGTCGCCGAACTGCCGCATCTATCAGGCCCTCTTTCCAGAAGTGCTACGGTTGGAGGGATTGCGTTTGCTACGGTATGCGGGTGGACAGCCGAATACGCTGCTGCCATGCTCATAGAGCAGTCATATTCGGCTCCAGATTTGACTCCGTTGCAAAAGTGTACCGCAGCGACGCTGGGAGTACAACGCTTTCCAAATCACTCTCCACGTTCGCTGCGGTGAAATAGGTAATGTTGTAGGCAATCAGAAGTGATGCTATTCGATCAGTAGCGCACAACGTTCGAGGAGATCGCGCATCGCCGACTTGCCTACCGGATAATCATGCTCAAAAGTGCGTACTGCCTGCGCAACGATGTCTAATTCTTCGGCGTTCAAATCCTTCAACCGGTTATACACACTGTTTTGTCCACGCAACCCACCGGGATCGCTGAGTGTGTGATGGGGGTCACTACCCATGTATACCCGATCATACTCAAATGCCAGCGCATAATAACGGATCGCATAGCGCAAGCAATCATCGACCGTCCGAAAATCTACCTTGCTGTCTTCAACGAACAACTTGGCAAGTCTGAGATGTTCATCTTCAATACGCTTCAAGTTATCCTTCAAGTTTTCCTCCGACCGGTTGCGACGATAATGAGCGAAGAGGTGGTGCCCGATCAACATATGGATGCGTGCAAGTTCGTTGAATACTTGGGGATGATAGATGTTCGGGTCTTTGGAATTCGGTAGCCTTTCACCAGTGATCAGGTAGTTAGAGGGGATTGCTTCACGTGCTTCACGCAGACCCTTCTCGATGATGTCCGGTCGTTCTCCATGAAAGCCTGCATAGGCCATATTGACTCCGGCAACAACTTGACGGAATGAATTTCTTTGGTCACGTGCAAGGCGGATGGCGCTTTCTAGTGTCTCCACACTCTGATCCAACAGTGCGCCGCGGTCTTCTTCCAACAACGAAGGATGACCGCACTTTATTGCGATGAGACGGCGCAGCGCATCTCCTTCTTCAATCAACGACTCGATCAGGCGTGAACGATCATCCATCTCTTCGAAAAGTTTACGGGCATCTTTCGCATATTGGTGTGCTTGCCGTAAGAGCTGAATGCGTTGATCAGGGTCGTCATCGTGCTTAACCGATCGATTCAGTATTTCAGCAAGGTTACGCAGCGCTAGTCCCTGTCCAAATCGGTACTCGACCGCCTGGAATAATCGCAGTGCACGCTCGGCATTGGCCTGTGCCAACGTGGAATTGCCAGCATTGATGAGAACGAGCGAGAGGGTAGCGTAACTTAGGCCGATCAATGCCCGTGCACCCAGTTTCTTGCGGATCGCAAGGCTTTCCTTAACCAGCCTCTGGCCGTCGGTAAAGCTTCCCTCCTCACTCTCAGCAAAACCAAGGTTGTTTAATGTCCAGGCTAGACAAATCGGTACATCAACCTGCCGCCAACGAGCAGCGGCAAGACGGTATTCTTTGATTGCCGAACGTATCTGCCCGCGCACCCGCAACCCGAATCCACTTGCATGGTGTGCCAGCGCCAGCAGACTTCTGGCAAGCCAGCGTTTCGCTTCAGAAACGTCCGGCGATGTATCGATTGCTTCCAGGATTTGTTTCGCAGAATCCAGCAGGTGATCGGCGTGCGTAAGGTCCTGCTCCTCTTTGCTGGCACGTCCAAGCCGCGCCAGTGCTTCCCAGATATTGAGCGCTGCTTCGGTTGTCCTGCCAGCGGTTTGCAGTGTATGCGGCTCTTCCTTACGCAGGAGCTGCGCACGTTGAATGACGCCAACGTAATTGTTCTCTGTATACAGGCGTACAATCGGGCGAAGTGCAGCAACACCCAGGGCAACTTCACGTTCCAGACCATCAATGAACGATTGCTGTCCTAATGGATCGCGCTCGTTGAGAAATACCAGCAACTCTGCCTGGAGCTGAATGTCGAGTATGGTGTTACCAGTGAAAGTTGTGTAGAAGCTCATGCGGCAGTACTCTTTAAACCCTTCGAGCACATCAAGTCGCAGGATGTAGTACATGCGCTCGACCAGTAAACGATGCTTTTCTTGTTGAACACTAGTGATGCGCACGTGATCGAGGCTTGGTGTCTCCTCGACTGAGTGGTACTCCTGTTCAATTGGCGCGTACAGGTCGTCGAGTTGTTTGTTGTACTTTTCAATCTGATTCTCGTACCACTTAATGATTGTTTCGTTAACGCGCTCAGCTTCAGGTGCGTCGCCTGGTGCACTATAAATCTGCCGCGCCAGGATAGCATACATCTCGTCGTGCAGGAAGTAACGACCATCGCGTACCTTAACAAACGACAGGCGCTTAACAGGCTCGAGTCGATCACGTGCTTCCTCAACTGAAATCTTGAGCAGATGCGCCAGCAATTCTTCATCAACACCTTTTGGTACTCGCCCCAGCATAGGGAGCATATCACGGATGCCTTTAGTGTCCATCATACGCTTGACGATCTGCCGCTCGAGTTCCTCTTGTGCACGCGCAGGATCGGTATCGACATCGAGGATGTCTGGTATTTGCCCGAATCCGGAAATGCTGATGTAATCGGCCAAAAGTGCAAGCATAATCGGCGCACCGCCGGAGTAGCGGTACACCCGCTCCCTGTCCTGCGGTTCCAGCGCGCGCAGCGTATTCGCAACCGCTTCCTCACCCGCTTGTTCGGCGGCTCGCGCCACTGCGTCCAAATATTCGTTTGTTTCCTCTAGGGTGAACGGTCCTACTTCGATACGTGTTAGACGAATTGCCGGATGGTTCTCAAGGTCTGGGAAGAGATGGCGAATCTGGTTGCGCCCGGCGACTAGAACGGTAACGTTCCCCCAGTCGGGTAAGGTCTCGACCAGCCATTGCCAGGCTGCGGCTACCTGAAACGGCGGACGTTGCTCAGTTGCGCCGTAGGTGATGCGTTCAGCCGTATCAAGCGCAATCACGACCCGCTGCGACTGCGAGAAACGGTTGAAGTCGGTGATGAATGCTTGCAATGTCTCCTGGGTTGCTTCGGCAATCGCACGCACATCCTCCGAGATCTGCGCTTTGTACTGCTGCGCACGTTTTTCCTCAAAGGTGCGGAAGTGACCACTATTGGCAACATTCAGTGAGGCGTAGATCGCACTGGCAAGCGCTAGACTACTGTGATACTGCATGTCGTACAGATCAACTACCTGCTGTGCCAGGAAAAGTCCGGGTTTGCGTCGCTTGAACGTATCGTTCAAAATGCGCGTTTTGCCGATACCACCCTTACCATAGAGGACAATAATAGATGCTCCCGAAGTACTAGAGATCGCCGTATCAATCTGTTTAAGTATCGCCTCCCGTCCAACCAGGTCAGGAGTTGCCCATGCGCCGGTATAACGCTCAAGTTCATGCTCACTCATAGCAAAGTCCTCTTTGTCGTTCAGGCGAATGAGACAGAATGACCGACATCTTCCGCTAGCACCCTACGATGGTATTCGGCGCGCTGTTCGAGGTACTGCCTACTGTTCGGATACCTTTTCGCCCAGTCTTCGTACAGATTTGCAGCCCGTGCGTGCAAGCGTTGCCAGACTTCTCGCTTTTGCAATTTCAGAAGCTGTTCAAGAACAGTACGCACTGCTTCGTCGAGGACGTACCTTGTATCTTGCCAGCGTCCCAGGTTCGTTTCAAGCAGAAGATCTCGCAAGCCACGCATAGCTGTACTCGTGTATTCTAGTCCCTCCGGTTTCGTATTACGCAGTTCCGCTAGAAAGTAAGGCATCTCATGTTCACGAAACCCATCCTTGAGCACACACAGCGCATTGAGTACTTCTCGCAACTTGTCGCGCCATTGCGCGGGTATCACTTCTAACAAGCGGCTTGCTACATCCTCTAGCACTTTGTCATCAATGGTCGCGCTATTGATTGCTTGTTCGAGATCATCACCCTTCGATAATCTGTCGCGCACCTGATGCACGAATGCTCTGGCAAGCAACTCATTCGTCAGCGGATACCCACCACCTAGGTTGATCACTTTCTTTGCTAGTTGTTCGATCGCTTCGTCGGAAAGATTGGCAGTCACAGATATATCACGAAGTGATCTTCGTATCTGCTCGGCAACCTGTTCAAGCGAGAAAGGAGTGAGCGATTGGTCTTCACGTTCGATGCGCAGATAAGGGGATTTCCAGAGATATGGACGGCCACGGCCTGTCATAATGATTAAAACACGTGGTAACGCTGCCAACGCGGCGAGTAGGTAGCGTTCCAGATCATCGAGGAAGCTTCTGTTTGCTTCGAACACCGAGTCTAGAATCAGGCAGATTATCAGGTCTCGTTCTGACTCCAGCTTCTTTCTGACATCCTGTGCCAGCCACGCGGAGAGATCGCGCAATGAAGCGTAAGGTGTGCGAACAATGTCAAGTTGTTTTGCGACCCAGGCAAGTAGATTCTGTAGCAAGTGTTCGTAGTGTTGCTCATCACCGCTTGCGATCTGAGATATATCATTGTTGGGGATATACCATTCTCGTTCACCTTTTTGCAATCTTTCAGGGGGCGGTGTAAGACTGATTAAGAACGATACGATGCGATAATTTTGTATCGGAGTGGAGGCTATAGCAGAGCGATGGAGATGAAGCACTAACCAGCTTTTACCTAATCCACGTTCACTATGAAACACAATTACCTGCCTCTGTTCAGCATTTCCGCATGCGATGTTTTGGAGCGCGCTAGTTACTGTTTTGATCTCTTTCTCACGATTAACAAAGAGATCGGGGTAGTATCCTGGCGGATCGATTAGTGTCATATTCGTTCTACCCTTTACTCAGCGGTTATTAGGCGCAGCTTACGCCTGCGTTTCTCCATATCGAATATAGTCATCCTCAAACGCAAGACACTAGTGATTGCAGATGCTGCGTCTTGTGAAGTAGATACCATTCAATGGCGTAGTGAATATCCTCCTCATCAAGCTGCCCGCTTTTGTTTAGCCGCGTTGCGTAATGTAGCATTGCTTTTCGAGTTACCTGGAGTACCACGCGTGGTAGAGGTGGTAGATTGGCTACAATTCGATGTTCAACATTGTTCAGTGCCGGTGTGCTAATAGCATCGAGCGAATCAAAATATCCTTCAGAAGCAGCGAAAATGCGCTTTCGCAGCATACTCACTAGTAAATCGTGGTTCCAGGTGATGTGTACTATTCGTATGGGAATAGCATGGTGGTGAAGGTATTCAGTTATAGCGGATTCTAGCGAATCGGGGATGAATAGTTTGATAAAGGTTTTCGATTTAGCCCACGTTTCAGAGCGATCAAATAGCTCGAAAGCCCATGG
>Ga0308418_1001477_pt1 | contig 12402 bp, 11 predicted proteins | sample HotsprSampleR4cd_FD_203517 | JGI IMG/M metagenome (GOLD analysis project Ga0308418, IMG submission 203517) | Hot spring phototrophic mat microbial communities from Mushroom Spring, Yellowstone National Park, Wyoming, United States - 20090729_R4cd ... | reverse complement strand
AAATCCTTATAAAAAAACTTAAAAAATTAGTTGGCAATCTAGGAGAAATTGAAATTATCCTTTTTGAACCACCCCAGTTTACCGATGAAAAAAACTTTTATCTTTTAAAGCTAAAAGAAGAAGCAAAAAAAGTGTTAAAGAAAAATATAAAAACCATTGTCAAACACGGCGGATCAGATATCCGTCATTTTAACCAAGTGGGATGTCAGGGAGTGACTTTTGGCCCAATTGGAGGAGATCTTCATGGTGATAATGAGTGGGTTGATGTGAGAAGCCTTAAAAAATATTTTGAGATTCTTTTGGGGTTTCTTAAGCACCAGGATTAAATTAGATTGCAAAATAAAACCGGTTAATTATATACCTAACTAACTCAGGTTTTTAAATTTTATTATTTTATTGTCATTCCCGCGAAAGCGGGAATCTATACAATTATCCTTTATACCTTAAAAAGCGGTTAAAATTTTATAGATTCCTGCTCGAAGCCAGGAATGACATTTTATAGATTTCTGAACAAGCCCGCCCTCCGATTCAGAGAGCAAGGAATGACATAAAGTTGTAAATTCAAGTAATAAGTGGGATAGATTCAACTTCCTCTTGCAATTCTTTAATTTTTTTGTTATTTTAATTTAATAAATGTTACAATTGTTAAACTTTTTGATAAAAAAATGGAAGAAATGTATTTTTTGGTTGACTTAATTTATTACCAAAACCCTTGGTTAAAAGAATTGGGGACTTTTCCTCGAGAAAAGTTTTTGCGAAAAAGAGATTTTTATTATCAATTTAAAAAATTGGTCTTTGAGACAAAACAAATTTCTGCTTTAACCGGTGTTCGACGGGTGGGGAAAACAGTGATTATAAAACAACTTTTAGCTGAAATTTTAGAAACAAAAACCACTCCGCCTTTTTATTTTTCTTTTGATCAAGAGATTATTTTTAAGGTAAAAGAAAGCCCTCTTTCTTTAGTGATTGATTTTTATTTGAAAAATATTTTAAAAAAACCTCCGCATCAAATTAAACAACCCGTTTATCTTTTTTTTGATGAAATTCAATTGGTTCCTTTTTGGCAAGATATTTTAAAAAGATATTACGACTTAAATCAAAATTTTAAGTTTATTGTTTCTGGTTCTTCAAGTCTTTTTTTAAAAGAAGAATCCAAAGAAAGTTTAGCCGGCAGAATCATTGAAATGACCCTTCCGCCTTTAACTTTTTTGGAATACCAAAAATTGAAAAAAAGTAATTTAGAAAATCCAGTTTTTGACTTTGAAGATTACTTAAAATACGGTGGTTTTTTTGAGTTAATTGAATTGTCTTTTTTTGATAAGAAAAAAGAGTTTTTAAATGAATGGATTTTGGGTAAAGTTTTAGAAAGAGATTTACCCTTGATGTTTAAAGTTTTTGATCAAAGAATTTTTCGGATTCTTTTTAATATTTTCTTACAAACTACCTCGCAGGTTATTTTTTTAAATAAAATTGCGGCTGAACTTGGGGTATCAACAACAACGATTGGTAATTATCTTAATTTTTTGGAAAAATCATTGCTTTTAAAAACCTCATTTAATTTAGCTGGTAGTTTTGTTCGTCGAGAAAGAAGACTAAGAAAAGTTTATCCGGCCTCACCCAATTTTATTTCGATTTTACCTAATTTTTCCTTACCATCAATGGCGGAAACTTATGTTTTTAATTTTTTTTACCAAATCCTTAAAAAAGAAATTTTCTTTTTTAAAAAGCGTTCTTTGGAGATTGATTTTATTGATCCGGTTGATAAAATTTTAATTGAAGCAAAGTATCAAAATAAAATTCACAAAGACGATTATAAAAATTTATTACTTTTGATGAAAAAAAATAAATACGCTAAAGCTTTTCTTTTAACTAAAGATACTCAAGGAAAAGAAATTATCGACGAAAAAGAGATAGTCCTTTTGCCTATTTATCAATTGGAAAGTTTTTTTATGAAAAAATAAAAATTTGTTTACTTCTTTAAAATTTTCCCCATGCTATAATTTCAATTATGACCAAAACTCAAATTATCAACTTTTTTTCTGATTTTGTCAAAATTCAATCCGTCTCAAATGAAAAAAATCGTTTTTCAGAGATTGAAAAAGCGGTTTCTTTTTTAAAAAATTTTCTTTTAATTTTGGGTTTTTCGGTTAAGATTTTAGAAAAAGAAAAAGCTCCACCTTTGATTTTGGCGACTTTAATTAAAGATGAAAAAGCAAAAACAATTGGGATTTATGGTCATTATGATGTTCAACCAGAAGATCCAGTCTCTGAGTGGGAAACTGCTCCTTTTTTACTGACGGAAAAAAAGGGTAAATTTTTTGGTCGTGGGGCGGCTGATAACAAGGGTCATATTGTCCAAAATCTTTTTGCCATCAAAAGTCTAATTGAAGCAAAAAAGCTAAAAAACAACATTGTCTTTATTTTAGAAGGCGAAGAAGAAGTAGGTAGTGTCCATTTCGAAGATTATGTAAAAGAGGCAAAAGATGTTTTATCAAAGGTGGATGTTTTTTACCTAACCGACACCGGGATGCATCAAAAAAATATACCGCAGATTTTTTATGGGTTACGGGGAATTGCCTATTTTGAACTGATAGTAAAAATCGGCAAGCGTGATTTACACTCAGGCGTTTATGGGAATCGGGTTTATAATCCGATTAATGTTTTGGCTCACTTGATTGCTAAAATTAAAGATATAAAAACCGGCAAAATCTTAATCCCAAAGTTTTACGAAAAAGTAAGAAAAATTGAAAAAGAGGAACTTTTGCTTTTGAAAAAAACTTTAAAATCGAATAAAGAAGAAAAAAAAGAAGCCGGAGTTTTTGGATTAACAGAGATTGAGGGATTTTCTTCTTTATCATCAAAAATTTTTCCTTCTTTTGACTGTCATGGGATAATTTCTGGTTTTATCGGCGAGGGTCAAAAAACGGTTATTCCCAAAGAAGCAACGGTGAAGTTTTCTTTTCGTTTGGTTGAACATCAGGATCCAAAAGAGATTGAAGCGCAAGTTTTTGACTTTGTTAAAGAAAATCTTCCCAAAGAAGTCAAGTGGGAGTTAAAATGTCTATCAAAATCCGCACCATTTTATACTGACGTTAAAAATGAATGGGTAAAAAAGACAGCTAAAATTTTAAAAGATATTTTTGGGAATGAAGTCGTTCTTAATCGCAGTGGTGGTTCAATCCCAGCCGCAGAGATTTTTCAACGTCTGTATAAAAAACCAATTATTTTAACCGGCTTTACTTTACCCGATGATAATATTCACGCACCCAATGAAAATTTTGATAGTGAGATGTTTTTTTTGGGGATAAAGGCTTTAGAAAGAATTTATAGTTTTTAAAGTGAATTTATTACCTCAATAATTCTTTTTGTTTCAGCTTTTGTTTTTAAAGCCTTAATACAAATCCCAATTAAACTTTTTGGATTTTTTTGCCATAAATCCTTATTTTCTTCAATGATTTTTTTAATTTCCTGTTTTAATTCTTCATCAGATAAAGATTTTGGTAGGTAGGGGAGAATAATATTTAGTTCTTCATTAGTCTTTGATTTTAGATCTTCCCTTTTGGCTTTAATTGCTGCTTCTTTTGCTTCTTCAAGTTCCTGCTTGATTTTCTGAAGGATTAATAAGGCTTCCTCATCGGTTAGTTCTTTTTGTTTATCAATCTCTTCTTTTTGGATTCTTGAAAGGACGAAGCGAAGAATGGAAACTTTTTTTTCATTTTTTTCTTTTAAGGCTGAAAGCAAATCATTTTTGAGTTGGTTTTTGAGCATATAATTAAGAATTATACTTATTTTATTTTAATTTGCAATCTTTATTTTTTTTTATCTTTATATTAAAGATTCTATTTTTTCTCAATCGGTGTTAAGATAGAATTTTATTATTAAAACAATCTAAAAATAAACAAAAATTCTGTTTTTGATGCGACCGCTTTCAAGATAGAATAATTTTATTTTACCGTCACGCTTTTGGCTAAATTTCTCGGTTTGTCAGGATCAAGCCCCCGGGCTAAAGTTAGATAATATCCCAAAAGTTGAGCAAAAACAACATTGGGAATAGTGGTGGCATCGGCACAATCTTCAATTTGAAAAAATTGATTATAAACGGGATTATTTTTTGAGGAAATACCAATAACATAAGCGCCACGAGCAGAGACTTCATAAGAAGAAGACAAAGTATCTTCATAAGTTTCATCAACTGGATTATAAACAATTACCGGCGTTTCTTTTTCAATTAAAGCAATAACTCCATGTTTTAACTCCCCAGCAGGAAAACCTTCGGCATGAATATACGACGACTCTTTAATTTTTAAAGCTGATTCCAATGCCACCGGATAAGAAACACCACGACCTAAAATAAAAATATGCTCTTTGCTTTTTAGAAAGGAAGCTAATTTTTTTATTTTTTCACGTTCGTTTATTATTTTTTCAACTTCTTTGACTGCTTTTTTCAAATTTTCTTGGCCTTTTTTAAAAGTACCATTTAAAATATGAGCTAAAAGATACAAAAAAGCCAGTTTTGCCGTAAATGATTTTGTTGATAAAACACATTTTTCCGGCCCAGCCAAAAGTAAAAGTTTTTCATCGGCAAGGCGATACAAAGTTGATCCCAAAACATTGGTTAAGGCTAATGTTTTGGCTTTTTTTTCCTTGGCTTTTTTGATTGATGAGATAACATCAATTGTTTCACCCGATTGAGATAAAGGAATAACTAAAGAAGTTTCTTTTAAAAAATCAACCAAGTAAGAAAATTCCGAAGCCACAGCTGCATTGATATGACGCTTGGCGATTTTTGAGAAAAAATAAGTGCCGGTAAGTGAAGCATAATAGGCGCTACCACAACCAATAAAGTAACTACCATATGATTTTTTAATTAAATTAGCCGCTTTTTTAAGATTTTGTTCTTGAGTGTCAACAATTGTCTTTAAGACTTTTGGCTGTTCGTTTATTTCTTTAATCATAAAATGTTTATAACCTCCAAGAAGTGTATCTTCAACTTTATAATTGAGGTTAATGAAGTTGATTTTTTTTGGTTTTCCATTTTTGTCAAAAAGAGAAAGATTTTTTTCTTTAATCACAAGAATTTCGCCATCGTCAAGAAAATAAACTTTATTGGTATAAGGGGCTAAAGCCGAAGCGTCTGAAGCTAAAAATATTCCATCGTGATTTTTCCCCACAACAATAGGTGAACTATTTTTAAAGGCATAAAACTCACTTTCGTTTAAAAAATAAAAAATAACCGCGTTTAATCCTTGGATTTTTTTGATAATTTCTTTGATTATTTTTAAACGATTGTTCGTTTTTTTTCTTAATTCTTCGGCTAAATGCGGTAAAACTTCGGTGTCGGTATCGGAAGTAAAAATATGACCCTTTTTGATAAGTTCTTGTTTTAATTGATTAAAGTTTTCAATAATCCCATTGTGAACTACAAATATTTGTTTTTGATAGTCAAAATGGGGATGGGTATTTTTTTCAAAAACACCGCCATGAGTCGCCCAGCGGGTATGACCAAACCCTTCAGTGCTAAAAATTGGTGCTAATTTTTCTTCTTTTATTTTTCCAACTTGACGTTTAAGATAAAAGGCGTTGTTATTTTTTTTAACTAAAATTCCCCACGAGTCATAACCGCGATATTCAAGCGATTTTAAGCCCGATAAAATTAAATTGGCAACATCAGTTTTTTTCCCTTGATAGGCAAAAATGCCACACATATGATAAAAAAATCAAATATCAAATATTAAAAATCAAAAATTAAATTAAGAAATTACATTGTTTTTGCTTTTTCGATTTCCGAAATAAAGCCTTCTTTGCCGCGAGCGCCAACAAATTGATGGATGACCTTTCCATCTTTAAAGATTAAAAACGTTGGGATAGAAAAAATATTATATTGAGAAGCTAAATCTGGATTTTCATCGACATTAACTTTGACAAATTTAACTTCTTTTACTTCATTGGCTAATTCTTCAATAATTGGAGAAGTCATTTTGCAAGGACCACACCAATCAGCGTAAAAATCAACAAAGACCAAATCTTTTTGATTTAAAACCTCATTTTGAAATTGATCGGCATTGATTTTTAACATAGATGATTAGATAAAAATTATAACTTTTTAAATATAGAGGATAATTTTGGGGGTGTCAAGGGGAAAAATTAAATATTCAAAGTTAAAGATATGAATGATACGAATGAATATGCGAATGATGCGAATATAAAATAGAGATAAATAGAGATAAGTAGAGATAAATGGAGATTAGGAGAGATTTTTTTAAGAAAGATTTTTATTTTGTGGAGACGCACTGATGGGCGTTTTTGTTAAAGTTAAAATTATGTAGATTCCTGATCAATCCCATCCTCAGATTCGGAGGACAAAGAATGACAAAATGCGCTCTTTGTCATTCCCGCGAAAGCGGGAATCTATATAATTTGACAATACAATTTTATAGATTCCTGATTAAATCAGGAATGACAGTTATTATAGATTTTGGGTTTTATTTGCTGGTTTTTAAAAAATATGTTATCATTTTTTATTATGACTATCCAAGATCGTTTAAACCTTATCAAACAAGTTGGGGAAGAGATTGTGACGGAAGAGGAGTTAAAAAAGCTTTTGGAAAGTGGGGAAGAGCTTATCGCTTATGATGGTTTTGAGCCTTCAGGGCAGATGCATATAGCCCAGGGAATTTTGCGGGCAATTAATGTTAACAAGATGATAAAAGCTGGAGTTAGATTTAAGATGTTAGTGGCTGACTGGCATGCAATGGCCAATAACAAAATGGATGGAGATTTGGAAAAAATTAAAACTGTTGGCCGATATTTTATTGAAGTTTGGAAGGCATCAGGAATGGATTTGTCAAAAGTTGAGTTTGTTTGGTCGTCAGATTTAGTTAAAGATCCAGAATATTGGAGGTTAGTGATTCAGGTTGGTCGCTCCAATGCTCTTCGCCGCTTTATAAGAACCGCTGAAATCATGGGCCGGCAAGAGTCACTTGATAATTTAACTGGTGCGATGATTATTTACTCTTGTATGCAAGCAGCTGATATTTTTTATTTGGGAGCAAAAATCTGTCAGCTTGGGATGGATCAGCGAAAAGTGAATATGTTGGCTCGTGAGATTGGGCCGATTTTGGGGTTTTGGAAGCCAGTGGTTGTTTCTCACCATATGCTTATGGGATTAAATGTCAAAACTCAAATGCCAAATATCAAAAATACAACTCAAAACGAAAAACTGAAAAGGACAATTGAGCTTAAAATGTCAAAATCAATTCCAGACTCCGCCATTTTTATGACCGACACCACAGAAGATATCAAAAGAAAGATCAATAAAGCCTACTGTCCCGAAGGATTAGTTGAAGACAATCCAATTTTAGAATACTATAAATACATTATTTTTGAAAGTTTAGACCGACTAGGCGTTGATAAAATTGTAATTTATCGTCCGCAAAAATTTGGTGGTGATATCTCTTTTTCTAATTATGAGGAAATAGAAAAAAAATTTGCCAACAAAGAAATTCACCCAGCAGATTTAAAAGCAAGTTTAGCTTCATATTTAGATAAACTAATTGAGCCGGTAAGAAAACATTTTGAGGAGAATGAAGAAGCAAAAAAATTGTCAGAGAAAGTGAAAAGCTTTCAGGTGACGAGGTGAAAAAGTTATAAAGATACGAATGATGCGAATAAAATATGCAAATTACGCGAATTATGCGAATGATAAATGTGTAAATGTAGTGTAAACATAGTGTAAAAAGTAGTGTAAAAATTGTTTAAAATTTGTGTAAACGTTGTGTTAAACTGATGTAAATTAAGTCTGAGTTAGCGAATCGCGTTTGACGCCGTAAATATTGTGTAAAAGTTAACAGATTTAATACAGTAGATATTTTCTAAAAGATATTTAAAAAATTATCGAAGTTAATAATGGCAAGAAATTAAAGCCCCAATTTTTTAGCAAGTTCATTAAAATATACAATTTGTTCTTTTGATGAGGGATTAGAGTCGCCTCTTAACACTGGCTTCCCACAGCTTATAAATGATTGCCACATCATAGTATAAGCTAAAGTAGACAAAGATGAAGCATTAGGTCAATAAAATTCCAGCCTACCCGCTCCAGGTTGCTTTACTACAAAAAGAAGAGATTTTTTGATAAACTTTTCATTCATAATTACTACAACATATTATATTTCTTTTTCTTCTTCTTGTCAAGCGAATGTATAAGTCACATACATTTTGCACTCTTTAGGATAATTTTTAAGACAATTTTTAACAATAAAATCAATTGGTGATGGGTTATCTAAACTTTTTAGGTGGTCTTTGACAATTATAACAAAGAATTTAATCTATTAACTTCTTATTAAACTCATCAACTGAAGTTAAAGTTAAATCTTCATTGGTGTAAAAAAACTCATCTTGTAAGATCCTGTTTTGTCTTTCAATAAAGGAGTTTATCTTTGGACATCTTGGGTAAATAAAAACATGTTTAATGTTTTTCTTTTTAAGATAATAATCAAACTCACCTAAAAACTCAAGTCTATTATCTTTCTGGATAACTTTAATCCCATTTTCTATTGGATAAACTAACTTAAAGTTTTTTTAAGAAATCTAAGGCATTAAAACTTGTCAGTCTTGTATAACCATAAGAAAAAGAAAACTTATTGTAAACATCTAAGGCGTCTATTATATAAAGCTTAACTTCACAAACAAACTTAACAATAGTATCAATCTCAATATAGCCGGATTTATTGATTTTGGGAGAATGTTTAATCTTTGTTTTGTATCTTTTATATAGGTTTTTGTAGTTTTAATGTGGATTATGGTAGATTCTTTTTTGTTTTACATAAAAGTTATATCTTTTTATTACCTTGCCAATGGTTGATGAGGAGATTGGTTTTAGATTATTATCAAGACAGAATTTATCAAGAATAATCTTTATCTCTTCTCTTTCCCAATTGTCTAATATGTTTCTCTTAAATTTTTAATATACTCAATTATTCTTTTATCAACCATCATCTCTCTTTTTCTTTTTGGTGTTTTCTTTTTTGGGATTAATTATGAAAGTCTTTCTTTTCCATCTTTTAAGAGCTTTTTCCATTAAAATATGGTTCTTCGTTTAACAGAAAAAGCATCTATTGTTGCTTTGGTTCAATATTTATTGTGAAACTCTATCACCTTAAGTCTAAATTGAGCGATATTTGAATTATCAAAAGAAAAGATTGAGTCTGTGGTTCTCATACAGGCTTTATTGTATATGGGAGTACCAGAAAATATATACTCCATCCTACAGGAAACACCAACACTTCCTTTCATAAATTTTTTACTTATTTTTACATTCTTTAGAGTGCAAAGTGTTTGGTAACTTTTTCAAAATAAATTATAGTTTTACCTAGAATAATTTATTCCACACGGCTAGAAACAAATAGGTTCAATCCCTATCTACTTTCTTTTTTAATCTTTCTTTTTTAATCTTTTTATTTATTAGAGGACTAAAGTGGCCTTTGTACCTTTCCTGTACTTCAGGCAGTTTCCAGTCATTACCGGTAACTCTTCCTCTACAGTAAGGTGAACCGCACAAACACTCCCAGCTAGAAACATAATCAGGGCTTTCCCACAAAGCATAATCAGCAGTAATCTCCTCACCTTTTTGGATATCACGTCTTGCCGAAAGAGTAAAAGCATCTGTCATCCAAGTATTTGAATCACAAGAATGATTGATAAAGTAACCAACATCCTCTCCTTTATCTTCAACGCTGTAAAGATTATTATCCCACTGAAGAACAAGCTTTCCCATAGATTTTGCCAACTTAGCTCCCCTCTCGTCAGTATATTCACCACCCCAAATCAAAACTTTTTCACCCTTTTTAATAAAATCACGAGCAAACATCCCTTTGCCTTTGTTAGGAGTTTCCCTGATTTCAACTTTTGGATTCAACCAAGTTTTCTGGGGTGGAGAAATCATGATGAACTACCAATCAAATTTATTTAGGTTTTTAAACTAGTTGATTGGCGGGGCTGACGGGACTCGAACCCGCGACCTTGCGCGTGACAGGCGGACGCTCTGACCAACTGAGATACAACCCCAACAAACTTATTTTATCATAAATTTTTTAATTATTTTTACATTCCTTAGAGTGTAAAATTTTTCGTAACTTTTTCAGCGAAAAAGGAGTTGATTTTGGTCTTATTTTCTATTATTATAGAAAAATGCCGTGATAATTTTTTATAAAAATAGAAAATATTTATAGCGAGCGAAGTCGAACTATGTTCAAAATAGAATATATCTGGCGGGATCTTCTTAACCGGGTGATTGAGGAGAAAAAGCTAGAGTTTACTATAACTGAGCTTTCTAAAAAATATTCTTTATCAACCAGTGTGGTTAATCACGCTCTTTATCCTTTGCGTCAGTTAAATATTGTTAAGATTAATAAATTTTTCTCAAAAGTAGTTGATTGGGAGAGACTTTTGTACTTTTGGGCAACAAGAAGAAATTTAAAAAAAGACATTGTTTACTTTACTTTTAGTCCTTTACCAGTTTATGACCGGGAAGGTTTAATGCCGGCCGATGTTCTCCCGACCGCCTATACTGCTTTTCGTTATCTATTTAAAAAAATACCAGCCGATTATGACCATATCTATTTTTATTCAAATAATATTGAAAATATTAGCAAAAGATTTCCTAAAAGAAAAAATCCGCCAAATATTTTTATTTTAAAGCCCGACCTCCATTTAAAAAAATCAAAAAAAATTAGCCTTTCTCAGCTTTTTGTTGATTTATGGAATTTACCGGAATGGTATGCTAAAGATTTTTGCGAGGCCACTCTTTTAGAAATTAGAAAAAGATTAAACATATGAGTGATTTTTATCAACATTTTTTAACTGATAAAAGTTTTTTTCTTTTAACAGAGCTAAAAAAGAAATTCAAATTTATTCTTATTGGTGGTTGGGCGGTTTATTTTTATACTTACTCACTCAAATCAAAAGATATTAATATAATGATTGATTTTTCTCAACTTAAGAATTTAAAAAAAGAATTTCCAATTGAAAAAAATGAGAGGTTGAAAAAATATCAGATAAAAATTGAAGAAATAGACGTTGATATTTATTTACCATTTTACTCGGATTTGGGAATACCGGTAGAAGAATTAATTAAAAGAACAGTTTTCGTAAACGGATTTGAGTTATTGGAAAAAGAATTTTTGCTAATTACCAAGTTAAAAGCCTATCAAGAAAGGATGGGTAGTGTTAAAGGTCAAAAAGACTTGATTGATATTATAAGTTTGATGGTGCTTGAAGATTTTGATTTTAAGTATTTTTTAAAGTTAATTAAAAAATATCATTTGGAAAAATATCAAAAATTACTTGAAAAAATTATTTTAGAAACAAAAGAAGTCCCTGAGTTAAATTCGAATAAACATTTTTGGAGCAAGAAGAAGAGAGAGTTGTTAGAGAAGATAAGGTAAAATGCGCTTGCTTTTTATTTTTTTCCTGTTATACTTTATTCATTAGTTAGTTTTCGAGATCTTTTTTAAGGTTTCGGTTTTTTCCTTGTTTGTGAATATTTTTTTCTTTTTTTCTTTATTGCTTTTTCTTCTTTTTTTGATTTTTAGTATTTATAACTTTCTTCAAAAGGGGGTGATTATTAATGAATAAAAAACTTTACGTTGGTAATTTATCTTATGATCTTTCTGATGATGAATTAAAAGATCATTTTAGTCAAGCCGGTAATGTGGCTTCTGCCAATGTCATTCGCTATCATGATACTGGTCGGTCAAAAGGTTTTGGATTTGTTGAGATGGCAAGTGAGGAAGAAGCAAAAAAAGCAATTGATATGTTTAACGGTCAAGAGCTAAAAGGAAGAAAAATGGTTGTCTCTGAAGCTAGGCCACCAAAGCCAAAAGGTAATTTTGGCGGTGATTTTAGGCGAGGTAACCGTTTTCAAAGACGCGATTTTAATAAAAATTAATGATGATTTTATATAAAGTCATTAAGAAGGTTTTGGGCTGACTTCTTAAAAGTCAGCCCATTTTTTTTACATTTTTAATGACGTAAGATATATAATTATTTTTATGGAGTTTATTATTTTATTTTTTAAATCCATTATTTATTTTTTCTGTTTTTATCTTTTGTGGTTTGCTTCAGGAAAGATTGTTACTATCGTTGAAAAAATTGCCAAAAAAATGGGTTTTTCTTCTTTTGCTTTATCTTTTTTTGTTTTGGGGATTTTAACATCAATTCCTGAGTTTAGCGTTGGGGTAAATTCTTTAATTAAAAAAACGCCCGATATTTTTGTTGGTAATTTAATTGGGGCTTCGTTTTATCTTTTTACACTGGTTATCCCTTTAATGGCGGTTTTTGGAGGTGGGGTAAAAATGGTTCACGGTCTAACTTACAAAGATATGATTTTTGCTATTATTGTTGTTT
>Ga0308418_1001474_pt1 | contig 12412 bp, 18 predicted proteins | sample HotsprSampleR4cd_FD_203517 | JGI IMG/M metagenome (GOLD analysis project Ga0308418, IMG submission 203517) | Hot spring phototrophic mat microbial communities from Mushroom Spring, Yellowstone National Park, Wyoming, United States - 20090729_R4cd ... | reverse complement strand
ATTAGCTGGTAATCCGTGATCCCCACAGCGGCCACTGCCACGCGGCGGTGGCCGCTTTCGCTTTTGGGATCGGCCAGAGCGAACTCCCAATTGGGGATCGCACACCGATCCCGACCATGCCGATCCCCAGAGATCATTCACCGATCCCAGACGTGGCTGATCCCGGGGATCGCGATCCCGATCCCGACTATGCTGATCCCGGGGATCGCGATCCCGATCCCCTGGGATCGCTCCCACAGATGAACACAAAAAATTTACAGAAATTCACAGAAAAATCTTGCCAAAAGTGTTGACAATAGCAGTGAATACTGTTACGATATAAGTGTAGTTGATGGAGGTTACTCCAATGGAAGACTGGATCAATTCCCTATTCTCCCAGGTTGAAATCCCTATTATCAACTGCCCGCCCGAATTAAACGGGGCAAATGTGGAATATGAAGATTCCACCTTGCAAGTTGGCGGTGTAGTTGAAAACGGGAAACTCATCGTGGAAGCCAGCGATGACATTCCCGAGAGCGTGACGATCACCTGGGGTCGGGGAAGCTGGAAGATTAGCTGGTAATCCGTGATCCCCACAACGGCCACTGCCACGCGGCGGTGGCCGCTTTCGCTTTTGGGATCAGCCATCGCTTGCTTCCATCCAAGCAAGGCCGCCGCCCCGCCAGGGATCGCTCAGATCTGTTGCTGCATGGTGGATCCTGGGGATCGCTCAGATCTGTTGCTGCATGGTGGATCCTGGGGATCGCTCAGATCTGTTGCTGCCGCATTGGATCCCACGCAACACCACGGGGAGAGCGATTGCTCTCCCCGCAGTGGTAGTCAATGGAGGTAGCCCCCTGGGCTCCCACTATTCTAGCAAGCTCGTCGAGGCTGTGGACAGTCTCTATCCGACCTTTCCACTGCGATTGCCAACGACGCTGGCGCTCGCTCAATTTCCGCCCAGGCGCTTTCACCTCAATCAAGAACGTCTCACCTTCAGGCGTGGCCACCAGCAAGTCAGGCACGCCGTTACCAACCTGGCTTAGAGATTGCACCGACCACCCTGCCCGCTCCAACTCCCGCATCACCGCTGCCTGGAGCGTGTCAGTCCGGTGTCGCACAGTCCGCCATCCCCGTCAGAACGGCAGCCACGTCGACGCCTGTCAGCTCCAACGCCAGCACGGCCAGCGCCACTACTTCGGACAGCCCGTCCCACTCCAGAGGCTCTTTGCCCGTCGAATCGAACCAGCGGTACATCTCCGCCACCTGGGAGACGACGCGAAACAGCCGCAAGACGACAGCATCCAGGGATCCACAGGGGATCGCCTGCACCACAGAGATCTCTCCCCGAGCTATCTGACAAGCGCACCACAGCACCTCCAGCAGCGACCACTGGAGCCGCCTGGGATCCCTGCGCAGAGCATGGCGCGTGCAATCTCCAGCAGCAGCGCACAGACCAAGCACCAGAGACCGCAAGGATCCCTGTCCCGACGCCGCTGCTTGTCGGGCAAACCGGTAGACCGCTTCAGCGGTATTTAGGGATCCGTCCATTGTCCACCTCGAAGAATGCCAGTACACTAGCCCGCCGCGTGTCACGCAACTGAGGCGCTGTGCCTCGCTCCAGCAAGCTGTCGCTGCAATCCAGCCAGAACTCTGGCGTGCCTTGGGGATCCCCGGCCACTCGTAGTGGCTCTACGATCCATTCCACCGTCCGCCGCCGCAGCCGGCTGAGACTGGGAGAGAACGTGTACCCCAGGTCGGCGCTCAACTGCCGGTTGACCGCCGCGTGGGCGGTCTCGTCCCCAGAAATATCCCGAGACACCACCCGCAGCGTCACCCCGCCAAACCGCCGCAGGAGCGGCAAGATGACAAAGAAAACGGAGGACTCTAACACTGCCGCCTTGACCACCGGGGGATCCGGATGGGCCAGCCACTCTTGTCGCAGGGCCTGGGATGTTGCGTCTTCTGGTGAGGGATCCCAGCCGTAGGCTGCCGCCGCCATGTTCAGTACCTGGTCGTGGCGCACCTCGTCCGCCTGGTTAGACCGCAGCGCAGCCACCACCGGCTCAGGCAACTGGCTCCACGTCAGCTCTGTCTCCAGCCAGTCCGCCACGTCCAATTCCAGGATGCGACAGGCCAAGGCTCGCTGCAGGCATAGCTCGGATCCCTCGCGGACGGGATCGGGATCCCCTACTGTGGGTGTCCAGGGGCGTTTGCGAGACACTGTCTCTGTGTAGAATTGTGGATCCATATCTGCTCCTATTCAGCGCAAGCAGGACAAAAAATCTGGTCTTTGGCCAGGTTCTGCTCTACCGGTAATCGGTAGTAGGTCGACCGCAGGGGCGACTGCAGCCAATCTTCCAGCCACTGCCGGTCACAGGGCGCGCCAGGTACCCAGAGGTTGTGGGAGATAGCATGGGCTAGCCCGGTGCGGTTGTACAGCCGCTGGATGGCGCAGCAGAGCCGGTAGTAGGCCTTCCAGCTCACGTCCCGGCCCGCCACTTCTACGCGCGGATGATGATCGTAGAACTGGACGCCAAACGTCTCCGACTCTCGCTCCACCCAAGCGCTGACAGGAGGCGAGATCTCCGGTGTAGTCGTCCAGCCTTCAACGTCGGTGTAGCGATAAGCAGCGCTGGCGGTCGGAGCCACAGTGAACGCCCGCCGCATCCCATATTGCCGCGCCACTGCTGCTGCTTCGCGGATCCCTTGTTCCAGTGCAGTGGCCAGTCTCTGTGCTTTGATACTGGCCCGTCCGCCTTCCAGCGCAGTCACCAGCTCTTCGTACCGGATCCCGTGGATGGCCAGATGGGATCCCAGTCCCAACAAGCCCAGCCCCACCTGGCGATCCACCCGTGGAGACAAGTAGACACCGTCTTGGTCTACGCCTGTAATCGCGTGCAGACGACACAGCCAGTCCATTGCTCGCCGGTAAGCTTCAGGGATCCCCGCAACATCCAGCCTTCCCAGGTTCAGATGGCTGAGCAAGCAAGTGCCGCGGTCGGGCAGCAGGATCTCCAGGCAGACATTGAGGTACAGCCGCTGCCCTTCGTCATACACAGGCTTGCCCAACCACAGGGATCCGTCTGCCACCCTGGCCAGGATCTTGTCCAAATGCGGGGATCCCAGTACCTCTGGCTCGACTGTCAAGCAGCGCTTGATCCAAGGCGTCTGGGCAGGATCTGTGTCCAGGAACTCTTCTACCTCTGGGTGATCCCAGCGCAGGTGGACGGTGATAGCCCCGTTCTTGTACGTGCCTCCCCGGCGCAACACTCCGTTCAGCTCACTGAATAGCTGCAGCAGGTGCAGCAGACAGGGCCGTTGCAGGTAGCGGGCCAGTGCTTGGTAGATCTGGGCAAACGACTCAGGGCCCGAAGCTACCAGACCGCGGTCGTTGACCGTGCCCGCCGGACGCAGCCGGTGCAGGTCAACCAGTACAGGCCCACGGCGGGCAGCCTCCCAGACAGCGCGCCAAGATCCCTCGATTGACCAAGCGCCATCCAGAGACTCGGCCATCGAGTCGGCCACAGGCACCAGCGTCTCCCCATCTGACGGCTCTACGGTAGGGCTCCATGTTACCCTCACCGGATGGGGGCAGGGCGGGATCAGACTCCTGGCCACCACCTCCTCCAGATTGACGGCCACACCAGCGCCGTGCCTCAGCCCGTAGGAGGTGAACACCAAGGCGTCCAACACGTCTTGCCAATCGTTCTTAACCACGCGCACGGTGCAACTCACCGGTAGCCGCCCCTGGGGATCCCTCAGCCAATCCTTCACTCGCCCTGTCACTGCCAGCCAGGGCATCTGCTCAAGTTCTTGCAATAGCTGCATTACCCAACGACCTCCACTGGACACCAAAACACTGGGACACCACCACCTGGAACACCGCCTTGCTGACCATCTCTGCGACTGACAACCACCCGGTTGCTGTTGTCCAACGGCACCAACAACAGGGATCCGCCTGCAGGGAAAGACAAGGGCTTGCCATCAGCAGGGTTCGGGCAGGCAACCTGCAGATCCACAGGCGACGCATTCCACAGGTAAACGCCAGTCGCTGTTGCCGGGTAGTTGTTCCCAGGCAGATAGCTCCACACCTCGCCGCCATAGGGCAAGTACTGGAGGATCGGTGACCCAGCAGGCTTCCAGCGCAGTCTCCCTGCACCTTGTAGCCCTTGTAGGACCCTGAATTCAAACTCAGGAAAACTCACAGCCGCGCGCTCCCGTCGAACCTTGGTATCTTCCAGAATACCCTGGCCCTGGTTCTCCCGACAGATCCAAAAGGATCAATTGAGCAAATCGTTGTCCAGGTCGCAGCGACAGCGCTTCTGGCTGACCGTGGGACAGACATAGGGTTATAGATCCCTCGTACCCTGGATCGATCCATTCTGCGCCTGCCAGCCGCCACCCCAGCCGGGCCATGCTCGACTTCAGCCGCACAACGCCTGCTGCTGTCACAGGAATCCGCACTCGCTCCAAGGTGGCCACCAGCAACGCAGGGCCAGCAGGGTGACGGTGGCGCTCTAGGATCGCGTCGACCAGCCCTGTTTCCTCTAGATAGAACCGCGCGTCTCGTCCCACTCTCAAGTCAAGACTGGCAGGGTTAACCAAAGAAGGATCCCAAGGGTCAACGCCACCTTGGGATCCCCATTCGATGAGTTTGGATGCTGCCCACGTCATAAGTTATTATTGTGGAGTAGTCTACTGGAGGCTTACATGAACGACTCTTACGCTTACCCTTGCCCTCACTGTGGACACCCCAGGTCTTGGGCCAACGGGCGCCACAGAGGGAAGAAATGTCTGTTACGCCGTCTTTGTCCAAAGTGCGGACGAAGCTTTACAGTCGGTGGTCCTATTATAGGCCACCGACCGCCTATAGGAGAAAGGGCCATGACTCCGGCTGAGCGCCAACGGCGGTATCGAGAGCGGCTGAAGCAGCGGTTGGCACAGCAAGCTGCTGCAGTAGAATAAGATTGACTCAAGGCCATCACACACCACGGGATCCCACAAGGGATCCCTTTTTGGTCTACAGGCCGACGTTGGGCGAGACTGCTGCCAAGTCTGCCTCTGCTGGAGCAAAGGGATCCGTTGCAATAGCGCTCTCTGGAGCAAACGGATCTGCCGATGCCGGATCCTTGGCTGCTGCTCTCAATTCGGGATCCAATACTGTCTCGAACGAGTAATTGGATCCACCGAACCGGCTTTGGGCCACTTCTTCTGGCAGCAAGACACCTTCACGGAGATAGGTGGCATCTGTCTGGGCTTGCATGTTGCGCAGACGCACCAGTTCTTCGTCGGTCAATTGGAACACGCTGTTCCACTCCCAGTGCCAGTATTCGGGCTCAGGGATCCCGGTTCTGAACAGCAGGCGCAACAGCTGCTCGATGGGGCGTCGCCACTGGGATTCTTGGGATGCGCGCACCTGATCGGCCCACTGCAAGCGTTCAGAGATCCCTGTGGCTCCCAAGCCGCTGGGAAACTGGCCTTCAAAGACAGCAGGAGGCAGGCCGCTGGCGGCCAGCAGGTTACGGCGCAGCAGATCCACTGCTTCGGCCACGCCCTTGAAGTCGCGGGTGAGGAATTGTAGTTGTTCGGCTTCTTTGTCCACGAACAGAGTGCGGAACGTGGCCAGCATCTGTCGGTTGCGGCGGGCGCGGGCCTGCAGTGCCGACTGGGCCTCTGGATCCCTCAGCAGTGTGCTCAAGTGAGAGACAGAGTGCACCAGGATCTCGTAGTCTCGGACAGCAGCAGCCACCGACTGGATCGCCAATTGGTAGGCGCGGCAGGGATCCAAGATGTTACGCAGCACGCTGTCGCTCCAGCCGTCCAGAGCTCGCATCACGTCAGGAGGGACAGGCAAGCCGTCGAACCGCAGCACGCGGCTGCGGTGGATGTTGACAGTGCCGCGAGTGGAGAGTAGTCGGTAGCGTTCGGGCCGCAAGGGATCCGTGTCGTGCTCTAAGACCGGGAACAAGTGCCAGCCGTCTACCACCCGCAATTCTTCGATAGTCCTCAGAGTGTTCCAGTCGATGGGAGTTGCCGGATCCCCGCCGCCTTGGGTGACTACTACGATCCCTGCTCCACCGTACAGGTTGGCGTAGCGCTGGGCTTGGACAAACTTGGTCTGGGCTTCCAGTCGCTGCAGCTCAGATGCCACTTGTTCGGCTGTGGCAGGATCCCCGTCTCCACCCACGTCCAATCGGCCCCACTCTCGCCCTGCCGCTTCAGGCAGCGTGTCCACTACCCGTCGCCCCACCCAGTGAGAATAGAACGCATCGGCTTCGGACTGCGGGATCCGAGCTGGCATAGCGAACCAGGTCTGTGACGAAGGATCCTCTGGCCCGCCCAAGCCGCTGGGCGGGTGATACACCTGGGCGTCTGTGCGCTGTTGCTCTGCGCGGGGCCGCCCCACCCTAATCCAGCTCAAGAGACCGCGCCACACTCTCGACCACCTCCTCCGCGTCTATCTCCGGCAGCAAGCCTTCGGGGATCCCGCGCCTGCGCACTATCGCGTCCACATAGCCAGCGTAGAACAGCGAGGATCCTGCCACCACGGCCCTATCCTCGATCCTGACTCCTTCCAGGATGCTCCGCTTCAGAGCTCCGGTGCGCACACCGAACTTGCCGCGTGGAGACGGCAAGGACTCCACCTGCATCCAGTGTTCCCGCACCCGCTGTCGCAGTCGGTTGCGTATGTCCTCCAGTAACTCACGAGGGCGCGACAACTTGGCGTCCAGTTGATCTAAGGCCGCGCCGACCTGGCTCTCATACACCTCAAACTTCATCTCGACCTAGCCTCCGCAGCTCAACCGTGAATCCCACTGGCCCCTCTAGGGGCTCGCCCGTTACCACCACAGGGATCCAAGGTACCCCCAGCCACCAGCGGGTGCCGACGGCCAGGGATCCCCGGTCGAGGCCTGCGGCCTCCAGTGTGGCGTGAGGTACGAACACGCGGTAGCGGTAGACCTGCTCCACAGGGGCGTATCCCGACGGCAGGTTATCGCTGGCCCCAAGTCCCACCGCCTCCACCAGCGGCGGCGGCAGAAGCTCCACGGATCCCACTCTCACTCGCCAGTAAACCAGGCCGCGGGCTCCCAGAGCTAAGTCAATGCGGTGCTGTAGGTCGCTAACGTCCAAGGGATCCCTCCAGTAGGCCGAACAGGTTGAACAGTTTGGACGGTACCTCGCGGCGGCGCGCGTCCAGGAACTGGATCGCCAGGAAGCCGAGCGGAATGTCGCCACGGGTTAGAGCCCTACTCCACTGCTCGGCTATTCCTACCCGCAACATGTAGGCGCGGCACCCAGGGGAAGCCTCTTTTAGACGGTAGCGCTGCAGGGTTTTACCCTGCAGATCGATCCACTCCGCCCACAGCTTCTCCAATGGCACCTCGCGGTCTTGCAGTGGGGAAACGCCTGGGCGGCAGACTTCGCAGGTGAGGGTACACCGGAACAGGGCGCCGCCAAACAGCCGCCAGCCGCCATAGTAGATCACTTCGTACAGTGCCACCCTGTCCGCGCCTGCCACCTCCAGGATCTGGGACAAGACCTGCTGGATTTTGGATCCCCTTTGGAGCAAGAAGACGGGGGCGCGGCGCAGCTTCCAGAACCTGACTAGCAGGATGGCCAAACCGACGCTCAGCAGCAACAGTTGGCTGCCCAGTACCCTCACAACGATCCAGTCGGTCAACTGGATCTCCACAGCGTCTAGCTGCGAAGCACTCTCTTGGCTCTTTCTGTCCATATTCGCCTGTCCTCCAGTCCGTTTAGGCCACCGTTGATGACCAGGGTGATCCCGCGTAGATCGTCGCAGTCGGCCAGTTCGTTGAGGCTCCGGCCAGTGCGGTTGCCGACGTGCCAGAACCATCCTGCTGATTGGGCAGCCCAGTAAGGGGTGGCCACCAGATCAGGGTTGTCGAGGATCTGGGGTTGGTTTACGGCTCGGGCAAACCGCTCGTAATTGGCTCGGCCTGTCAGCTGGAACAGGCCGCGACCACGGAATCGGTAGCCATCGCCGGGTTGCGTGTTGCCGAGATCCCGGCGTCCTTCGTACCTGCGCTGGGCAGGGGTGGGTCCCCAGATCTCTTCCAGCCAGCGCAGACCACCTGTCTCATGTCCCACCTGTCCAAGAAAGTGGGCGGCCCTTAGGTGGGTGGTGATCTGATAGCGGGTCATCACTTCGTTGATAGGATCCACAAACTGTTCCAGCCGAGGAGCATATGGGAACAGCGCCCGTAGTTGGGCGAGGGTGAGCAGGGCTGGGCCGGGGCCGATGGGCTGCTGTTGCGCCCGCCACCGACGCACGAACTCGCGGCGGTCATCTTCGCTCAGCCGCGACCACAACCACTCCAGCGCCTCCCTCTGGTGGGGCAGGTCGCGGTACCAACGGGGCACATCGAGGATGTTGAAGTCGTCCATGACTAGCCAATGGGATCCCGTCACTATCGTAGCCGACCAGTTGAATACCAGCGACCAGACAATACTGCAGTAGCAATAGCGACTACTGTGCTTATAGGCTACTTACGTGGGTGCAGCGTACAACTTTCCAAAAAATAGGATCCACCTTATTTACGACAGTTGTACGCAGAGGCATGGGATCCATTGGGATCCCAAGCAGAATAGCCACCGGTACGACTGGTGGCCATTCTGCTTGGACGTCTTTGCTTACAGCCTCTCAAATTCCAAGAGATAATAGACGTGCTCCACTCCTTCTTCGTTCCGAATGCGATAGCAGCGACCTGAGCGCGTGCCTGTAGAAGCAGAGAAGATCAATCGGTAGCCGTCCACATGGTTGATACCATTCCGATCCAAGAGGAGAAGATGGCGCGTAAACTCCACTTCGGTGTAAGCCAGGTTGTTGAGGCTGAGCACTTCGAAGATATCGCGAGCAGTTATTTGAAGAGAGCGCGGTAATTCTGCGCTTGGCTTTCTCAGATAACCTGCTGCGATTTTTGCCGCCTTCCAGAAAAGCAAAAGAACCACTTTAGGATCAGGCTCTTTTTCTTTGGCTGTTTTTACAGAAGACTTTACAGTGAGCATGGAAGTGGCTCCATTGACTACACTCCTATCATAACAGCACCTACTGCCTCTGTCAACGCCTTTAATGCAGCTTTCTTCTGGACAAGGGATCCGACAGCGTACAACTTTCCTAAAACAGGATCTGCCTTATTTACAGCAGTTGTACGCGGGGCGCCGCCGGGCCCATGCGGTCGGTGGCGGATCCCAGGCAAGGCTGTTGCTGGTAGCAGTGGTAACAGACAGTGGCCACAATTCGCGTAAGCAGTTCGGCGTACAACTTTCCTAAAGTAGGATCCACTTTATTTACGACAGTTGTACGCTGGCAGGGTGGCATACAATTTGGGTGGAAGCGGATCCCTGGAGCTCGACACCATGAATGTCCACTTTGTCTCTGCTCCCAAAAAGCTGACCCCTCCTCTCCAATGGGCAGGTGGGAAACGGTGGTTGGTGCCTTCCCTGGCAGACTTATATCGGATCCATCGCCATCGCAGATTGGTGGAGCCTTTTGTTGGCGGCATGGCCGTGTCTCTAGGGTTGATGCCAGAGAAAGCGCTGCTCAATGACGCCAACCCCCACCTCATCAACTTTTATCTGTGGATCCAAAAGGGGCTCTGTCCCAGGCTGGAGATGCGCTGCGACCAGGAGCTGTACTACGCCTACAGGGATCGCTTCAACCGGCTTATTGCCGAAGGCAAGGGCGACACCCAAGAGGCTGCCGAGCTCTTCTACTACCTCAACCGCACCGGCTACAACGGCCTCTGCCGGTTCAATCGCAGAGGTGAATTCAACGTTCCTTTTGGTAAGCGTAAGGCTGTTGCTTATGCGCAAGACTTTGCCGAGTACGCAGAAGTTCTCCGCAATTGGGAGTTTACCTGCTTGGACTTCCGTCGACTGAACGTATTGCCTGGGGATTTCGTCTACGCCGATCCGCCTTACGACGTGGAGTTCACCGAGTACAGCCCCGGCGGATTCTCTTGGGAAGACCAAGTGGCACTGGCCGAGATGCTGGTGGAGCACGCAGGGCCGGTGGTGGTGTCCAACCAGGCCACGCCAAGGATAGTAGAACTCTACAGCCGTCTGGGGTACAAGCTGCGGTTCTTGTCCGCGCCCAGGCGGATCAGTTGTGACGGTAATCGAGACAAGGCGCTGGAAGTGCTGGCCACGAGGAACCTTTGACGCGACACGCGATAGGGGATCCAGCCGGCGACATCGCCGCATTGGATCCCTGGCTTGCTTGCAGTGGTAGCTTTGAAGAAGTACAGACGACGCAGCAGCAATGGACAGAATCTCCAGCCAGCAACTGTACGCTGCAGCCAACCTCGTCAGGGAGTGGATGCGCACGCCGCACCTGCGTAAGCTAGCTCTCGACAACTTGTACGAACAGGTGGCGCTGATGCGGGTAGCGGGCGACGATTGGCCTGCGTATGCCACCTGGGACACGAGCCAGACGCCGGTCTTTCTGCTGCCAGGCTACGACAAAGTTGACGGACGTCCGGTAGCCGAGTTGAACAAAGCTGTGGCAGAGGTTCTGGGTATCCAGTAGCGCAGCCAAGCCGACTTACTGCCCCAGCAGCCCTTGAGCAGCCGCTTGCCGCAGGGCTTCAGACAATCGATCTGCTGCTGCCATCTCTTGCTCTCTGAGCTGTTGTCGACACTTCCTGTTGGCAGCAATGCACGTGCCGCGGCCAGTCTTGCCGACGCACCAGCGGCCCTTAACGCAGTTTTTGCGGGCATCGCGGCGAGCACGTGGCACGACCAGATCAGAGAGCAAGACGGTGACCAGCTCGCGCCCGTCCCAAGTAGCTTCCACTGGCTTGCCGTTCTCAAGAAAGCGGGCCACCCACCCTTGCTTGGTAGGACGCAAAGACAACAGCCGGTCGATTCCGTTGGTGACGCGGTCGAGTAAGCGGATGGCAGCTTGCCGTACTTCTGGTGGCACTTTGGCCAAACCAGGATCCACAGAGAACACAGAGTCAAGCCTCTGGAGCAGTCGAGTAAAGCTGGAGAACATATGCAGACGACAAGCGCTGCCACTATCGTGCCACAGCAGCTTGGGCTGTGGCGCAGCGTCCAGGGATCCACGATATCGACAGCAGCCAACGTGGCGTACAACTTTCCAAAAATAAGATCTGCACTATTTACGGCAGTTGTACGCCAATGCAACAGTTGGATCCCTGGCCAAGGATCCGATTGCTGTCGACACAGCCACGCCGCTTCCAGAAAAAATCTTGCACAGGCTGTTGACAGTAGCGGTGGTCATTGGTACGATAGGAGTGTAGTCAACGGAGGACAACAATGTACGACCCGATTTTCTACCCTGACCGCACGCCCGCTGAGGCTGCCCGCTTGAATCGGGAAAGCGCAGAGTTCTTTGAATCTGTGGTGCGACGCTGGGTGGATCCCATCTTCTACCCAGACCGAGCCCGGGAAGAAGCCTTCGAGCTTCACCGCGAAGCAGCAGATTTCTTTGAGACCGTGATACAGCGCAAGTCAGCCCGGTAACTTGAGGGTCACGGGATCCACCGGATCCCCGCTGCCGCTCCACAGCGTTAGCGAGGGGATCCGTACACAGCTAGTAGTCAAAAGAGGAAGCCATGCCTGGACGTTTCAAAACCAGCCCAAATCACATCATTGGGCTGCCTTATGCAGAGATCGCAGATTACCCAGATGACCGTCCAATCGCCCAGTCTCCAGACGGGAAGCAGCAGGTCTATAAAGGGATCCGCAAAGTCTATCTGGTGACCAACGGCATCGTGACAGATTTCTTTGATTGGGAAATCTTGGGCAATCAGTATCGCCATATCCAAAAACAAGCTCAACGAGCTTGGGGCATGACTTGGTTGATCTAATTGCCGACAACAACACGGGATCCACCGGATCCCCGCTGCCACCCCACAGCGACAGAGAGGGGATCCCACATGTGTAGTCAAAAGGAGGGTACTATGACAGGTCTGTACATCAAAAAACCTGGATTGATCGGCAAGTATTATAAAGATGTTGCCGACTATCCAAGCGCTCGTCCGATTGTCCAATCCCCAGACGGGATGGCAGTCTACAAAGGCTTTCGCAAAGTCTTCTTGGTCTTTGGCGGTATCGTTGTAGACTTCTATGAATGGAAGCCTTCTGGGGATCAGTACCGCCGCGTTCAGAAGAAAGCCCAAGCTGCTTGGGGATTGATTTGGCCGATCTAGCCGCCACAACCACAAAGGGATCTCGCTTGGGATCCCCGCTGCCACCCCACAGCGACAGAGAGGGGATCTGTAGTTTAGTCAATGGAGGTAGCCATGGAAGAGTTGTTGAAAGTTCTCACAGAGATCCGCGACCTGCTGGCGCAACAGCAGTCGCAGGAGAAGCTGGGGTTTGGGCCACCGCCCACGCCCACTACCATCTTTATTAACCGCTCTCACGGCGGCGTCTGGTA
>Ga0308418_1001473_pt1 | contig 12413 bp, 11 predicted proteins | sample HotsprSampleR4cd_FD_203517 | JGI IMG/M metagenome (GOLD analysis project Ga0308418, IMG submission 203517) | Hot spring phototrophic mat microbial communities from Mushroom Spring, Yellowstone National Park, Wyoming, United States - 20090729_R4cd ... | reverse complement strand
AAGCCTTTACATAAACTTTTGCAATTAAATTTTTCCCGTAAAGTTTATAGAAAGGTGAATTTTCCCAACCTTTATTATTATGAGAGCTATACCACATTGCTTCCGAAACTATATCTACATACCCTCCCCCAGCTTGTTTTATATGCTCTAAAATTTTCTTAATTCTTTGATCAATATAATCTTCTATTTCTTTATCTGTTGGAGGTTTTTTATCCCATGACGATGGAATTTCATGATGGTGTATGATTGATCCCGGATAAATTGCTTTACCTAATTCTCTAGCAAGTTGTGTTTGATATCTTGGAACATGAGGAAATCTCTCAAATGTTCTAGGATCAAAACCTACAGTTTTTAAAATAGAAAATTCTTTTAGAGCTGCACGATGGGGTGGAGAATTATAAAAAGCGCCGTCTGAAGCCGCAACTGAAGTTCCTATCTCAATTCCGTGTAATTTCTTAAAAGCCGCTAATAAATCAAGACTGTGCCACTCCCATTCTCCTCTCTCATCCTGTTCCGCAATCAAACCCATTGAATAGCGGACGCCGTTTTTGCCTTCGACGGTATAGGTGGTAAGAATATAGGTTTTTCCATCAGGTCCTTGACGGGTTTCATAGTTTTTTCCTAATTCAGTAATTATAGTTTGAGGGTCAATTTTAATTCCTATTTCTTGCATCGCATTCACAAACTGAGGAATTAGTGCTTTTTTTTCTTTCAGGTCAAAAAGCTCCGGATTGGTGATGCGGGGGTCAGGGAGTTGAATTTCCCCAACTTGAATAGGTGTTGGGGTTTCAGTTGGTCTTGGAGTTGGTGTGATTGTTGGAGTTGGTGATGGTTTTGGAGTTGGGGTTAATTTAATGGTATTTGGGGTAGCTGTTGGAAGAGCATAACTTACTAGCTGGACTTGTTGAGGCTGTGGTAATTGACTGACTGAAAAAAGATGGATCTTACCGTCTGGTTCTTGTAAATAAGTCTCATCAACAAAAGAAGAAAAAACTCGTTGTCTTTGTTCTTCGGTTGTAGCTTGATTCATTGCCGCAGAAAAATCAGTCCAGTTTTTTCCTTGTCTTAAAATAAAACCAAAAATTGGTCCTTGAGTATCTTTTTCTGGATCAATAGTAACAGTTTTACCTTCAAGTAAAAATTGAGAAATTTCTGGTTTTAAAGGATAAATACCACCAAACACTCTTTCCCCATTGTCTGAAGGAATAGTGGTGACAAAATCAATGGCAAAACCCGACTGAAGCTTACCATCTTTATCAAGATAGGAAATCACTCCCAAAATTGGTTCTCCATTTGGGCCAACAACTGTCCTTAAAGCATAATCAACATTGCCAGCACCCAAAGCAACGGTTTCACCTAACTGCCAAGGATTTTGAGGATTTCTGTTTTTAAATTCTTGGAAGAAAGAAATGTTTCCTTGATTTAATTTTTGAAAATCAGGATCGTTTTGTTTTTTTTCAGCAAGGGTGAAAACTAAATTAGTCGTTTGCGCCTCAGGTTCTGGAGTAGGTGTGGGTCCTATTGTAGTTTGGGCTTCAGGTTTGTTGGTAGGTGTAGGTCTTATTTCGGTTGAAGAAGGTCCGCAACCAGAAAGACCTAAAACCCCAGTAGTTAAAGCACCGCTTAAAATACGCGCCAACCGCTGATTTGCTTTTTCCTCTGGTGCTTTCCCCCCTCTTGATTCTGGATATCTATTTAATTTTTCGTTAAGAGCCATTTTAGGGTATAATTAAAATTAAATAGTATTATAAGCTATTTTTCAAAAAATGTCAAGTGGAGAAAAGTTACGGTCGATTATTAATCGTTTATCGAGCCATTTTCTTACAGAAGAAGATCCTCGATATTGGCAAGTTTCATCTTTACCAACTAAAAAGGATGAGGAGATAATAAAAACAGTAAGAGATTTTAGTCAACAAAAATATGAAGGGTTAACGTCAGAGATTAAAGAAAACGATTGGCAGCTTTTGGGGTATTTAATGGAAAGATTTGCTGACAGATTTTCCAAAGAACTTTTTGATGAACAAATTTTAGTTTTAATAAGAGCGGTTGAAGCTTATAAAAATCCCCAAAAAAAAGGTGAGATTTTTCAGATGGCCACCGGTGAAGGAAAAAGTAGTGTTGTGATTCCTCTTTTGATTGCTTTTTTATATTTAAAAGGCGAACGGGTAGAAGTCTATGAGGTCAATCCCTATCTTCTAGAAAACGCTTATAATCATTTTTTAGAATTTGCAAAAGCATTGGGAATTGAAGAAAAAGTTGGAATTTTAGAAGAGTATCAAGATAAAAAACATGCGCGAAAAAAACCCATTGTTTTTGGTTACTGGGCAGATTTTATTCACCATCGTCAGCATCAATTTTTAACCGAGGAAAAAAATGGTCAAAAACCGCCAATAATGATTTTAGATGAGGTTGATCCCCTTTTAAATGAAGAAGCGATTGTCCCAGCTGTTATTGGTGAAGAAAAAGAGGAATCGACAATGTCAATAATCAGTAGTTTAATAGAACAAATAAACAACCCACCAAAGTCAGAAGAAGTTGATGAAGAAGAAAAAAGAAGAGAACAAGAAATAAAAGAAAAATTAACTGGTTTCAATTTTAGAGGAAAAAAAATCGATTTATTTCATGTAACTCAAGAAAAACCAGAGAAGGAAGAAGATTTTTTTCAAAGAATTAAAACTATTTTTGAGCATTTATCAAAACTAGTGGAAGAAGACCCAGATCTTAAACAAATGAGCGATCGGAAAAAAAGAGATGAAATTTTTAAAAATTATATATGGCATCATTTAATTGCTCTTTTTGAAGAAAAAACCGAAGTAATATATGAAGAATTGTCAAAACAAGAAAAAAACGCTTTAAAAGAAATTTTCCCTAACTGGCGATCTTTTTTTTGGTTTAGCTATTTTGAAGGAGTATTAGTTAATGCGTTTTTGATGAAGGAGGGGGTGGATTATAAAGTAGAAGAAATCAGTGTGATAGAAAGAATGGACCAATTTCCTTTCATATTTCTAACTTCAAAGATAAAAATTGTTCCTTTATCGGTGCAGACTGGATATTCTGAAAGAGGCAAACAATTCGATTTTTTAACCCATCTTTTTCTTTTGATAAAACATGCTAAAAGCCTTAAACAGTTACCAGAAACGATTGGTATCGAAAAGAAAGATAAGGTGTCAATTTTAGCTTATTATGTTAATGCCATTGAGCAAGGAAGCAAAATCTTGGGTTTTACTGGGACAGCCACGGCGGTTGCCAAAAGAATAAGAGAGGTTTATGGATTGGAAACAACGGTTATACCCACCCATTTTGAGACTAACAGAAAAGAAAATCCCATGGATTTTTTTGAGAGTTTTGAAGGTAAAATAGAAAGGGTGATTAAGATTTTAAAAACTGAAAGATCAAGAAATACTTTGATTGCAGCGGAAAACCCTAAAGAAGCAGAAGAATTAAAAGAGGCAATTAAAAAATTTTTTGGAGAATCGGTGGCAATTGATTCTCTTTCAGCAGTAAATGAAGAAAATGATGCTGAATTATATCAATGGCTTTCAAAAAAAGAAGAAAAAAGAAAGATTTTAATCTGTGTCAAAATGGTTGGTCGAGGAGTGGATTTAAGGCCAGATAAAGGCCTAATTGAGGAGGGAGGTTTTCTTCTTATCTCCTTAACTCCTTTTAAATATAGAAGAAGTTTTGACCAACTTTTAGGCCGAGTTGGCCGGCGACAAGAGGCGGGTGAAGTTTATACTTTAGTGTCTTCTGATGATGAAATATTTTCTTATTTACCAGAAAAAGAAAAGGCAAAATTAACTAAATTTATTAAGCAGAAAAGATTTGATCAAATTAAAAGAATGGTTGATGAAGGTTGGAATTACTGGGAAGATGAGATTACCCAAAGAATGCGCTATTGGATAATTTTCAGTACTCCAATTGAAAGAATTAGACTTTGGATTGAAGAGAAAATCAATCTTTCATTTTATGAAGAAAAAGAATTATTGACTTATGGTATAAATCCAGACGAATTCAAACGTTATCTTCATACTTGGTGGACTGATATTTTAGAAGAGTTAGAAGAAACTTATCAAGCATGGTTGGCCGCTTATTCGCTAACCTCTTTTGGTCAAACAAGTGATCAAAAGTCATTTTGGACCAATTATGTTTTTTCTTATCTTTGCGATCGATTTATGAAAGAGTTTTTTTAATCAACTTTTGCCACCAAATAATCTTGAAACTGAAAGTTTTGAGTAGCAAGGTTAATAGTTTTTCCCGGAGCAATAATTTGCTCTTCACCAAAAACAAATTGGTTGTCTTTGATTTTTCCTTTTAATTTGAGTTTGACAAAAATATATTTTCTTTGTTCAGGAGTAATATCCGGATAGTTTCCTAAGGTATCACTTACTAAAGTTTGGGTATTACTGGCATTTTTTTCTAAGACTTCCGCCACTTTTTCTTGACCATCAAAATAAAAATCACCGATTTTTATTGAATCATATTCCCAAGGATTGGCGTTTCTTTTGGTGATGATGATTATTTTTTCTCGATAAATTTCTTTAATTGATTTTTCAGAAAGCTCGGTAATTGTCCCCGAAAACTGAACCTTTGGAAACTCAAAATCAACTGGGGCGCCAACGCCAATCGTCGATCGTTTAAAATTATATTTTCCCGAGCTCATTTTTTTGACTTTTAACTTCATTATAAGATAGACATCGTATTGATTTGACCCCCACCAAGGATAGTATCGGACTGATAAAATTTCGGCAATTGGCCTGCCATTTAAGTTAAGTTCTTGATCGCCTTTTTTGAAATTTTTTACAAACCAAATCGATGGTTTTTGAGTGGAAGCCCACCAAAGACCTTGACCAACCTTTACTTTGACATAGACATAGGTTGGTTTAACAAAAAAAAGTTTATAAATTGAAACCAAAGCAACAAAGGCAACACAGGCAAAAAAGATTGAGAGAAAGTAGTTGTCGATTAGAAAGCGAATTATTTTTTTAAAAATTTTCTTCATTGTTTTCATTGTATTATATATTTTACACTATGTTTACACTATACTTACACTTTTTTGAACGCTTATTAGCCTTATTTCTATTAATTTTTCTTTCTCCTTTATTCGTAATTTTATACATTTTAATAAAATTCACCTCCCAAGGCCCGTTTTTTTTTAAACAACTTCGGGCTGGAAAGAATCAAAAACCATTTTGGATTTATAAGATAAGAACGATGGTAGAAAACGCAGAGGATTTAAAAGAAAAAATAAAACATTTAAATCAAGCTGATGGGCCGGTATTTAAAGTTTATGATGATCCAAGATTTACAAAAATAGGCCGATTTTTAGCAAAAATTGGGATTGATGAACTACCCCAGTTGATAAATATTGCAAAAGGTGAGATGAGTTTTGTTGGCCCAAGACCGTTTCCTTTAGATGAAGCCAAAAAAATTCCAAAAAAATATAAAAAACGATTTTTGGTCCTTCCTGGTATTTTTTCCTCTTGGGTAGCTTACGGTGCTTTTCATAATGATTTTAAAAAATGGATGGAGTTGGATTTAAAGGATGTTGAAAATAAAAGTTTTTGGTATGATTTAAAAATTGTTATTAAATCTTTGGGTTTTGTTTTAAAATTGATAATAAGGAGTGTAAAAAGTGGTATAAACGTGTAAAAATGGTGTAAATATGGTGTAAAAATAGTGTAAAAGTTGTGTAAACGTAGTTAAAAATTAGGCTAAAAATATGTACCAAATCCAAAAGGGACTAATCATTCAAAAAATAGACAAAGAAACAGTGATTTTTGATGCTGAGGAATCAGTCCTTTATACTTTAAACGAAACCGCCTCAGAAATCTTTCGTCTTCTTAAAAAAGGATTAAAAGAAGAAGAGATTGTTGAGAGAATAGTGAAAAAATATGAAGTTAGAAAAGAAAGAGTGGAAAAGGATGTGAGAGAGTTATTTAAGGAATTGGAAAAGAGGAAGATATTGGTGTTGAAAAATAAAACAACTTGACTTTTAAAAATAACCCTATTAAAGTTAAAATTTTTTTAATTTTAATAGCCTTATTCCTAGTTGTTTAATGGTATTTTAAAATGGGTAATCTTAACGATTTGTCACAATGTATAATGGACTTAACAAGTCCATTTTTTATGTTAATTATTATGAATTTCGCGTAAAAATTTTTTAAATATTATTCAAAACTTTAAATTTTAAATTCTAAATTTTTAAACGAATTCTAAATTTTAAAACTATTTTTTTTAAATTAAAATTAGTTTTATCGTTTTAAAATCAGTTTTAAAATTAAACCCTTAAAATGAGAAATAAAAACATAGTAAAAAAGGTATTTTTTATATCTATTGCCTCATTTTGTATTAGAGTTAATTTTTATCTTTTTGAAAAAGAAAAATCGAATAATGATTTATTATTTAACATTCAAAAAGTATACGGTCCCTATATGATTCATAATTCAAAAAAAACGCATTTTTTGATTAATGTTTTTTCCGATAATAAATATTTTTTTTTGAAAAAAAACTCAGATTATTATTTATTTATGTTTAATAGGAAAAAAAATAAAATTAATACTACAAATTATATAAGCATAAGCCAGTTTAATTATATTATAATTCAGATTTTAATTGAATTATTAGCAAAGACTGGTTTCTTTTTTCATGGTTCAGTGGTTTTAAACGAAAGAAATGAGGCGTTAGTTTTTACTGGAAAATCAGGATCAGGAAAAAGCACGATTTCAGAATTATTATCGAAAAAATTTACCAAGATAGCTGATGATAGTTTTTTTATAATATCTGAGAATAATAATTATTTTGTTTATACTAACCCTCAGGATTTTAATAACCAGAATATTTTTAATTCTAAATTACTCTCAAAAATTAATAAAAAATTTCCTCTTAAATTTATTTTTTTTCTTAAAAAAGCTAAATATAACAAAATTGAAAAAAATATTTTTTTTTCTTTTGATTTGGTTAAAATAATATTTGAGCAAATAGCAATTAACAAGAATTATAGAAAACTTCATTTTTCTTCTCTAATTAATTTTATTAAGAAAAATCAAAAAAAAATTTATTCCCTTTATTTTGTAAATAACGATACAATTCTTGATTTTATGGAGAAAATACAAGAAAAAATTGATTAGCAAGATCTAGAGCCACAACCCGGGGGCACGTAACAACCTGGACAACCGTCTTTACTGTGGATACATTGACCACAATAACTAGCAAATAAATCTCCCTCCCACTCGTTTGATAATCTATTTAAAAATAGATTTATTGAAATTTTTCCTATTTTTATTTTGGGAGGAAAATATCTAACTTTTTTCATATTAATATCTTTGAATAATTATATTAAATTCAATCATTTGCTTGTCTAAAGAATCTTTTAAATTATTTAAATCAAATTTAATACTTGGATCCCATTTTTCAGATTGAATTATAGTATCACCTTTTTTAATATCATATATTGAAGCTTTTTTTAATTTTCCGTTTTCTTTGATATAAACCTTGGTTTTTTTTAAATTTTTTTCTGTAAGATATTTCCAAATAGAATCTTTTGGAAAACCTATTAACTTCACTTTATAAGCAAAAGGAAAGCATATTTTTCCAGGGTATAGGACACCATTTCTTCTATCCTCAACACAGGCATTAGTTGATGTTTCTAAAACCTCATCTTTTGATTCTTGAAGTATATATAATTTATGATTTGGGCTTTTTACAATTGTTGAAAGTTGTTGCAAGATAGTTGGATCAATAGCTTTTTCAGATTTTTCTATTTGTTCTATTTCTTTTTCTGAATATGAAATTGATTCATGAACGACTTTTTCCTTGTATAATAAAATAAATCCTATTTCAATGATTATGACTAAAAGAAGAGATAAAAAAATAATTCTTAAAATTTTATTTGCATATAACATAATTCAAATTTACTATAATGGAAAAAAATTGTCAAGCATTTGTAGGTTATTTTAAAAATTTATTTGGTGAAAAATTAATATTAGATTGCGATATTAGTCTAAAACCTTTAAAAAACCTGCGGGCAAAAGTTTTTAATAAGGTTATAGTATAAAAAAATAAAAGAAAAAAAGCAACGATATGTTGAAATTTTATAAATATAAGTTACCAATTTAAATCGTTACTGTATTAAATTTTTTATCTTAAAGGCAATGCCATCTAAATTATTTATTATATGTTAAACCAAATATTTTTTAGAAGATAATCGCATCTCTAATTTTTTTAGTCAAATATATAAAGTAATATTAATAATTTAAGCCTATTATAAAAAAACTTGATAAGATAAAAATTTTTTAATTGAGTTTTCATCTATTGTAAGCAAAACAAAAACTACAATTTTGATTGCAAAAGTTGGTAATAAGGATATTGGGAGGAAACATTGATTAATGATAAAAAATTTTAGAGAGAGATGGTGTAAAAGTTGTGTAAATGTTGTGTAAAAATTGTGTAAAAGGTAGTGTAAACATTGTGTAAAAGTAGTGTAAAAGTTAAAAAAATATAATACGAATGATGCGAATGAGAAATAGAGATAAATAGAGATTTATAGAGATTAAAAAAATAATAACATTTATTTTTTTTTAATTAAATTTTAACTAGTATATTCACTTTTTTACATTTTTATATCACCCCAAACTTCTTATTTTGTCGTCCATCGTCTATATAAAAAAAGTGTCTTTGTATTGCCAGAATTGAAAACGGAAAAGCCAACCCTTCGTTTAAAGTTCTTGTAAAGATTGCAAGAGGATTAAGAATAAAAGTTTCTAAACTTTTGGAGGGGGTGTAAATAATTTTCTACCGAACCGGTCGAGAGGAGGTTGGTGTACATTGACAATTTGACAATATTTTTATAGTAAACAAAAATTTGTTAACATAATTTTATGGAGTTTGTTTCTATTAATAAAATTAAAATAAGATTAAATAGCGAAAGACTGAGTCATATTTTAACCAATCATCCGGAAATGGTTGAATACGTTTTTTATATAGGAAAAGCCGTCAACCAGCCAGACTATCTATTTGAAGGAACAAAAGGAGAATTTTTCGCGGTTTTGAGAATAAAAAATTTATTTATTGTGGTAATATATAAAGAAGACAAAATAAAAAAAGACGGATTTATTATTACTAGTTTTATTACCAAAAGAATCAATTATTTATTAAAGAAAAAAATGATATGGAAGAAAAAATAATTCATCAAATTCAAAACTCTCTTTCTGGTCTTTTTCCTTTGATGGAGAAACAAAAGAAAAGACATTTAGTGATTGAGTATGATCAAGAAGCTGATGTCTTATATCTTTCTTTTGATTTACCTCAAAAAGCTGATGAAACTGAATTTTTTTCTGATGACATTTTGATTAGAAAAAAAAGTAATGAAGTTGTTGGTTTAACTCTCCTAAATTTTAAAAAGAAATTTCTTTTTTAATATCTATTTACCCTTTCCCAAGATGATCTTTCCTCACTTTGCGATGTTGATCGAACCTACATTGCCAGAATTGAAAACGGAAAAGCCAGCCCTTCGTTTAAAGTTCTTGTAAAGATTGCAAGAGGATTAAGAATAAGAGTTTCTAAACTTTTGGAGGGGGTGTGAATAATTTGTGTAAAAATTGTGTAAAAGGTAGTGTAAAAATGGTGTAAAAGTTGGGTAAAAGTTATTTAAAAACTTTTAACTATTAAGTGACAAAATCTAAATAGTTTTCTTTGGTTATGATTTTGGTTATTGCTTTTGGATAGGCTTTTTTGAAATCTAAAAGATGAGTTTTTTTTGGTTTGGTAAATTTAAACTCAAAAGCAAAAAGTTTCCCCCCTTTTTCCTCAATCCAATCAACTTCTTTTTTCTCCCAGGTGCGCCAAAAATAATCATTAGCATAGATTCTTTTGTAAGCCTGTTTTTTTAGTCGTTCCATTACCAAAAAATTTTCCCACAAAGCGCCAACATCATTTCTTTTATCTAAAGAGTTAAAGTTTAAAATTAAAGCATTTCGGACTCCGTTATCAAAAAAGTAGTATTTACCTTTTTTATTAACTTCGCCTCTTAAATTTCTTGAAAAACCACGAAGATTATAAAGAATAAATGATTTTTCAAAAAGGTCAAGATAGCGAGCAACTGTTTTAACATCGATATTTAAAGTATTGGCAAGCTCATTATAAGAAACTTCGCTACCTACTTGAAAAGCCAAAAGCCTTAAAAGATCAACTAAAATTTTGGCTCCTTTTACTTTTTCTAATTCTAAAATATCTTTTAAAAGATAGGAATTGACTAACTCATTTAAAACTTCTATCTTTTTTTCTTTAGATGTACTGGTAATCACCTCTGGATAACTACCAAAAATTAAAAAATCAGACAGTTTCTCTTTTAATTCATAAGGGTTATTGATTTTTATAAGTTCAAGCTGCGATAAAGGATAAAGAGTAAGTGTAATTTTTCTTCCAGTTAGTGGTTCACCAATCTGGCCTGATAAATCAAAACTTGATGAACCGGTAACAATTAATTTTAAATCAGGAATATTATCAACTATTAGTTTTAGATTAATGCCGATGTTTGGTATTTTTTGCGCCTCATCAATCACTAAAAGTTGGTAGCCGGCACAGAATTCAGAGAGTTGTTTTAATCTTTGAGAAGAAAGAATTTCTTGGACAGACAAATCATCACCAGTGACCAATTTGTATCTTAGGTTTATGGTTTTAAGAAAGTTTTTTAAAAGAGTGGTTTTACCAACCTGTCTTGGACCATAGATAACCAAAACCTTTTTTGGCAAAAGAAATTGATTTAAATTTTCAAAATAACGTGGTAAAAGCATATTTTTATCATATCACAAATCCACAAAATTGTCAAATTTTATGGAATTTAAATCCACAAAATTTTTTATTCTTTTCCAAACTACCCAAAACACTGCAAAAATAACTTGGGGATTAAAAAATATTAAGATTTTTTCCATAAAGGAAAAGGAGAAAGAATAAAAAGATTTTTAAAACGGTTAATGCCGGCGTGGAGGCGGGATTCGTCTTTGAAGAGGTTGATTATGTTTAAATATTGTGTAAAAAATGATGTCAATGTTGTATAAAAGTTGTATAAAAATCGTGTAAAAAGGATTGTAAAAGTTAAAAAATACAATACGAATGATGCGAATAATGCGAATGAGAAATAGAGATAAATGGAGATAAGTTGAGATAAGGAGAGATTGTGGTTAGGGTTGGAAGTAAAAAATGGGAATGAAATATATGGTAGTTTTTTCAACTTGTCTTTTGCCAAAAGTATCAGAGGTGGTAATAATGGCTTTTTTCGGTGAGTATTTTTTTACGAAACTAAAAAGGCTTTTACCGATGACTTTTTTTCCCAAAGGGGAAAACTTTACCTCAATAGGAATCACTTCTTCCCCTTCTTCAATAACAAAATCAACCTCAGCCTGGCTTTTAGTTCGCCAAAAATTGATTGTTTTAAAGCTAGTAAATTTTTGACTTAAGGAGTTAAAAATAAAGTTTTCTGCTAAATTACCTAAATCAGTTCGATTTTCCAGCCAGTTAAAATTTTCAATAATTTTATTTCTAAAACCAAAATCAACAAAATAAACTTTTGGATTTTTAACCAGTTCTAATCGTCGATTTTTAAAATAAGGAAAAGAAAAATTTAAGATAAAAGTTTCTTTTAAAATATTAAGATGCTTTTTAACTTCAATAAAATTTAAACCTGAGGAAGAAGAAAGTTCTTGATAAGAGATAAGGTTGCCCATCTGAAGACCCAAAAACTTAGCTAAACGAAGTAATTCATTTTCGGTGGCAAGATGAAGAAGACTTTGGATTTCTTTAAGAAGGTAGTTGTCAACAATGCTTGAAAGAACTAGTTTTTTTTCAGCTTCAGTTTTTGCTTTAACCACTCTTGGATAACCACCAAAGGTAAGATATTCAAAAAAAAGATTTAAAACCTCTTTTTTTAACCTCTCACTTTTTATTGGATCTTCCAAAATTATCCTTTCATTGTTCGAGATTATTTTTTTAGTAAATTGAAAACCAAAGTTAACGATTTTAAAAATTTGACTATCTTTTGCTTTTAAAAATTCTAAAAAACTTAAGGGAAAAAGGTAAAAAGTAAAAACTCTTCCCACCAAATATTTGCCAATATTTTTAATTTCTAAAGACGAAGAGCATGAGACTATAAATTTGGTATTTGAGGTATCAAAAAGATACTTTAATTTTTGACCACTATCTTTGCCATATTGGAATTCATCAATAAAAACAACATCATAAGGTTCAACATATATCTTTTTAAAATTTTCTACATCATTGTTAAAAATCTCAAGCGCTTTTTTTTCTTCAAAAGTAATAAAAATCGATTTTTTTTTAGAAGATATTTGGTTAAGAATAATTTTAAGAAGAGTTGTTTTACCTGATTGTCGAGGGCCAATAACAGCCAAAATTTCTTTTTT
>Ga0308418_1001472_pt1 | contig 12413 bp, 6 predicted proteins | sample HotsprSampleR4cd_FD_203517 | JGI IMG/M metagenome (GOLD analysis project Ga0308418, IMG submission 203517) | Hot spring phototrophic mat microbial communities from Mushroom Spring, Yellowstone National Park, Wyoming, United States - 20090729_R4cd ... | reverse complement strand
CAGGGCACTACGAGGCGATCAAGGACCTGTACCGCCCCGGCCACGCCGATTATACGTGGGACGCCAAGTACGGCTTCCGCGACTGGCGGGGCGGGGGGCGCTCCAGCGCCCGCGAGACGATCGGGCGTGTCGCCGGCGGCGCGGTGGCGCGCAAGCTGCTGACCCAGATCGGCGTCCATATCTTCGCCTACACCCTGCAACTGGAGGAACTGCGGGCGCAGACCCTCGACGAGGACGAGATCGAGCGGAACATCATGCGCTGCCCCGATCCACAGGTGGCGGCCTTGATGGTCGAACGGGTGGATCAGGCCCGCCGCAACCTGGACTCGCTCGGTGGTATCGTGGAGGTGCGCGCCCGCGGGGTGCCGCCCGGTCTCGGCGAACCGGTCTTTGACAAGCTCCAGGCCGATATCGGCAAGGCCATGTTTTCGATCCCGGCGATCAAAGGCGTGGAGTTCGGGGAAGGCTTCGAGGTGGCGCGTATGCGCGGCTCGCAGCATAACGACCCCTTCGTGCGCCGCGAGGATGGCAGCATCGGCACGCGGAGCAACCACCACGGCGGCATTCTCGGCGGCATCTCCACGGGCGAGGAGATCGTCGTGCGCCTGGCCGCCAAACCGCCGGCCAGTATCGCCCGGCCCCAGAGCACGGTGGACCGCGCGGGCAACCCGGCGACCATCGAGGTGCACGGGCGCCACGATCCCACCGTGTTGCCGCGCCTGGTGCCGATTGCCGAAGCGATGCTGGCCCTGGTGCTCGCCGATCACTGGCTGCGCCAGCGCCTGGCGCGCGTTTGACCGGCGATGCTCAGCCCGCAACGCCAGACCTCGTTGCTCCTCGCCGCCGTAGCCGGGCTGTGCTGGGCGGCGGCCCTGGCGTTGCTGCTCTTCGGCAACCTCGCCGCCGAACGCGAACCGCTTGCGCTCCAGCGGGTGCTCTTCTACGCGCTCATCCTTGCCGCGCCGCTGCTTACCTTCGCGCCGGTCGAACGGAGCCTTCATCTTCCCGGCCTGACCGTGGAGGGCGTCATCGGCGCCTTCGCGCTGCTCTACAGTCTGGCCTTCGTGCCGGCGCCGCGGGCCTGGCTGCTGGCCCTGCCCGAACTGCCGGTGTACACCCTGCTGCTGATGGCGCTGTTCCTCTGCGGCGCGGCCCTGAGTCGTCCGCTCATCCACGGCGTCAGCGTGCGGCTGTTTCGGGCGCGGGCGCGCGCCCTGGACAACCGCCGGGTGCGCCGCCAGTCGTATGAGGTCGGGTTGCTCGTGGCTATGGTGGCAGCCCTGGCCGGGCTGCGGGTGCTCACCTGGATCAGCCTGGTGCTGCTCGTGCTGGCCCTGCTGATCGCCGAGTTGCTGTTCCTCTCGCAAGTGCCCGCCGAGACGGCTGATGGGCAATAGGCTTGCGGATCGTAAGTGCTCACACCTGGGGTAAGCCACGCGCCCGGGAGCGCGGGCGTCCCGCCCGCTACTGCGGATCGTTGATTCTAACGTGAAAATAAGCTGCTGGGGCAGGGGAATGGGGAAACCGGGTTTCCCCATTCCCCTGCCCGCGGGAGGGTTTGGGAGGGCTGCGCCCTCCCAAGAATAACCTTATGTTCATTGCGGCGTTGTGTGGCGGAGCTGCATGAAGGACTGGGAGGAGGTGCGGGGAGGAGGCGAAGCCTCTCCGCGCCTCGCATGAGGAAACCTGGTTTCCCCATACCCCACCTGGTGAGAGGGTGTGGGAGGACGCCGCCCCCGCGCGGATGCGCGCCGGAGGCCCGCGCACCCGGCGCCCATGCCCAGCGCCGGTCCGCAGGAGGGGTGGGGCGGGTTATGCCCTCAAGCCGGGGTATGGGGAAACCTGGTTTCCCCATACCCCGGCCCGCGGGAGGGGTGGGGCAGGCGGCACCCTTCCCAGGAACAAACTCCTTGCCGCCTCCTGGCGCGCGGCATAGCCGCATGGAGCCTGATATCCGACATCCGCAATCTAAACGGGAGTAAACCACGATGATCCGCGTCAGCATTATCGGTCTGGGCCTGATCGGCGCCTCGCTGGGGATGGCCCTGCGCAACGCCGACCCCGCCGAGTCGCCCCTCGGCCCGGTGGAAGTAGTCGGCTTCGACCGCCACGCCAGCACAGTGCGGACGGCCCGCGGGCGTCTGGCGATTGACCGTGAGGCGCGTTCGCTGGCCGAGGCGGTGCGCGATGCGCAGATCGTGGTGGTGGCGACGCCGGTGCTGGCCGTGCGGGAGGTGTTCACGGACCTGGGGCCGTTGCTGCCGGCCGGGGTGGTGGTGACCGACGTCGCCAGCACCAAGGCGGAGGTGGGCCGCTGGGCCGCGACGTTGCTGCCGGCGGGGGTTGAGTATGTAGGCGGCCACCCCATGGCGGGGAAGGAACGCGCCGGGGTTGAGGCCGCCGATCCCGACCTGTTCAAGGGGGCGATATACTGCCTGACGGCGCCGCCCCGGGCGAGTCGCAGCGCGGTGGAGGCGGTCGAGGCGCTGGCGCGCGCGGTCGGCGCGAAGCCTTACTACATCGATCCCGAAGAACACGACGCGTATGTCGCGGGCATTTCACACCTGCCGTTGCTGCTCTCGGTGGGGTTGGTGGAGGTGACCGGACGCAGCCCGGCGTGGAAAGAACTCGCGCCCCTGGCCGCGACCGGTTTCCGCGACGTTTCGCGGCTGGCCTCGGGCGACCCGGAGATGCACCGCGACATCTGCCTGACCAACGCGCAGGGCATCACGCGCTGGCTCAACGCGATGATCAGCTTCCTGGTCGAGACGCGCGACCAGATCGAGGCCGGCGACGCCACGGCGCTGGAGGACCTGCTGCGGCGAGCGAAGGCGCAGCGCGAAGCCTGGCTCGAGTCGCGCCCGAACCTGCGCCCCGGCGAGGAGGCCTTCCTGCAGCAACCCGAGGTGCAGCGCCCCAATCTGTTTACCTTTCGGCGGCCCAACCGGCAGGGGTAGGATGGGGCGGCAGGGGCGCAAGATTCTGTCAGGCTCGTAGGAGATGTGCCGTTCGCAGCGTTCCGCCCTCCCCCTGCCGGGGGGAGAAGCCTGGTGCCCGCCCCCAGCGGGGGAGGGTCAGGGAGGGGGCGGTTCGGCACACGCCGGTGGCATCCCGCATAGCCCTGAGGTGACCATCGCTCGCAGCGTTCAGCCCCCCTCCCAGCCTCCTCCCGCTGGGGGGAGGAGCCGGGTTCCCTCCACCGCCGGGGGAGGGTCAGGGGGGGGCCGTCAGCGTGCCCGCGGAGCCGTGGCGCGGGCGGGACGCCCGCGCTCCCGGGCCTTTTGCATCGGGCGGTGTGCGCCATACGCATGACCGTCTCACGTGACCATGGGGAAACCGGGTTTCCCCACGCCCCCGCCCCCGGGCAGGTGAGCGCGCAGCCCTCGAGCAGGGGGAGGGGGAAACCGGGTTTCCCCACACCCCCGCCCCCGGGCAGGTGAGCGCGCAGCCCTCGAGCAGGGGGAGGGGGAAACCGGGTTTCCCCACGCCCCCGCCTCCGGGCAGGTGAGGGCGCAGCCCTCACGCAGGAGCATAGGGAAACCCGGTTTCCTCACGCCCCACCCGGTGGGAGGGTTTGGAAGCGCGCAGCCCTCACGCAGGAGCATGGGGAAACCGGGTTTCCCCACGCCCCACCCGGTGGGAGGGTTTGGAAGCGCGCAGCCCTCACGCAGGAGCATGGGGAAACCGGGTTTCCCCACACCCCCGCCCGCGGGAGGGTTTAGGAGGGCAAAGCCCGCACGCAGGGGTATGGGGAAACCGGGTTTCCCCATACGCTCCCCAGAGGGAGGGTTTAGGAGGGCAAAGCCCGCACGCAGGGGTATGGGGAAACCGGGTTTCCCCATACGCTCCCCAGAGGGAGGGTTTGGGAGGGCTGCTGCCTCCCGAACCCTCCCGTCGTTGTGCGGCGCAGCCGCATTGAAGCCGGCAACTCAGGCGAAGGAGGCCAGTTCTCGCGAGAGGGTTTCGAGATCGCCGCTGGTGATGGGCGCCTGCAAGCGGGCCACGGCGGCCCGTAACCCGGCGCAGTGAGCGGCGGCGGGGGTCTCAGGGCACAGGCCCAGCATGGCCCGCAGCACGGCCACGTAGGGGCGGGCCAGGTCATTGGGGGCGAGGGGCTGTTCCATCACCGTGAGGTCAGCTTCGATCTGGCGACGCGCGCCGGCCCAGTCAATCACGCCGGGCATCGCGGCGCCCAGATCCAGGAGCCGGGTGATGCGCCCAACGGCGGCTAGCCGTGGTTCAGGCGTGGTCGGGCCAACCGGCGCGGCCAGCTCCGGCACACTGCCCGCCCGCTCGTCCGCAGGCCGGATGGGGGCAGGCACAGGGCGCCCCTCGTCCGGCGGGGGCGCCTCGCCCGTGACCAGCGTCTGGAGACGGGGCCACCCGGCCAGGAGCAGCGCTTCGATCTCGCGCGCGTACTGCACCCAGGCGCCCACTTGCATACGGAAGGGATCGGGCACGTCACGCTCGCGCGCGGCAAGTTCGCCGAGGGCGGCAACGGTGACGCCAGGGTATCTGGCGCGCACCACGCGGGCCACGCCGCGATCAACCGTCATGATCGCCCGCGCGGCCCGGACCAGCTCATCGGTCAGCGAGCGGGCGCGATGGGCGCTCAGATCGAGGCCAAGGATCAGCAGCGCATCGCGGGCCTCGGGTTCGGCGGGATCGTCATCGTGGCCGACCACTCCGGCCGATTCGATGCGCCAGTTCAGGCCGCGCTGTTCGGCGAGACGGCGCAACAGCGCCACGCTGATCGGGGCGCGCCCGGTGTCGGCAGCGCCGACGATCAAGACGAAGGGTTCGTCCATGGCAGGTTTCCAATGAAGCTGCGCTGCACACCAGGGGGATGCAAAGAGTTTTTTTCCTGGGAGGGCTACGCCCTCCCAAACTCTCCCGTGGGGTGAGGGGATGGGGAAACCCGGTTTCCCCATCTCCCTGCGTGAGGGCTTTGCCCTCCTAAACCCTCCCTCTGGGTAGCTGTTCACACGTGGGGTAACCCATCCCCAGCCCTCCTCCGCTGGGGGAGGGAGTTCGGCGCCTCCCCCCAGCGGGGGGAGGCTGGAAGGAGGGCTGAACCCTGCGAACGGTTTTCACCTCAGCCGTCCATGCGGCTCGCGCCGCACAACGCCGCAATGAAAATGTTGTTCTTGGGAGGGCTGCGCCCTCCCAAACCCTCCCGCGGGTGGGGGGATGGGGAAACCCGGTTGCCCCCTTCCCCTGCGGGGCGGAGGCGTGGGGAAACCCGGTTGCCCCACACCCCTGCTCCAGCAGCCTATTTTCACGTTAGGGTTGCGGGTCGAACCCTCTCGCGGGGTAACCGTTCACACGTGGGGTAACCCACGCGCCCGGGAACGCAGGCGTCCCGCCCGCATCGCGTCTCCGCGGGCAAGCTGCCCGCACTCCCGGGAGACATGTGAACACGTACCTCGCGGGAGTTATCCGTCTGGATTGTAGGCGGGCAGCCACAGGCTGTCAACCAGGCTCTCAGCATCCTTTCAGAATTATTTGACCTTTTTCAGACTTTGTGCTATCCTTCCGCCCCGTCAGCGACCCCGACCGTCGCGGCGCGTTATGTCGCCCCGGTGCGACCGAGTCTGAGCCGCCAGGCGCGGCCCCGGGCGATGGCGCCCGTCCCGCGCCGGAACCGGTTCGGTTCCATTGACGGTCTGGCGCTCCGCGCGCGCTAGCCGGATCCACGTCGATCAGCGGGGAGCCTTGCTCCCCAAAACCAGGAGGTTGTCCTTGCCACGTGCGCATGCGTTTCTGCCATGCCGCAGTAACGAGAACTGTAGCACTCCGTTCCACCTGCTTCTCAGCCTGCTGGCATCCTTCACGTTTCTGCTCTCAATTCTCAGCCCCTCTAGCGTTCAGGCCGCGCCCGTCCTCATCCTGCCAACCCCGCCGGGGGAAGACTGGCGGATCATCCAGGGGTATGCCTGTGGCACCCACAATGGCTGGGATCGCTACTCCCTCGACCTGGCCCAGGTCAATGGGCCGACCTACAACGCGCCCATTCGGGCCGCGGCCGCCGGCGCGGTCTGGTACTGGGAGCGCGGCAGCGGCACGCTGATCCTGCGCCACGGCGGAAACTTCTTTACGATGTACACCCATCTGGCCCGCGCTGTCTCCACCCAGCCCGGGCGCTCCTTCCAGGCCGGGGAGACCCTGGGCTTCGCCGGGGATCGCGGTTCGCCGGGGGTGCCGCACCTGCACTTTACGGCCTACACCGCTCGCGGTGACGGCTGGAGCGGCAAGCGGTCGGTGCCATTGCGGTTCGCCGAAGGGGTGGATCTGCCGGAGATCGGCGGATGCAACCAGCACGGCGGGAAGATCGTCCGCGCCATGTCCATCAAGGAACCCGAGGTGGCTTTCCAGAGCGCGGCGCAGCCAGGCCAGTGGTACGCCAGCGACCAGCGCATCGAGTTCGTGGTGGCCTGGGGCGGAGGCGGTCTCAGCCAGGCGTGGAACCAGACGCCGCCGGACGATGCCCCGATGTTCGCCCGCGTCACCGATGGCTACGCGCAGCTTGCCGACGCCGGCGAGGGCATGCATACGCTGAAGGTGCGCGCCTGGGGGCCGGATGGGCGGGTGACCCTGGCCGAGTTCGGGCCGGTAGGCTACGACGTCACGGCTCCCGGCGCGCCCGCGCCCATCGGCGATCTCACCGCCTTCACCGGCCCCGTGGCGCTCCAATGGCAGCCCGCTAGCGACGCGCACTCCGGCATCAGGGGCTATCGCGTCTACATCGGGGCCAACCCGGAGGGCACCTCCGAGTGGTTCACCACCGAACCCGCGGTGAAGACCGATCCTCTGGCCCCGGGCCGCTACCTGCTGCGCGTGCAGACGCTGGACGTGGCGGGGAACAGCGGCCCGTGGGTCACGCTGGGGGCCATCACGGTAGAGCCACCGGTCGCGCCGACGAGGTAGCAGCGCTTACGCCGCCGCTAGGCCTTCGCTGACCGATTCATGGTCGCTGGCAAGGCTTCGTTAGGATACTTACCGTTTGCGCCGAATCGCCCCCTTCCCAGACTGTGAAGGAAGGAGGCGGTTCGGCGCGAGACGGTGCTCCATACCGCATAGCCATTGCCTCACTCCAACGTCACTATGTCATAGTTCAGCGAGGCATCTACAAGATGCAGATAGAGTTGTCGGGTGGTCGCATTTTCGGCGCGGTCGGATGCGAACGCGGGTAGGAAATAGCAGTCATCCTGCACCTCTCTGCATTAGAGGCCGAACTCCAGTCATTCATGCAGTCATTGGAACATATAGCCTGCGGAAGCTCAAACTTCCGCAGGCCATGCACATGCGTTTATTGCCGCGATCCTAGCGCACTGTCAGCGGCAGGTACACCGCGAAGCGCACAATGAAAGAGCGATACTGACCATTGTTGGCATCGGTGTAGACCGTGCACGCGCTATCGGCGCAAGCGCGCACCAGCCAGTAATAGGTCTGCCCGGGCTGCAAGGCTGCTTGCTGCGCCGGAGCGACGGCTCTGCCAGCCGCTCCATCGCCGCTTAGGGGAATGGTTACGCTGGTGGCCGTCCCCACCGAGATGGCTGGCGTGCAGCCAGGGGCGGGAGCGATGCAGTAGCGGTAATGGTCGAACTGTCCTGACACCGGACTCCACGAGAGGGTCACACCGTTGGGGCCGATCACTTCTTCCATCACTTCTACCGCTTCGGGCGGGGTAGTGGAGGGCGGCGGCGCCGCTACGGTAAAGGAATGGTGCTGGCCGTTATCAGCGTCAAGGTACACTGCACAGCCGCTATCGGCACAGGCGCGTACCTGCCAGTAATAAGTGTCGCGAGGTGCAAGACCGCTCACCGATACACTCGTGGCCGTGCCCACACTGGTGGTCGGGGTGCACCCAACCGTAGTAGCAATGCAGTAGCGGTAGTGGTTAACATCGGCGCCAGCGGCTTGCCACTGCAAACTCAGGCTGGCGTGCTGGCCGGTGGCATTGTTGGCTGGCGCAGTTTTGCTAAAAGCAGATAGCAGTGTTGCCACGGTAAAGGCATGATGCTGCGCGTTGTCCGCATCAATATACACGCTGCATCCGCTGTCGAGGCAAGCGCGCACCTGCCAATGATAGGTAGCGCCGCGGGTCAGGTCTGTCACCGCTACACTCGTGGCCATGCCCACACTGGTGGTCGGGGTGCACCCAACCGTAGTAGCAATGCAGTAGCGGTAGTGGTTAACAGGAGCGGCAATAGCGTTCCACTGCAAGCTCAGGCTCGTGGGTTGACCGGTCGCATTGCGGGATGGGGCAACTTTCGCAAAGGTAAACGTCAGTCTCGTGATGAATGCATCGCCGCCCTCCCAGGTATTTTCCCCACCATTGTACGTCCGATCATACGCCCCGGGCGTGGTCGGAAAGCCGACAGACTTGGTCTCACCCGCCACATAGACGGTGCCCTGAGGGTCGAGAGCCAGAGCCGTTGCTCGGTCCAGAACACTGCCACCGAGGAAAGTCCCGGCGGGAAGGACGGTCAGATCGCTGTTCAGCCTGGCGATGAATACATCCTCGGATCCGTTGTAAACCTCGTCTACCGCCCCTGGCGTCGTCGGGAAATCAGCAGATGAGGTGGTGCCCGCTACGTAGACGTTACCCCAGGTATCAAGGGCGAGAGAGGTAATCTCCTCACGATCACTCCCACCAATGAAGGTTGCAACGGCAAGGGTGCTCAGGTCGTTGCTCAGCCTGGCAATGAATACATCAAACCATCCGTTGTGCGTGGGGTCATATGCCCCTGCGGTAGTCGGAAAGTCGGCAGAATTGGTGTACCCTCCTACATAGATATTACCCTGATCGTCAAGGGCAAGGGCGGTTGCCCAATCGTAATAACCTCCGCCGAGATAGGTGGACGCGAGGAGGTCAGTCAGGCCACTGTTCAGTTTGGCGACAAACGCATCCCTTAAGCCGTTATACGTCGTATCAAACGCCTCCGGCGTAGTAGGGATAATACCGCCACTCCCTGCCACATAAACATTGCCCTGAGTGTCCAAAGCGAGAGCAGCGATCTGTGATACTACTCCTCCGAAGAAGGTGGCAGCCGAGAGCTGGGTCAGATCGCTACTTAGCCTGGCGATGAACCCTTCATTATGGACAACTGCCGTATCGAATGCTCCTGGCATGACCGGGAAGTTGGCAGAATAGGTTTCCCCCGCCACATAGACGTTACCCCAGATGTCGAGGGCGAGAGCCATAGCCTCATCTCGGCTATTCCCACCAAGGAAAGTGGCTGCAGACAGGGCATTCAGGTCGCTGCTCAGTCTGGCGACGAAAATATCGGAGGAGCCGTTGTGCGTCGGATCGAATGCCCCCTGAGTAGTCGGAAAATCGGTAGAATAGGTTATTCCCGTCGCGTAAAGATTACCCCCGGGGTCAAAAGTGAGAGCGGTGACTTTATCTATATTACTTCCGCCAAGGAAAGTGGCAGTGATGAGAGAGGTCAGGTCACCACTCATCTTGGCGATGAATGCATCGAAAGAGCCGTTGTGTATCGTATCTAGCGCCCCCGAACCGGTCGGGAAGACAGCAGAGGCGGTTTCTCCTGCCACATAAACATTACCCTGGGTGTCGAGGGCAAGAGCGGTTGCCTTATCCCTGCCGCTACTGCCTCCAAGGAACGTGGCTGCAGATAGGCTGCTCAGATTGCCATTCAGCTTGCTGATGAACGCATCCGCCCCGCCATTGTGCGTCTGGTCAAACGCCCCTGACGTGATCGGGAAGTCGATAGAACCAGTGCTTCCGGCCACATAGACGTTGCCATGGGTATCAAGCTCAAGATCGGCCACACCTTCAGAACCACTTCCGCCGAGGAAGGTGGAATAAAGGAGAGTAGTCAGATCGCCGTTCAGCTTGCTGATCAAGGCATCCGACTCGCCATTGTGCGTCTGGTCAAACGCCCCTGGCGTAGTTGGAGAGGGCGTATTTGGAGAGATGGTCGACCCAGTGCTGCCAACCATATAGATGTTGCCCTGGGCATCAACGACGAGGTCGTTGATAGTAGTGACCCCACGAACGACAGTAGAGGCCAGGAGAGTGGCTAGATCGCTGTTCAGCTTGCTGATAAATCCTTTATTGGTACCATCCGTAGAGCTTTGATACGCCCCTGGGGTAGTTGGGAAGTCGGGAGAATCAGTTCTTCCTGCCACATACACATTGCCCTGAGCATCGAGCACAAGGGCTTCAATCATATCAGAGTGTATCGCACCGAGGAAGGTGGAAGCGACGAGCGTGTTCAAGTCGTTGCTCAGTTTGGCAATGAAAGCATCCCAAGAGTGGTTAATCGTCGGATCGTACGCCCCCGGCGTGCCCAGTGGGCCGGGAAACTCAGTATACCCTCCCACATAGACGTTGCCCTGAGCATCGAGTGCGAGGGCAGTAGCTCTGTTCACCATGCTGAGGCAGCTAGAGGCGAGAAGATTATTTAAGTTGCTGCTCAGCTTGGTAACGAAGGTGTTTCTGGTCTGGCTCGTACAAGACAGAAGACCTGTTGATGTATGTGGAAAATCAGAAGAAACAGTTTCTCCAGCCACATACACATTACCCTGGGTATCGAGAGCTAGAGAATTTATCCTATCACTCCTGGATCCGCCAAGAAAAGTAGAAGCGAGGAGAGTAGACAGATCTTCGCTTAACTTAGTGATGAATCCATCACCTTCACTATTAAGGCTATCATAAGCACCTGCCGTGGTTGGGAAGTCACTGGACAAAGTCTCTCCTGCTACATACACGTTGCCCTGGACATCGACAGCAACGGAAGTAACTTGATCTACATTAGTGTTTCCACCCAGAAAAGTCACAGCGATAAGAGTAGTCAAATCGCTGCTCAACTTGGCAATGAATGCATCACCAAAGTTGTACGTTGAGTCATACGCTCCTGAAACGACTGGAAAGTCGGCAGACCCGGCCTCTCCAGCCACATAGACATTGCCCTGGGCGTCTAAAGCAAGCGCAGCCGCAGTATCACTACTATTACCCAGATAGCCTCCCGGACTCCCCAAAAACGTGCTCGCAGCGAGCAGATGGGCCACGCTCGCGGGTGCAGCCGACGAGTGGGCCTGCCCCGCCGCGCCCAGAGGCGCGAACGGCGCCCCAACTTCTTGCTGCGCCAGCAGCATCGGCGTTGGCAACTGGGAGGTGGCAGCGCCCCCGCTATCCACCTCCAGCAATGGCAAGCGCAGCCAACGCTCGCCCGCCTGCACCTCGAGTGTACCGTCGCTGATACCGACCACCGTCGCCCCTTCTACCCGCAGGCGCACTGCGCCCAGGTCGGGCGCGCCGTCAGGAGTGGCCCGCAGCCGCAATCGTCCCTCTTCAACGGTCAACTCCAGCGCAAGCTGCGGAATCAACCCGGCGATCCGCACCCCCGCCCACACCGGCACGTTGGCCTGATGGCGGTCGATATTGTCTCTAGTCAGGAACGAGACCCGCGTTGCCAGCGGCCCCGTCAGCGTCACCTGCGGCTGCGGTGTATACCCCTCGCTGGAGAAGGTCAGCGTGAGCGGCGGGGCGCCGGTGACCGCCAGATACAAGCGACCATCGCGCCCAACGCCCAACTGCGCCTCTCGGGCCAGCAGCGCTGCCACAAGGTCATCGGTGAACTGGCCCCGGTTTTCGATGAAGACGTTGCTATCGGCGCGGGCATAGGGCGTTGCCGGTAGGATGGGCGGCGGCAGAGGGGCCGGCGCAGGCATGGCAATCGGGCGGACCAGCGTGAGGAGCAGGGTAATCAGCGTCAGGATGGCCAGCGGCGCGAGCGGATAGCTCAGACGCGGATGAGGGTAGGAGATGGTGGTCATCATGCACCTCTGTTGCGAAGATGATGGTACGACGAGAAGGGCACGACGGAGGTAACGACGGAACGGCAGGGGAACAATAAGCCGCCTTCTGCAATGGCATGCGCAGCAGAGAGACGGCTCAACGGTGAGTGGTTACAATGTAGGAATCGTGATCGAAAACAACCTTTTTATCGGTTGTGTTCTTATCACATAATTATTCCTTTAAACTGTAGCATACTTGTAGTGTCTTGTCAAGATGGAAATCGAGCAGAGCACCTGGGGCGCACCCCTGTGGCCTGCCCGTGGAAGGGGGGTGGGCAGGCGCCGCCCCCGGCCGGTAGGGGCGCAGCGGCGCTGCGCCCCTACCCTAAGGCTGTATGCATCACGTCAGGGTGCGGCAATGCCCCGGGGAGCCTCATGCGCGTCTTCGAGCAGGTGGCCGCCGGTCGTTTCGGTCGAGGCGCCATTCTGCCTATGCGCTGGCGCTGCCAGCAATTCGGCGCGGTTGAATGAGCGCGTCTTCTCCTCTATCACGTCAGGGATTTGCAACTCAGCGCTGCCGATATCCAGCTCGCGCAGGCGCTTTGCGCTCAAGAACAGGGTGCGCTCAAAACTGCCGAGCATGG
>Ga0308418_1001464_pt1 | contig 12439 bp, 1 predicted proteins | sample HotsprSampleR4cd_FD_203517 | JGI IMG/M metagenome (GOLD analysis project Ga0308418, IMG submission 203517) | Hot spring phototrophic mat microbial communities from Mushroom Spring, Yellowstone National Park, Wyoming, United States - 20090729_R4cd ... | reverse complement strand
AATAAGTAAATTAGATGGTATAGAAAATTCTATACACTCGCTATCTGCTTTTGTATCTAATCCGCTCCATTCCTCTGGGAATCCGCATTTTATGCTATACTTGGATGTATCATTAGATTGTATCAGCAGCTGTCCGTTGTATTGTTCTGTTTGTGCGTGAATTCCGTTTGTATCGGATGTTTTAACATGGCTAAATGATAGAATACTATCGTCATTATATGTACTGATAAGGTCTTTGAGGGCTTTTTTAGGTGCCAGGACTTGTAGTTCGCCTCCGTTGGGTATCGGTAATACCGGAAGACGACTTGTGATATATACGTTGCCAGTTCTTGCTTCTAAAATGCCCGTCTCACTATCTTGCTTTATGCTCACGTAGTTTTGTAGAATATCGGGCATTAGTGATCTGCGGTCTCCGCCGCTTTGTGCAATAGCTTTTACGATACGCTTGATGTCGCCTGCTCTTACTGTGAATGCCATGATCAGCCACGCATCGAAACTCCTTATTTTCGTATATTTACACTAACTATGCGGCTATCTCGAATCAAAACCGCTCTCATCGTATTGTTGACAACCTTATTACTTTCCTGCAGTGGAGAAAAAAGGGCAGTCAAAAAAATTAGCAAGGCTGTAGAATTAACCAGCCCAGAATTCTTGTACAGTTACTTAGTAAATACATATAAGCTGCCCGAAATGCCATACGATAGCTATGAAACACTAATCATAATTCGCGATAGCATAAGATTAGATACTATAATCCGCATAGATACCTTGAAAAAATCAGATACAATCCAAATTAAAAACGATAGAATGCAAATTAAAATAATTAGACAGAATGATACTGTATATGTCAAAGGACATTGTATTACGGATACAATAATAAGAGAAAAAGTGGTTTACGCGACAAGATACACAGAACCGAAGAAATCTCTTGACAAAAATAAGTTTTATGATGACTTTATTACTATATCGTTCATAGTATTCGTTGTAATCTTTCTTATAATTGCTATAGTGAGAGGTATCAAAAGTTATATCAAAAATAACCTATGAGGAAAATACTTGAATTAATAGTACTCCTCATATTACTATCGCTTTTGTTTTTATGCATAGAACCGCACGATGTATTCCTTTTAGCACCTGTTTCATTTGTGACTACAAGTCAGATATTGTTGTTATGGAGCATTTTGAAAAATCGCAAGTACGATGGTACTGGTGTAAACGCAAGCAACGAGTTTTCAGATCAGTTTGATGCTAACATCGTAGAGTTAGTTGGCAAAGTGAAAGCCCTTGTCAATGATTACATTAATAGAAAGAGAGACGGAGCATTAAAAAGGAGTCATTTTGTAAGATTTGACAATCCAACTATAGAAGAACTCAGGTCACTGTCTGATGGTAAGTACCTGTGTGTTGACGTTAGCAGGTATATCAATTCTGGCAAACTTGTTACAGAACAACTAAATAATGCATTTTTGTTAATAAAAGGGAAGTATTCTAATAGATTCAGGAGGAGTTATAGTTACAGTCAGTTGACTAATGACTCTAAAACCTATGAATTTTCTATATGGCGTCAGAAGCTGGTAGTTGATACTTACAATGTTGGCCATGGTAATCCTAGTGCTCTTGATGCTTTTCTGCATAGTTATGACCTAACCAACCAGTACGAGTATTATGCCTTTGATTACTCGTCCAGTGAACCAGACCATTATTTTAACACAAACGAGCTTAACATATATGGCCTAAACGCTACTAGTTATTGGTTCACAGACAACTTGTGTATAAATAGCTACTTATCTAATAGAAGAACCAAACATGCTAAATCAGATGTATTTAATATACCTTTCATACCAGACGAGAGAAAAAGAGCTTTTGCATTTCATAAGTTGATTAAGGAAGGTACTTTAGATGGTATAATATTTTATGACTACAATGTTACAAGAGTCAAAATTCTTAGAGCGGCGGAACATATACCATTTGGTTCAGTCAGTAATGATAATTATCGCAGAGTTTTTATGGATTTGTTATACAGCAGCATGCCTACGAAAATAGAAACTATGTCAAATGGTAGCTATAAGAGATATATGTATCCGTACTTCTATGTTCCTACGGTCTTTTATTATGAATCCCTTGATTTAGATAATCACAATAATGCTTTTAATTTTGTTTATGATATCTCTGGGCATATATATAGTAATCCATTAGTAAATCATAATGCTTTCCAGAATATGAAGACGTATGGATATTTTTATCCTATGTATTATAATGGTTCTACTTGGTCTGGTGTAAGTCCTATAGATTCTAATCACGATCTTTTTGGATATGTATTTTTTATTGCTGGCCAGGACAATATTTCAACTTTTAAGCATGCTGGTTTTGGTGGTTCTTTCAGTTACGGCATGTCATTGAAGTATAAGCCTGGTTCTAAGTATCGTTATGGGACTTATTCCACGCCGTATTATACTTCTGATTATATCGTTTCTGGTTATGCTTCTGCGGCAATGATGCACTTTTATGGTTCTCAGGATGCCGTTGAATTTGGATTAAGCAGCCGTAAAACATATATGGAAAACAAACTCAATATAAGCGATAAAGATTTCATAAGCCATAAGACTAGAACAATCCCCACCGGCCTTATGCCAATGTATCAAGAGTTTTACCCTATTTATCTAATAGATTCGTATTGTTTCACTAGTAATAGTGGTACTTCCATACTATTAAAACCGCCGACATTCAGTAGATATAGTTTAACACCTAGGCAGTATAACTTCCATTTTAGAATACCTTTTGGGATACAGGAAAACGAGCGTAGGGACAATACAGTCTTGAAAGCTTACGCTCGGGCTAATAGCTATTATCACATTAATCCAGCTAGTGGGTTTTCTATCACAACAACGACTTACGCTTATTTTACAGCGCTTTCTGATTACCATACTATGCTCCCACCGTTCAATAGACAAATGGCGTTTCTGGGAATAAGAGCAGTACAAAACATGAATAATACAATACAATTAATAAATGCAATGTCTAATTCGTTTTTTGGTAGACAACTTATAAATAATAGGACGAGTAACGCTATACTTACTAATTTCTGTAATTGGGTTAACTACCCGGGCACTTATAGTGCCTTCATGAATGAAAATCAGATAAGAGATAATTATTTATTTGCTACTTCGCCTACTAATATTAGAGGACTATTATGGAGTAATGTATATTTTAGAAAGCAAATAGACCCAGGGGTCGCTTACGAGTTAGGATTTACTAGCTCAAATATGCCATCGGATGATAATAGTATAGACAGACGTTTGCGACGTGTGCTTCCTTTTATCCAACCCTTCGGTATTACTAATACACCTGTAAGAGTAATGGGTAAAGTAGATAATAATGATACAGCTTTTGAGGTGCCTAAAAGGTTATGGCGTATGAATATTTATAGTGGGTCTATAAATAGTAACTACCTGGGTAATACAGATAGTGAAAAGTTTTTTCAACATCGGGCGATAGCTTTAGCCCTGATGAGCTATGCGTTAGCCGTACCTGATTATCCAGATGCATCACCGAGCATACCCTGGTGTTGGCAGTCTTTTGATAGTATGCTTTCTTATGCTCCGGAATTTGGTGCGACCTCCAGTAGATACGGATTAGGTTACGAGTACCGTTTCGCTTATTTCCATAACGATATACATCCAGTGCCTGACATGAATTTATTGATGGATAATATGAATCTAAGCACATACAGATTACCACTTACGACATATAACCATTTATTACCATTGTTTTTTGTTATATTAACCGATAGAAACGGCTATTGGCAACATGGTAATGTATCTAGTGATATGCCCAATACTGAAATGAATACGCGAAACGCCGAACTTACTTATTTATATATTGTGCCTCCAGATTATGGGTATAACATGAAGCTACCTGGTCCTATTAGAAGTATAAGTACTCACAGATTTACAAGTAATTCACTTGATGCTGTTTATACAGTAGCTCGTTACGAGTTTTTTGCGCCTTACTTGCCTTTGTATCCATATAGAGATGTTAATACCATATTACCAAGATTTGATATAAAACCGCATCTCAAGGCCTTTAATACTTATCGTGATATACGCCCTAACGATAACGTTCCTGAAATGGTAGAAACCGTAAAAAAATACTATATAAACAATCCTAACAGTACTACAGATGACGAACTTGTAAATTTAAGAAATTGTGGCTATTACAATAGTTTTTTGGGTTACTTCTTTGTAGATGTCGGTGGCAGCTTTACAGCTATAGAACGTATCAATAAACTGGTACATATTAAGGACTATCTAGATAGGAGGGATGGAGGTGAATACGAGCAAAGAACAATTAGATACTTAAGAATCCCTCCCAGCGACCTAAATACAACTTCGGGATATGCTAGGATGTTAGTTCACCCTAATGATCCACTTTTAGGCTCAGACTTTAATCCATTTTACCTTGACGCGGGCTCTGTTTTCATAAGTTCAGAAGTAAGAAATGATGTAATAATAGATAAACTAATACAAACTACCCTATCAACAAAGATAACAGGCTACGTTATAACAATGAATGGATTGACTAATCTTATGATTACTTATAACAATACTATGGCGAATAATGGTGCTAAGCTATGGAATACTTTTGATGATTTTAGAAGCTATTACATGAGTGATTATAACATTTTGATGTGGTCACCTTACGTCAATACACTTTCAACACAAAACCCTGAATGTGAAAACATTGCCGAATGTGCTAAATTTGACATTCAAAAAAGATTTTTTGCCTATAGTGTTTTGCGTACTATAGCCTTGACGAATAGGATATTTTTCCCTAATGTAAGAGTTAGGCCATTGCTAAGCATGTATGTTGAATTGGGAGAAGGGAATAACATCAACAACGATGTCGCGAAGCGGCATATGGCTTATTATAAGATATACGATGACATAGTAATTAAAAGCAGTTACTATCAGACTGATCTGTTAACACCCATGTATATAACTTATAACCCGCTCGGAGCATATGTTATGGTACACGAGAGTAATAGAGACTATATTCGTCGTCTTATGGCCTCTAATGTTTTACCTTCTACTAATAACCCAGATCCTGTACCTCTTAACGCGAGTTTTAATAGTAATAGTTTTTATAACACCATATATCAAAATTACGAACTTATAGGTCCATGGAACTTTCATAATCTACTATTCCCGACTTTTTCCACTGGTGAGGTGCGTCAGCCGCAAGCTTGGGCGTTCTCGCATCCCAGAATGTGGCCCAGACCAATTATGGCTTACTACTATCCTAGCCGCGTAACTCCTAACCCAGCCTATTACCTCTCTGGCATAATACAATTCGAAGAAAAAACTTACTCAGGGGGAAAACCATATCACGTTTTGGATTATAGAAATACAAAAGATTTTGTTGCAATTATTAGACTTTACAAAGTAAATAATGAAATCGTGGCTGAGAGTCTTAATAATGATTTTATGGCTGTTTATCACAATAATAAAGTTTATTTGCGCACAAAAACTCAGTTTATAGAACCAATTGTGCCTAGAACACTAAAAGGCACTGATAGGATAAGACATAGTTTGATTGACTTAGTAAGTCCCAAATTTGATATACCTTCCGCTTCGCAACGTAGTAACTTAGAAAAATTTGAAGACATAGTGGGTGGTAAGGTTTTAGCCGATTTAGTTAGCAATAACTCGGCTGTCGTTGAAAACTATATTACCATAGACTACTTGCATCCTATTGAAGACGGTGTTAGTGCTGGTAGTGCTTACTATATCGTTAATGAAGCTACTGTTATAAACTGTTTTGGGGATATTTATCGGATGAACAGAAACGAGTTAGATTTCTGCGATAGAACAGCTTACCCATATAACAAAGACGAACATGACATTGAGATTATAGTACCTGATGATCATGATTACGAGACCACGGCCTTTGGTTGGAGTGAAGCTGTCTACGTGAAGTTTAAAACGGAAGACGATTTCAATAAAGCTGTAGGTAAGGAATTTCAAGTAAATAAATATAAGGGCCTGATAAACATTGTTCCAGAACATCCGATATCTTATGGCGTAATCAATGACCCGAATATATTAAAAAAGCAAAGAGACTACATAACAATGATGCGAGATATAAATTATCTTTCTAATGATAGAATAAACACTACCAATACAATGCCAGATGTCGAAAAAGCTGAACATATAAGCTTAATATCAAACAGATTTGATGATTTAGCTGGTGATAGTGTAGTTTATAACTTGCCGAGAGTGGCTAATCCGGACGAGTTTTCGCAATATTATCAAAGGATTATCTTTGAGATAGACTTGCCATCCCAGACGCTTCAATATAGCCAATTTAGTGACGCATTACGGTACGGTAGAAGCGATGCCAATACAAGTCGCGTTAGTACGAGAGATGGACTTAGTATGTATCGCAACAAGGATTTAGGCAATGTAATGATCCATGAGACTGAAAGACTTGATGAGCCTATGATAGTATATGATAATCCTTACAATCCTAAAAACGTTCTATTCATGTTCATTGATAACTTAATTACCGAACGAGCTAATGCAGATGTTCTAAATGATAATCCGTTAGGCATTTCATGGTTTGATGCAAATGGTAATATAGTTCGTGAAAATGTTATTAACGTTGGCCCTAATCCTTTTTCCGGTTTTTGGCATATGGAATATGTTGGTTTTATTACAGACTATGCATGGAATAAGTGGTCAGCAGGATTGACTGCCATACCTAGGCAGGGATTACTACAAAAAATGGATGAGGTATATGAAGGTTTTAGTAATGTTTATTTTTATAAAGTTGATGAGTGGAATTTTAATATAATTAACCCAATTCGGTTTTATGTATATGGCAGATATCGAATAAATAATAAATCTACTATAACTTTTGCACAAGATGGTATTACTTTAGATGATTATATAAAACTTAACAAATTTGCAATATCCGCTTTATCTCTGAACACCTTTGCTCCGTTCTTAGATTTTACTATATATAATAACTACTTCGGTGGTACTCCTAAGACTGTATACTATTCGGACGACTATACACCGAATAATTTATATCTGCCATCATCTTATTACGATAGTAACTGGCCCACCGACATAACTACTAACACAATAAGCAACTCACTTTATAGATTTAGAGCTGAAGATATAAGTTTGCAAAATCCAAATCAAATGTTTTTATTCCCTGGTAAAGATATAGTTACGCGTTTATTTAGTTTTAGATTACCGATAGTTACCAAGATAGTTTTTGTGAAAGATGAAATTCCAAGATATAGGATATATCCGACGTCTACTCTGCATTCTAGTGATAGTAATAATGTGTATGATAAAGGTTTTTACGATATATTTTATAATTTTAGCTTAGATCATGTTCCTAAGTGGAGTAGAATTGCTGGTAGTTTGGGACGCTTTTATGGAAGTAATCAGGCATATTTCTATTACAATGTGATAACTCCGTCCGTCAACATACAAAACACTTTGAATTCTCAGTTCAATACTGATAAAACAGATTATATGAGAGTAGAGTATAATAATGATCAATTGGTTACTTCTGTAGGCGTTCGTTGGTCTAGTGATCCGTCTAGAATGAAGCGGTTAGTGTATGTTGTACCTCCAAAGCCTTTTGAGGATAATTACAATGTCTTTTATCGTATCGGCAATCTTTTTGCTTGGCCCTATGATTTAATAGGTGCTAATGTACAAGCTGAATCTTATTACGAAAGATCTGATAATAGTATTTTTTTCTTTGATTGTAATATCAAATCATGGTATTGGCCATATATTGGGCGTTATGCTGTGAATCTCATGCATTTGAATGCTCAGCGGGCAGCCTTCTCACCATTTACGGGATATGGCTACTGGATGCGATACTCTAATAATCGGCATATTATATCGCCAATGATGGTGTTCTGGTTTAGAAATAACAATTTTGGCCGTCCAGGTGATTTTATACCAACGCTAGCTCAAATCAAATTCAGCGTTAACTCCGAGTACGGTTATAGTTATGGTCGTGTAGTAAATCCATATAAAGATTTTATCGCTTACGAAAGACCGTATGGCGATATTCCTATTGATAAGTCGTTGAGACTGAATAAATATACAAGAAGATTCCCTAATAGTACTAACACTACACGATTGTCAGTTATTAATGATGTATATCGTTCTAGTGTGTTAAGTAATAGTAGTGTGTTTAATACGATGTCCCTGAAGACTTCGGCATCAGTTGAGATACCTCAGGGTTTTATATACAATATGCTTATTAGTAATTACCAACCTGCCATACCCTTATTTGCTGTTCATGGTATCCGTAAGAGTTATGATCTTCCAGATAATAGTTTTAGGGTGCAAAATATTCAGCTAAGAAGGACAGACTATGGCCGTTGGGCCTCACGCCAGTTGTTATATACTAACAACTATACCTGTTTTGACACACCACCTTATGGCACACCATTGGGCGGCTCATTCTACTTACAACAGTATATGCTATCTAACATACCATTGTACTACTATTACAATGACGGCAATTCAATTGAACATTTATTCAGAAAAGTGCACTTTAACCAAGAGCTAGCACTTAAACATTTTATACCTCCTGAGTTATATTATCTTGTATCATATCCTGTGTTCTTGACTAATGAACAAGTTTTAGAACCTTCTAAAGTGGAACATCAATATGAACCATTCTATATGTCTACGGCCAAGCTGAACTTAGTATATATAGGTACTCAAAAGTTTTATCCGCTTGCGCCATACGGCATTCCTTACGTAAAGTTATTTTATCCCTTCGCTGATTTAATGGTAGAGTATAACAAGAAATCTATAACAGAAAAATTTTCTCCTGATATTATACGATATTCTAAAACATTGTACAGATATCCACTTACATCTTTGGGTTACAAGAACAGAGGTATGCCAATATATAGTATTTATATTGACGGGCAATACGATTTCAACCATACCCCATTGGATTTAAGTACAAATGTGGATGTAAGAGGGAATAGGGCTATGAGCCAATCAGCTATGTTGTCGTATCTGGAACGTGACGATATTGATTATTCTGCCTATAATCTGAATGATATTTATAGGCACGTATACTATGATGTTGCTGCTGCTAGTGAAGACACTGAATTAAGAATCTTTTTAGAGAATAATCGTTCTGCTTTAGCCATGGCGGGTGCGATGAATTTCTTAGCTGGGACTAGCCCAAATCTTAAGACATCGGAACTAGTGTTACGAAAGCTTAACAACTATTATGGAACAGATACAGCTGCGTACGACATGATGATATTTTATTTCCACGCACAAAATGAAGAACATACAAGCTACCACTTAGACAGAATAGGGGTACTGGGTCATCCGAAAGATCAGAACACAAAAGTTACAACAGACTTTCTAAATATACTCAAATATTCGCCTAACATGCTTAGTAATATTAGCAATATAAGCAATCTGAATAATATCTATACAGTTGACTATTATAATATAAGTGCTTCGTATGCTAGTGCGAAAATGATTTTGGAACGTGATATAATCAAGAGGCCATTATCTTCTGATTTTGGAATTTTTTCTAATAGTGCGCTTTCAAGACCTGGCGCTAATATTCGTAACTACTTTTATATAACTAGTAGGCTTATTTATGAAGACTTATTAATACAATCTTATCACTATCGTTCGTATGTTCCATTGCCTAACGAAGGTATTTATATCCCTAATACTCATTTGGAATTCAATCTTATGCTTAATCAAAGTATTTCAGCAAAAGCATTGTTTTTTGTAGGTAATCCTTATTACATTAGGTCTGAACTAGCCAATAAGGCTAACATTTACTTCGTATATAATGATTATAAGGTTCTGTCTCAGTTTTACAAGAGGGCTAAACGATATGGGTATCGTGTTAGGATGCCGATGGTGAATGGGCTTAGAGTTAGTGTGGGTGTGATGCCTTTGGGTTATAATGCCACGCATGCGTATAGTGTGGGTCCCGCTGGGGCAGTCGGAGCAAGAAACTATTCCCAATATACTGATCGTCATTTCGGAGAATACCATCTACCCGCCAGAGAAACTACTAGCTTTGCTTCTGCAGGCAGCATGCCGATAAGCAGCAGTCGCGAAGTACAAGTAAGTGTAGCAAATACAATTAGGGGCACAAATAATCAGTTGGGAACAGCTAAGTACGTTCAATCACCTAAATCGTTGTTCCATACAATTACAAATATAAAGCGTGAAGAAAGAGTTATATTCTGGGCTAGAAATCCGTACTTGATAGATGTACTGACTATATATCCTAAACCCATAATCATAGATCCAGTATCTATATATCAAAAAGAAGCTTTAAGCTGTGCGTCATTGTATATGAGTGATTATCTCGCTTATGTTCCGTACGGTGCCTTAGGCGATGTTAGCCCCAGACACATTTCTTATAATAAAGCTAATAGTGATATTTATCCTGATCGTATTTATGACCCTCTAATACGTTTGATATGGAATAAGGCTGTTATAGATGCTGGGATTTTAGGAGATCTTGTTATTACAAGTAATTCAGAAACAAGTTATCAAAATTATAAATTATATCAAGGCGGCACGCTTTTATGGGATGTAGACTACTTGGAATTAACTTTTTCTTTTCCTATTGGTGCTGTTATTGAGGCTAGTGGATTAGGATACGATAAATGGTCGTATCACGAGTGGGACATTCGACATTGGGGTGCTGGTGCTGGGGCACAGCATTTGCCTGTGCCCCGCCGTTGGTTAAACCATATGGTCATGTACACCAACACATTGCCCATACTTACGAAGACGCAAGAAAAGCGCGCTTACATCTATCGTGCCCTCCCGGTTTATACAATAAATATTATGCAGCTACATAACCCCCAAACTTTCTTTTTGAGTATGTACGGTAACCCTACTCATACTATGTTATATCTGTCTCACGTGTTAGGTTCGTCAGCTTACAATAATAAAGTTGTTCATGAAATGAGATTCGATATGGATCTGTTACATAACTTAACTGATACTGTGACGTATAATAACTACTGGCCGCACATGCAGCATACAGAAGTAAATATGAGAGAGGAGAATATGAATATTAAAAGATTCCTGATCTCTCCACATCATTACTACACTATTAAAGCTCTATTAGAACCAAAATATTACGACTTGTACAGATTAAACACTCAAACATTGTATGATTACGAAAAATATGATCGGTTAGTTAACTCATTTGGAAATGATGAAGTAGTTATATCTGTTATCGATTTATTTAATGGCGGCTCAAATAATGGACAGACTAATAATAATGATATAAGTGACCCTTATTATGATTTGTTCTTCAACAATATTACACAACCTGAAAGCCTATACTGGACTAAGAGAGATTTGATATTTACGACTACGTATAACATAATTGATCACGCTTATACTATCCGTGAGTCCAGCCTTCGGTTTTATGGTATTTTTGTGGCTAACGGTACTTACAGTGGTTCAGTGTCTCCCTACGAGTGGCTCGGAGGATTATACTTCTTACTTAACAGCTCTGATTATATCGCTAATCATAGCGTCCTCGGTACGGAAGAAATAGACCTTGCAAGAGTACAACCCAGAGTACTCATACCAGAAGCAACTTATGTGCCTGTATTTTGCACTTTTAACACCAGTTTATCTACACGGCGACTATCGCTATATAGGACTGCCATATTTGCTAGTGATATAGAGCCACAACCTGTATTCCAATATAAAGGGCAAAGTGCAATTTTTAACAGCTTTACCAACCACACCACACGAGAATCAGACATAAGCATATCTAACTCGATATTTGCTAATAGTGTCTATAATATAGAATTTGATAATATTAACTTTATAGTTAGTAACAGAATGCAAACTCCATTTAATGATATGTACATAAGAAATTTTACATTTGATTTGTTGTACAACACGTCAACAAATGCTAGGTTCAGATTTAGTTACAATATTCCTAACAATAATTTATTTTACTTGGAATTCAATGGTTTTGGAAGGTTTGAGTATAATATGAATTATGCTGATCTATTGATTCGCAATACTGTTCCATTTTCTGTTTTTAGTTGGTTAGCTTACTGGCCTATAAATAAGTTTCTTACAGACGCATACTCTTACAGCATGAGTGCGGTCAAACTTTTGGGCGATGATATTAATATGTTATTCCGCTTTCCGAAAGAAATGATAATTAAGGTTAGAATGTCTCCTTCTGGTGATATTACATACGACTGGCTGAACTTAAGTTTTCCGCCGCTATTTGCATTAGATTACTCTATGTGGAGAAGGTACAGCGGTAGTGACATATGCATAGCAGTAGATGCGTTTAGTCAGATTAGCTATGTAGATAAAGCTGGCGAAACCGACAAATCTGAGCAATTAGGCACATCTATAAT
>Ga0308418_1001462_pt1 | contig 12443 bp, 7 predicted proteins | sample HotsprSampleR4cd_FD_203517 | JGI IMG/M metagenome (GOLD analysis project Ga0308418, IMG submission 203517) | Hot spring phototrophic mat microbial communities from Mushroom Spring, Yellowstone National Park, Wyoming, United States - 20090729_R4cd ... | reverse complement strand
GGGAACTATGACCACAATCTGTGGTGTTCGATCCGATTTTTAGCCTCTACATCTGGTAAGGGCCCGGCCGAGTAGATACAGTCAAATGAGCCAGACAAAGCACGAGGGAAAACCGAAGGCGCCCCGCTGGCGGGGACAATTACCCTGCAAAAGTGGGGGTTCCAGCATGTTTTCGGTATGGCGGGGTCCGTCCCGCCGTCGCAGGAGATGGGACTTGCCGAATTTTCCGCTTGGAAAAACGTCTCCCGTTCGGATAGGCAGCCCCGCTCTTCTCCCGGCTCGAATGGGTCCACTGTAGCATTACTGTTACTTTTTGCGCAATTTCTACAATCTTTTTGTTTTGCTTATCTTTCCTGACCGGAATTTCTGTTTTATTCCTTAAATTCTTCTTCTCTTCTACCGATCCTTAGAAAAAGCAGATTCTCCGTCCGGCAGGAAAACCTTCCCGCTCACCAGGAAGCTTCGCCACCACCAGGGTCAGTGTATCCTCTCGGACCCAATGACCCCCAATGGGTGGCGCCGAGCGATATTTCCCCAGAACAACCTGGAAAGGGGTGACCGGGGGGATACCCTCAGCAGAGCAGGGATATTCGCACCATGGGCAGAAACCCGGTAAAAATGGGCAGGAAACTCCTTAGAGGCTGTGCCGAACATCTGTTTTTAGGCAGATGGACCAGCCCACCGGCAGCCCCCACCGTGCCAAAGACCCTAATCAACGGGCATTTGGGGAAACCGAAAGGGTTTGGAAACCGCTCGGGACCCGCTGGACTGCCAATTTCGGGCCAGCCTCTTAGGATGGGCATGAAATTCCTGGCAGCATGGATCGGGGGGATGTTGCTCGGGGGGATGGGGGGACCCCTGGGGGGAGAAGCTGTTGGGGTAGAAACCCGCCCCAGCCCGACACCGGTCCCCCGGGTAGCTGCTCCGGAGAGGCCCCCTGCAACCTCACTTATTTCTGCCCCGCCATGCGTAACCTGCCGGATACCCGCCTCCGAAACATCCTGCCAGGGCTATCGACCGCCCCCGAGTGCTTGCCCGCCCCCGAGTTTCTCCCGGCCCCAGGCACATCCGCTGTTCGATTATGCATGGTCCTCCAGTTATCCACCGGCCCAGGGGTATGCGCCGTGTCAAGATGATCGACCGGGAAATGGTTATCCACCGGGGGGTTCTGGTTTGCTCAGTCCGCTTTCTGGCCGGTGGGGATGTTCTTCCGGCCAAGGAGGTGCTCCAAGCGGCTGCCCTCCGTATGGGCCGGGTTTTTCTGCGAACGGTTACCGGCCCGGGTTATTGACGCCGCTGCTGATGTGGTTTTATTTTCCCTCCGGCTGGATGCCGCCTGAGCAAGGGGCTTGTTTTCCTGACTGCGCCGGTTTTGCCGGCCAAGCCCGTTTTCCCTGGCAATCCGGTTATCCCGACCGACTCTGTTTTCCCTGGCGATGTTTTCCCTGGCGACCCAAAATTTCCTCTTCCGCCCACCATCGGGGTTATTACGGCGATTTGTACATGTGGATTGTTGTCCCCCAGCGCTAAAAGACTTCTCTCGCCACCGGAATCCGGAGGTTTCGCTACCCCGTAGGGAACACATGTTACGCAAAACCACTGCCTGCCGGATGGGGGCGAAGGTTTTAGAAACTCCCGGTGGGGTATCTAGCCGAAACCGGCTCTCCTATCCGATGGCCCAAAGGGGCGGGAGATTTCAGAATCGCCACGGCTCGCGCATGGGCCGGCTTCGGAGCAGATTGGCCTGGTAGTCGTCCAGGAATTCTTCGTGTTCTGGGTCCCAGCGGAGCGACCGGCCGGTCCAATGGGCGATGCAGCCCAGATGGGAAACGATGGTGGATCGGCAGGCCGATTCCACATTGCTGGCCGGGTCGCTGCGGGATCGGATGGCCGCCAACCAATCTAAATGATGATTATACAGCGGACGTTCTGCGCCCGGTTTTTCGGTGGACTGCTGAAGGATTTCCGGCGGATGGGCCACCAGATAGCCTTCTCGGCCCACATGAATCCAGCCGTTTTCCCCCACATACAATGCGCCGAAAGCCTGGATCACCGTCTGCACGTTCCAGCCGGGCGGTATCTCCTGCACCGCTGGATTCAACCGGCCGGGCACCACCTGCAAGAGGACCCCGGTCGCATATTTGTAGGTGAGGACCGGAACCTGGCCGGTTTCAGGTGGAATAATTTCTACCGGCCCAGAACCATCCATGCCTAAGGCCCACTGCACCACATCGAAGGCATGGACGGTATTGCTGGTGAGATTTCCGCCGCCGAAATCCCGGCAAAAATGCCATGGCACCACATGGGGCGGCCGACCGTAGGGATGAAACCGATGATGATACGGACGCCACGGCGCCGGCCCTAACCACATATCCCAATCCAGGCCGTCCGGCACCGGCTCCGGCGGCAAATTGACCTCTTCGCTCGTGCCGGGAAAGTTCACATACACGGCCCGCACCTTTCCCAAGGCCCCTTGCCGAACCAATCGGCACGCCCGAACAAATTCCGGCGTGCTCCGCTGTTGGAAACCGCCCTGGAAGACCCGGCCATAACGCCGTACCACGTCGATCATCACTCGGGCCTCTTGGATGGTCAGCGAACAGGGCTTTTCGCAGTAGATGTCTTTGCCGGCTTTGGCAGCCCAGACGGTGGCCAGGGCGTGCCACCGGTCGCCCGTGGCGATGATCACCGCATCGATATCCGGCCTGGCCAGCAACTCGCGCAGATCGTTGTAAGCGGCGCAGCCTCGGTAGGTTCCCGCAGGCTGTTTGGCGGCATAGACCTCCTGGGCCATGCGCTGCGCATCCTCCCGACGCCAGCGATCCACATCGCAGACGGCCAGCACCTGCACCTGGGGAAGTTGCAGCATATAGTGGAGATGGCCTCGGCCCATGGCGCCCAGGCCGATCAGCCCGATGGTGATCCGCTCGCTGGGTGGGGGGGTGTTTTGTTCCCATCCCAGGACCCGGCCTGGCACAAACCACGGGGCCGCCAGCACCGGGACCGACGCTTGGAAAAAACGCCGCCTGCTCCACCGGGCTCCATACCCGGCCTGTCCGAAAGAAACGTTCTGAGCTTGCCGCTCGTCCATCTTGGCACTCCTTGAACGGATGGGAAAGAAAAAGAAGTTGAACGGATTGGAAGGAAAACAAATCCGGCTGGGGAGGAATCTTGCGGAACAAGGGGGGCAACCAAGGGAAGGTTATCGGCCCGTTCCACCAACGCAGCTCGGGGGGCAAACCACGTTTATCTTACCCTGCCCTTCCGGAAATGCCAACCTCGGGAAAGGTACCCTCTGGAAAGGCAAACCTCCGAAAAGGCGCGTTGCCGGCGGCGGTTTTCCATTCGCGGAAATTTGGCACCGGGCACACCAGCCACGGAGGGGGAAGGAAGCGGTGAGGAGGCCCTCCTCGATTCCTCTCTCCATACCGTCTGGCGTTGCCTCCCAAGGGGAAGGCCTCCGGAACACAAGGCGAAGGCTTCCGGACCTAAGAAAGTGTACAAATATTAATTGCTCGGCGCTGAGGAGGGCATTTCCATGGGCGGCGGGGGTGGGCCGAGGGATGGCCGGGGCCGCCTCAACGGGTTCGGCGTGAACCGGCCCAGGGGGTTGGTCTCTCGGGCTGGGCCGGCGCCAGGGCCAAAAGCCCCCGAAGGGTTGGCCAGATTCTGCACGGCCTGATTGAGCGTGGGGAAGACTTGCTTTTCTGTTTTGGGATCGTGCAAGGAGCCGGTGACACGAATCACCATGAACTCCTGCCCGGCTCCGCCCAAAAGCCGTTTCAGGACCTGGGATTTGCGATCCTCGCGGCCCAACATGGGCGACAAGGCAAGGTTCAATTCTCCGTGGAAATTGGTTTCCCCGGCGCCGTGCAGACTGATGGCATCGCCCTGGAAGACGATCCGATCCAGATAGATATGCGGGCCGGCGATTCGATACTCCAGATCGCACTCGCTGAAAGCGTTCGTGTCTGGACGGCGGAGATTGAGCACTTTCAGCAAGGCGATCATGACGGGCAGTTCGTAGATGTCGGCCTGGCGGAGGTGGAGGGCGCCTCGGCCAGTGAATGTGTGGATATTTGTCCCGTAACCCTGCAGGTACACCCACCCGTAGAGCTTCCCCCGCAGATCCTGGCTGCCGGGCAGATGTTCCCGGGCGATTTGGGCCAGGTCGGCATCGGCCAGCGTGGCTCGGAGAGCGAACTGGGTTTCCGGCCCAAGCCGAATCCATCCCTGGCCGGTCGCCTGCCCGCCAAACATTTGTGCGGTGATCAATTGTGCGCTATTTCCCCCGGCCCCGTCGGTAGTCGTCTCCGCCATTTGGCCAAGATACTCCTGTCGGCGGCTGAGGGCATCCGGCCCAAAGAGGACCTGTTGGGGGTCGATCCAAAAGGGCCCTCGGACCTCGGTCAGTTGGCAACCTTGGTAGAGGAGGCTATCCAGGTCCAATTGGCCCCAGAGGGCATAGTCCTGGCCGGTCCAAACGCCGGCCAGTTCGACGCCACCATGGAGATTTTCCAAGAGGATGCCGGGCTGCATTCGGCCGCCGATGGTCGTTAATCGCAGGTCCCAGCGGGAGGTCAGCGTGGCGGCGGGTTCGGCGGATTGGGCCAATTGCCATCGGCCTCGCAGGCCCAGCGTGCCTTCCGGGTTGAGCGCAGCAAAGGCTTTTTTGAGCGGTTCCGGCAGGGCTTTGGTCAATTCCCGATCCAGCGGGAGCCGATCCACAAAAAGGTTTTCCATCTCCAGTTGCCAGGCGCCGTCGGGTTGGAATCGGCCGAACAGGTCGGTGGCCACCCGGACCGGCCCATGTTCCCCTCGAAAATCCTGCCAAAAGACTTGATTTTGGGCGAAAAAGAGGGTGCCTTGCAGTTTTTCCAGTCGATAGGGGAAGGCCACCGGTTCGATGCTGGAACGGTCCGGGATGGGCTGGGCGGTAAAGCGGACCTCGGCGGTCGGCTGGCCGGTCCGATACCGAATCTCCAGCTCCTTGAGGTTCACCTGCCCGGTAGGCCGAAGTTGATTCCACAGTCGCTGTGCGGCCGGCGGCAGAGCATCCCGAAGTTCTTCGTCCAGGGGCACCTTGTCGGCTACCAGGTTCAGATACAGTTCCATCGGCGGCAACTGCTCCTGGACAGGTTCAAAAATCCTGGGCAGCAGGGCCGACCCGGAGGAGAGGCTCTCCGGGCTGGCGCCGGCCTGCCGCAATTCCACCGGGTTCAACATCCCCGGAGCCAATCCGGTTTCCCCTTCGACGCCGGCGGTGTGCGGAGGCTGTGGGGAGGCGGGGTCTTCTAATGGGATCAAATGTCCATATCCCCGGATTCGGGCCGACCCGTTGCTTCCGCTAAGTCCCCAGAACTCCCAGCGGCCGTCCGAAAATTCCAGTCTGCCCCCCAGATTGCGGATGGGGTACGGAAACCGGTCGTAGCAGACCGCTCCTCGCCGGAGATTCAAGCGGATTTGCCGATGCCCGGCATCGTCAGGCCGATCCCGATACCACCGATACGCCACGTCCAGGCAGCCCTGGGGATGCAATGGGGCCAAAAACCGGCGAGTCGGTTCCTGCAGGGCGTCGAAAAATTTTTGATCGATGGGCAGCTCTTGAGCCTGGATTTCCACCCAGCCGGTCGGCTCGCGGAGCGGATGCAGAATTTCGGCGGCGATCCGGACCGGTTGGTTTTCGCTGAAGGCGGTCAACTGAAGCCAAAGGCGGTCGTTGCGGAGTTCCAATCGGCCTTGGCCGTGGTCCAACCGATAGGGAAATTTTGCATACAGGAAGGATACGTCCAGGCATTCGACCGTCGCTTGGGGGAACCAGTGTTGGCCGTCGTAATCGAGCACCACATCCAGATGTACCTGGCCGGAAGGCCGGTACAGCTCCCACTGCCGCAGCAGCGACGGTGCCATCGGCGCCAGGGCCAGCCATTCCCGCCGAAGCTCCAGATGCCGGATTTCTGCCTCCAGGTGGAAGGGGCAGTTGGCCTGATAGCCATTTCGCCGATAAGACACTCGCAGCGTGGTGGGGCCATGGCGGGCAAACAATTGATCCACCTGAAAGGTGTCCGCATCCGCTCGGAACACCGCCCAAATGTCGGTTAACGGATAGGCCAGGCGTGGGTCCTGCAGACGGCCGTTGGTCAATCGGCCTGCCAACTGCCATTGGAGGGGCTCTTGCCGAGAAGGACGGTGGGCGATACGGAAACTTATGTCCATCTGCCCCTGAAACGACTCTGCCGGTAGCCATGCGGGAGCTTGCTGGATCGGCACAACCGCCTGCCAGTCCGGCCTGATCTCCCACCCCACAGCTTTGCCCTGCAGCACAGAATCGCCGGAGTCCGCATCCAGCCAGCCTTCCACACTCAGTTCTTGAAGCCCTTGACCGGATAGCGTCAGCCGGACCTGCTGGGCAGTGCGGGGCGGGTCGGAAGGCACTTGGGACGCCGAAGTCCCCGCATCTGCCGATTCCACCGGACTTATCACCGCCTGGACATCCCGGAGGAGAATCGGCGAAGCAGTTTTGGCCCCTTCGGCCGCCAAGACCACCGTACCGTCTTCGACGACCAGTTCCGGTTTTTGGCCGGGTAGAGCGGCTTGGGGTTTAAGATGTCCATAATTCCATTCCCCCTCCGCACTTCGCCGCAGATATACGGTGGGCCGACGGATCAGAATCCGATGGATCGGCACATCCCCTTGCAGCAAATGCTGCCAGTCGGTCGGACCACCGAAAAACACCTCTTCGCATTCCACGAGGGGCAACCAGCCTTCGGCCTCCGGCTGCTCCAGCCGAAGCCCCCGGAGCAAAATCCCTTCCTGCTGTGTCTGCTGAACCAACTCGACCGAGCGAAAGCTGATTTTCAGATGGGGATACTGTGCGGCCAAACGCTTCAGCACTTCGTTGCGGAGCTGCTGGTCCACCTGCCGATAAAAATACGCCACCCCGATGGCCAGTGCCACCACGGCCACCAAAAAGGTCCATTTCAGCACCTGCCAGCAGGTTGTTACGATCCGTCGGAAAATGGCCATGCTCTCCTTGCATTCACCGCCTGGCCTGGTGGGCCAGGTTTGCTATCGGACCTGTTGGCTAGGTTTCCGGGCCGGTGTATTTTGGGAACGGGCCGGGCCGACTCATTCGGAGCCGGAGGGCTTGCGCCGGAGGAAGTCGAGTTTTTCGACGGCCCACCCGGCGCCCAGGACGATCCATCCGAACATGGCCGGCCCTCGATATCGAAGGGAACTGACAAAAATACTATGCAGCAAGCTCAGATACAGGGCCGGTAGCGCCAGGAGCAGGACGCCCCGGCCTCGTCGGCCTCGTTGGACCAGTCCCAAAAGGCCGGCCAGCAGGATCGGCAAATAGGTCCCGCCTAGCAGGGCTGCCAGGGGCGAGGCGGCCAGGGTCGGCTCGTTCGGCCAGGGTGTCCACATCCGCCATAGTTTCCGCAGGGCTAACCGAAGCACCTGGGCCGGGTGTCGGCACGCCCAGCCCACGGCCTCCTCGGCCAGCGCTCGATCCAGCCAATATTCCCAAAGCACCGGCCGAGATTCCCCAAGCACCGGCTGGTGGCTTGGAACAGGTTCGGCCGAGGCCGATGGCGGCTGGTTTTGGCCGCTCGGTATAGATAGAATATCACCGGCTGCTGTCGGCTGGTTTTGGCTGGTCGGAGGCGGAACGTCTTGGCCGGTCTCCAAGGAACGAGGCTGACCGGTCGGAGCCGGCAAAGGGGGAATACTGGATATTAGTACATGTTGCCCCTCGGAAGCCGATGCCGGGAGACCTGCCGGTTCCAGGGCCTCCTGGCCTGTTTGCCATCGGGCAGGGTCCAATATCTGCACTTCCGGTCCCCGATACGCTAAAAGCCACCGTTCCGACCGTGCAAACTCCTCCACACAATCCATCTGGCTTTTGCCGGTCGCACCAGGATGCAGCCCATCGTACAAACTGGCCCCCACCTGAAGGGTAGTCGGCACAAATCGGCCTATCAGGCGATAATTCCGAATCCACCAGGGTAGCAGCACCAGGATCATACCGGCCAGCATCAGTCCGGCCATGCCTAGACCAACCCTCGGCCCCAGCCGATTGGGCTCAGGCAACGCTTCTTCTGCCATCCGAGGGGCAGAGGGGATGGGTGAACCTGGTCCAGACGCTCTCTGGGGGGCCGGTTGTTCTGCCCTCTGGGTGGCACAAGCCGGAGTGGGGCCCATTAGAGGGGTTTTCTGAGGGGCCGGTTGTTCTGCCCTCGGAGTGGCGGGCAGAGGCCGGTCGGTGGATTCCTTTCGGCCAGCCCTTTTGGCCCAGGCCAGCATCGCCGCCAAGGCGACGACCGGGGTAAACCAAATCCAACCGGGCCGAACCAGCGTCGCCGCACCGCCAGCCAATCCCGCCCCCAAGGCATAGGCCAGGGCTGGGCGGATGTGTCGGCTTTGCCAGGCTAGGACCAGCAGGACCAGTTGCAGGCACATCAGGGGGCAGAAAGCCGCCTCGCTCAGGATGAACACACTGGCACCGACCGCCTCCGGGTAGAAGGCGGCGGCCAGGCCAGCCAACCAACCCGCCGGGGGGCCAACAACCCGTCGGCCCAACCACCAACAACATCCCACCGGAATCACCCCTAAAATGGCCCCCCACACCCGGCCCCCCAAGACCGGCACCTCCTTTCCACCCAGCCAAAACACCGGCGCCAACACCATCGGATACCCCGGCATCCGAAACACACGGGCATCCGGGGAGCCGAATTGATAGGGTTCTCCATAGGCTACGGCCCGGCCCAAATGCCAATAACTTTGGCTATCCGGGAAAAAGAAGGCGTGGGGATTGGCCAATCGGGATTGCCACCACCAGGCCGCAGCGAGGCGGACCAAAAAGGCTGCCGCCATCAGCAGGCCCACCCAGGCCCAAACTCGTCCGGTTCTCCGATCCTGGTTTCCCAAACCCAATACCTCCCCTCCGTCAGGCCCTTGCCGGGTTGACGCCCTCGACAAGATGGCCCCCGCCACGTTCTGCCTTGACCATTTCAGGGGGCGGAGTCATCTGGGGAACCTCCGGCCGATCTTAGCCGATCTTAAGGCGGTCCCGAAATTCCCTTCCATTTTTAGCAGATGTCCTACCCACCGGCGGCCTCCAGACTGCCAAAACCTCCATCAAACGGGCACTTTGGTCAATCAAAAGGGTTTGGCAACGCTCTGGGCTCTCATGAACAACCTCCTAAACCCTCGCCTTACTACACCTTTGGCAAATCGGAAGGATTTGACAACGGTTCGGGCCGCCGCCTGAGTTCCCATTTCGAACAGCTTCTTCGCCTGGCTCGCATACCCAGCAAATGGGGGCGATCTTTGCGGCAAGGGCCAAGCAGCGTATCGTAACGGAATTAAAGATGTATGGTCAAGGGCAGTTTAGGGAAAATAGAAAAGGCAGAAAAACTATGCGACTTTTTCCGGGGGCGCCAGGCGCAAACTCCGCCTGATTCCAGGCGCAAACTCCGGGGGGCGCCAGGCGACACTCCATTTGGTGCCACATGCAGACTCCGGTGGGCGCCAGGCGGAGAGGCTGGAGAAATAGCCATCTTCTTCCGGGGCAATCGGTGGGCCTGGTTTACTTTCTTTGCAGAGCGATTATACTCTTCAGGTATTGCTAGCGGTGCTAGCAGAGGCGGTTGGGTTTGCCGGTCGGTGCAATCGGCAGATTTCGGAACTCTCTTTCCACAGGAGGATGCGTATGACGCAGCTACCGGATTATGTGGCGTCGGCACGACCTGTGCCTCAGGACAAGCGGGTGCCGTGGTATGCCAGCACGGCCCCCACCTACGCAGGCATTATGCTGTGGTTTGTATTCTGGCAGGATATTCCGATGGGTAGTGGGATTGCGCCGGGGTCGCCGTATGCGGAGACCGCCGGCGGCACCTTGGCCCAGGGGTTGGGTATTGCCGTGCTAGGAGTGATCTTGGCCGCCTTGATCTGCCATTTCCTGTTTTATCTGGTGCCGGGGCTTTTGGGGCTGAAAACCGGCTTGCCGCTTTATATCGTGGGCACTTCCACCTATGGAGTGCAGGGCGGTTTTTTGATGCCCGGATTTCTGATGGGGGTGCTGCAATTCGGCTGGTTGAGCGTCAACGCCTTCTTCGCTGGGGTGCTGCTATGTGCGCCATTTGGCTATGGGCCGTTGACCGTGCCTCATGCAGTGGTATCGGCCCTTTGGGCCATTGCCGCCGCCTTCATGGGACTGAAAGGGATTCAGTATGTGGCACGGGTGGCCAGCTTCCTGCCGCTGATCCCGCTGGCGATCCTTTTGATCCTGTTTTTCTATACGGTAGGAGGCGTAACCCAATTTGACTCTCAAAAACTGATCGAGTCCAGCCGCACGATCCCTACCGCCGCCCCCCAACCCGAAGGCGAAAAACCCTCCGCTTCGGAAAAGGAGGCCAAAACGGCGTCGGAAGCGGCTCCGGCTTCCGAGAAACCCGCCCCAACCCATGCGCCGTCCCAGGGCACCTTGAAGGCCAAAGATCCCTTAACCACCTGGGGAGTCATCGCCCTGTTGAGCACCTATATTGTGGGCTTTTTTGCCACAGCCGGGGCGGCCGGAGCCGATTTCGGGATGAACAATCGGCATGAGGCAGATGTTCAGTGGGGCGGCTTAGTGGGCATCTTCGGTGCGACCGTCTTTGCCGCTGGGCTTTCCTTGTTGATCGTCGCCGGCGCCCATGGAGCCAAATTGGTGGACAAACCGCTGCTGCAAACCACCGCCCTGATGGCCCCTGTGTTTGGAGAAAAAGTAGCGGCGGTGTTGTGGTATCTGTTGGCGATTGCCGCTTTCCCGCCCGCCTGCTTCTCGGCCTTTATCGCCGCCAACAGCTTCAAAACCACCTTGCCTAAGGTCAATCCGTTTATCTCCTGCGGGATCGGCACGATCGTGGCGATCCTTTTGGCCGTTACTGGCTGGGCCGGCAATGCCGTAGGAGTTTTTAAGATCATTGGCGCCTCGTTCGGGCCGGTCTGCGGGGCGATGGTGGCCGATTATCTATTGGCCGGGCGAAAATGGCCTGGGCCAAGGGCCGGTTTCAACCTGGCCGGCTGGATTTCCTGGGTACTGGGCTTTATCGTGGGGGCGGCCGATTTCATCCCCGGTCTGGCAGGCCAAGTGCCTTGTCCGCCGGTAGCCGCCTTCCTAGTGGGGTTTGTGCTCTATACAGTGTTGGCCAAGCTCGGCCTGGAAAGCCAAACCCTGCCGATGCCCGGAACCGAATAACCCGTGGGAAAGCCAAGAGTAATTTCCTATTCCTATAGCGTCCAAGGAAGCCTCTTATTGCCTGCTGTGGTAGGAAGAGGTTAAGGGAGGTTCATTGCAGAGGCCTCTTTGCGATGAAGCAAGGAGGCCTCTTTTTTTTTCACCCCAGTTTTTTGCCAACCCCCGGTCCAAGGAACAAACCTCATTCCCAGAAGGAAGTCCAAGCGGGCACCGGGGAACCAGACCTGCAGAAAAAAACGGCCATTACACCCGGATGAGCGAAGCGGAGACCGTCATGATACGGTCTTGCAGAAGGATGCTTTCGGGCATCTCGTGTTCAAAAATCACACAAAGATATTCCAGCCCCCGGATGTAGGTGATTTCATACTGACGACCTACGATGACCGAGGGAACCGTGACATGGCTGAAAGCCCACGGAGAACCTGCCAGGCCTTTTTTGATGCCGCCGGTGATGATGTTGGTGATTTCACCGACGCCGTCGATGACCTGGGGGCAGAGGGCCTCGAACTTCTCCTGCAAAAGGCCACTGACGCTTTTCAGGGCCACGCGTTCGGCCATATTGACCGCTACAAAACCGGAAGCTGTGCCATGCACGCCGATTAGCCCCGTTACATCCCCAGCTTCCCGGAGCGGAATGCGGGAGATGCCCACACAGCGGGCCTTCACCCCACACATCGTTAACCCACCGGTTACCCCCTCCATCAGGGCTTTGACCAGCACCGGATCAAATCCTAAGGTATTTCCTTGAACCGGCATCTCAGAATCTGCCATAGGTCGGTTCTCCTTGCCTAGGTCGATTCTCCCCACGCCGAAGCATACATCGATCCGGAGGCAAGACACTTCTCCCGGCGGCTAACTTAATATAACTTATTTGTAGTAGTTCCGGCGAATGGACCGAACCTCAGCCTTTCCCCCACAGGGTATCCACGTTCCGGCTGAGCGGACTTCCGGGCCGGGTTATTGGGGCCTGGGAGGCCAGTCCCTTCGGTTTTTCCAATCCTCAACCGTGTGGGATTTTATTCGAGAGGCGTATTATCCCTCGGCTTGGGGGGACAGTCCCCTACCGGTTTTTCTGATCCTTCTGGAGTGGTAGCCAAGATACAACTTTTCGGGGAATAGGTCCCGCATTTTACTCCCCACTTTCGGGGGGAGGTTAGGTGGGTTGGGGGGCATGTGCATAAAGCGCAGACTTTCTCCA
>Ga0308418_1001459_pt1 | contig 12457 bp, 9 predicted proteins | sample HotsprSampleR4cd_FD_203517 | JGI IMG/M metagenome (GOLD analysis project Ga0308418, IMG submission 203517) | Hot spring phototrophic mat microbial communities from Mushroom Spring, Yellowstone National Park, Wyoming, United States - 20090729_R4cd ... | reverse complement strand
CCCGATAGGGGATCGTCCCCTGGGTGGTCACCGCAGACGCTGCACATACCGAGGCCCAGACCGCTGCAGCCATCCTAGAAAAGGGGGGCACTACTTCCTCGCGCTCAAGGAGAACCAGGCTGCCTTGCGTAACCTCCTGCTAGGCTTTCTGCAGGTGCTCGGTGTTCCCGTTCTACGCAGCCTTCGGCGTTTCGCGGTCAATCCCATGCCCTTGTATCGTTGGCTAATGGGGTGTATATGATAAAAGCCTGGTGGGCACCTAGGAGAGTCCTCGCCTCGCCACGGCGAGGCGACCACCCCCGAATGGGATGGGTTTTATAGCTCCCCCACGCCCCTCTTTTCCATAAGGGAGATGGTGCGAAATCTTGCCCCCGTTTGTCACCTTTGGTTATTCAGTGTAGGGCAAGAAGCGACCGGAAACCCCTACAACTTCCTCGGAAAAGGAAGGATTTGTTGGGACTGTTGGGAGTTTTTATTTTTAGGCAAACCTAATTCCCAACAGGTTTATTGCGTCCTTGACAGCGCTGTTGGGACTGTTGGGACTGTTGGGAGTTTTAGCGATGAACCCCTTGTGAGTTTCGGAAAAGAGCGAAAATGATAACGTATTCCTCTTGCTATGTAATATGTTGCTATGCGTTGGAACACAGTTCTGCTCTCCCTGATCGCGGCGCTGGCCCTGCCGGTGGTTGGACTTGTTACGGGCCGGGTGGTGGGGGATTTCTTCCTCCGTGGAGATTTGATCGGTGCGGTGGGTGCTGGTTTCGGGGTTCTGGTGTACGCCCTGGCCCTGGCCTCCTCCTACTCGCACCTGCGCCACTACTACCAGGGCTACGAGGCCCAGGGGGTGCGGGCCTCGTGGGCGCTGGCCCTCGCGGTAGAGGTTGCGACCTTTTATATGAGCTTTGCCTATGTGGTCATTCACTCCCCCTGGGCCTTCTGGGGCAGCCTGCTCGGGGCCTTCGTGGTGTTCTGGGGCAACTTCTCCAGCATGTACGAGGCCCGGACTGGGCGGCTTGAAACCACCGCACAGCCCGCTTGTGCGGAAGCAGCCCTGCACGGCGCATTCCCCGAGCAAACGCTGGCGTTTGTTTCCGCCGAGGCTGTGGAGACCCGGATTAGCCAGGTGAGGCAGGAAGTCCGGGCGGTGTCGAAACAGAGCCCTGGCGGGCCTGTTCACCGGACGGGAGATGAGCCCTTGCCGAGGCAGACCGTTTACGAGGAACACCCTGAGGTCAGGCCGGTGACCTTACCCACCCAGCACGAGGCTCCCTCAGGGCAGGATTTCCCCCTATCCGCGGCTGACCAGGAGGTGTTACGCCTGGCGGCAGCAGGGCCGGTGGGCCCTTCGAGCGTCAGCCGGGCGCTCGGAATCGCCAAGAGTTCGGCCAGCGACAGGCTCCGGCGGTTGGAGCGGATGGGGTTGCTGGTGAAGCGGGGCTCGAGCTATCTAGCCACCAGATAGTCGAAGGCCACCACCTTGAGATGATTACCAGTCTTTGCGGCTTCCACGGCCGCTTTTTGTTCATCCTTTAGCGTTGCTATTGATTAGGATTATCTAAGATCTGGACTTACGCGGTGCTGAAGAGTCCCGATAAAATGGGCCTCCAGTAACCAGGGAGGCCCAATGAAGAGGATACCACGGCCTGTTCTGCGCGCTCTAGAAGCTTTAGCTCAAAGCCCCATCAATACCACCCCTCGCTGCGCTCGGCGAAACCACACCTCCGCCCTGGCCATGGCCGGGGGCCAGGACTCCGCTCACGACACCCTCTACCGGGCCCTGAACCAACCCCTGGCCTTGTGCTTTGAACGCTCCCTGGAGCTGTGCAAAGGGGTGGGGGGCTGAACCGAGGTTACCTCCTCCTTGATGACCTCCTCATCAGGCAAGCTGGGCCTGAGGAAGGCCCGGGACACCCCCACGGGGGCTTGGGTGTGAGGGGAAACGGCGGATTCCCCCGGCCTTCCTGCCCTACTTCGAAGGGAGCAGGCTGGCCCTGCTGGGGTGGGCCAGGGAGGCGGGCTTTCGGAGGGGGTGCTCTTTGACGCCTGGTACGCGGCGAAGTGGCCCCATGCCCACGGCGGGTCTTTTGTCACGGGGCTCAGGTCTAACCGTGCGCTGGAGGGTGTTCAGCGCAGGGGGCATGGGGGTACCCGTTGGGTGAAGGCGGGGAGGCTGCGGGGCCTGACCTTCGCGGTGGGGGTGCTCAAGCGCGGGGGGAGATCTACCGGTTTCGGCAAGCCATCGAGGAGATTTTCCGGGGGCTTCAGCGGGAACTGGGGTGGACGGGGCACCGGCACTGGCGGAGGGCCAGGCTGCTGGCCCATCTGGCCTTGGGGTGGGTGGCCTATGGGCTCATCGAGCGGCAGCGGGAGGGGCTGGGGTTGAGTTTCTACCGATGCCGACGGAGACTCATCGCAGGTAAGCTGAGCCTGGATTTGAGCCCTCTGTTACCGGTGCAGGTGGAGGCCGCGTAATCCAGTACTACAATCAAGCCTAAGGTAGCTCGGTATGAACGCCCCCAGTTTCTTTGTGGCCCTGGACCTCGAGGCCACCTCCCCAGACCCAGGAGAGGCGGAGATCCTGGAACTGGCCGCCCAGGACAGCCAGGGGCGTACCTTCCACCGCTACCTGGCCACCAACAAGCCTCTCTCTAAAGACCACGAAGCCTTCAGGATCACACAGATTCCCTTTGAGGAGTACGAGCGCGAGAAGGTGCCTCCAGAAAGGGCGCTCCGGGAGTTTTTGGACTTCCTGGAAGGCCGTTCCCTCCTGGGGCACAACCTCCTGCGCTATGACCTCCCCCTTCTAGAGCGGGCCTTGGGGGAAGTGGGGCTCAACCTCCCGCCAGAGGCCTATCGTGCCCTGGACACCCTGCGGCTAGCCCACCTGGTTTTCTCCATTCCCAAAGACGGCCTGGCTGGGTACCGGCTTGGCGACCTGTACCACTACCTGACCCAGGAAGAGCTTGAAGGCGCCCACCGGGCCGCCACGGATGTGGGGGCCACCTGGCGGATCCTGGAGGCGCTTTCCCAGGTTCAGATACCTCCTGGGGTCGCCCAGGCCTGGGTGGAGCTGGGGCTCCTCGAGGGGCAGCTCTTTTTCCCTAGCGGAGGGGCGGAAACAGAGGAGGTCGCTTCCCAGCGCGTCAAGGATCTTCTCCAGGCCCCAGCCCGAGTGGAACCTCTTCACAGCCAGGGTCGGCCCATGCCCTCTTTGGAAGAGCTACTTCAGGACCGGGCCCTGCTGCCCACCCGCCGCCCGGCCCAGGAGGAGATGCTGCGCCTGGTGGACGAGGCCTTGCGAGAGGGCAAGAGGGTATTCCTGGAGGCGCCCACCGGGACCGGCAAAACCAAGGGCTATCTCTACCCCGCCCTGGGCCTGGGAGAGCGCGTCTGGATAGCCACCCACACCAAGGTGCTTCAAGCGCAGCTTCTGGAGGAGCAGAAGGGGCTCGCCCGGGCCGGGTACGCCGTCAGCGCCGCTTTGGTAAAAAGCCCTAGGGACACCCTCTGCCCCGAGGCCCTTCTGGAACTCTTTCTGGATGCCCCCAAGAGCGAGGACGAGGAGCTCCGGGCTGCCGTGGGCGTCCTCATCCATTACGCCGCTTTGGGCGAAAGCGACCTGGAGGCCCTTCCCGCCTACTGGCACTTTTCCCGTGGCTTCCGCGAGGCCCGGGAGCACGTGGGGACCAACCCTAGGCGCTGCCGCCCTGTTTGCCCCTTCTTTCAGACCTGCGCTTACCAGAAGCTGCTGGCCCACAGGAAGGGGGCCCAAATCCTGGTGACCAACCAGGCTTATCTCCTGGCTCACTTCTTGCGGGAGGAGCCCCTCGACGAGGCACCCGAGGAAGGGGAGGCGGAGCCAAAGACCCCTCCTGACCCCCATCTGGTGGTGGACGAGGCCCACCACCTGGAGGACGTGGCCACGGAAGCCCTCACATGGGTTCTGAACCACGAGGAGCTTACCCACAAGCTCAACCGCTTGGCCCACCCCTCCAAGGAAAGCGGCCTTCTTAGGGACAGCCGCCGCCTGAAGGAGCTTTCCTCCGGGGCTCGGGAAAGGGCCAAGGAGGTACGGGAAGAACTCCTTCCCCGCCTCAGGGAACGGCTGGAGGGTTACACCAAGCGCATGGTAGCCCTGGTAAGCCAACTGGGCACGGGAGACCCCCAGTACGGCCTGATCCTGGGCCTCAGCCCCCACTGGAAGCGCCTGGAGGACTGGCCCTACCTGGATCGGGAGGAGCGGGGCCTGATGGAGGACCTTAGGGAGCTTCGCGAAGCCCTCAAAACCATCGCCGAGGACCCCCGGACCCTCATGGCTAGAGACCTGGCCCCCATCGGGGAGTATCTCAGAGGGTCTTTAGATTTGCTCCATGAACGTAGGCGGGTTCTTTTCGGGAAAGAGGCCTTGAACTCTAACCTCCTCCATGTGACCAAACTGGACCCCGTAACCAAGAGCTGGATGCACCTGGCCCAGCCGGTGGAGGTGGCCAGCGACCTCAAGGCGGGCCTCTGGCCCCGCTTCCAGAGCGTGGTCCTCACCAGCGCCACGCTCAGCGTGCCCACGGAAAAGGACCCCGAGGGCTTCGCCCTGCTGAAGAAGGTTCTTGGGATTGAAGGCGCAGAAGGGCAGAGGCTTCCCCCCTCTTTGCCCTACGAAAAGGCACACCTGATCGTCCCCCGGCACCTTCCCGAGGCCAGGGAAAGCACCCTGCCCCGCTTCCAGAGAATGCTCCACCAAGAACTCCACATTCTCCTGGGTCACACCAGAAGGAGCCTCACCCTTTTCACCAGCTTGAAGCGCCTGGAGGCGGCTAAGAAGGCCCTCGAGGGCTACCCCCACCTCCTGACGCCGCTCACCCGGCGGGAGCGGGAGGACGTGGCCGGGCGCATCAAGGCCAATCCCCAGGAGCCGGTGGCCGCCTTGGGCTCCCGGAGCTACATGGAGGGGGTGGACTTCCCCGCCCTCAACCTGGTCAACCTGGAGCGGATTCCCTTTGAGCTTCCCTCCCCACTCCTCAACCGCCGCAAGGACTGGGTTTACGAGCAGGGCCTGGACCCCTGGTGGGACTACTACCTGCCCAAGTCAGCCCTGGCCTTCGCCCAGGCCTTTGGCCGCCTGATCCGGGACCAGCGGGAAGGGGTCGGGGACGGGGCCTTCGTCCTGTGGGACAAAAAGCTCCTCAACGCCCCTTACCAGGAGGTCTTCTACCGGGTCCTGCCCCCTGGGGTCCACCGCCACTTCCCCCTCACCAGGAAGGAGTTCTATGACCGCCTGGCAGAAATCCTGGGCCTAAACCGGGAAAGCCTCCCTCAGGAGGAGCTGGAGGAGGAGGCTTTAAAACGCCTCCGGGCCCTACGCCAAGCAGGGCTGGACCCGGAAGAGGTGGCCCGGCGCATCGCCACCGAGATCTTCGGCCTCACCCTCCAAGAGGACCGGTGGAACAAACAGCTGGAGGCCATCCGAGCCGCCTTGGAGGGGAAGGACCTGGTGGCCCTTTTACCCACGGGCTATGGCAAGAGCCTAGCCTTCCAGATTCCCGCCCTCATGCAGGAAGGCCTTACCCTGGTGGTCTCCCCCCTGGTGGCCCTCATGAAGGACCAGGTGGACCGCCTGCTGGAGCTGGGGCTGCCCGCGGGCGCCGTGCACTCCCTCATGTCCCCCGCAGAGCAAAGGAGCGTCCTGGACGAGGTCCGGGCGGGCCGAGTCAGGCTCCTCTACGTGAGCCCGGAAAGACTGAACCGCAGCGAAAGCCTCTGGAAGCTCCTCCAGGAAAAGTGGCGTGAGGGAGGGCTTGAGCGCGTGGTCTTTGACGAGGCCCACTGCCTGGTGGAGTGGGGCTTTGACTTCCGGCCCGACTACCTGAGGGCCCTGGAGCGCTTGAAGGGCTTGGCGGGGGTGCCGAGGAGCTTTTTCACGGCCACCCTTTCCCCTAAAGACCTGCATAAGCTCCGGGAAACTGCGGATCTGGACGCAGAACCCATCAGGCCGCCCACCTTTTACCGGCCTAACCTTCGCTTGGTGGTCAGCAAAGTCCGGGGCGACCTCTCCAAGCTTAAGGTTCTGTCCAGAGCCCTCATGTGGCTCCGCGAGGAGGCCAAAGGGGACGGGGCCGTGGTCTACGTGACCACCCGCGCCGAGGCCGAGCGCCTCGCCTGGGCTTTGGGCCGCATCTTCCCTGACCTGACCGTGGAAGCCTACCACGCGGGCTTGGCCCCCCTGGTGCGGCGGGAGATCCAGGAGCGCTTTATGAGCGGCCAGACCCAGGTGATGGTGGCGACCACCGCCTTCGGTATGGGCGTGGACAAGGCCAACATCCGCCTGGTGGTGCACTGGCGCCCACCCCTCAGCTTGGAGGAGTACATCCAGCAGGCGGGCCGGGCCGGCCGGGATGGCAAGGAGGCCTACTGCCTGATGCTCTACACCAAGGCGGACCAAGGCATCTTGAGCTTTATGGCGGGGGTAAGGAACGCCGACTCCCGGAAGGACTTCGCCCTTAGGTTGATAGAAAAGCTAAAGCAAGGGTCCTCCTTGCGCGGCTTCCGAAAGGAGATCTACGAGAGCGTCTACCAGGAGGAGGGGGTTGACGAGGAAGCCCTCGAGGTAGAGGAAGAAGAGGAAGCCACCTTCCAGCCCTCCCGAAGGGAACTGGGCCTGGAAAACCTGGAGCAGATCCTGGCCAGCTTGGAGCGGTGCGAGGTGCTGGAATACGAGTATCAGCCGGGGAAGGTCTTCATCCAGTGCTCTGAAGGGGTTCTTCAAGAGTGCCTTAGCGAAGAGGACCTAACCTCGCTTCGCCAGGCAGGCTACAGGGGTAGCGAAAGGGGGGATCTTCTGGACTATGCCCGCCTGGACGAGGAATCGGCCCGGCGTCTGGACGAGGCCCTTTACCAGGCTTACCGGGAGGGTGTGGTTCCCCTTTACCACTATCGCGAGCCCATCCTGGTGATCCGAGCCGGGCCCAAGCTCACCGAGGGCTATATGGCCTGGGACAAGGAACAGATGGAGCTAAGCCGGAACGTCAGAAAGCGCCTGGACCAGGTTCTGGCTTACGTGGACCGGAGCCAGTGTCGCACTAAGACCCTCCTTCACCATCTGGGTGAGAAGCGGGAGGCCTGTGGGTCCTGCGACGTGTGCCGGGGAGACCTAGGCCCCTGGAGTGGCCTCGAGGGCTTGGAGGACGAGGAGCTGGAGCGGGCTTACCGCCCCCTTGACACGCTTCTGGCCTTTTTCGTCCATGTGGAGGACACTTACCGCTCCGCGGCTTCAGAACACAGATACCTTGGGAGAACCAGCGTCCTGATGGCCCTAAGAGGAAAGGACCGGGGTCCAAGCGGCCCGCTTTCCAGGAAGTACACCGACAATCCCTTGTTCGGCCATCTGTCCTTCATAAAACAGAAAGAGCTGGAGAAGGCCTTTGATCTGGCTTTGAAGGAGGGCTATCTGGAAGTTAAGGCCAACTACGAGGGGCATCCGATGTTTGGGCTAACGGCAAAGGGCTGGGTCCGGGTGCGCCGTAAGGGCAGGGAGGTCCGCAGTGGAAGACTCCAGGCGCAAGTTTGAGGAGGCCATCCGGGCGGCCCTGGGGCTTCCCCCGGAAACGCCCCCTTCGCTGCCCGGCCTCAAGAAGGCCCTAGGCCCCTGGGTTGCCGGTTTTGGGGAGCCGGCTAAACCCGAGCGAAAAGGGGCGGTGAACCAAGGGGGGGACTCCTTTGGTCCGAAGGTTTCCCAGGCGAAGGAACTGGACCAGCCGGAGGCCCCCAGGGAAGCCAAGGAAGTAAGGGAGCTGAAGAACCGCCTTCAGAAAAAAGCCCACGAGGTCCAGGCTCTCCAGGCCAAGCTCGCCCGGGAAACCAGGGCCAGGGAGAAGGTGGAGTCTGAGTTGGGCAGGAAGGCGCAGGAGCTGGCCCGCTTGGCCCGCGAGTTGGAGAATTTTCGCGGAAAAGTCAGCCAGCTGGAAGCCCGGGCCAGCGCCCTGGAAGAGGAGCGCGACCGCCTCTGGCGGGAAAAGGCGGCGCTGGAGGAAGCCCAGAGGCCTCTAGAGGAGGCGCTACGCCTCAAGGAAAGGGAGCTGGCGAAGCTCCAAGGCCGGCTGGCGGAGCTGGAGGGGGCCCTCGAGACGGCGCAAAAAAGGCTGGAAGCCTGGGAGGCTGTGGAGGCCCTAGGCCAGCGCCTCCCCGAACCTTTCCCCCAAGAGGCCCTCTTCCGGGTCCTGGTCTTTGACTACCCAAACCTGGGGATCAAGCCTCAGGACAGGCTTATCGGGCTCATGGAGGGCTACCGGGCCCTGCTTAGGGGCGAGGATCACCCCGCCTTGGAGGCCACGAACCGGGCCTTCCTCAAGGGCGAGCCCGAGGGAATTGTGGTCCTGGGGGTGGAGCTCCTGCTAAGGGACCTGGCTTCCTTTCCCCTTCACCGCTGGCTCCGCACCCACGCCATGGCCGTGGAGACCTTTCTTGTACCCGAGCGCACCCCGCCGTCGCCTAGGCTAAGGGAGGTGGAGGAGTGAAGGACTGCGAGGAAGAGCTTCGCTGGTACGAGAAGAGGTGGGAGGAAGACGTCGGTCGCCTCAGAAAGGAAATGGAGGAGCTCAAAAGGCTCCTGGAGGAGCAAAGCGAGGAGGCGCTGGCCCTAAAGCGCGAGCGCAGCCGGTGGCAGCAGCGGGAAACAGAGCTGATCTCGCAGATAGAGGATTTGCGCAGGACGCTTCGGCGAGCGCAGAACCGGTCCCCGCTAGGCGAGGGATTCTTTCGCTATCTCTCCAAGGAGCTTGCCCTTTGGGACCAGGCCCTTCTCCAGGAGGCGCAGAAGCTAACCGGGGAACGCCTGCTGGAATGGATGGGGGAGCGTTGGCGTGAGCGTAAGGAAGCCCTAAACCTTCTTCTTGTGGGCGAAGAACCGGATTGGGAGCGTCTTCGCACCGGGCTCCTTCTAGAGTGGGCCCTCTTAGCCTGGCTGGAGGGGCTGGAGGATGGCTGATCTCTGGACCCACGCCGTTCGCCTGGACCGGGCGGTGCGGACCGATGGTGTGGCCCAGGCCCGGGTAGCCCTCGAGGACTACGAAGGCGCAAAGGGATTGGTACAGAGGATCTGGCTCGGGGAATGGGGAAAGAACCTGAGAGAAACCGTTCGCTCCCGTGGCGAAGAGGTGGTGCCAGCCCGGGTGCTCCTCGGGTACCTGCGGGGGTACTTCCTTTACCGGGACGTCCCCGAGAACGACCAGGCCTTCTGGCCCCACTTTCTGGAGGACCTGGGCCTTCGGGGAAAGCGGCTTCCCTCCCTGGACCAGTACAACCGGCTCTGGGACGCCCTTAATTGGCACCCAGAAACCCACCCGAAGCTAAAGTTCTTCGCCGATGGGTCTCGGGACTTCGTGGGCACTTTGGACGCCGTCTTTCACTTCCGGGCCCTTCGCTTGGCGGCCTTGAAGAGCGCCCTGGTACAGTACAGGGAGACAGGCCAGGTGCCGGAGGAGGCAAAGCCGTATCAGAAAATCCTGGAGCGCCTGAGCCAAGCGCTGGACCTTCTTCTCGCCGAAGAGGAGCCGCCGGGCCTGGAGGACCAGGAGGCCGTCATCGGCTTCCTACGGGAAGCGGGCCTTCACCTAGGGGAACCCAATCCCGTGAGGCTTCTTTTTTACCGCTCTCCAGGGGCTCTACGGGACCTTTATCAGAAGCTCAAGGGAAGACCTTCTTCAAAGAAGCGCTTCCGGCACCCTCAGGTACGGGTGGAGGTGCTTTCGGCACCCAGAGAGCTTTCCGAGATCCAGGCCGCGCTGGAGCCAGGGCCACTGGTGGAGGGCTGGCGGGTCTACGGGAAGGTGGTTTTGGAGGACGGCCGCTTCCGGCGCTTTTACTGGACGCCCCGCTACAGCCAGGAAGGGGAGCCCCTGCCCGAGGAGGTGAGGTTGGTCTTCCCCGAAGGCGAAGAGGTCCGCTTCCGCCTCCACCACAAGGCCTTCGGCCTGCGCTTCGGTGTGGCCAGATGGCGGCTAGGAGAACGCCTGCCCTACCGGACCTTGGGGTTTGACCAGGAGCGCTACCCCCTCCGGTTCTATCTGGCCTCCGGAGGAGGGTTTGTGACAAGCCCCGAGGACCTGAAGCCCGACCTCGAGGCCCTCCACGGCGAAGGCCTCTATAAGGACGAGCTCATCGTGGAGGTGAGGGTAGACGGCCATAGCGAGGGGTGGCGCCGCCTGGCCATCCTGCCGGTAGAGGTGGAACCAGGCATGGAGATTTGGGTTTCCGAAGAGGGCCTTCACGTGCGCACCGACCCCCTGGGGCTACCCGTTCGCCTGCGGGTCTGGGCAGGCGAGGCCTTCATCGGCGAAACCCTGGCAAAGGGGGATGGCGCTCTCGCAGTCCCCAAGGCCCTGATCCCCCTCAAGGTGGAAGTCAGTCTGGGAAATGAGCTGCGAACTTGGGAGATGGCCCCCAAGGGCTGGCCCATGCGGTGGTGGAGGCTGGGCCTGGGCTTCTGATAAGAACTCCCCCTATATCTCTCTGCTAGGATGGGGCATGGACCTGGCCAAACACCAACGCCGCCCCCGGCTGGAACTCAAGCTGCGGCATCACCCGGACAACCTGCACGCCTTGTACCGGGAAAGCGAAGACCCCGTGGAACGCTCCCGCTGGCACGCCATCTGGCTCCTTGCCACCGGCCACTCCATCCCCAAGGTGGCCCAGACCTTGGGCTACTCCACCCACTGGGTCTGCGATACCCTCCACCGCTAGGGCGAAGGCAAGCCCATGGCCGATGCCCGGCACCACAACCCAGGCCAGCCCCCCTTGCTCCCCCCAGAGCATCCGATATATCCCGCTATATGGAACCGGGATGCGCCTATCCGAATGCCTGAGCCTGCGGGTGAAGGATTTGGATTTCGAGCGGCTGGAGGTTACAGTTCGGGATGGCAAGGGTGAGCAAGATCGGCGAACCATGCTCCCACGTAAACTGGTTCCGGCGCTCCACCGGCAGCTCGAGTACGCCCGGCATCTGCACCAGCTAGACCTGGAAGAAGGCTTCGGTGAGGTCGAGATGCCCTACGCTCTGGCTCGTAAATACCCCAACGCGGCCAAGGAGTGGGGCTGGCAGTATGTATTTCCTGCGGCTCATCGTTCAAAAGATTCCCGCACTGGACGGGTAGGGCGGCATCATCTGCTCGAGCACGCTGTTCAACGCGCCATGAAAAAAGCCGTACGCGCAGCAGGTATTCATAAGCACGCCAGCGTCCATACCCTCCGCCATAGTTTCGCTACTCAAAACTTGCACCTCCTGCATAGCCTGCATAAACCTGCTTTTCCTCTCACCTCATCCGGCGGTGGGTGCCAGAGGCCTGGGGCATGAAGTTCCCCCAGTGCCGCCTGAGCTACAAGTCCGGGCAAGAGAAGGCGCAGGGACTCCCTGGCCGCCTCCCGCCAGGTCAGCCCCTCTCCCTCCTGCTCCGTGCGCCAGCAGGTGGGCGAGAAAGCGAAGCGCCAGGAAACGACGCGCCCCTAAGGGGGTTCTCTGGCCGAATCGCCCCAAAGAAAACCCGCTGTTCATGGCCTTGAAGAGATGCTCGACGCTGAACCTCCGCCTGCCCTTCCGCGGGCGGGAAAGGTGGCCACCACACACCGCCGCTCCCAGAGGGTAGCGGTACCCACTGACCCAGACCGCAAAGGCCAGACCCCTGCCGCCTGAGCTTCAGGAGGCGCTGACCCTCCCGCGTCCTCCGATCCCGCCGCATCCCCACCACCCGAACACCAAAGGCCTTCCGCCTCCAGGGGGGCAGGGCCGCGAGAAGCCGCAGGGCCAGGAGGGCAAGGCTCTTCCCGCCTTCACCTCGCCAGGGGCGCTAGACCCAGGGCACCCGAAGGTCACCGTAGACCAGGTAAAGCGCCACCAGATGCAGGCCCCACTTGCCGTGGAAAAAAAGAGCGGCGGGAGGGGAAAGGGGCCTCGCTTTTCCAGGGTGACCCGGTCCAGGAGCACCGAGGCCTCGTCTTCTCCTGGCCAGGTGCAGGGTTGTTTCCGCTTCCTGCCTGGCCAGGCGGGTGGGCCAGGGGCAGCTATGCAGGAAGCGGGGGACTTGGTCTGGCTGTGCTGGGGCCTGGCCTTGCCATGGCCCTGGAGGAGCAGGAAGCGCAGGGCTTTGAGGGAATCCCGCAGGTGGGGGCTTGGCAGGAGGGCCAGGATGGCTGAGGGTAGGGACTGGGCTGCTGTGTGCATAGCACCCGTCATCAGACGGGAAACCAGCAGCCCCTTTCAAGTGGTCCCGGTGCATAAGGAATCCCCAGGGCGCATAACTGCAAGTTTTGAGTTACGTGAAGTATGGCGGCAGCGTCTACCTTGATGCCCAACGCCAGGCCCAGGCTCTAAAACGGGGCATCTGGCAAGGGCGCTTCACGCCGCCCTGGGAGTACCGCCGCAACCCGGCTAACCCGCCCAGCGCCGGAGCGCCAGGAAGTCCAGCTACCCCAC
>Ga0308418_1001444_pt1 | contig 12542 bp, 11 predicted proteins | sample HotsprSampleR4cd_FD_203517 | JGI IMG/M metagenome (GOLD analysis project Ga0308418, IMG submission 203517) | Hot spring phototrophic mat microbial communities from Mushroom Spring, Yellowstone National Park, Wyoming, United States - 20090729_R4cd ... | reverse complement strand
GCGCCAACGCAGGGATGCTGATGCCGCAGACGCTGTATCCGATAGTGAATAAGTAGCACAGGATTAGTCCTGTGTTACGACTGTATCCTCGAACGCCCGCAAGGACAATAAGACGGATATTGGAGCGTCCCGCTCCAGAGCCCAGGTTAGTGGGGCGGGACGTTGGTTTGGAGCGAGACGCTCCAGAGCTCAGGTTAGTGGGGCGGGACGTTGGTTTGGAGCGGGACGCTCCAGAGCTCAGGTTAGTGGGGCGGGACGTTGGTTTGGAGCGGGACGCTCCAGAGCCCAGGTTAGTGGGGCGGGACGCTCCAAGGCCGGCAAGGGGGGCGCGATGCTCCGAAGCCAATACAATGTTCGAATCTCGAATGCCCGCCAGAGCAAGCTGCGCTAGTACGGCTTGCGCACTCCAAAAGAATCTCTTCGTGTCTATTGGCGTGTATTCGCGGATGCGAAATTGGCGGTTAATCCTCCGCCGCGGTAGCCGCCGGCGCCGAACGACGCTGTTTGATAAAATAGTCCAGCATCACCGCCAGGATAAACACCATGCCCTTAACCACCTGCTGATTGTAGGAAGGCACCTCCAGCAGGTTCAAGCCGTTGGAGATCATGCCGATTATAAAGGCTCCCGCCAGCGTGCCCGCAATTCCGCCGCTGCCACCAGCCAGGCTGCTGCCTCCCAGCACTGCGGCGGCGATGGCGTCCAGTTCCAGCCCAATGCCGACGTTGGGCTGCGCCGACCACAGCCGCGCCGTCAGGATCAAACCGCTCAGCGCTGCGCATACGCCACTGAACAGATAGACACTGAATTTGACCGTCCCCACGTTGACCCCTGCCAGGCGGGTTGTCTCTTCACCGCCGCCGGTGGCGTAGATGCGCAACCCCAATGGCGTTTGTTTCAGGATCAGGTAGGCAATCCCGGCCACTACCGCCAACACCCAAACCGGCACCGGCACCCCCAGCCAGCCGTTACCTCCCCAAAAGGTGAACGATTTATCCAGCCCGGCGATCGGCCGCCCCTGCGTGTAAACCAGAGTAAGACCACGCCCGATTGCCATGGTTGCCAGTGTGGCAACAAATGGCGGCATGCGTCCCCAGACGATCAGCGCGCCGTTGAGAAAGCCTATCACCACCCCGCTCAGCAAGCCGACCACCAAACCCGCAACCGTGCCCAGCCCCAACCGCGTCGCCACTCCGGCCGCCAGCGCCCCTGCCAGCGCGGCCGTTGAGCCAACCGAGAGATCGATCCCGCCGCTGATAATCGTGAATGTCATTCCAATCGCCACCAGAGCAATCAGCGAGGTTTGCAGAGCAACCGTCAGCAGGTTGTTAATCGTTAGAAACTCTGGGGAGAGCAGCGCAAACCATACCAGTATGACCAGCAGAATCAAATAGGTGCTGGCATTGCGGAGAAAAGACATCAACCGGAAGATGGATGAGCTTTGGTTCATGGAATTCTGTCCCTTTTCACCGTTCAATCTGCCCTGTTGCAGCTTGCATAATGCGATCCTGAGTGGCTTCGGCGCGAGTCAATTCCGCTACCACTCTCCCTTCGCGCATGACCAGAATGCGGTCGCTCACTCCCAGCACTTCTGGCAGCTCGGAGGAAATCATCAAAATTGCCATCCCTTGGGCAGCTAGCTCGTTCATCAGGGCGTGAATTTCCGCCTTGGCACCCACATCTACGCCGCGGGTTGGCTCATCCAGAATCAAAACTTTGGGGTTCAGCGCTAGCCAGCGGGAAATGACCACTTTTTGCTGATTGCCCCCGGAAAGATTGCGCACCTGTTGATTAAGAGAGGGAGTGCGCACCCGCAGTCGTTCGACCAGATTGCGCACAATTTGATTGATGGCGCGAAAGTTCAGAAAACTCAACCGTGAAAGCCGTTCCAGTAAAGCCGTGCCGATGTTATAGCGCACGCTTTGCTTGAGAAACAGCCCCTGGGCTTTGCGGTCTTCTGGAACCAACCCGATCCCCAGCCGAATGGCATCGCGCGGGGAGCGAATGTGAACCGGTTTGCCCTCAAACCAGATTGCGCCTTGTTTGAGGCGCTCAACCCCAAACAGGACGCGAGCAACATTGGTGCGACCAGAGCCGACCAGCCCGGCTAATCCCACAATCTCGCCCCGCCGCAGTTCAAAGGATACGCCGCGCACCTCTTTGCCAGCCTGTAAATCGACCACCTTTAAGATGGGTTCCCCCTGCTGCGTCTGGCTTTTGGGGAAAAATTCATTCAGCTCACGCCCCACCATCAAATGCACCAGGCGGTTGGGCGTGAACTCGGTCACTTTCCCCTCCGCAACCAGTTGCCCATCGCGCATCACGGCAATGCGATCAGCCAGTTCAAAGACTTCTTCCAAGCGATGGGAGATATAAATCAGGGCAACGCCTTCCTGGCGCAGGGTGCGCACCAGGCGAAAGAGCGTTTCCGTTTCACGGCTAGTGAGCGAGCTGGTGGGTTCATCCAAAACAATCAAGCGCGCCTGATAGGAAAGCGCTTTGGCAATCTCGACCAGTTGCCGTTCAGCGATGCTCAAATCAGCCACCCTGGCGCGGGCGGAAACCTGTATCCCCAGCCGATCCAGCTCTTGCTGCGCTTGCCGATAGACCTGCTGCCAGTTAATCCAGCCCCCGAAGCGCCGCGGTTCCCGTCCCAGGGATATGTTCTGGCCGACAGTCAATTCGGGAATCAGTGCCAGCTCCTGATGAATCATGGTAATACCCAGTTCCAGGGCACGGCGCGGGGAAGGGATTTGCACCGCCTGACCATCCAGAACTATCCGTCCGGAATCGAGGGCAACCACCCCATTGACGATGTTCATCAGCGTGGATTTGCCAGCGCCGTTCTCGCCAACCAGGGCAAGAATCTCACCACCATACACTTCCAGACTGACATCCTGAACGGCTTGAACGCCGGGGAAAGCCTTGTAAATATGTTCCAGTTTGAGCCGGGGGATAGCTTCAGCCATGCGACCTCAAAAAATGGACGCGGGGGGCAGGGCTCCCCGCCCCCCGTTCGGTGGGTTAGCGCTTATTTGGTCACCAGACTGAGCGGCACGGGGATATATGCCTCCACCTGGCTGCCACTCAGGTATTTGATGGCTGTCTCGACTGCCAGTTGACCCATCAGGGCAGGCTGTTGAGCAACAGTGGCAGCCAGCTTGCCATCCTTGACGGCTTGCACGGCGTCATCAATGGCATCGAAGCCGACGAAGATAATGCCCGTCCGCCCGGCCGCTTCGGCAGCCTGAATCGCACCGAGAATCATCTCATCGTTGTGGGCAAAGACGCCGTTGATTTCGGGCTGTGCCTGCAGGATGTTCTCAAAGACCTTCAAGCCCTTATCGCGGTTGAAGTCGGCAGTCTGCTGTGCGACAATCTGCACATCCTTGCAGGAAGCAGACATGTACTCGTTGAAGCCCTGGCCGCGGTCGCGGGCAGCAGAAGTGCCAGCAATGCCCTGCAGTTCGACCACCTTCCCCTTGCCGCCGAGGGCGTTGCACAGGAACTCTGCCGCCATCTTGCCACCGGCAACGTTGTCGGAAGCGATGTGGCTGACAACCGTGCCACCGTTAGCACCACGGTCTACGGTGAAGACAGGAATGCCAGCTTCGTTGGCTTTCTGGATGGCCGGGACAACAGCATCGGAGTCGGTGGGGTTGATGAGCAGGGCGGAAACCTTCTTGTTGATCAGGTCTTCGATGCCTGCGGTCATCTTGGCCGAGTCGTCCTGAGCGTCAACAATGATCAGTTTGACGCCGGCTGCATCGGCAGCTTTCTGGGCACCATCCCGCAGGGTGACGAAGAAGGGATTGTTCAGGGTCGAAATCACCAGACCAAGCGTGATCTCAGCGGCCGGCTGCGGGGGTTGGACACCCAACGATTCGGCCGTCACTAGGCTGAGGGGCACCGGGATAGAGGCTTCGACCGTTTGTCCGTTGAGATATTTGACGGCCGTCTGAACCGCCATCTCGCCCATCAGGGCGGGCTGTTGAGCAACAGTGGCAGCCAGCTTGCCATCCTTGACAGCTTGCACGGCGTCATCAATGGCATCGAAGCCGACGAAGATAATGCCCGTCCGCCCGGCCGCTTCGGCAGCCTGAATCGCACCGAGAATCATCTCATCGTTGTGGGCAAAGACGCCGTTGATTTCGGGCTGTGCCTGCAGGATGTTCTCAAAGACCTTCAAGCCCTTATCGCGGTTGAAGTCGGCAGTCTGCTGTGCGACAATCTGCACATCCTTGCAGGAAGCAGACATGTACTCGTTGAAGCCCTGGCCGCGGTCGCGGGCAGCAGAAGTGCCAGCAATGCCCTGCAGTTCGACCACCTTCCCCTTGCCGCCGAGGGCGTTGCACAGGAACTCTGCCGCCATCTTGCCACCGGCAACGTTGTCGGAAGCGATGTGGCTGACAACCGTGCCACCGTTAGCACCACGGTCTACGGTGAAGACAGGAATGCCAGCTTCGTTGGCTTTCTGGATGGCCGGGACAACAGCATCGGAGTCGGTGGGGTTGATGAGCAGGGCGGAAACCTTCTTGTTGATCAGGTCTTCGATGCCTGCGGTCATCTTGGCCGAGTCGTCCTGAGCGTCAACAATGATCAGTTTGACGCCGGCTGCATCGGCAGCTTTCTGGGCACCATCCCGCAGGGTGACGAAGAAGGGATTGTTCAGGGTCGAAATCACCAGACCAAGCGTGATCTCAGCAGTCTCGGCTGGCGGCTGGGTTGGCTCAGGGGTAGGGGTTGCCTGAGCGCAAGCGGAGAGCAGCAAAGCCATCAACAGGATCAGGGTTAGGATTTTTGACAGGTGTTTCATAGGTTCTCCTCCATCAGGTAGAATTTAGAATTTGGGTGAATAGGACAGCATGTTTTTGGGATCCGGCATTCTCCTTTTCAAATCATCCATACAACCTCCTTTGCAGATGGATTGGCTTACTTGGTTGGGGGGCTAAAGGCTTTGTGCAGCAATAAAGCCAGGGCGATGACCACGCCTTTAACCACTTGTTCCCACAGGGGTGAGACATTGAGCAGGTTCAGTCCATTGTTGAGCGTTTCAATGAGCAGCGCGCCGAGTAAGGTGCCACCCAAGCCGCCTTCTCCCCCGGCGAAGCTGGTCCCGCCCACGACGACCGCTGCAATGGCGTTGAACTCATAGCCTTGCCCGATGATGGGCTGCGCCGAGTCGAGACGGGCGACCAGCACCAGGCCGGCCAGGGCAGCGCAAAAACCGGAAAGGGCGTACACCAGCACGGTCAGGCGCTCGGTTGGCACACCGGCCAATTTTGCTGCGGTGGGGTTATCGCCCATCAGGTAGATTTGAGCGCCATATTTGGTGCGGCTGAGGAAGATAACCCCGCCAAGAAAGACCACCAGGGTGAGAACGATTGGCACCGGAATGGCGCCAACCAGCCCGGCGCCAATCCAGCGAAAGGCCGGTGGCAGACCGGTGATCGGCTGGCCCTGGGTGTACATCAGGGTCAGGCCGCGAGCAACCGTCAACATCCCCAGCGTGGCAATAAAAGGCGGAATTTTTGCCCGCGTGATCATCAACCCGTTAATCATTCCCAGGAACGTGCCACAACCGAGAGCTGCCACTACTGCCAGTGCGACCGGTTGTCCCTGCTTCATCAATGAAGCGCCCAGAGTCACCGAAAGCGCCAGCACCGAACCCACCGAGAGATCTATGCCGCCGGTCAGGATTACCAGAGTCATGCCAACGCTGATGATGCCGTTGATGGTTGCCTGGCGTAAGACGTTGATCAGGTTGGTGGGGGTCAAAAAGCGGTCAGAAAGCAGCGATAAAGCGATTACCAACAGCAAAAACGAAAACACCAACCCGAAACGCTGGAAGAAGGTGCGTCGCTCAAAGAGGCGAGGTTGCGCAGAGGCTTGGGCAAGGCTCATGGACAAACTCCGCTGTTGCGCTCTAAAAGACGACTCCGGCGACCAGAATAATGTTGGCGTAGGGGGTGAACTCCCCCGTGCGCACCACTGCCCGCGCCTGAGCGCACAAACTTTTCAGCTCGGCATGGCTGATCTCTTCAAACGGCACGCCTTCGAGCAGCTCTGCCACCTGCGCTCGCACCTGCGGACTGACCTGGGCGGTCTCGCGGGCAAGGAGGGCTTTCTCAACCTGCATTTCCTGCAGCACGGTGCGAACCGTATCCAAAAAGGACGGCAGGTTTTTGGTCAGGGCTAGGTCAATGCGCCGCGTTTGGGGCGGAATGGGCAAGCCAGCATCGGCGATGACCAGCAGGTCGCCATGCCCCAGGCTGGCAATCACTTCGGAAAGGGCGCTGTTAAGCAAAGGCGTTTTTTTCATGGCTGACGCTCCTTCAGGAACCGGATCAATTCTTCCCGTTTTGGCATGGAAGGCTGGGCGCCTGGCCGAGTGACGGCGATGGCGCCGGCCGCATTACCCCACTGCACCGCTTCGGGCAGGCTCTTGCCCTCCATCAGGGCGACACAAAAGGCGGCTGTAAAGGCATCGCCGGCGGCAACGGTGTCCACTACCGGCACTTTGTAAGCGTCAAATTTTTGCTCCGTATTGGCGGTAACCAGAAGCGCGCCTTCTTCTCCCAGGGTGACGACCAGATTGCGTACGCCGTTTTTCAGCAAGCAGGCAGCGGCGGCGGAAACATTCACCTCCCCCTCGGCAAGCAACTGCAGTTCGCTCTGGTTGGGCAGCAAGTAGTCGACCTTTGCCAGCAGGCTGGCGGGCAATGGGCGCGCCGGGGCTGGATTGAGCACCACGGGGATACCGCGCTGTTGGGCAAGATCAGCCGCCGCTTCCACCGCTTCCAGCGGGCACTCGAGCTGCATCAGGAGCAGGTTGGCGCCTTCAAAAGCGACCTCAGCCTGCTGGATGTCTTTAGGGGAAACCCGCATGTTGGCTCCAGAGGCGACCACAATGGTGTTTTGACCGGCTTCGTCCAGGGTGATCAGGGCAACCCCACTGGCAGCCTGAGGGTCGCGGTAGATAAAGGAGGTATCGACACCATCCTGACGGACGGTTTGCAACAGGGCATCACCAAAGGCGTCTTTGCCGACTCGCCCGATCAGACGCACCGTGGCGCCTAGGCGGGCTGCAGCCACAGCCTGGTTCGCCCCTTTGCCCCCCGGAAAGGTCTGGAACTGGCTGCCGATCAGCGTTTCGCCCGGACGAGGGTGGCGTGGCGCCCGCACAACCAGATCCATGTTTAAACTACCCACAACCACCAGCGTTTGAGTCATGCAATCCTCCCGGTAGATTGGCGTTGAACCAGCACGGTGGGCAACAAGTGCCGCCGCGCTGGGCGGCTGGGATCGATCATTCGTTCCAGCAGCAGGGTCACTGCCGCTTCTGCCATGGCCATTTTGTTCTGACGGATGGTGGTCAGCGGCGGGGTGAGGTACGAGGCAAGTTCGATGTCGTCAAAACCGATCACCGAACAGTCCTGCGGCACGCGCAGGTTGGCTTCTGCCAGCGCGCGCAAGGCGCCAATCGCCATCAGATCGTTACAGATGAAGAAGGCGGTAGGGGGGTTCTCGCCTTGCAACAGCTCGCAAGCCGCCAGATAGCCGGAATGGGGGTGAAAGTCGCCGCGGCGGATCAGGGATTCGTCAATCGCCAGAGAACCTTCCTGCAACGCCTGCCGATAACCAATGACGCGTTCGGCGCTGGGGGTCAGGTTCGAAGGCCCGGTGATACAGGCGATGCGGCGATGTCCCAGCTCGAGCAAATGCCGCGTCGCCGTCAGGCCGCCTTGCAGGTTGTCGGTGAGCACGGTATCCACGTCCAGGCCGCGCAGATGCCGGTCAACCACGACCACGGGCACGCCCCGGCGCACCAGCTCTTCCAGCGAAGGGCTGTGATCACCCGCAGCCACGAAAATTAAGCCATCCACCTGTTTGTTGAGCAACACATCCACATACACCTGTTCCTTGCTCAGCTCATTTTCGCTGTTGCCGAGGATGACGTTATACCCATGCTGGAAGGCGACGGCTTCGATGGCGCGCCCGATTTCAGCAAAGAAGGGATTGGCGCTGTCGGGAAGGATCAGACCCAGGGTGTTGGTTTCACCGCGGCGCAACGAGCGAGCCAGGACATTTGGTCGGTAGTTTAGGGCTTGCATGGCATCCTGAACCCGCTGGCGCACTTCGGGAGAGACATAGCGCGTGTTGTTGATGACGTGAGAGACGGTGGCGGTTGAGACGCCGGCTAGCAGAGCGACTTCTCGAATAGTGGGCATGCTTCTCCGTAAACGATTGCATTAAACGATTACGTTAAACGTTTACGTAAGCAGTATAGCAAAATTCGCCTGCCCTGTCAAGTAGAAAATTGTGATATATTCGCAGGGCAAATTTCAAATTTGCCCTACAGAGTGCAAAAGCCCCGCTTTCGCACTCCATAAAGCGGAAAGGCGTTTATCAGCATTCCTTAATCAGCAGTCTTTTATCTTAAGGTATAATCCCCAAGCTACCAATCTAAACGCTGTGCCGTTGGTTGTCCGAAGCGGGCAAAGAAAGCGGCCCGGCGTAAACCCTGGAGGCTTGTGTGGAACGATATTTAGATGTTGCCTTGATTATTGTCTCGATTGCCCTGATTGCCAGTGTGATCTTGCAGAGCAAAGGCGCCGGGCTGGGGGGCTTGAGCGGTGGCGATAGCGGCGGCTTCTTCACTGCCCGACGCGGGGTGGAGAAAACCCTCTTTCGCCTGACGATCATCCTGAGCGTGCTCTTCATCCTGCTTGCCATTGCCACGGTCATGGTGGCCGGGTAGGATGCCTGCCAGCCTTGAGTTTTAGCCAACCATCCATCGTCTGAAGACGAACGCGTTCTTTTCCATGAAGTCCTTGCGCTGGCAATTGATCCTGCTGGGGCTATCGCTGATCGCCATTGCCCTGCTGCTCTGGAGCCAACAACCCACAGCCCCTCAGGCGGGTGGGGTGGGGCTGCAACCGGTTAGCGGCGGGCTGTATAGCGAAGCCTTGATCGGCAATTTGGGGCGATTGAACCCCGTCCTGGATGTTGCCAACCCGGTTGACCGCGATGTCGACCGCCTGCTGTACAGTGCGTTGATCAAATTTGACGAGCGCGGTTTGCCTCAGCCCGATCTGGCCGAGTCGTGGGGGGTTTCGGCAGACGGCAAATCGTACAACTTCTCCATTCGCGCCAATGCGCTCTGGCACGATGGAGAAGCGGTGACCAGCGATGATGTTCTCTTCACCGTAGATGCCTTGCGCAGCGAAGCCTCCCCTTTGCCGCAAGACATTAAGGAGATGTGGCGGCAAATTCAGGTCCTCCCCCTTGATGCAAAGACCATCCAGTTTCGCTTACCGGCCGCCTTCGCGCCATTTCTGGATTATCTGACCTTTGGCATCTTGCCCAAACACCTTCTCGGTGGCACAAGCGTGGAGGCAATGCAAAGCGCGCCGTTCAATTTCCAGCCCATTGGCAGCGGGCCATTCCGCTTTCAACGCTTTCTCAGCGAAGAAGGGCAGATTGTTGGCGTCTCTTTGCAGGCTTTTGAACAATACTACCTCGGGCGACCCTATATCGACGAAGTCATCTTCCGCTACTATCCCGACGCAACCGCTGCGCTTACTGCCTATCGGGCAAAGGAGGTCTTGGGCATCAGCCGCGTCGATGATCCCATCCTGAAGGAGGTGCTAGCCGAAGTGGGCTTAAACCTCTATACAGCGCGCCTGCCTTCGCTGACGCTCATCTTTCTCAACCTAAATCACCGCGATTTGCCGTTCTTTCAGGATGTGAACATTCGCCGCGCCTTGTTGATGGGGTTGAATCGCCAGCGGCTGATCGATCAATTGCGCGGTGGGCAAGCTATCCTTGCCGATAGCGTGATCCTGCCGGGCACCTGGGCGTATTACGAAGAGACCGAGCGCATTCCCTACAATCCCGAAGAGGCTCTGAACCTGATCAAGAAGGCTGGCTACACCTTCCCGGCCGAGGGCGGGGAAGCGCGGGTAAAAGAGGGCGTGGCGTTGAGCTTTGAGCTGATTTATCCCGAGGCGCCGGGCTTTGCCGAACTTGCCCAGAGCATCGCCCAGAGTTGGGCGAAATTAGGCGTGCGGGTAACCCCCAAGGGGGTGCCGTTCGAGACCTTGATGAGCCAGTACCTGGAACCACGCAGCTATCAGGCTGCTCTGGTCGAGTTGAATTTCACCCGCTCACCCGACCCCGACCCTTATCCCTTCTGGGATCAGGCTCAGATTGTCGAAGGGCAGAATTACGCCCAATGGGATGACCGTTTGGCAAGCGAATATCTGGAAAAAGCCCGCATCACCCCCGACTGGGGGGAACGCGCCCGCCTGTATCGCAACTTCCAGGTGCGCTTTCTCAGCCAGTTGCCTGCCTTGCCGCTTTTCTATCCGGTTTATAACTATGCGGTGGATGAGACCATCCAAAACGTGCGCATTGGCCCGCTTTTTGATCCGAGCGATCGCTTTCTGAACATCCTGCAGTGGTTTGTGCGCGCCCGCCGCCCGCAAACCGGTTTGGAATTTACCCCCACGCCATAAAAACCATCGGATTGCAGGGTATCTTTTTGGGGCTTTGTCCGTCATAATAAAAAAGATGTCCCTGCTGTTTCCTGACCGTCTGGCTGAACGACTGGCCGCCTTTGACGAGCAAGCGCTGGTTGAGGTCTATGATACCTATAGCCCCGCCTTGTATGCTTTTGCCTTGCGCTTGTTAGGCGATGAAGATTTGGCGGAAGAGTGTGTTGCCGAAACCTTCTTTCGCTTTTTGAAAGCGCTTCAAAACGGCGCGCAACCGATTCGTGAGCTGAAACCCTATCTGTACCGCATTGCCCATAACTGGATTCAGGACCACTATCGCCAGAAGGGACGGCGTCCCTGGGAGATATTTGACGAAAGCTATGCTGATCCGCGGCGAGGCGTGGATGAAGAAACCGAACGCCGTCTGTTACAGGAACAAGCCCGCGCCGCCCTGGCAAACCTGACCGCTGAGCAACGCCTGGTGATCGTTTTGCACTTTATCGAAGGCTGGGATCAGGCAAGCATTGCGACCGCCCTGCAGAAGCCGCTCACGGCGGTCAAAGCTTTGCAACATCGCGGCTTGCAAGCCCTGCGGCGAATGCTATTGAAGGAGGAAGGATCCGATGAGTCAATTTCTTGAAGAAAAAGAACTATCTCCCTGGCTGGATGCCTTGCGCCAGCAGGATGTGCAACGACCGCCCGAACGGGCGCACGCGGCTAAGGAGCGTTTTCTCCGTCAAGCCCGATCGCTTAGCGTCCCCGTATCCAAAGTCTCCGTTCAGCGTCATAAAGTATGGAACGTGATTCCCATCCCTCTCTGGAGACGAAAGGAGCTTAACCCGATGTTCAGTGTTTTAGCAACCATTCTGGTCGTGGCCTCCCTGGTTTTGGGTGGCGGTGGGGCAACGCTGGCGGCAGCGCAAACCAGCTTGCCCGATCAACCCCTCTACGGACTCAAGCTTGCCAGCGAGAATGCCCGTCTCTCTCTGGCACAAGGCGATCCACTCCAACAGGCAGAGCTGAGTTCCCAGTTTGCCCTGCGGCGTCTGGAGGAAGTACAAGCCATGCTTCAGCAAGGTCAGGCGCCCTCCGAGCCTTTACTGGAACGCGCCCGGCAACAACTGGAGCAAGCCCTTCAGCGCTCCGCTGGTTTGCCAGATGAGCAGGCGAACTTGCAATTGGAACGCCTTCGCACTCGCCTGCAAGAGATGCTGCAAAGCCGCTTGCAGCTTCCCAAAACGGCCAGCCCTACGGCCCAACAAGCCCTGGAGCGCGTCCGCCAGATGATCCAGGCTCGCCTGCGCCTTCTGGAGGAATGCGCCGGGGACTTGCAGCAACTCCGCTTGCGCCTGCAAACGCAAAACCAGATTCAAGAGCAACAGAATGTTCCCGGGCAAGGAAATCCAACTCCCGGCAATGCCACTCCGGGCGCTGGTAGTGGCGGCAACCCTGCCCCTGGGACAGGCACGGGCAACCCTGATCCCGGCAGCGGAGGTGGCAACCCCGATCCTGGGACAGGCACAGGCAACCCTGTGCCGGGCAGCGGGGGCAATCCTGCTCCTGGGACAGGCACAGGCAACCCTGTGCCGGGCAGCGGGGGCAATCCTGCTCCTGGGACAGGCACAGGCAACCCTGTGCCGGGCAGCGGAAGTGGCAACCCCGATCCTGGGAGTGGCGGCGGTAACCCTGATCCTGGGAGTGGCGGCAGCAACCCCGATCCTGGGAGTGGCGGCGGTAACCCTAATCCTGGAAGTGGCGGCAGCAACCCTGATCCCGAGAGCGGGAGCAATAATCCAGGCTCAGGCGGGGGCTCAGGTGGCAAGAAACCTTGAAACTACATTTCAGGCTGACACAAGGGAGTTTGTTTCCGTAAAACATAGTGAGATTTCGTGATTATCTCGGTAGAAAATAGCTCACCTCTGTTTTGTTCGACTATGGTCAACATCATTCCTACTGACAGGAAACGCCGGTCGCAACCGGCGTTTCCTGTTCGAAAGGAGAGACTTACGGGCGGGGTGCGTTACAGGCAGAGACAATGCCTAGTG
>Ga0308418_1001443_pt1 | contig 12543 bp, 8 predicted proteins | sample HotsprSampleR4cd_FD_203517 | JGI IMG/M metagenome (GOLD analysis project Ga0308418, IMG submission 203517) | Hot spring phototrophic mat microbial communities from Mushroom Spring, Yellowstone National Park, Wyoming, United States - 20090729_R4cd ... | reverse complement strand
TGCGCAGGAATGACAACTTTGCCCCCCTCACCCGGCGTCGCTTCGCTCCGCCGGCCTCTCCCGCCAGGGGAGAGGCGAATTGCATCATTCGGCTCAACTGTTACCGAAAAAAATATCTCCCCTGTTGAGCGGTTTAAGGATGGAAAAAGCACCGCAGTCTAGGGGCTTTGGACGATTTGGGTCCCGATGCCTTCGGTGGTATAGATTTCTAACAGGAGCGAATGGCGGATGCGACCGTCGATGATGTGGACCTTGCGCACGCCATGCTGGAGGATTTCCAGGCAGGCTTCCACTTTCGGCACCATACCGGCATCAATCACGCCGGAACGGATCAACTGTCGGGCCTCCTCCGGTGTCAGGGTGGGGATCAGGGAATTGGGGTCGTTTTTATCCCGGCGCACGCCGTTAACGTCGCTGACAAAGACCAATTTTTCGGCCTGCAAGGCTCGGGCAACGGCCATGGCCGCGGTGTCGGCGTTGACATTCAGCTTCTGCCCCTCGGCGTCCATGCACAGGGAGGGGATGATCGGCACAATGCCCTGCTGGCAGAGCTGTTCGATGGTGGGCCGATCCACTTCGGTTACCGTGCCGACCAATCCCAGATCCACCGGCTGGCCGTCCTGGTCGGTAAGCTGGAGTCGCTGGCCGAAAAGCACATTTTTTGTTCGGAAATGCAAGGCCTGGGCCTGGCCGCCCAACTCTCGAATTCGGCTAGCCAGTTGCTCGCTGGTTTGGTAGGCCAGCACGTTTTCGACGATTTCCAGGGTGGCTTGGTCGGTGTAGCGTCGGCCTTGGACGAACCGGGGAGTGAGGCCTGCCTGTTGCATCGCTCGGCTGATGGCCGCTCCGGCCCCATGCACCACCACCGGCCGCATCCCCACCGTCTCCAGAAACACCACATCCAGCAGGAGATGGTCCAGGGCCTTGGAATCGTCCAGCAGGCTGCCGCCCAGTTTGATTACGGTAACCCGCCCCCGAAACTGCCGAATCCAATGCAGGGCCTCCAGCAGCACATCCGCTTTCCGAATGGCTTCTTCCACCTTGTCGCCTCCTACCGGTCCAGCTGGGCGATTCCGCCCCGGCAGTTCCCTCGGAAAAAGGCCAAGTGGCCCTCCTCAGTTGACTGTATCTACCCGGCCAAGCGCCCAGAACTTGTAGGGGGTAAGAATCGGCTCAACCCCAACAGATTGTGGTCATTACTTCCGGTAGATACACTCAAGCTAAACGCTCTCCGGAGGGAATCCCCTTCCGCAGGCAAATCAAGAAAGAAAAAAGGTAACACTTTAGCCGAGCGGAGGGGTCTGCTTGGCAGGCCCGCCACAGCGGCCATCCAAGGCAGACACCTCTAAGGGGCCGAACCTCCGAAGCAGGTCCATCCGAGGATTTTCTCAGTCGGCTAAAATGTTACGAAAAAAGTTATTTTACTTTCCGATGGGGGAAAGTCAACGATTTCTGGAAGCTGCCTATCTTTTGTAGATTTCCCAATTTTCCTATATTCACTTTTAGGTGCTGAGGCGGAAAGGAGGCGGGAATTTCAGTTTCTAAAATCGTAATAGTTTAGCCGCCGGAACCTGCCAGGCCCAAAGGGGGCTTCGGCCTTTATGGTACCCAGTGAGGTGAAAGAGGATTTAGAACCGGAGGCCTTCGGGGCGTTGGCCTACACGGACCTGGACCTGAATCCGCCTGCCTTCTCGGATGATGTGCATGGTGGCCGATTGTCCGATGGGGGTACGGGCAATGGCCAGGCTCAGATCGCTCGGATCCCGGATTTTTTCTTGGTTCCATTGGACGACCACGTCGCCCGGTTCCAGACCGGCCTTTTGGGCCGGCGAGCCGGGCAGCACCCGGACAATCAATGCCCCTTGGGTGTTGGGCAATCCCAGCCGGTTGGCCAGCGCCTCATCCAAGGCTTGCATTTCTACGCCCAGCCAGCCCCGTTCCACCCGACCGGTGGCTTTCAGGCGTTCATAAACATCCTTGGCAATGCGACTAGGAATGGCAAAACCGATCCCCTGGTAGCGTTCGCCCAGGATAGCCGTGTTGATGCCTACGACCTCTCCTTTCATGTTGACCAAAGGCCCGCCGCTATTGCCGGGGTTGATGGCGGCATCGGTTTGGAGGAAATCTTCATAGCGAATTTCCCGGATGATACCGCGTCGGCCTTTGGCACTGATGATGCCGGCGGTTACGGTATGGGCCAATCGGAAGGGGTTGCCGATGGCCAGGACTGAATCTCCCACTTCTAGGGAATCGCTATCCCCCCATCGGGCGGGCACAAGGTCTGGTTCGTCGATTTTAAGCAAAGCCAGGTCAGAAAGCGGGTCCACCCCCACAATCCGGACGTTGGCCACGGTCCGGCCGTCGGCCAATTTGACCCGTACCTCGTCGGCTTGGCCGATCACATGATAATTGGTAATGATGTACCCTTCCTTGTCCATGATGACGCCGGAGCCTTCGCCCTCGGCCCGGAACAGGCTGGGTCCCCCGAACAGGAAGCCCCATTCATCCCTGGGAGCGGCAGCGACCACAATGCGTTCCGTTTCCACGCCCACCACGGAGGGAGCAACCGCCTTGGCCACCAGGGCAAACCGATTTTGCGGGTCCGGCAATTGGCCCAGCAATTCCTGGGCCACCTCGGCCTCCGCCCGTTGTCGGCCCCGGGTGATCGCATATTGGAGCCGTTCTACCCAATAGGGGAGAAAAAGGAGCAGGAGCAGGATGGCTAAAATCCCCAGGAGCCAGCCCAATCCGGTCCGCCGCACCCCCGTCGGGGGGACCTCCGTCGCTAAAACCACCGGAGCCGGTTGGTCCGAAGGCCTGCCCTGTCGATGGGCTACGTCAGTGTCTTCCCAAAAAGGAAATCCAGCGGCCATGGAAAAGTCCTTGTGCATCGCAGATGGTGGATATACATCGCCGATCGGCCCTCGGTTATCGGAGAGCCGAAGAGCGGGGCAGCTCCTGAATCCGCTTTCGGAGAGAATGCACCAAAGAGGTTCGGGCAACCGGCCAATGGTTCCTGGATGCCTGTCTGCTGCCTCCCGTACCCGAGCAGCTATCTCCTGTTGCTGCTTGCTTCCGATCGCCTCCCGGCTCCCCCCCACGGCGTCCCGGCTCCTTCCGCCTAGGGCATCTCTTCATGTTCCTGGGTCCTGCCTACCGGTTCCTCCCCTGCTTACCAGTTGTGTTGTTTCCTGACCACAGGCTCCTCGCTGCTGGCTACAGATTACTGGGTTTCCTGTTGGGTGAGTTGGTGGAAGCGGGCCATCAGATGGCGGGTGATGGGGCCGGGTTTGCCGTCGCCGATCAGTCGGCTATCGACCTTGACGACTGGTACCACCTCGGCGGCGGTGCCGGTCAGGAAACACTCATCGGCAATATACACGTCGTGTTTGGTAAGCGGCACCTCCAGGACTTCATAGCCGTCGGCGCGGGCCAGTTGGATAACCGCCGCCCGGGTAATGCCCTCGAGGATCCCGGCGTCGTTCGGGGGCGTAAGGAGCCGACCTTGCCGAACGAGAAAAATATTATCCCCTGTACATTCGGCCACTTCCCCTTTGTGGTTGAGCATCAGCGCTTCGATGCAGCCGGCCTGAAGTCCTTCGATCTTGGCCAGGATGTTATTCAGATAGTTAAGGGATTTGATCCGGGGGCTGAGAGCGGCCGGATGGTTCCGCATGGTGCTTACCGTAACAATTTCCAAGCCGTTTTCGTAGTACTCCTTCGGATACAGCGAGATTTTATCGGCGATGATGATCACCTGAGGATGGCTGCAGCGGTTCGGATCCAAGCCCAAGGTGCCCACTCCCCGGGTGACCACCACCCGAATGTAGCCGTCCCGAATGCCGTTCAGACGTAGGGCCTCTTGGATGGCCTCGGCCATTTGCTGTTTGGTCATCGGGATTTCAAGCCAAATCGCCTTGGCCGAGTTCCACAACCGATCCAGATGTTCCTGCAACCGAAATGCCTTGCCGTTGTAACTGCGGATGCCTTCAAACACACCGTCCCCGTACAACAGGCCATGATCAAACACACTGATTTTCGCTTCTTCTTGGGGGACGAACTGCCCGTTGATAAAGACTTTCATATCCAGCCCTTCAAGCTCGCCAAGACCACCAAGAGCCCTTTTTCCGTTGGAAATAAGAACCACCGAAAAACTATTTGTAACATTTTAGCCGAATGAAACAACTCGCTTCTGCCCATGGCGGGAGAGGCCGGCGTGCCCAAGGCACCGCCCGGGGATGGGGGCCCTGTGGCATTCCCGCGCAAGCGGGAATCCAGGGAAGGAGGCGAAGTCGTGTTTTCTGGGTTCCGCTTGGTCGGGAATAAACCTGGATTCCCACTGGCGCAGGAATGACCCAGTGCGCTTTTCCATTCGGCTAAAATATTATCCCCCTATTTTAATTTGCTTTTGCCTCCTAGGCAAACCTAGGTGTCCGCTGAAAAGCCCCGAGCGCAAAAAGCCCTCCGATCCGGCCGAAACAGGGGAGGCGTCCAGAGGATCAGGCCGGATAGATACATCCATCCACCAGCCGAACGATCCGGTCCGCCTGAGCGGCGATTTCTGGATCATGGGTTACCATAAGAATCGTCAGACGGTGCTGGTGGTTGAGGGAGCGGAGCAGACGGAGGATTTCCTGGCCCGTTTGGCGGTCGAGGTTGCCGGTGGGTTCGTCCGCCAGGAGCAATTGGGGCTGGGCGACCAAGGCGCGAGCAATGGCGGCCCGTTGCAATTCGCCGCCGGACAGCTCCGTGGGTTTATGGTGGAGTCGATCCGCTAGCCCCACTTGTTGGAGGATTTTGACGGCCGTGTCTCGGTAAGCCCGGCGCCGGCGCCAATATCGCCACCACGGGGCCGAAATCATGGCCGGCATCAGCACATTTTCCAGCGTATCCAGTTCCGGCAGCAGATGATAGAACTGGAAAATAATGCCAATGGTGCTATTTCGGAATCGGTCCCGAGCCGATGGCGCCAGGTTGTCAATCCGTCGGCCGTCAAAGAAGATTTGGCCTGCCGTGGGCGTATCCAGGGTGCCAATCAGATGCAGCAGAGTGCTTTTGCCGGAACCGCTTTGCCCGACAATCGCCACAAATTCCCCTGCCTGCACGGTCAGATTCACTCCCCGAAGGACCGGAATTTCCACCGGCCCCTTGTGATAGACCTTATGAAGCTCCTGGACCACAAGGAGCGGCCCGCTTTTTTTCTGACCGTCGGTTTCCAAGACCGGACGGGCGGAGCGTTCCAAAGGACTGCGGATGTCTTTGACCCGGGGGCTTCCGGCACCCGGCGAAAGCACAGGCAGACTCAGGGCAGGTTTTGGTTCCGTCGCTGCGGGCTTGGAGGCCGGTTGGGGGGGCGATTTGGTTCCTGCAGCTGCCCGGCCGGGCAAGGGAATGCCTAAAGATTCCAGCTTGGGGGCTCCGTCCAAGCTGGGGCCGCCTTGGACCCGGGGTGGAGCCGCCCACCGAGCCGTCGGACCGCCCGGACGGCTCCCTTGAGAGCGAAAAATGGATTCAACTGGATCATCCATGATCAGTGGCCTCCAAAGGTTGGCTATGCTGCGCCCAGCCCGCAGCGGGAGGGAATTATCTCGTCTTTCCGGGAGCGAGTTCCGTTTTGTTCCTTCCTGTTATTCGTACCGTAGGGCATCGACCGGTCGGAGCATGGCCGCCCGCAGCGCCGGTAGCACACTGGCCAACACAGCAATCACAACGGCTCCGGAAACAATCCAGGTCACGGTGGTCGGCTGGACAATGGTGGGAATCTTGTAAAAGTAGTAAATCTGGGGATCAAAGAGCGGCCGGCCGGTGAGTTTGCCCAGCCAGTCGGCTATCTGGTTGATGTACCGCACAAAGAGCAGACCCAGAATCAGCCCGGCCGCCGATCCGGTCAGCCCCAGCAAAAGCCCATAACTGAGAAAGATTCCCATCACCCCCCGGCTGGAGGCGCCGAGGGATTTCAAGATGCCGATATCGCGCGTCTTTTCGACCACGATCATAAAGAAGATGGCCAAGATGCCGAAGCCAGATACACAAATGATCAGAAATAGTAAAACGTTCAGGATAGCGGTTTCCATCTGGACGGCGGCCAACAGGGGGCCTTGCTTGTCCCGCCAAGTAAACACCGCATACAATTCCGGCCGGAATTTGGCCCGGAGCAGGTCCCGCACCATGGCCCCGTCCACCCCCGGTTTGAGCTTGATCTGGATCGAACTCACCAGTCGGGCGCCCGTGGCCGGGTCGATCATCCCCCGCAATTCCTGCAATTTCTCGATCGGCACAAAGACAAACTGCGAGTCATATTCGCTCATCTTGCTTTCGTAGAGATCGACGATGGTGAAGGTGTCGCTGATGGCCTTGGGCGGCGTGCCCGCTGTGGGAAAGGTCAATTTCACATCGTCGCCGGGCAGGAGCACAAACCGGTCGTCGCCCTCGGCATCTCGGAAACTCACTAACCCCATACCTAAGACCGCTCCGGTATGCTGCTGGCGGGTGGGATCGAAGGTCTGCTGCTCTATCCGGGAGGCGAAAGGATCGTCCGAACCGGCCCGGCTACTCGGTTCGGAGCCAGGGGTGGCTTCGGCTGCAAGCGAGGATGGACTTCGGTCTGGAACGTGGCCGATTCGCTCCCCCGCTGTAGGCTGCCGGGCTAAGGCAAACTGCGCTTCCACACGGCTTTGCTCGCCGATCCGTTCTGCCGTCTCTTGCTGCCGGGCCAGGACGGACTGCTCCTGGAGGCCGCTTTTGGGTCCAAGCCGTGCGGTCGTCTCGTTCCAGCGGGGATCGCCCCGCCGACGGGGATCGCCTTCAGCCGATCGTAACGGCGAGGGCAAATCCAGCCCGGACGAAGGGCCGGCCGGGGAGGGTGCGGCATCGCCCGGCTCTTTGGGCCCCCAGCCCACACCAACCCTCCCCGATCGGCCGGGGTCCGATTCGGACAAAACCCGGATGGGGTTGGCGGGGGCTCGGTCGCTACGTTCCGCTCCCTCTCGGGGTTCCAAGGCAGAAGAGCCCGCTGGTTGTTGCAGGCCAAGAGAACTCCGAGGTTGCTCCGGGCTGGCAGAACCCGCCGTGGGGGAGGAAGACTCTTGGCGGGCCGGTGGAGAGGTGGCCGAAGAGGGTTTCGCAGACCGGAGCATTTCTTCATAACGGGCCCGGCGAATCCGATGGGGCCAACCGGCAGCGGCCATTTGGGGCCGCTCCCGCGCATCGGCTCCCCCTTGCGGATCCCGAATGTCGTACCCCTCGTGCCGAAGCTCCCAACTCAGTTGCCGTCGGTTCTCCGGATGCTGCAAGTACTTGCTGAAATCGCTTACCTGGCCCTGGGTGGCCGCATCAATGCCGATCAAATATACCGGCCGGGTAATCCATTTGCCGCTGCCATACGGCACTTGAAAACTCAACATCGCCGGCACCGCCACCGTGGGCGTCATGGCCTCGATCCATTGGCCTGCCACTGCCCGAATCTGCTCCATGTGCCACTGGGCGTCCGGCATCCCCTCCAAACTGGTCGATTCCAGCACCACATCCGACAAAATCCCATGGATGCGGTTTTCCATTTCGGTGGTGAACCCGGCCATGACGCTGTTGACCACGATCATCGTGGCTACGCCCAGCGTAACACTAATGATCGAGGCCAGGGCTATGTACCGGGTCCGCAAATACCGCCAGCAAAGCAGTAACTTATACATCGCTGAGGTTTCCTTACCTCTCCGGCTCTCCTATTCGGTTCCGATCCCGGAAACCATCTCCGAACCGTTCCGGCCGGTGCCAGGGAGGCGGTGTTTACCCCACACCGGCAGGCTGCTGAGCCCTATTCTGCTTCCAGCCGGAGTACCCCGTCCGGGTGGTCCGGCATCGGTTTGGCCCCTGTGGGCTCCTATTCCGGTTCCGGCGAAAGCAGCTCTCTGTCCTTTCCAGTTGAACGGAAGATCGCTGTGGGCCGTTATTCTGCTTCCGGCCGAAGGACCGGGAAAAGGATGACCTCCCGGATGGACTGGACATTCGTAAGCAGCATCACCAACCGGTCGATACCGATGCCCAGGCCACCTGCCGGCGGCATCCCATGCCGCAGCGCCCGGATAAAATCCCGGTCCATGCGGGCCATGGATTCTTCCTCCGGTAGCCCGGCCAATTGGGTTCGGAAAAGTTCCTCCTGCAAATCCGGATCGTTCAGTTCGGTATAAGCGTTGGCCACCTCCATGCCTTGGACAAAGAGCTCAAAGCGTTCGGCAATATGGGGGGCGTCCGGTTTTCGTTTGGTCAGCGGGCAGATCGCCGCTGGATAATCCATCACAAACACCGGCCCCTGGAGCCGATCCACCACCACCGCCTCGAACAACTCGTTTTTGACTACATCTGGGTGTTTGCCGGTTGGGTCGAGGCCGGCCCGCCGCGCCCCCTCGGCCACCGAGGCCGGGTCCGCCGGATTCACCTGAGCATACTCGGCCAAAAGGTCGTCATACTTCCGGCGGGCAAACGGCGGCGTAAAATCAATCTCCCCTTCCCCCCACGGCAGCCGAAGCTCCTGACCGGTCGCCCGGATCGCCTCGACAATCAACTTCTCCGTCAAATCCATCATGGTCCGGTAATCGCCGTAGGCTTGATAGGCCTCCAGCATGGTAAACTCCGGGTTATGCCGGGGACTGATCCCCTCGTTCCGATAGACCCGGCCCAGCTCATAAACCCGCTCCATGCCGCCGACCAAAAGCCTTTTCAGATGCAATTCCAGGGCGATCCGTAAATACAGGTCGATATCCAGGGCATTGTGATGGGTGACGAACGGCCGGGCCGCCGCTCCGCCGGCAATGGTATGCAGCGTCGGCCCCTCCACCTCGACAAAACCTTCCCCGGCCAAGGTGCGCCGGATAGATTCGATGATCTTCGTCCGCCGCAAAAACCGCTCCAGAACCCCCTCGTTGTAGGCCAAATCCAGGTACCGCATCCGTTGGCGAAGTTCCGGGTCCCGAAGCCCTTTGAATTTGGCCGGGGGCGGTTCCAGGGATTTGCATAAAAAATGCAACTCCTCGGCAAAGATGCTCAGTTCGCCGGTCTTGGTGTGCTTCAACTGGCCATCCACGCCAATGATGTCGCCCAGGTCGAGGCACTTGGCCAAGGCCCAGTTCTTTTCCCCCACCTGGCGCTGGCCGATGAGGACCTGAATCTGGCCAGTCCAGTCTCGAATATTCAGAAAAATCAGTTTTCCGGTGGGACGTTGGAGGATAATCCGACCGGCGGCCCGGACCCGGGGCCCTTGTTCTTCCGGCGGTTGGCCGATCTGGCAATTGCCGGGATGGACCAGGCGGATTTCTTTTTCCCGTTGGCGGATTCGGGCGATCGGCTCATGACCGTCAAACCGACCACCCCAGGGATCCAGTCCTAACTGCCGGATTTTTTCGAGTTTTTCCCGTCGGGCCGCCTCTAAGGCTTCACTGCCCACCGGCCCACCATCTCTGGGTTCCGAACTCATAGAGCACCACGATCCCTTATTGGCCAGGCGAACCTCTTTGGCCCAACTCTCCTCAGGGGGCAGAGCCGGTTTGCGCCATTAGGCCGATCATTCCCACAGTCCAGAATCAGGGAGATTTTAGCTCCCGGTCCGATTGGGTCAATGCCAGGCCGGACAGGATTTGGGCTTGGTTAAACAGGATGGGGGGGTGTTAAAATAGACAAGCCAATCTGGAACGCCCACAGGGGCCTTCGTTAGGGGGACTGGTAGCAGGGGAGCGAACAAGCCTATCCCCATTCGGGGGGTCTGGAGGAATTAAGACCCTTTCTTTCCCTACAACCGGTAAAAAATGGAGAGGGTGATGAGGGAACACCGATGTTCGTCCACCGGTTTTTCTATTTTTCTCTCTACGGAGGATAGAAACAAAGAATAAGGTAATATTTAGCCGAATGGAGGGATCGGCTGTGTCATTCCCGCGAAAGCGGGAATCCAAAAAGGAGAAGGAGTCCGTCTTCCTTCTCTGGGTTCTCGCTTGTGCGGCAATAAACCTGGATTCCCGCTTACCCGGGAACACGCCTGGATTCCCGTTTTTGGGGGGAATGACATACTGGCTCGAGCCCGCCGGGAGAGAGCCGAATTGCTTCATTCGGCTAATTACAGAAACAGAATAAGGGGAGTGTGGAGGGGTCGGAAAGGAACGGAGAGTTCACAATAAATTAAAATTGACTATTTAGATGATTTTTCTAAACATTTGTCTTTGACCAGGAAGACGCATGCCGAGGAAGGTCATTTTCGATGTGGATCCGGGGATTGACGATGCGGTGGCCGTGTGCATGGGGCTGTTTGACCCCAATTTAGAGGTAATTGCCGTTACTTCTGTTGGGGGGAATGTTCCTCCTGCTCAGGCAGCTCGGAACGTGCAGGTCATCCTCAGCCAAATGGATCCCCCCCGGTGGCCTCGGATCGGGGCGGCTACAGCGCCCGATCAGGGCCTGCCCACCGAAGGCCGACGGATTTTCGGCCCGGATGGCCTGGGCGGCGTGCCGTTTGACGTGGCCGTGCGCCGGGATCTGCATCCGTCGGAAAAGGTCATCTGCGATGAAGTCCGGGCCGCTCCGGAAGCCGTTACCATCCTGGCCTGCGGCCCCCTGACCAATATTGCCCGGGCCTTCCTTCGGGACCCCCACCTGCCCTCCCTTCTCGGACAGTTGATTATTGTGGGCGGCACGGTCAGCGGACCAGGCAATATTACTCCCGCTGCAGAGTTCAACATCTACTGCGACCCCCAAGCTGCCAGAACGGTCTTTCGCACCCCCTGCACCAAACTCCTCATCCCTCTGGATGTTACCAACCAGGTCGAACTTACCCTGGATATGCTCCCTCGGCTTCCCGATGAGAGTACCCGGGTGGGCCGATTCGTTCGGAAAATCCTTCAAGCGGCGTTTCGGGGGTATCGGCAAGAACTCGGCCTGGAAGCCATTCGCATCCATGATGTGGTGGGCTTGGTGGCCCTGACGCATCCGGAACTATTTACTTTTGTGGAAATGGCCGGCGACGTGGAAACCATGGGGGAATTGACCCTAGGGGCTACGGTCTTCGACCGGCGGCGGGTACCGGCATGGCGGTATAACATGGCCGTGGCTACCGAGGTGAATAAAGAAGGCGTCCTCGAGGAGATTATCCGCTCTTTACATGCGGCGGCAGCGGCCGCCGAGAATCAACCACCCCACCATAGCTCTTGATATAATTCCTTTGAGGGGGTTCTTTTGGAAAGGGGCTCTTTTTCCAGGAGGGGCGTTTCCAGAGGACTCGTGTCGATCGCCCCCCACTCACAAAAGGGGGCATTATGTCCCCCCAAAGAGGGGTTTCGCCCTATTTAATGGCTTTTCTTCTGCCGGACTCCCCTTGAACCGGGGGCGAACCTTATGTCGTATGGATAAAATACATGAACTAGGTTAAGATAATAATTTCTCGTAACATTTTAGCCGAATGAAACAACCCGCCTCTCCCCTGGCGGGAGAGGCCGGCCTGGCCTTCGGCCAGGCCGGGTGAGGGGGATTTCGCCGGCACAAGGAGTCTGGACTGCTGCTTACGCAGGAATGACAATCGCCCCCTCCAATCGGCTAAAGTGTTACAATTTCTCGGATTTGTCCGACGGCGGGGGCTGACAAGCCCCCTGTTTCCCATATTCCAGCGGGAGAAGTTTTAACCCCTGCTTTCTAGAAGAGTTTCGAGGAGAGTCTCGACGATGAGCGGCGCCGGATATGGATCCTCGACGGCTCAGGCAGCTTCCATCCCGATGATCGAGGCGGAAGGCCTGACGAAATACTTCGGCGATTTTGCCGCGATTCGGGATGTGAGTTTTCGGGTTTATCAGGGGGAGGTGGTAGCTTTTCTAGGGCCGAACGGGGCTGGCAAAAGCACCACGATGAAGATTTTGACCGGGTATTTGGCCCCTTCAGCCGGGGTGGCTCGGATTGCCGGGCATGATATGTCGGTGGATCGGCTGGCCGGTTCGGCCCACCTGGGCTATCTGCCCGAAAATGGCCCTTTGTATCCCGACATGACCCCCCGGGCCCTGTTGAACTTTTTTGCCGAGGCCCGAGGACTGACCGGCCCCAGAAAACGCCAGCGCATCGAGGCGGTCATCGAGCTATGCGATCTCCATGCGGTGGTCGGTAAACCGATCGGCAAACTTTCCCGCGGCTATCGGCAGCGGGTTGGCATGGCCCAGGTCTTGCTTCATGAGCCGGATGTATTGATCCTGGATGAACCCACTGCGGGGTTGGACCCCAATCAAATCCATGAAGTGCGAGAAACCATCCGGAAACTGGGCCAAACGAAGACCATCTTGCTTTCCACCCACATTTTGCAGGAGGTGGAGGCGATGGCCCAGCGGGTGCTTTTTATTGACGAAGGTCGATTGATCTATGATGGGCCGATTGCCGAGCTGACCCGCGACGGCCGAGGCCTGGACGAGCGGTTCCGGGAACTGACCGGCGCCGGGGCGAGATGAACGGTTCTGGCTGGTTGGGGCGGGCACCTGGCCCCCACCAAGCTCTTGATTTTCCAGCTCGAAAAGGAAGCCTGATCAACCG
>Ga0308418_1001438_pt1 | contig 12586 bp, 10 predicted proteins | sample HotsprSampleR4cd_FD_203517 | JGI IMG/M metagenome (GOLD analysis project Ga0308418, IMG submission 203517) | Hot spring phototrophic mat microbial communities from Mushroom Spring, Yellowstone National Park, Wyoming, United States - 20090729_R4cd ... | reverse complement strand
GGCACTCCACTTATTTTTCCAGGACTCCTTCTTACTCAGCAGGGACACCTCGGCCCGCTTCCTTCGGCGAAAGTATTCCCACTTCTTAGAGGCTGTCCCGAAATTCCGTTTTAGCCGGCAGAAAACTTCCCCTTTCTACCTGCACCCTTCCGAAAAACCGGACAAAAACGGGACTTTTGATAACTGGGGATGGAGGGGCGGGATCGGCCGATGACCTCCGGAAGACAATTTCGGCACAGCCTCTTAGGCTGTCCCGAATGGGCACTTCGGCGGCAGCCCCATTGCTTGGACAACCGTGCTCAATAAACCAAGGCCGAGAGGAGCTCCTGGGAGGGCGGCGGTTACCGTGGGATTGGAGACAGGCTGGGTGGATATATTCTCCTTTACCCCAGGAACCCCTCTAAAAGGGCATTTAAAATACACCTTTTAGTGGGTAATTCCCGGAGTTAGTTCCGGGAACTAAGGAAGCATAAATGCCCAAAGATGGAAAATTGGGGTATTTACACCTCCCGGATTCGTTTTCCTCATAGAAAAATTCCCCCCTCTGCGGGTGGTTTGGGTTGCTTATAGGACCGATCCAACTTATATTAGAGTTGACATCCAAAATATACTTAAAATGTCAAAAGGGAAAACGCCGGAAAAACCGGATGGCTTGAAAATCTGGATAGGTTGGCCAAAAGCCAACAATGAACCAACCACAGCTTGGCCATTAAAGGATTTAAGGAGCCAAAGGCAGCGCAACGTTGCAAACACTTTCCTTGGAGGGTGTTGTCGAAGCCTTGCCGAGCCGACAAGAAAGCCTCTTGTTAGGCCGCGCAGTGGTGGTTTGCCTCTGTGTGCCCGAAACTCCGCTGCCCCCGGTAGGGTAGGCCAGGCAAAAGCTCGGTTTTTCCCCGGGAAAAGGAATCTGGACCAACGGACTGGTTTAGGGCCACGCCAGAACATTCCGCATGGCAGGGAACCAGTTGATTTTTATCAGAAGGGTTCAACTTCATGCGAATTGCAGTTGGCAGTGATCATCGCGGGGTGCATCTGCGGGAGAAGATTTTGGATCTGTTGGAGCGGATGGGCATTCCGACTGTGGACGTGGGCACTCGGTACCCGGAGCCGCCGGTGGATTATCCCGACATCGCCGCCCAGGTGGCCAGCAAAGTCGCCCGGGGCGAAGTGGATCGGGGCATTTTGATCTGCGGTACTGGGATCGGCATGGCAATTGTCGCCAATAAATTCCCCGGGGTGCGGGCTGCGCCCTGCCATGACCTGCTGACGGCCGAAATCAGCCGACGCCACAACGATACCAATATCCTCTGCCTTTCCGGCGATATGCTGGGCGATCGACTGGTGGACCTGCTGGTGGAAGTCTGGATCAAGACGGACTTTGAAGGCGGCCGGCATGCGCGTCGGCTGGAAAAGATCCGGCAATTAGAACGGTGCAACGGATATGCCGGGCTGCCGACTTCTCAAGCCCACCCGCCGAAAGAAGTTCGGCCGGATTCTTGACCGCTTTGGCACACCTCTCCGAAATTAAAGCCCGCCCACCGGAACTTACTCATCCGTTCCGTCTGTTCGCCTCTTGATGGCCACAGGAGAGGCGGATTCCTTGGTTGGGCTGAAGTGGTCTCTTTTAATATGGAAACCGCTCATCTAGCGGGGCGGCCGAAAGCTCTACCAAAAACTGGGCTATCCGCTCCACGACAATCTCCATCATGCGATGGGCCTTTTCCGGAGCGGCAGCCGTCGGATTGCCCACCCCGGTGTTTTTGGTCAAAAGGTGCCAGGGCCGAGTGATCGACACCCACCCTCGGTTAATCGCCTCAAACCGGGTTTTTGCCGGCGGGCTGAGATCGGCTGCCAAACTGCCGTCCGGATTCCGGGCCACCAGTTCCGGAAAATACACCAAGGCAAACGAAGTCTCCATTTCCCCGGCATGGTCGTCCGGGTGCTGAAAAATCTGGAAATAAACATCCTGAAAAATTGCATACCAGTTGCACAAAAAAAGATGGGCCTTCGTCTTGCCGTACAACTCCCGCAAAACCCACTTGAAATCATTGCCGCCGTGGCTATTGAGAAGCACGATTTTGAAAATCGCATGCCGTTCCAGCGACTCGACCAGATCGCGGACGATCAAAGCCAGGGTGGACGGATTCAGGTTCATCGCTAGGGGAAACCGCATATGGTTGGTTTGGGTGCCGTAGGGGATCGTCGGCAGCAGGACGACCTTGGCCCCCCGATTCCAGGCCGCCTCGCAGATTTTCTCTCCGACGATTTCCCCTTCCAGGGTGTCGATTCCGTAGGGCAGATGCAGGTTATGCGGTTCGGTAGCCCCGAAGGGAATCACCGCCACTTCATAATGGAGATTTTTGACCGTTCCGTAGTTGGTTTCTGCCAGTTTCCAGGGACGCATGGCAAAGTCGCTCCCCAAAATACCGGGCGAACAGGCCCTCCGGAATGCCCATGGGAGGAAATAGTTCCGCCACGTGGAGGAGGCTTTTTTGGCCTGCCCGCCCACAGACTGATCCGGCATCGATGGACCGGTTGGTGCCAGTAGATTGCCGCGGATCCGGGCACACGGGGGGATCGCCGCTTGGGCGGGAGGGTCCCGCCGGCCTGAACCCGGCAAAAGCAGGCCGCTCCTCCACTGGGCCGAAATATACCCAAACCTCAAAGCTTACTCCACCAGGCCGCTCAGGTCCAGCGGGAGTTTCCGTTTTTCGGCCAACAGTTCTGCCATGGTAATGCGTCGGCCGCGCAGGCAAGCCTCCCGGGCCAGGATGCAGGCCAAACAGCCGGAGACCGCCCGCGGCACAGTCGGATTGTCATACGGCCCTTCCAACACCGTTTTGTAGAAGGCGGCGATGTTGCGCACCGCGCCGGCTTCGTAAAGGTTCTCCACGGGGGCTTCTACCCGCTTTTGGCCCCGGATTTCGTAGGCCGAATTGCCCCAGTAGTTGATCACCGCATGGCCGGTGTAGGTGTAGGCTTTGAAGCTCAGTTCGCCGGGCGTGCGGTTGGGCAGGTGCTGGCTCCAATGGTCATGCAGCAGCCCGTCCTCATATTCGAAGATCACCGAGAAGACATCGGGACTATCGCCGCCGTGGGGTTCCGGCCGGACAGTTCGGCAAGCGCCCTGGGCGGCGGTGGGGGTTCGGCCCAACACCCACACGGCCACATCAATCGCATGAATATCGAACGATACGATCAACCCACCGCCCAGCGGAATGTCGTTGTCCCAGACGAGTCCGCGCAATCGACTGGCAATGGTCTGGGTCTTCGGTGGATCGACGTGGCCGCCGCTAATGCCCACCGTGCTGACCCGGGCCAGCGGCCCCAATTGGCCGCTGCGGAGAAACTCGGCCACCTTCTGATTGACCGGATCGGTCGGCATCTGGTAATCGACCAAAAAGACGCGGTTTTTTCGGCTGGCCTGCTGACCGGCCTCTTGGATCGCCAAACAGCCGGGCACATCCACGGCAATGGGCTTGGCCATATACACATGGACTCCAGCCTCCACCGCCGCCTTGGCATGTTCCGGGAAGAAACAAGGCGGGGTTTTCAGCACGATGGCCTCCACACCGCTTTCGAGGACTTTTTGATAGCCCTTCAGGCCGGAAAAACAATATTTCTTTTCCACGCCGAATTCTTGGCCGGCGGCCTCGGCCACTTCGGGGAAGTAGTCGGCCAGGGCGGTGATCTGGTACCCGCCGTGTTTTTGGAACAATCGGGCGATCCACCGGCCCCGACCGCCTTGGCCGACCAAACCCAACTTGATCTTTCGTCCACCGATGGGGCCTGCCGGCTGGTCTGCGGCCGGTTCCGCCGCGGACAACCGGCCCAGCCCCATTCCAGTGCCTGCCATCCCCACTCCGGCTGCCATCGTCTCCAAAAACCACCGCCGATCGAACCGTCGAAGTTCCGACCGATCTTTTTCGTTCATCGCCGGGCTCCTTGGAAAAACAAAAACGCCGAAAAGTGTTCTCCCGCTTCCTTGACCGCAAACGAGTTCCTTCCGATGGGTTGCCTCTTGCGCTTCGCAAATCGGAGAGACACGAAACTCCCTGGGTTTTGGCCATGTCCGTATCCCTCGATTTTGCGAAGACTAAATTTCCTTAAAGTGTAAACGGAAACGTAGGCTTTTGCCATTACCTTAGGGGAACAGCCACCGGAAACAGGAGGCGATCCAGGGGAATGGATTTCTTAGGTTGGAGGGTGTCAAACGGGTTGGGTTTTTGCCGGTGTTTCCAGGTAGGACGACGGGTTAGCAGGAGGAGCTTTCTTAGAGGCGGTTCCGAAAATCTGTTTTTAGGCAGATGGACCAGCCAACCGGCGGCGCCCACCCTACCAAAAACCCTACTCAACGGGCATGTTGGGAAACCTGAAAGGGTTTGGAACCCGGTCGGGCCCGCCGGAGTGCCCATTTCGGGACATCCTTTTAGGCCACTGCCAGAGGCCGACGGGTGGTGCAGCAGTCGGATGGAATTCTGGGGATGGGGTCTCTAAGAAGCCATTCCCAGAGAGCGGGGGCCTGTGAGTGGCCGGTCAAGCGCTTTCACGCAGTTCGGCAAATTCCAGTTGATACAAGCGGCGGTAGGTGGGGCAGCGAGCTAACAGTTGTTCATGTGGACCTACATCCAGAATTCGGCCTCCTTCCATGACCACAATGGAATCGGCCATTGCCAAAGTCGAAAGCCGATGCGTTACCATCAGCGTGGTTCGGTTCCGCGTAAATTGTTCCAGCACGTTCCGGATAAGCCGTTCGCTTTCGATATCCACTTGGCTGGTGGGTTCGTCCAGCAGGAGGATGGCGGGGTCTCGGAGAATGGCTCGTGCCAGGGTGATTCGCTGGCGCTGGCCGCCGGAAAGTCGGCTGCCCCCTATCCCCACCAGGGTGTCATATCCGTCGGGCAATTCTTCCATGATGAACTGATGAACATAGGCCTGCTGGGCCGCCCGGATCACGTCCTCCCGGCTTGCCCAAGGAGCCCCGTAACGGATATTATTGTACACCGTATCATCGAACAGCCACGACTCCTGAGTAACCAGGCCGATCTGGCGGCGTAAATCCCGGAGGCGAATCCGGCGCAACGGGACCCCATCTAGGCGAATCTCCCCACGCACCGGATCCATACACCGAAGCACTAGGTTCAACAGCGTGGTTTTCCCAGCTCCGTTGGGTCCGACAATGGCCACCCGTTGACCGAACGGAATCTCCAAACAAACATCCTCCAGCACCGGCCGATCGTCTCGATAATGGAAGTACACATGGTCGAAGACCAAATCCCGCTGATGCCGGCCGACCACCACAGGGCAAGGCGGATCATACAATTTCGGTTCCCGATCCAACAGGGCATAGATGCGGTCGGCTGCCGCTACCGCCCGCTGAAGCCGGGAAAACACGTCCGAGAGCTTCCGAGCCGGGTCCGCCGCCCCGATCAAAAACGCATAAAAAAGCATCAACGCCCCCACGCTCAACGGCCGATCGCTCATCCGGATGCCCAACAGATGGGTCCTCCCTTCCAGGGTCAAATACGCCCCCACCAGGAGGGCCAAACTGATCATCAGAATGCCCAAAATTTCCGTAATCGGATGCGTCATGCTGTCATACCGGGCGATCTTCAGCGATTTCCGATAGTAGTTCTTACTCCGCCGGTGGAATCGAAGCCGTTCGTACCGCTCCATCGTAAACGCCTTGACCACCTGAATCCCGCGGAAGGTTTCTTCGAGGATGTTATACAGGTCGGCCATGCCCTCCATCGCCCGGCGGTTGGCCCGTTTGAGCATCTTGCCAAGCCAGTGGATCGCCCAGCCCGCTACCGGTACCACCAACAACGTCAAGACCAACAACGGCCAGCATACCCAGGCCGCCCCGATCAAACAGGCCGCTGCCTTGAGCGGCTCCCGGATCACTTTCCCAAAAAGCACGTTCAACCCACCGCTGAGACTTTCCATGTCGTAGGTGAACCGGCTCATCAAATCCGTGGTGTCTTCGTCCGTAAAGGCAGACGTCTCCAGACGCAACGTCCGGCGGTAGAAAAGCTTACGCAATTCCAACTCTCCCAGAGCGGCCAATCGGCCTACCAAAACGCCATGCCAAAATTGAAACAAACATTTGATCAGCGTCCCCACCAGCAAAAGCCCAATGACCAACACCAGCGTCTGAAATGGACTGTCGGGCAAAAATGCCAGGTAAGGCTGCAAGGCCTGGTACAGACGCTGCGCCCGCTCTTCGGCAGTTAAACGGCACCGGAGCATCTCGCACTTGGCCTCCCAACGGGCTCGTTCCGCTTCCGGTGCCTGAGCCAACAACTTCTCCAGGCCGGCCAGTTCGGCCGCATATTTCGCCACCGCTTCCTGCGAAGCCGCTACCTTCCGCTGGGCCCACCGCTGGAGCGATTCCCCTTGGAAAACAATCTCCACAAACGGATACACGGCCCCGATATTGGCCCCCCAAAACACCCCTACCCCCACCGCACAGAGGACCGAAAACGCAAACGTCCACCGATACCGCAGGGAAAGCCGAACTGCCCGTGCAAAGTTTCTCATCCTGCCTTCCTTGATCCCAATGGGCCGGGCGGTTCTCCCCGCCCGCTATATCCACGTCCTTGGAGAATCTGCTTCCCCAGCAAGAGGAGGGCTTTTCTTTTAGCACATTTACGGCCAGAGACCAAGCCCGACACCCTATATCACAGCCCAGCTACCGTGCAGCATGTTTTCCGAGGGGGCTGAGACGAGAGAGTGGGAAAAGATTTTTGGGCAGCACGCCTCTTTAAACCTGTGAATTTGGAGCATATAGAGAAAATTGGCAAAATGTAGATTTGCCTCTTTTGTTTTGCGCAAATTTTCTAATCTTTCTGGATGGTGTATCTTGTGTATATTCACATCGGATCGCCTTTGGCGTGCCCTACATTCCTCCGGATGGTTGCTCTGGTGTATTTTGTGTATATTTACATCGGATCGCTTTTCGTAAACCGGGTCCCTTTGGTTAAACGTAACATTTTAGTTTGACTGTATCCACCGGAAGTAATTACCACAATCTGTGGGGGTCGGCCTAATTGGTACCCCCTACAAGTTGAGGGCGCTGGCCGGGTGAGGGGGCCAAAGTGTCATTCCTGCGCAAGCAGGAACCCAGGCTTCTTTGCACCCACCCCCTGTGTCATTCCTGCGCAAGCAGGAACCCAGCAGGTGTCATTCCTGCGCAAGCAGGAATCCAGGAAAAAAATAACTGGATTCCCACTTCCGTGGCAGTGACATCCAAGGGGGCCTCCTCTCTCCCCCAGCCGTCCAGAGGCCGGCCCTACGTGTCATTCCTGCGCAAGCAGGAATCCAGTCCACGCCTCTCCCCTTGGCGGGCCTCCTTCGAGTCATTCCCCCGAAAGCGGCAGTCCAGAAAGAAGTAAAAGCCCATGTTCCTGCGTCCCCCCTTACACCGGAACAAGGCTGGATTTCCGCTTACACAGGAACAGGCCTAGATTCCTGCTTGCGCAGGAATGACACACCGCCACCTCCTTTCAGCTCCCATGTTTCAGTTACTGTTTTTTCGCCTTGGGTTTCGGTACCGGCCCATAGGCATATGGCGGCGTCTGGTCTGGCGGCGGTACCTTCAGTTGCTCTTGGAGTCGTCGGAGTTCCGCTTTCAATTCTTCCACGATCTTCGCGTAGGCCGGGTCGTGGATAAAGTTTTTCGTCTCTTCTGGATCTGCTTGCAGATCGTAAAGTTCCCACTCATCCAAGTCCGGTTTGTAATAATGAACTAATTTATATCTTTCCGTAACCACTCCTTCATGGGGCCGGACTCGGTGCGGCTGGGGATACTCGTAATAGTGGTAGTAGAAGCTGGTTCGCCAATCCGCCGGCACCTCGCCTCGCAACAGCGGTACCAGACTCCGCCCCTGCATATCCGGCGGCGCCGGCACTCCGGCAGTCTCCAAAAACGTCTGCGCAAGATCCAGCACCGACACAATCTTCGAGCATTCACTGCCCGGCCGGACCACCCCAGGCCAACGGACCAAAAGCGGCGTGCGCAGCGACGGCTCCAAAATCCACCGCTTGTCAAACCACCCGTGCTCCCCCAGGAAAAACCCCTGATCGCTGGAATAAACGACTACGGTATTCTCGGCCAGGCCCTCTTCGTCCAAAAACCGGAGCAACCGGCCAACACTTTCGTCGATCCCTTTGATGCAGCCGAGATAATCATGCATATACCGTTGGTACCGCCAGCGGACCAGGTCTTTGCCCTGCAGGTTGGCGGAGCGGAACTTCGCATTGCGTGGCTCGTAGTAGGCGTCCCAAATTGTGCGTTGTTCCGGGTTCAGGTCCGAGGGCGGAATGAGTTTGGCATCATACGGATCAAATGTTTTCTCCAGGCTCATATCCTGATCCCGCCAGGCCAGGCCCCGCCCGTTGCCGTAATCATCAAACAGCGTTTCCGGTTCCGGATAGACCCGGTCGCCGTCCCAGCCCAGATGCCGAAGGGCCGGCTCCCATCGACGATGGGGCGCCTTGTGATGGCACATCAGAAGGAACGGTTTGCTGCGGTCCCGGTTTTTGAGCCACTGGATGCAAAGATCCGTAATGATGTCGGTTACATAGCCTTCGTGGCGCACGCGCTGGCCGTTGCGGATCATCGGCGGATTGTAATAGACGCCCTGCCCGGGCAGAATCTCCCAGTAGTCAAACCCGGTTGGATCGCTCTCCAGGTGCCATTTGCCCACCAGGGCCGTTTGATACCCGGCCTGTTGCAACAGCTTCGGGAAGGTGGTTTGCGAACCGTCGAATGGCCGGGCCGGATCGTTCCGATACACGCCGTTCAGGTGGGAATATTTTCCTGTAAGCACGGTAGCCCGGCTCGGCCCGCAAATGGAATAGGGCACTAGACACCGGGTGAACTTCATTCCCTCGGCGGCCAGACGATCGATCTGCGGCGTCTGGATCAACCGACGCTTTTCCCCATAACAACTGATCGCTTGCCAGGCATGGTCGTCGGCGAAGATAAAGAGGATGTTCGGCCTGGCCGACGGCGGTTTCTCCGTCCGGGATTCCGCCGCTCGGCCCGCCTGCCCCCCACCCAACACCACCGATCCGATGCCCAAGATGCCCACCAGCCCAAGCAACTGCCGTATGGCTCCTCTCCGTTCCCGAGTTACATTGGCTTTCACCGAGTTTACCGAATTGCATTTCCCTTTAAGCGAGTTTACAGAGTTACATTGGTCTTTGACGCCGTTTACCAAGGGGCATTTTCTTTGACCGAGTTTACCGAATTATTGAGCTTTGCAAATCGTAGAGGGACGGAATTCCCTAGTTTTTGGTCCTGTCGGAGTCCCTGAGTTTTGCGAAGACCCATCGGTGGGCCTGCCCAGCACGCCCCTCCCTTCGGCTACGATGTTCCCGATGAGGGAGGCGGCTGTTCTGCCTGGCCGGGCGCTGGGGTATCGGTTGGGCCGGGAGAGTCCGGTTCAGCAGAAGCAGCCCGGCCTTTGCGGGAAAACCTTTTCCGCTTCGGTTGGGCGGCCCGATTCGCCAAGAGGTCTAATGCCTGCTGAAAAGTCACTTCTTCCGGGGGCATATCCCGGGGCAGAGAGGCATTCGTGTGGCCGTCGGTTACATACGGCCCATATCGGCCTGCCATCAACACGACCGGTTGGCCGGTAACCGGCGAGACATCGAAGACTTTCAGCGGTTCTTTGCGGGCTGAGGACTGCCGACGGGCCGGTTTGGGCTGTGCCAATACCTCCAGGGCCTCCTCCAACGTGATGGTCAACGGGGAAAGCTGTTCCGGCAACGAACGGGTCTGATCCCCGCATTTGACAAATGGCCCGAATCGGCCTGACTGGACCACCACCGGCTGGCCGGTCTCCGGGTGCAACCCCAATTGCCGAGGCAGACTCAGCAGTTGCAAGGCCACCTCCAGGGAAACTTCCTCCGACTTCATCCCGCGGAGCAACGAGGCTTTTTGGACGTCCGGATCTTCGTCCGCACCTCGTTGGACATAGGGACCGAACCGACCGGTTTTCAGATAGACGGGTTTGCCGGTCTGGGGGCAGGTGCCCAAAAGCTGGCCGCCGTTCTGCGACTGCTCCAGCAGTTGCATGGCCACGGGGATGGTCAATTCATCGGGGGCCATCTTTTCCGGCAGGCTAGCGCGGCGATGGCCGTGTTCCAAAAACGGGCCATATCGTCCTACCCGGACGTAGATGGGACCATTGTCCGGGCCGGGTGCCTGGCCGATGTAAATCCGGCCTACTTGGCGAGGGTCGATTTCGGAGACCTTTTGCTCCAGTTGCGGCTTCAGGCCCGGCTGTTTTCCCCCAAAATAGAACTGCCGGAGATATTCGACATGTTCCAATTCGCCCCGGCTGATGGCATCCAGTTCGTCTTCCATTTCGGCCGTAAAATCATAATCGACCAGGGCGGGGAAATGCTGTTCGAGCAGTTGGACCACAGCAAAGGCGGTCCAAGTGGGCACCAGCGCCGCACCCCGCTTAAACACATAATCCCGAGCCAGGATCGTATCAATGATCGTGGCATAGGTGCTAGGCCGACCGATGCCACGGCGTTCCAGTTCACGGGTGAGCGTTGCTTCACTGTAGCGCGGTGGCGGCTGGGTGGTATGGGACTTCGGCTCCAGGGCCTGCAGTCGAAGCTCTTCGCCGACCGAAACAGGAGGCAGGCGTTTTTCTTCGGACGGGGTGTCTTGGGGTTCGTCCGGTTCTTCGATATAGGCCCGCAGATACCCGGGGAAATCGATGATCCGGCCGGAAACCTCAAACAGGGCGTCGTCCAGTTGGATGGTTATGGTAACGGTTCGGCCCCGGGCGTCGGCCATTTGACAGGCCAGGGTCCGCCGCCAGATGAGTTCGTAGAGTTTTTCTTCGTCGGGACCGACTTGACCGCGCAGCTTTTCTGGATGTTCAAACGGATGGCCGGCCGGACGGATGGCTTCGTGGGCCTCCTGGGCGTTTTTGACCTTGGTGGGATAGATGCGTACTTCCGGGGCCAGATATTCCGGGCCGAACAAAGCGGCGATCTCCTGCCGGGCCGCCTCCACCGCCACCGCCGCCAAGGAGGTGGAATCCGTGCGCATGTAGGTGATATAACCGCTTTCATACAAGTTCTGGGCGGCCTGCATGGTCCGCCGGGCGGTAAAGCCAAACTTCCGGTTGGCTTCCTGTTGGAGGGTGCTGGTGGTAAAGGGGGGATAGGGGCGGGAGAGGTACGGCTTTTCCTCTACGGAGAGGACCACCGCCTTGCCCTGCCGGAGCCGCTCTGCCAGCGCCTTGGCCGCCGCCTCGTCTAACAAGAGTAAATCGGAGTCCTTTAACCGGCCGGTGGCGGGATCAAAGTCCCGGCTCGTAGGGAGTCGTCGGCCTTGCACCGAAACCAAGGTGGCCTGCAAAGTTTCCCCGGTCTGCTTGGCAAAAAGCCCCAGCAGATCCCAGTAGGTGGCAGGCACAAAGGCCATGCGCTGCCGTTCCCGCTCCACAATCAGCCGGATGGCCACGCTCTGCACCCGGCCGGCCGAGAGTCTCGGCCCGATCTTCCGCCACAAAAGCGGCGAGACCTCGTACCCATACAGCCGATCTACTATCCGCCGGGCTTCCTGCGCTCGGACCAGGGCATGGTCGATCTGCCGAGGATGTTGCAACGCCTCCAGCACTGCATCCCGGGTGATTTCATGGAAGACCAACCGATGGACCGGCACCTTCGGTTGCAAGACCTCGCACAGATGCCAACTGATGGCCTCGCCTTCGCGATCTTCGTCGGTGGCCAGGTACAACTGCTGCGCCTTTTTGAGCATCTCTTTGAGGCGTCGGACCTGCTTGGCCTTTTGGCGAGGGATGACATAAATGGGCCGAAAATTATCGTGCACGTTGACGCCCAAATGCCGCCAATCCTCCTGCCGGTATTGTTTGGGCACTTCTTTGGCGCTTTCCGGCAGGTCTCGGATATGGCCGATGGAAGCCTCGATGGCAAAGCCGGGACCCAAGAATTTACTCAAGGTGCGGGCTTTGGTAGGCGATTCGACGATCACCAACGAGGTACCTGGAGAAGAGGTTTTTTTCGCCATAGGAGTTCCAAAATATCACAATAGCAAGAAATTTAGTTTAGTAATAACTTTCCGGAAGGTTGCTTTTGGTTCTAGGAACACCTTTGAGGACTATTCGCTGGATCATAATCTAGGGGTTTGAGGTAACACATCTTGGGGAAAGCGGCGATTCTTTGTTCTGGAGTTCCCCAAAAGGTGTAAAAAAACACCCCCCTTGCCGGGGACCACAATCCCCAAAATAGGCCCTCTATCTTTCCTAAATATAATATGTTTCCCCTATCGAGGTACCAGGGTGGCAGGCGAAACGTTCCCAGCTAGTTCGGCACGTTCCTCTCCGATGCTTTACCAAACCGAACGGGAAGTGGAAGTCGGGTTTGCAAACTTCTGCGGCGGGCTTTACAATAACGGTTTTCCGGAAGCCCGGAAATCCTTATCTTTGGAGAGGGAAGTGTCCGGGGAAACCACCTGAAAGAGGCGTCAATACCCCCTCCGGATAGATATTTTGGGACCTTTCTCTCCAAGATATCACCAAATAAGGGGGTGGAA